>Ga0315273_10010668_pt1 | contig 11733 bp, 4 predicted proteins | sample YL17G02_0_MG_FD_205753 | JGI IMG/M metagenome (GOLD analysis project Ga0315273, IMG submission 205753) | Sediment microbial communities from Yellowstone Lake, YNP, Wyoming, USA - YL17G02_0 | ecosystem: Environmental > Aquatic > Freshwater > Lake > Sediment | place: USA: Wyoming | collected... | reverse complement strand
GCGCGCCTTGAGCGAAGCGTTATCGGGGAAAAGGCTCGAACCTTCTTTCCAGGTTTCCTTGGCCTTGGCCACATCGTCGAGCTTCCAGTAGGCGTCGCCGAGGGAAACGTAGCTCCGCACATGGTAAATCTTCTTGGAGCCCTGCTTCTGCAGCTTCATGGCCTGTTCGAGATCGGTCACGCCCAGCGGCGTCCGGCCGAAGATCTTGGGCCAGAAGAGATAGCTGTTCCCGCGCGTGTAAAGTCCTATCCAACTCGGCTTGAGCTCGATCGACTTGGTGAAATGGGCCAGCGCCGTATTGGCGAGAATCACCTGTGTGATGGTTCCAGAGGCCGGGATCTTGTCCACGTAGGCAAAGCCGAAGTTCAGTTCGGCGTTGGACGACTTCGGATTATCCGCGACCAGCTTCTCGAAAAACTTGATGCAGCGGTCGTAGGCATTGGCCTGAATGACAGCCTGACGATACTCGCTGCCATACTGGATGTTGTCGGCATCGGCGGTCAATGCGGCCTCGAACTCCGTCAGCGCCGTCGGAAAATCCTTGGCGGCGAGAGCTTTCAGGGCATTCTGGTGATTGGCTGCAGCATCCGCCCACGCGCCGGTGAGCGTCAGAAGCAGCACGACGACGAGGCAAAACAGTTTTTTCATCTTTTTGTAGCCTTTGCAGTAAAGGGTGCTGGTTTGGGATTGCCTTCAACAATTTTGTAGATTTGGTCCGCGCTCAGATTCTCGAAAATTTGCCTGGCGCCCGAGGGCCAGCGAATCTCCGCCCGTTCGATGGTCTTCTGATCCGCCAGGCCGAGATGGATCCGGAAAGTGCTCTGAGAGGCGAACCCGTTTCCGCCATTGACGAACCGCAGGTAGGTTTTCCCGCCCACGGTAAAGCGGACCTGGGCTCCGACGCCGTAGCGGTTGGATTTGGTGCCCTCGAGCACCAGTTCCACCCAGTGTGGGCCATTTGGCCCGACAGGCATGGTGTTGTGGTAGAAGTAGGGCTCGGAGTTGGCGTTGGAGACGAACATGTCGAGGCGCCCGTCGTTGTCGAAATCCGCCACACCAATGCCGCGGCCGTCCTTGACGGAATCGATGCCGTGCCGGGGCGCTTCATCCTTGAACATCTGGCCGCGCTCGTTGTGGAAAAGCCTCTTTTTCTGGTAACCGCTGAGGCTCTTGGTGCCCATGGCGGGCCAGTTGCGCGCGTCGGCAAAATCGATGCCCGGCTTGGTGACCATGGCGAAAATGTCGGGAACATAACTCTCCTGGCTGCCGGAAACCCAGCCATTGACGACGTAGATGTCCAGCCAGCCGTCGTTGTCGTAATCGAGGAACTTGGCGCCCCAGCCCCAGCCGGTGTTGAATGTGCCGGTTTCGCGTCCGATATCGGAGAAGGTGAGATTTCCGTTATTGTGCCAGAGGAAGTTGCCCTCCCTCATGTAGTCGTCGGTGATGTTGGTCACGTAGATGTCGAGCAGCCCGTCGTTGTCGAAGTCTCCCCAGTCGACGTTCATCCCCTTCTTGGAGTCAAAACCTACGGCCGTCTCCGTCATATCTTTGAAGGTGCCGTCGCCGTTGTTCACGAAAAAGCGGTCCGTTCCGAAATCACACGCGACGTACAGGTCGTCCCAGCCGTCGTTGTTGGCATCGGCGTGCCCGAGGTCCAGGCTCCAGCCGCTCAGCTTGATGCCAACCTTGTCGGACACATCGGCAAAGGTGCCGTCGTGGTTGTTGTGGAAGACCGTGACGCCGCCGCCGTTGTTGGCAGTTTCAAAGCTCTCCGGGAAGAACCGCGGCGTGTCGGGATTGAAAATGTTGATCGGCTGGAAATAGCTGCCGACGAAAAGGTCCACATAGCCGTCGTGGTCGTAATCGAAGGCGATGGCGGTAATGGCGTTCAGGTAGCGGTCGATGCCGGATTCCTTCGTCACATCCTTGAACTTGCCCTTGCCCAGATTCCGGAAAAGCTGGTTGTGCCCGAACCGGATCACCAGCAGGTCCGGGTAGCCGTCGTTGTTGTAATCAAACCAGAGCGCATCCGCGGACGCATTCTGCCCGTCGTTGCCGTTGGCCACCCCGGCCTCTTCCGCCACGTCGGTGAAGGTAAGGTTGCCGTTGTTGTGGTAGAGATGGTTTTTGCCGTCTTCCTTGGAATCGGTGATAAAGAGGTCCTCAAAACCGTCGCGGTCGTAGTCGGCGACGGCGACGGCTGCGCCCAGCGCCGTGTAGCCGGCCATGATGTGCGCGTAGGGGTTCTTAAAGATCCGGTTGGAGTGCTTCTGGTTCAGGCCTGCTTTCTGCGTGAGGTCCTCGAACCAGCGTGCGCCGGAATCCAGCGCAGCCGCAGCCAGCGCGGTGGCGGTGATGAGAAGCGAGCAGATGAGGGCGCCGCGCATGATCCGAGGCCGGGCGGCGGTCATTTCGCACCTCCCGCTTTCTTGGCGTAGTGCTTCTCGACCAGCGGATCCCTGCCCTCCGTCACCTCCACGATGCGGTTGCCGGCGACGTTCGAGAACTTCTGAACGAGGCCCGAACGCGGCCAGCGCACGGTCAGTTCGTCGACGCTCCTGGCCTCATTCAAGCCGAAATACATGCGCAGAGAGTTCTGCGAACCGTATCCGTCCCCGTCGACAACCTCGCGGGTCTGGATCTTGCCGCCGATGCTGATCGTGATGCGCGCGCCAATGCCGTCGCGATTCGATTTCGTCCCCACCACCTCGACCGCAAGCCAGTTCCGCTTCGAGCCGACCTCGTTCTTCAGCAGCGCGTGGCGGTCGGTGGAGGCCGATACGGCGATGTCGAGCGTGCCGCGATTCCAGTAGTCCGCCACGGCGATGCCGCGGCTGTTCAGGAGCAGGTCGGTTCCTGCGGCGCGGCCGATCTCGGAGAAGCTGCCGTCCGCATTGTTCCGCAGGTGGCGGTTGCGCTCCCAGCCGTGCCACGAGGTACGGCCAAAATGCTTCGGGTCGAAAAGCACGCCCGTTTTGTACTTCGCCTGGTCGCTGACGACGTCGTTGAGGAATTCCAGCTCGATTTCCGTGCCGCGGTCGTTGTAGACCCAGCCGTTGACCGAATAGATATCCTGCCAGCCGTCGTTGTCGAAATCCGCAAACCCCGAACCCCAGAACCAGCCGAGCGGATTTGCCTCGGCGCGCACGGCCAAATCCGTGAATGTGCCGTCGCCGTTGTTATGAAAGAGATCGTTGCCGATCGCCATCTGCTGGAAGACCTGCACATAGCCGAAGCCCGACTGTCTGAAAACCTCGAAATAAAGCGGGATATCGGTGCGCCAGACCCCCTGCCTGAATGTGTTGACCATGTACCGGCCGACCGTCGGCCACTCGGCATACCATGCGTGTTCCGAGCGGATGTTGGCCACGTAGATGTCGAGCTTCCCGTCGTTGTCGTAATCGCCGAAGGAGGCGCTCATCCCTGCGCCGTAGGCCAGCGTGCCGCTCTTGACGGTGACATCGGTGAAGCTACCGTTGCGGTTGTTGTGGTAGAGGGTTTTGCGGCCGAAGTCGTTCACCACGTAAAGATCCAGGTAGCCGTCGTCGTCGTAGTCGCCCCAGACCGTTCCCAGGCAAAGCCCCATTTCGCCCACCCCGGCCTTTTCGGTCACATTGGTGAAGGTGCCGTCCCCGTTGTTGTGATAGAGCTGGTTCGGCTCTCCGTTGCGGGCGTAGAAGGTCGTGGGTATGGCCAGGCGGGGGTCGAGGTAGCGGCCGACATAAAGATCGACGAAGCCGTCGTTGTCGTAGTCGCCCCAGGACGCAACCGTCGTGCAGCAATCCTCGCCGATCCCGGATTTGGCGGTCACATCCGTGAAAGTCCCGTTGCCGTTGTTGCGAAACAGCTGGTTGTGCTTGAAGGTCCGGCTGACGAAAAGATCCTTGAACCCGTCGTTGTCGTAGTCGGCGAATACTCCGACGCTCACTCCATCGAGGCCGCTCAGACCCGCGGCAGCCGTAACGTCCGCAAAGGTTCCGTCGCCGTTGTTATGAAACAACTTGGATTCGACTCCGTCCGGAATGAAGAGATCGTAGAAACCGTCGTTGTCATAATCGACCGCGCTGATGCCGCCTGGCCCGTAACGAATCATCTTGAACTTGAGATCGTCGGTGAGGAAGCGGGGATAATACCGGTTCATGACGTCCACGCCGGCCTCATGCGCCACATTGGTGAACTGCGGCTTGTCGTTGATGACGCGATCGCCGCTGATCAGCCTAGCTTCTCGGATTTTCAGGCCCGTTGCAGACGGCTCGAATTTCATCCGGAAATAAGCCCGGTCGATCCCGGCCTGCGCGGCTCCCTTGGGAGTTCCGATCAGTTCGAAGCGCACCTCGGCGACACGCTCGTTGTCGGAGCGCCACTCTTTCATCCGGTGGACGTGGATCCCCGCCTCCTCGATCGAGGCGAAAGTGCTGAGGTACTCCCTCCATTCATCCAGAGCCGCTGCACGGTTGGGTGCAGCATTGTCCGAATGGAAGGCCAGTTCCCGGATTCCATCCTTTTCCCGCGTCGGCTTCAACCGAGCCAACCCGAGCTTCGTACCGCTGAAGGATTCGCTGTAGAAGCTTTCGATGCCGGAGAGATCCCTCGCCTGAACCTTCTTTCCCAAGGCATCGAGCGTTTCGACAATCTCTCTGCCACGGTTGAAGAAGGTCAAACCTTCCCTCTCCAAAATGTTCATGGTCAGCCAGGTCACAACCACGAGCACAGCAATAATCACGGCCACCGTCAGGATGCGCCGATTTCGCTTCGACATATGAACCCTCATTGATATCTGTAGGAGGTACCGGGAGCGAAGGTGGACAGATACACATCTGCGGCCCGCCAAACTGGCCGCGGCTTCAGACGCGAATCGGGCCTTTCTCCACAGGAAGTTGCACCCAAGGAACGCTTAAAGATAACGACCGAGGCTATTCCTGTCAAGCCGCCCTGCCCGACTGGCGTCGGTTCCGTCTTCCCGTTCGCGCAGGAACAAATGCTGAGAACCGGACGAGCCCGATCCTGACCGGACCCGCTTCAATTCAGGCTTTCATAGCTATTATGATCTCCAATAGCCTGTAGGAAAAGCGATCGATTTCCAGTTAAAAAACCGGGCCAAAAATTCTCTTAAGCATGCCTTCAAGGGCGATCATACAAATCACGCCTCAGTTTGGCCTGGGTTGGCGCGGGCGCCATTTCCCCTAACCATAGGCTATCATAGAACTAATGGAGATCCTGATCCCGGCATCAAAGCAGAGTTGGTTCTGAATTCCAGTTTGAAATTCCAAACACGGACTTGACTTGTCATGATATTTATGTCATTTAAAACCCGCATTGCTCGGAAATATTCTCATTCAACCGAACTAAACCCTGACTCATGGCGTGGTACGGACCTTCTCTGATGGACCTGCCACCGGAAGAGTGTTTTCTCTCTATGAAAACATATATCCGCCGGCTGTCCTTCCTTACTTTGACTGTCGTGTTATCCCTGCAGGCTGCCAGTCCTGCCGATCCGGCCGAGGAGCTTTGGCATCATCGGAATCTTGGGAAGGCGTTTTACGAGAACCCGACAACCCAGCTCCAGGCTGTCGACGAGTTCAAGAAGGCGCTGGACCTGGCTCCCGACTCTGCGCGCGAGCGCGTGAACTACGGTCTCGCCTTGCTGAGGGCGGCAAAGACCGCCGACGGCATCGCAGAACTCCAGAAGGCTCAGAAGCAGGATCCCAAAATCCCCCACACATGGTTCAACCTCGGGATCGTTTTCAAACGGGACTCCGAATACGATCGCGCAATTCAGCAATTCGAGCAGATGATCCAGCTCGTGCCGGAGGAACCGGTTTCTCACTACAACCTGGCGGTTCTCTACAAGCTGACCGGAAAGCAGGACCTGGCACTCAGGGAATTCGAGGCCGCTGCGAAACTGGATCCGAACCTTGCCGGGCCGCACTTTCAGCTCTACAACGCCTATCGGGCGGCCAACCGGGCTGAGGAAGCCGCGCGCGAGCTTTCCCACTTTCAGGCAATAAAAAAGCGGCAGGCGGGCGCCGCCGTGCCCGAAGATCTCGAGTGGAGCTACTTCGCCGAGATATATGACACGCCCGATCCCAAGCCGGAGGACCAGCCGCCGGCTCAACCGAAGTTTCAGGATCAGGCTCTCCCGGGCAAGCTGGATGCGCAGAGCGCCGGGCTCGCCGTCATCGACGCCGAAGGAGACGGACACCCGGACCTCCTGGCCTGGTCGCGCGAGGGTGTTCTTCTCTTCAAGGCCGGTTCGACCCTGGAAGAGAAAGCAGGCCTGAGCGATCTGAAGGGAATCCTGTCGATTGCAGCCGCCGACTTCAACAACGACGGGCTGGCGGACCTGTGCGTGCTGACCGAATCGGGCCCTTCCCTGTACGAGAACAAGAAGGGCGCTTTTCAGAAATCCGCCCTGCAGTTGCCGCAAGGGCGCTTTTCAGGGGCGGTCTGGGTCGATTATGACCATGACGGCGACCCCGATCTTTTCCTGCTGGGAGAAAAGTGCGCACTCCTCCGGAACAACGGCAGCGCGGGTTTCAGCGATCAGACCGCCGATTTCCCCTTTGTCTCCGGACGGGCTGTGCAAGGCGCAGCTTACGACCTCGTCGCCGACACCAGCGGCAAAGACCTCGTGGTTCTTTATGAGGACCGGCCGGCGGTTCTCTACCGGGACAAGCTTGCTGGAAAATACGAAGCCATAACCATCGACGCCCTGCCCGGGGGTGGCAAAGCGGTAATCGCCTGCGACATCAACAACGACGGCTGGACCGATATCGTCGCCGCGTATCCGGCCGGCTTGCGCATCGCACTCAACCGGAACGGGCGGCTCGAAAGCGCCCCTGCGCCGGATTCGGCAAAGGCTCCAATCCTGCTGGCCGATTTTCAAAACCGCGCGCTGGCGGATCTGTTTGCCTCCGGTGCGATCTTCTTCGGCCAGGGCCAGGGACGCTTCGCGACCAGCGCTTCCGGCGGGCCGTGGGAAGCCGCGGCCGTTGCCGCCGCGGATTTCAATGAGGACGGGCTTGTCGACCTGGCCCGGGTCGGCACAGACGGCAGCCTGCACCTGCTCGCCAACCAGACCGAAACCAAAAATCGCTGGCTGAGAACTTCTTTGCTGGGTGTGAAGAACGCCAGGCTCGCCCCGGGAGCGGTCGTCGAAGTCAAGGCGGGACCGTTTTACCAGAAGAAGACCTACGACGGGATTCCCCTGCTTTTCGGAGTCCGCGCGCAGCAGGAGATCGACACCGTGCGCATCACCTGGCCGAACGGGCTGATCCAGAACCAGCCGAAACAGGCTTCGGGCAAAGCGGAAGTCTATAAGGAGGCTCAGCGCCTCTCGGGTTCCTGCCCGATGATCTTCGCCTGGAACGGACGGGAGTTCGAATTCATCACGGATGTCCTGGGAGTCGCGCCGCTCGGGGCAAGTTCGGGCGACGGGAAATACTTCCCGTTGGACCACGACGAATATATTCAGATTCCCGGCCGCTCTCTCGTGCCCGTCAACGGAAACTACGAGATTCGCATCACCGAGGAACTCCATGAAGTTTCCTACCTCGACGAGGTGCAGCTGATCGCGGTCGATCATCCGGCCGGCATCGAGATATTCACCAACGACAAGTTCAAATCCCCTCCCTTCCCCGAATTTCGCCTGTTCGGGGTGAAACACCGTATTTATCCGAAATCGGCGCGCGAAGACGGCGGGCGCGACGTCACCGGCCGGATCCTTAAAAGAGATCGAATCTATCCGGACGGTTTCAGCCGAACCTACTCCGGCGTTGCCGAAGTGCATCACCTCGACCTCGATTTCGGGAACGCGGCTCCGGACAACCGGGCCGTCCTGATCCTGAGCGGGTGGGTGGACTGGGCCGATGGAAGCACATTCCTGGCGGCCTCCCAGGAAAGACCTGGCGGGTTGACGCTGCCACAGCTCCAGGTCAAGGATCAGGGCGGAAATTGGAAAACCGTAATCGAGGACATGGGAATTCCCGCCGGCAAGCCGAAAACCATCTCGGTGGATATGACGGGGAAATTCCTGTCGTCCTCGCGCGCAGTGCGGATCGTGACCAACCTTTGCGTTTACTGGGACGAGATCTTCCTGAGCGAGGACAGCTCCGCTCCGGCGGTTCAACTCTCGCCGGTTCCCGCGCAGTCTGCGAATCTGCGTTTCCGGGGATTTTCGCAGCCCACGATACACCCGGAGCGCAAACAGCCGGAGTCGTTCAATTATTCGAACCGGATGCTGATTTCAATGTGGAATCCGACGCCGGGGATGTACACGCGCTACGGCAGCGTGCAGGATCTCCTGAACTCCATCGATGACCGCATGGTCATCATGGGTTCGGGCGATGAGATCCGCCTTCAGTTCCCCGCTTCCGGCCTGCCGGCTCTGCGCCAGGGATGGACGCGGGATTTTCTTCTGCTGGTTGACGGATGGGCGAAAGACGCCGATCCGAACACCGCATTTTCACAAACCGTGGAGCCCCTTCCATTCCACGGCATGATTGGATATCCTTACCCTACTAGCCAGAAATTTCCTGACGATGATGTTCACAGACTGTATCGGGTACAGTCCAACATCCGGCCGGAGCTTCGCCTCATCCGGCCGTTGACAGAAAAAAGGATTCAATAACACATGAATAACAGCAGGCTTGCAAAATGGGTGGCATTCTGGTTCATCGTGCTGCTCGTGAACACTGCCTATATCGCAGCGTTTGCGTCGCCGACGATTCCCTACATGACCAACGTCCTGTTCCATCTCGGGCTCGGCACGGCGTTGACTATCGCGCTGATCATCCTGATGGTGCAGCAAAAGACACTGCTCCGCGGCGCCGGGCCTGCCGGCATGCTCTTCATCGTCTCCGCGCTTGTGGGCGGATACCTGGCCTGGGCAGGCAATCTGACGCCGAACCGCTGGATCCTCTGGACGCACATCGGAACCGCGGCGCTGGGGCTCCTCGCGCTGCTGCCCTATGTATATCGCAGGGCGTCCGAAAACGGCGGCGGCTGGCGGACGTTCAAGCTTCTCTACCAGGTCTCGCTGGCCCTGGTGGTGATCTTCCCTTCCGCCACGGCCCTATACAAGAAGACTCACCCCGACCCGAACGACCGGATCGTGAATCCCTTGATCGTGCCCGCTTCGATGCACGAAGAGGGCGGCGGCCCGAAGTCGCCATTCTTCCCATCTTCGGCCAAAACGAACGTGGGGGGAATTATCCCGGCGAATTTCTTCGAGGATTCCCAGCGCTGCGGCGAGTGCCACAAGGACATCTACGAGCAATGGAACAGCTCCGCCCATCACTTTGCATCTTTTAACAATCAGTTCTACCGGAAGTCGATCGAGTACATGCAGGACGTCGTCGGGACCAAGCCCAGCAAATGGTGTGCTGGCTGCCATGACCACGCCGTGTTCTTCAACGGAAGATTCGATAAGCCGATGAAGGAGCAAATCGACACTCCCGAGGCCCATATCGGGCTTTCCTGCACCTCGTGCCATTCGATCACTCACGTCGACAGCACCATGGGCAACGGCGGCTTCACCATCGAGTACCCGCCGCTGCACGAACTGGCGAGCAGCAAGAACAAGTACATCAAGGCTCTGGACACGTTCCTGACCAACCTTCAGCCGGCTCCGCACCGCGGCGTGTTCATGAAGCCGTTCATGCGCGGCTCCAACTCTCCCGAATACTGCTCCGCATGCCACAAAGTGCATCTGGACGTGCCGGTGAACGAGTACCGGTGGTTCAGGGGATTCAACGATTATGACAACTGGCAGGCCAGCGGCGTATCGGGCCAGGGGGCGCGTTCCTTCTACTATCCGGCGCAGACCTCAACCTGTGGGGAATGCCACATGCCCCTGGTGGATTCCCAGGATCCGGGCAACCGGGCCGGCAAGGTTCACTCGCACCGGTTTCCCGCGGCCAACACCGCCCTTCCCACGGTCAACAAAGACCAGACCCAGCTGGATGTGGTCGAAAAATTCCTGAAATCGGGCTTTATCTCGGTGGATATTTTCGCCGTGTCACCCGTCGACGAGGGCAAGAACCAGACCCGGATGATCCGGCGCGCCGGCGGAGAAGGCCCGCAGGCCAACACCATGACGGGCGTCGGCGAAGAGGCAGACACTGCAGGACCGGTAGTGATCCGGGAGGTCGGCAAGGTCGCCGCGCCGATCGACAAGTCCGGCATCAAGCTCGTCCCCGGATCGACGGCGCGCGTGGATGTTGTGGTGCGCACCCGCAAGATCGGGCACTTCTTCCCGGGCGGGACGGTCGACGGCTTCGACGTCTGGCTGGAACTGCAGGGTCGGGATGCCGACGGCAAGACGATTTTCTGGAGCGGCCAGGTCGCCGACGGCGGCAAGGGTCCCGTTGAGCCGGGAGCGCATTTTTACAAGTCCTACATGCTCGACGGCGATGGCAACCCAATCAACAAACGGAACGCCTGGCAATCGCGCACCGTGATGTACGTGCGGCTGATTCCGCCCGGCGCCGCCGATGTGGCCCACTACCTGGTCAGGATTCCGCAGGATGCCAAAGGGCCGATCACGCTCACCGCGAAGCTGAATCACAGGAAGTTCCCGGTGTACTACACCGAGTTTGCCTATGCGGGCGAACCGAAGCCCGGACAGGATCCGTCCCTCGTGAGCCCGGCGCACAACAGCCAGGAATGGACCTTCAACAAGTCCGACATCCCGGCCAACGTATCCGGCAAAATCAAAGGCGAGTTCCCCGTTCTTCCGATCACGGTCCTGGCACAGGCCCAGACCCGTGTGGAACTCGGAGCGGCTGCCGATTGGAACCCGGTTGTCAAAAAGGAAGATCGCGAGCGCTGGAACGACTGGGGCATCGGCATGCTCCTGCAAGGCGATTTGAAAGGGGCCGAGTACGCCTTCAAGAAGGTGACGGAAGCCGAGCCCGGATATGCCGACGGCTGGGTAAACGTTGCGCGCGCGCTGATCCAGGAAGGTGAAACCGAGGCGGCCAAGCCCTACCTTCAAAAGGCGCTCGAGATCAATCCCAACCTGGGGCGCATCTATTTCTTCAAGGCCATGGCGGAAAAGGCCGACGGGGACTACGACGCCGCGCTGGCCTCTCTGCGAACGGTCGAGTCCAAGTACCCGCGCGACCGGGTGACCTTGAATCAGATCGCGCGCATCCTGTTCCTGAAGCGGGAATATGCCCAGGCGCTCAAGGCTCTCGAGCGCGTCTGCATGGTCGATCCCGAGGATATTCAAATGCACTACACTGCCATGCTCTGCCACCGCGGGCTGGGCGACAGCGAGAAGGCCGAGCGCGAGCAGAAGCTCTTCCAGCGCTTCAAGGCCGAGGAATCGGCCCAGGCTATTACCGGCAAGCGCCGGATGGTCAGCCCGGAAGACAACAACGAGCGCCAGACCATCCACGATCACGAGAGCGTGCAGCTCGCACCGTTGCCTGCCGCCGAAAAGGCAATCAAACGGCGAGCCGTGGCGCATTCCGGCCGCAGCACCGATCGCAACTTAACCCGTGCCTCTGGAGGATCAAAGTGAGACTTCCCATTGCCCTGACCGCGGCCCTGGCCGCGGTCATCACCGCGGTCGCCCTGCCGTCGACCGGGGTAAAACTTACCGACATCACAGCAGCTTCAGGCATCAAGTTCACCCACAATGCCGGCAAGACAGGAAAGAAATATCTGCCCGAAACGCTGGGCGCCGGCGTTGCCATCTTCGATGCGGACGGCGACGGGTGGGCG
>Ga0315273_10010667_pt1 | contig 11733 bp, 12 predicted proteins | sample YL17G02_0_MG_FD_205753 | JGI IMG/M metagenome (GOLD analysis project Ga0315273, IMG submission 205753) | Sediment microbial communities from Yellowstone Lake, YNP, Wyoming, USA - YL17G02_0 | ecosystem: Environmental > Aquatic > Freshwater > Lake > Sediment | place: USA: Wyoming | collected... | reverse complement strand
TAAAGGCTTATTTTTATTGGGTATTGCGAGATGTGCATGAGATGAATGTGTAGTTCAGGATGACTTCAGGCGGGCCGGGTAAGGTCGCCAATCTTTGAAACGCAAATCCGGACACTTGAGACCATGGCCAACGTCACCTTAGTCAATCGCACCTCCGCCCAGGAGGTGCCTTCGGCGGACGGGTTCCTGTCCTGCCTGTTACAAAGGCCTGATCAAAAAGTCGCCCGCATCAATCCGGATAACCTTTATGACCGCCTGCTACGCGGTATCGGCCATCAACACATCGACGCGATGAACGACTACTTCAGGCGTTGGGAAGTGGATTCGAAGGCGCAGGCTGTGCCCTATTCCTTTTCCATGGTACATTGCAAGGGCTGTTGGTGTTTCTTGGCAAAATCCATCACTTGGGTGACCTTGGTTTCGGCAATCTCAAAGGTATAAACGCCGCAGATACCAACTCCCTTCTGATGGACATGCAGCATCACGCGAGTCGCCTCCTCTGCCGACTTGCCAAAAAAGATCTGAAGCACGTGGACCACGAATTCCATGGGCGTGTAATCATCATTGAGCAGTAGAACCTTGTAGAGGCTCGGCTTCTTGGTTTTCGGTTCGGCGCGGGTGATAACACCTATCTGCCCGCCGCCCTCTTTGCGTGAGTCTTTCTGTCCCATGACGTTGATTATATATGCACTAATGGCAAAATTGGGAGGGGGTAGGACAAAAGTGATTAATAAGTCGGCCTTTTGTTGCTCTTTCACTGGTTTGGGGGGCGTGGCCTGAGGCCTCCACGCGCTATTGTACCGGCATTGTGGGTGCCAGAGAAATGTAAGGGGCACTTGGGTTGAACATCTGGTCCCAGGGGGCTGGCACGGCCTCGCCCTGGTCCCCCAGGATTTTAAACTAGAGATAGACGATATGGGGATTATGGCACTTCAGATAACCATCGTCCATGCCTTCACGTTGTACCACGGCATGGGGGTGCACTCTTCAGCTCAGCGCCAGCAGATAAGCGATGAACTCGCTTTCATTTTGGGTGCCCCCGGTGAGCCGCAGATTTGCCGTGTAGGTGGTTCCCCAGGGGCCAAGCCAGCCCCAGGATCCTGCCCTTTCAAGGGGCTGTTACGGGGTCGATTTTTCCGGCCGCCTGGCCGTATTTCTCAGTGTGACAGTTGTGACATCCCCCGATTACGGACGCATAGAGGCCGCGCTCTACAGAAGGTTCTTCAGCCATGACTATCCCAGGGGAATAAGCCCCAAGGCAATGGCAATGAAAAGGGTTTTGGCGCGTAAGTGCGCGTCCCTTCTGGTGAAAAAAGACATGTATGAATTAGCGTGGGCTGATCTTGCAAGATCAGCGCTTGGATTTTAGATATCCAACCCCTCTTCACTTACGAACTCCGCCCGCGCACTGATGAAGTTGAACCGCTCTTCAGGTTTGTTGCCCATGAGTTGCTCGACAATTTTTGCGGTTGAGGTTCGCTCGGCGTCCGACATGGTGACCTGCAGCAACAGACGTTTGGCAGGGTCCATGGTGGTTTCCTTGAGCTGGCTGGCCATCATTTCGCCCAGCCCCTTGAAGCGGCCCACTTCCACCTTACCGCGGCCACCAAATACGGATTTCAAGAGCTCCTCCTTGTGCTCATCGTTGCGCGCGTAACTGGTCTTGCCGCCCTGTGTCAGGCGGTATAGCGGCGGCACGGCGAGATAGAGATGGCCCTGGTCGATAAGCAGCGGCATCTGGCGGTAGAAAAAGGTGATCAGCAGTGACGCGATATGGGCGCCATCCACGTCAGCGTCGGTCATGATGATGACCTTGTCGTAGCGGAGATCATCTTCGCGATAACTGGTACCCGTGCCTGCGCCCAGGGCCTGGATCAGGTCGGAGATCTGTTGGTTGGCGGCCAGCTTGTCCTTGGTGGCACTGGCCACGTTGAGAATCTTGCCACGCAAGGGCAGCACCGCTTGGTTGACGCGATTGCGGCCCTGCTTGGCAGAGCCTCCCGCGCTGTCGCCTTCCACGATGAACAGTTCCGAGCCTTGGGCCTGGGTTGCCGAACAGTCCGCCAGCTTGCCGGGTAGACGCAGTTTGCGGATGGCGGTCTTACGGCCCACTTCCTTGTCGGCGCGGCGTTTCAAGCGTTCTTCTCCGCGTTCGATGATCCAGTCCAACAGGCGGTCGGCTTGCGCAGGATGGCCGGTCAGCCAATGGTCGAAATGGTCTCGCACCGCATTTTCAACGATGCGCAGGGCTTCCACGGATGCCAGGCGGTCTTTGGTCTGGCCCTGGAATTCGGGCTCGCGAATAAAGACTGATAGCAGTGAGCCGGAGGATGTCATCACGTCATCGGCGATCACGATACTTGCGCGCTTGTTGTTTGAGAGCTCGGCATAGTTTTTCAGCGACCGCGTGAGTGCGGTTCGGAAGCCCTGTTCGTGGGTGCCGCCGTCGCTGGTAGGGATGGTGTTGCAGTAGGATGATGAGAAGCCGTCGTCACCGCCAAACCAGGCGACGGCCCATTCCACGTTGCCGTGGCCACCCTCCTTGGTGATTTTGCCCGCGAAGATTTCATCAACCACGCGGGTTTTACCGTCAAGGCGTTCGTCAAGAAAATCCTTGAGGCCACCGGGAAAATGCAGCACGGCCTTTTCAGGCGTTTCCTTGTCCTTGATGTGGGAGGGATCGCAGGTCCAGCGGATTTCGACACCACCGAAAAGGTAAGATTTGGAACGGGCCATACGGTAAAGCCTTGCCGCCGAAAACGCGATCTGGCCCTTGCCGAAAATCTGCCAGTCCGGCTTGAAGCGCACAGTCGTCCCGCGCCGGCCCGAAACCTTGCCCAGGTTTTCAATCTTCCCCAGCGGAATGCCGCGGGCATATTCCTGCTTGTAGAGCTGCTGGCCGCGCGCTACTTCCACGATGCAATGTTCAGAGAGGGCATTGACCACCGACACGCCCACGCCATGCAGGCCGCCCGAGGTCTCGTAGACCTTCGAATCAAACTTGCCGCCCGCATGCAGGGTTGTCATGATGACTTCGAGGGCGGACTTGTTCTTGAACTTGGGGTGTGGATCGATGGGAATGCCGCGGCCATTGTCGGTGACCAACAGATAGCCGTCGGCGCAATAGTTCACTTCGATCCATGAGGCATGACCGGCCACGGCTTCATCCATGGCATTGTCCATGACTTCGGCAAACAAGTGGTGCAAGGCCTTTTCGTCGGTCCCGCCGATATACATGCCAGGCCTACGGCGCACCGGTTCGAGACCTTCGAGCACCTCGATATCGGCGGCGGTATATTTCTCCTCGCCGCGGGATTTCGCGGCTGCCTTCGGTGCAGGTTTTTGGGCAACTGGTAAGTCGCCAAAGAGATCGTCTACGTTTTTGGCCTTGGCCATTGATCATATTTCCCGAATCATTTCGCCTAATATGGCGGACGGCACTCCAAAGCTCAAACCCGCAAGAATGGTATAGCTGTGGGTGCTTGATACCAAAGGAATCTCTGATTTAATCGCTTGGAGGCAAGTTTTTAGTGTGGTTCAAAGCGGTTAAGGGTATAGCCATGCGCCAGAAGAGATTTTCGAGTTTGGGTTTTGATGTTCACGCCAAGTAGACGTGCCGGAATCGATTTCTCGATCAGATGGATGTGATTGTTCCGTGGAACAAGATGTGCCGACTGATCGAACCGCGCCGCAATGAGTGTCAGGGCCCATATTCCCATGAGGCCATAGCGAATCTGATAAATAGGTGCAGATGCGGTGAAGTGAGAGGCCTGACCGCGGGCGGCCTGGATCATGAATGTATAATTTCAAAGCTGGCAGCTGCGACGAAGATCCATGTGGCAGTGCGTATCCGGTTCGCCCGTTGTTCCTCTGGTGGCAAAAATGTCAGTCCCCAGGCCAGAGTTGCCATGGGCACGCCAATTGACAGGAAGAATTTCGCAGGTTTGTCTGATACGCTCACGCCGTTGCCAAGGCGCGCCCCGCCCTCTGCCAACTTAACTAACTCATATTTGGTGCTGAAGTCCCCAAATCGTCAGAACGGCTGCGTGTAGCCATGATGGCAGCCTGGAGCCAGAGCGTGGACGCAGGGACACGCAAGGCCGATGCGCGGGATGCCGGTGCCAGGGCCGCCCAGGTGTGGCCCCAGGTCCATGGCTTTGCCATGCTGACCATCGCGAACAGACTTCCACCTGTTGTTGACGAGGTGCAAGCGCTCGACTCATCACTGAATGCCTGCCCCGGATCGCCCAAGCCTGATCAAGCGTACTTGACAACGATCCCGGACAACAACCGGCTGGCCACGCCACCCGATTGTGGCACCCCGCGAGGATCAAAAGCGTCGACATGCGTTGGCAGGAGGCTAACATGGGGACGGGTGAGATCCATTCCATTCAGTGTTTCCGCCCAGATTTTTATGTCCTCGCCCCGCCTAGGCCAATTACGACCAGAAGGCCGAGGATGACACGGAGAGTTTGGTTCTGATTGTTCAGGTCGTTCAGGCGGGTCATGGGGTGAACATCTCAACTTGGGAACCATCCTAGCCGCACTCGCCTGAAAGTAGCCTGAGTGTGAAGTTCATGGCGTGTTCATCGGCAGCGCCAGTGATCACCCATTGACAATCGGTCGCGCCCCATGTTTCCTGTCGTTTAAGAAAATTGCCCCGTAGCATTGAGTCTAACTTGGGGCGGAAGCGCACGCTTTTGGGGACAACAGCGCTGTCCGTTGGAGGGATACACCGATGTCTGACCTCAATCAGCGGATTGAAGCTATGTACCAAGGCGACAAGCGTGGTGCGTGGCTTCTAGTTGCGCTTCTGTGGATTGCGATACTTTTCGTCCTGTTCATGAGTTGGCCCTATATTCCCGACAGTGGGGTGCAAGCCGTCGTGCTTATTGCCGCTGCAGCAGTCCTCATTTTTAACACGGCCTCGATCGGGGCCATGGTAAAGCACTATGAAGAGGATAAGGAGTTCATCTACGGCCTCGATATCAAGCATCTCGATGCAGCCAAGGAGAACCGTAATGGCTAAATATACCCCGCCGGAACAATCCAAAGCCATGCAGGTGGTTGATATTGTTTTTCTAGTTATTGCCGTGTTTGCTGCCCTCTGGCTTCCGCTCAAGGCGGGTTGGGCCGGAGCTTCCAAGTCGATAGACAAGATTGATAACCCCACTTGGGAAACTCTTGGCCAAACACCAGCCATGGCTGAACAATGGGTGAAGCTTGGTTTCGCTGATGCGGCTGCTGCCCATGACGTGATCCGCAATCATTTTCACTATGACGTCGACTGGCTACAACTCGTCATCATGGCTGCGGTGGTGATCGGCTATTTCGTTTTCCTGTTCCGCGCGTCGGACGTAGAATACCGGGAAGTAATCTCTGAAAAATTTGACGGCAAGTGAGGGGCTGACATCATGTGGGTTACGATTTCATATATCTGCTGGGCCATCTCCGCAGCACTCGCGTCATGGATGGTTTTCGACTGGTACAAAACCGACTCAAGCTATTCGGAAGACATGCTGACATCTTCGCGTGAAGGTGAGATTGAAGCTGCCACCGAAAAGCACAAGATTTGAGGAGGCTGACAATGGCAAAAGCAGCAACTGCACCCGCTCCCACAACAAGGGTATCACTCCTGCGCGTTCTCGGTCCTGCTCATGTTTGGGCGTTGGGGGTCGGCATCGTGCTGGTGGGCGAATTCACCGGCTGGAACTTTTCGGTAGACAAAGGGGGCACACTTGCCGCCCTCATCGTGTGCTGGGTCGTTGGTCTGCTCTATACATCTGTGGCCATGATCGACTCTGAAGTCACCTCCACGGTGGCAGCAGCCGGCGGCCAATATGCACAAGCCAAGCACATCGTTGGCCCGCTCATGGCCTTCAATGTGGCACTCTACCTCGTGTTTGCCTATACCATGCTTGAGGTATCAGATGCTATTCTTACCGGTGACATGATCGTGACCGTGGCGGCAACCGACGGCCTTACGCACAATGCGTTCATCGCCGTGACAATCGTAACGCTGGCATGGCTGAACTACCGCGGCGTGCTGATGACACTGAATGTGAATTTCATAATCACGGCACTGGCCTATGCCTCCATCGTCATCCTGTTCTTTTCGGTGCAACCCTGGAGCCAGGGGACGGTCCTGAGACTTGGTGAAATGGTCACCCCACAGAACGCCCTGCCCTATGGTTGGATAGGTGTCATTGCGTCGTTCCAGTTCGGTATATGGTTCTATCTTGGTATTGAAGGCACGACCCAGGCTGCGGAAGAAGTGCGCTCGCCAGCCCGGTCTCTTCCCTATGGCACGATGGCGGGCATGATCACGTTGCTCATAGCCGCAGCTCTCACCTGGTATGTCTGCGCCAGCCTTCTGCCCTGGGAATACCTAGGCTTTACATTTTTCCCGCTCTACGACGCGGCGCGGATGACGGGAAGCCCGATCCTGGAATTCCTGTTATTCTGGGGAACGGTACTCTCGGCGGTCGCGTCAGCCAATGGCTGTATCAACGATGCAGCACGGGCGTGGTTCTCTTTGGGTCGTGACCGGTATCTTCCGACCTGGTTCTCGGCCGTGCATCCGAAATACCGCACGCCCTATCGGTCAATCCTATTCCTGCTGCCGATAGCTCTGGCTTTCGCCTTCATCGCCGACCTGAACCAGGCAATCACCTTCTCGATCCTCTCCGGCGTGTTGCAGTACACATTCATGAGTATCAACATCATGATGTTCCGCAACAAATGGCCTTTGGGTTCGATACGGCGCGGTTATACCCACCCGTTCCACCCCATCCCGGCGGTGGTGCTGCTGGTGCTGTGCGTCGTTACCTACTTTGCCATCTTCCTCGGCTTCGGTTCGCAGTTGACGGCAATGGTCGTGTTCTACACGGTGGTCTCCCTGTGGTTCCATTTCTACAGGTACCAGTATGTGAGGCGTGGTGACCAGTTCACTATGCCTTGGCCCAAGCCCTTGGGCTACTGACAGTCCCATGGCCCGCCCGCAAGGCGGGCCAATCCAATTGAGGGTGAGACCATGTGGGGTGCCTTAGGTGCTATCATTTTTGCCGGCCTTGCTTGGAAGCTTTATCGTGACTATCAGCAGGCCAGCGCCCGGAAGGCGCTTGTCATGGATCTGCTCTTTGCGAAGGCCTTCAGTGTTGTTGAAGGGGCAGCCTTCGATGAGGAAGAGAGCCAGGAATTTCCCCGCCTCGTAGGACACTACAAGGGGTTCCCCGTCCAGGTGAGGCCAATCATCGATACGCTTCCTACCCGCCGCCTGCCGGTCCTGTGGCTGTTGGTCACGATTCAGTCACCGCTCCCGCTCAAGGCACGGTTTGACATGATGATGCGGCCTTCGGGGCCTACTACATTCTCGAATTTCGATCACCTGCCGCAAACACTGGAGCACCCCAAAGAATTTCCTGAGCAGGCCGTTATCCGCACGGATGATGCTGATGAGGTAGTCCCTGCGGACGTCATCAGACCTTATATTTCAGCCTTCTTCGGGCCACGCGCCAAGGAGTTGTTAGTGACTCAAAACGGGCTGCGCATGGTATGGCTCTTGGCGGAGGCGGATCGCACGCGCTATGGTATCTTCCGCCAGGCGGAATTCGGCGATGTTCAAATAGATGCGAAAGATCTGCAGGGCATACTGGACACGCTGCTGGATATCCGCCTTGCCGTAATGGAATGGACAGAGACGCAGACATGAATGATGGCCCCCGCAACCCACTCCATGTTCTCGCCGCAGCACTGTTGCTGCCGGCATCCGGCCATGTACTGCAGGGACGACCACAAAGGGGGCTGATGTTCCTATTCTTCATGATCGTGCTGGGATGGGCCAGTAGCCATGTCATGCCGCCAACCGCCAGTTTTTTTGGCCAGCACATTGGTGGTTTTTTTGTCTATGGCATGTCGGTCATCGATGCCTATAAATGGTCGAAAGTGAAATGGGAGGTCTGGCAGCATGCAAATTCGCAGGCCCCAAACAAGTCAGGCGAGGTCCAACCATGAAATGGGTTTCTTGAGGATTTGTGGCAGGCCCTGCCTTGATGATGGCCCTGGTAGCGATCTGCTCTCCCACTGTTGCAGCAGAAACGGCGATGACCTGTGCTTTGAGATCACGGCTGCATTGACCGACCACACTCCCCAGGGAGTCCGGGATGACGGCAAGTCGTGGACGCAGGTGTTCCAGAAAAGTGGTGACACTTTCTATTCGGTTGTCAGTTCCCAAAGCCGGGGCGCTTGGGAGGTTCGTGGCAACCGCTACTGCTCGCAATGGCCGCCCAACGGGTCATGGGCCTGCTAGGCCATGACCTGCGAGGGACAGACTGACATCTTCGTTTCAGCATCGGGCATGCAGGTTTCTGGCGGCATCCAGAATTGCACTCTAAGATTCGGGTATCATTGCCAGGTTTGCTCGGCTAAAAACTCCCCAGTTTAAACGGTAACAACGAGAGGAGTTCGAATGAATGAGTAAGTGGCCCGTGCATGCGGCCTGGAATGGCCCCATCGTGATGATTGGTTTTGGCTCAATCGGACGGGGAACGCTTCCGCTGATATCGCGTCATATCGCCTGTGATAAATCAAAGATTACGGTCATTGATCCAGAGACATCCTGGGCGCACCTCCTGGAAAAGCAGGGCATCAGGCATTTGCCAGAGCCCGTTACCAGGCAGAACTACAAGTCGCTCCTGACGCCCCTGCTCACAGCGGGTCCCGGCCAGGCGCTCATTGTCAACCTTTCGGTAGAGGTGAGTTCCATCGACATTATCAGGCTCGCCTATGACACAGGCGCCCTATGCCTGGATACGGTGAACGAACCTTGGCCGGGCTTCTACTATAACGCGAAGCTCGATAATGCCGACCGTACCAACTATGCAGTGCGCGAGGACCTGCTGGCACTTCGTCGCAAGCTGAAATCGGGGCCGACGGCCGTGTCCTGTTGCGGCGCCAACCCCGGCATGGTGTCCTGGCTCGTCAAACAGGCGCTGCTCGATATGGCGCGCGGCATGAAGATCGCCGTGAAGGAACCTGCAACGCAGGACGGCTGGGCCAAGCTCATGAAAAGGATTGGCGTGAAGGGCATTCACATTGCTGAGCGTGACACACAACGATCAAAAAATCCCAAACCGCTTGATGTCTTCGTCAATACCTGGTCCGTGGACGGATTCATATCGGAGGGCCTGCAGCCCGCTGAACTTGGCTGGGGTACGCATGAAAAAAAACTTCCCTACGATGGCAAGAAACACAAGAAGGGCTGTGGAGCGGCCATTTACCTGAACAGGGCCGGCGCGGACACGCGGGTGCGCAGTTGGGTGCCCACGGCCGGTGCCCATTTTGGCCTTCTGGTTACCCATAATGAAGCAATTTCCATCTCGGACTACTTCACGGTAAGGGATGGGAAGCGCGTTACCTATCGTCCAACCTGCCACTATGCCTATCATCCCTCCAACGACGCAGTTCTATCGGTTCTGGAAATGTTTGGCGCAGGCGGCAAACGCCAGTCGGCTTCACATATCCTTGAAGAGCAGGAAATTGTTGACGGTGGTGACGAACTTGGGGTGTTCCTCTACGGCCATAGGAAAAATGCCTATTGGTATGGCTCGAAGCTTTCCATTGACGAGGCACGCAACCTCGCGCCCTATCAGAACGCTACGGGCATGCAGGTTACATCGGCCGTATTGGCTGGCCTTGTCTGGGCGATTGAAAATCCGACAGCCGGTATTGTCGAAACAGAAGAAATGGATTTCCGCCGTTGCCTTGAAATTCAAACACCCTATCTCGGCACGCTTGAGGGCACCTATACCGACTGGACACCCCTGCAGGGCCGCGGTGAATTCTTCCCTGAAAAACTTGATCGGCGCGATCCCTGGCAATTTTCAAACATTATTGTGCGGTAAGACAAACTCGGCTGTCGTCCCGCCAAGGAGATAAAATATTGTTTGATACGAGATTTAAACATGGGAATGATTGATAGGTTCCGCGCAGCTTTTGCCGGTCTTCTGCTCACTGGCATTTGTTCATCCACAACCTTTGCAACGCCGCAACCTGGCATCGCTATGCACGGCGAGCCCGCACTAGCGGCTGACTTCAAAAGCCTGCCCTATGCCAACCCGGATGCTCCGCAGGGTGGCACCCTCAAACAGGCTCTCACGGGCACCTTCGACAGTATTTCGCCCTTTATTGTGAAGGGAACGGCCCCCGTCGGTGTGCGGACTTATGTCATTGAAAGCCTTATGGGACGCAATTGGGATGAAGCCTTTTCGCTCTACGGGCTGCTGGCAGAGACCATTGACGTGAGTGATGACCGGCAAACCTTCACGTTCAAGATCAGGAGCGAGGCACATTTCTCCGACGGGTCTCCGGTCACTGCGCAGGATGTGGTGTTTTCCATGGATACCTTGCGTGACAAGGGGCGACCCAACTTCAAGAACGCCTTCAGCAAGATCACTAAGACGGAAACGCCTGATGATCAAACCGTCATTTTCCATCAGGAGGTAGGTGACCGGGAATTGCCGATGATCGTCGGTCTTATGCCGATACTTCCCAAGCATGCATGGGAAGGCAAGGCGTTTGACGAAACGTCACTTGATCCCATTATCGGTTCTGGGCCCTATGTGATTGGAGAAGTGAAGGCTGGTGAATTGATCACTTACAAGAAGGATCCGAAATATTGGGGCAAGAACCTACCCTTAAACAAGGGCCTGTGGAATTTCGATACCGTGCGTTTCGATTATTACCGTGACGCTAATGCTGCCTTTGAGGCCTTCAAGAAGGGTGATGCCGATGTTCGCATCGAGGGAGATCCGGTTCGCTGGGCTACCGGGTACGATTTCCCTGCAGTGAAAGACGGCAAGATCACGCTGGAAACTGTCACGCAAAGGTCGCCAGCTCCTGCCAGCGGCTTTGCCTTCAACACTCGTCGTAAGATATTTTCAGATATCCGGGTGCGCGAGGCACTGCTTTTTGCCTTTGATTTTGAGTGGGCCAATGCCAACCTGTTTTCCAAAAAATACAAGCGCACCCACGGCTACTATTCGGGGTCCGAGTTTTCATCCCTTGGGAAACCTGCCGACGCCGGTGAACGGGCCATCCTAGGTGAAGGTCTTCGTCAAGATTTCCTCGATGGGTCTTATGCACTTCCGATTAGTGACGGTTCGGGCCATGACCGGAAGCAATTGCGCAAGTCGGTTGGGCTTCTTGCCGAAGCCGGGTGGACCGTGAAGGATACCGGCCTCGTAAATGCGGCAGGCGAAATACTTGCCTTCACAATATCGGTACAGAACAAGGACCAGGAAAAAATTGCCCTGCATTACCAGCGTACCCTGCAGCAGATCGGCATCAAGGCAGATGTTCGCATGGTCGACTCCGCGCAGTTTTCTTCCCTGCAAAAGACCTATGACTACGATATGATCCCGGTCACTTGGTTCAACTCGCTTTCGCCCGGAAACGAGCAGAAATTCTATTTTGGCAGTGATGGCAAAACAACGGAAGGCACACGGAATTATCCCGGCATTGCTGATCCCAAGGTGGATGGTGCCATTGCGGCCATGCTGGCTGCCAAGAGCCAGGAAGAATTCGCCTCGGCAGTGCGAGCCGAGGACCGCCTATTGGTATCCGGCTTCTATATCGTTCCATTCTACGATGCCGGCGGTCAGTGGGTGGCGCGTTGGAATACGATTGGCAGGCCGGAAAAGCAGCCACTACCGGGTTTTGAAGCAACCACCCTAT
>Ga0315273_10010665_pt1 | contig 11733 bp, 9 predicted proteins | sample YL17G02_0_MG_FD_205753 | JGI IMG/M metagenome (GOLD analysis project Ga0315273, IMG submission 205753) | Sediment microbial communities from Yellowstone Lake, YNP, Wyoming, USA - YL17G02_0 | ecosystem: Environmental > Aquatic > Freshwater > Lake > Sediment | place: USA: Wyoming | collected... | reverse complement strand
CTTGTCGGGCTGTCGGCCTCGCGGAACCCTATGCGCCGGTTCATCGACGCGGCCGGGCGAATGGTCGACGACGCGGGGGGCAAGACATTCAGCGTTCAGTACCTCCTGGACGGTCAGGACCTTCCCCAGGCGATCGCGGCCGGGGAGGTGCTGCCGGTCCACCGGATGCTCCGCAAGCGTTGCTCGGTGGACTGCGGGATCGTGGCTTCGGGCCAGGCGGACGTGCTGATAACCAACGCCCACCCGCGCGACTTCGACCTGTGGCAGTGCTTCAAGAGCATCCCGAACACGATGTGGGCGGCCAGGCCCAGCGGCGTGATAATCTGCCTGGCGCGGTGCGAGGCGGGGCTCTACGGCATGAAGGTTCCGCCCTGGCCCCTGGGTCCGACGTGGACGCGCCGGCTTGTCCGCCTGATCGGACCCGAGGCCATCAGCTCGCTGCTGACGCGACTGATGCCCTCGATGGCGGGCGACGCGGCGTTCTTCATTCGCCTGGCCGCGCAGACGCTCTGCCGAAACCACATAATAATGGTCTCGCCGGCACTGCACGCCGCAGGGGCAACTTTCCCGGGACTGAGGATCGTTGCCTCGATGGATGAGGCCATAGCCGCGGCTGAGAGACGGCTGCCCGAAGGCTCGCGCCGAGTGGTGGTCTTCCCCTTCGGCGGGGTGACGTTCCCGATACCCGCGCCGCCCAATGGAAGAAACGCCTCCGCCGGCGGCGGGGCGGGCGTTTGAACCTGCTCGCTGAAGCGAGCAGGCCTCGCGGCTACTGGCTACTATGACAATGACCGAACCTGACGACAACACAAGGCTGCGGGACCTTCAAAGGGTCCTGGACATCAGCCGGGCCATGACGGCCGCGAGGGACCTCGACGAGCTGCTCGGGCTGATCCTCGACCGAAGCATGGAACTGCTGGGGGCCGAGCGGGCGACGGTGTTTCTCTACGACGCGGCCGCCGATGAACTGGTCAGCCGGATCGCATGCGGGTCCGAGGAGATTCGCATGCCCGCCGGGCGCGGCGTCGCGGGGGCGTGCGTCCGCGAGCGGGCGGCGGTCAACGTGCCGGACGCCTACGCCGACGAGCGGTTCAACGCGGAATTCGATCGCCGCAGCGGGTTTCACACGCGGAACATCCTGGCCATGCCGCTGTGCGATTACTCCAGCGACCTCGTCGGTGTGCTGGAGGTAATCAACAAGCGTGCCGGGAGCTTTGGGCCGTACGACATCTCGCTGGCCGAGACGCTCGCCGCCCAGGCCGGCGTGGTCATCCAGCGGGCCAGGCTCATCGAGCAGTACGTCCAGAAACAGCGGATGCAGCGTAGCATGGAGATCGCGCGAGAGATTCAGCGCGGCCTGCTGCCCAAGGGCGACCCGACGGTGCCGGGCTTCGACATCGCCGGCTTCACCGCCCCGGCCGACGAGACCGGGGGCGACATCTACGACTTTCTGCCGCTTTCGGGCGGTCGACTGGGTGTCATCGTCGCCGACGCCTCCGGCCACGGCATCGGTCCGGCACTGGTCATAGCCGAGACCCGCGCCATGCTCCGGGCCCTGGCCGGCAAGGCCTGCGACGTGCCGATGGTCATGGCTGCCGTAAACGATCTGCTTTCGCAGGACCTCGACGGGGGGCGTTTTGTGACGTGCTTCCTGGGCGTGCTCGACCCGGCGGGGGGCAGATTGACCTTCGCCTCCGCCGGGCACGGGCCGATCCTCTTCTATGACTGCCGGGCAGACACGTTCGAAGAACTGCCCGCCACCGCCGTGCCGCTGGGGATCTTTGGCGGGGTGAGCTTCGACGAGGTTGTCGGCCGAACGCTGCGAAAAGGAGACTTCGCCGCCATCGTGACCGACGGCCTGTTCGAGGCCCCGTCAGGCCGGCTGGGTGCCGATGACGCCGGCGAGCAGTTCGGCATCGCGAGAATCCTCGACCTGCTGCGCGCCGCTGGCGACCTGCCCGCCCGCGAGATGATCGCCCGCCTCCACAACGCCGTCGCCGACTGGTCCGCCGGCCTGCCCCAGGCCGATGACCTGACCGCCGTTATCATCAGGAAACTGTGACGAAGAAAAGGCAATGGCTAGCACGAGTGCAGCCTGCCGCCTCAAAGTTGTGCAACTATTCAGTAGAATTACTCGCAACGCAAACGAACCGCCTTGTGTCAGGCCCGAAGGGCCGGTAGCGCATAGCCGGGGGTGACCGAAAGGGAACCCCCGGAATAGAATCCCATAAGATAACGAGCCCCGTAGGGGCGACAGCGAGCCAGCCACGGCCTGCGTCGCCGATTCGCCATCGCCCCGCCGGGGCTCTGGATAGAAAGAGCATTGTTCCGGGGGTTCGCCAGTACGCTCACCCCCGGCTATGCGCTGCCGGCCCTTCGGGCCTCCAACTAACTCCATTGCATCCGGGGCTTCGGTTGCCATGATAGTGGCATGAGTCAACAACGCGACAACCCGCTGCCCGTCATGTTGCCCAGGCCGCGATATCAGCAACTGCCCGGCGGGGGCATTTGCGTGGCGGCGCCGGCGAAGATCAACCTTGACCTGCTGGTCGGCCCGCGCCGCGCGGACGGCTATCACCCGCTGGACTCCATCGTCGCGAAGGTCTCGCTCTACGACGAAATCACGCTCACCCCGCGGGATGATGGGCAAATCACGCTCGCGTGCCGCAACGCCGATTGCGGCCCGGCCGAGATGAACCTCGCCTATCGCGCCGCGCAACTGCTGGCCCGGGACGCGGGCCTGGGGAATCGTAGCATGGGCGTCTCGCCCATGAGTCTCACGGGCGTCTCGCCCGTGGATTCCGCGGGAACTAACGACCAACACGGCCGGGACGGCCGTGCGACTCACGGGCAGGATGCCCGTGCTACGGGAAACGCCGGTTTTCATACACGTTCTAAGAGCAGCAATGCCCGCGCCACCGTGGGTGTGGACATCGCGCTGGTCAAGCACATTCCGCCGGGCAAGGGCCTCGGCGGCGGCTCGTCGGACGCCGCGGCCGTGCTGGCTGGACTCGACCAACTGTGGCGCCTCGCTACCCCTGCCGACCGCCTGGCAGAACTGGCCGCGACGCTCGGCAGCGACGTGCCTCTGTTCCTTGGTCCCCCGGCCGCTCGGATGACCGGACGCGGCGAGAAGCTCCGACCACTGGCCGTGCACAGCTTTGCCGCCGTGCTGCACATGCCGGACTTCGCCTGCGCCACCGCCGACGTGTACCGCGCGTTTGACCGCCTGCCCAGTGCCGCCGGTGCCCTCACCGGCGCTCTTCCAACATCCCCGGCGCGTGCGGGCCGGCCGATGGCCACGCGCGAGCAGATCGACCTTGCCGCCGCGCCACCCAGCGCGTGGCGAGCCAGCCTCCGCAACGACCTGACCGCCGCCGCCGGGGCCGTCAGCGAGCAACTGCGCCAAACGCTGAGGCTCCTTCGCGCCTGCGCCGCCGCGCCGGTGTCGATGACCGGCAGCGGCAGCGCGATGTTCATCATCTGCGACACTGTCGCCGAAGCCCAGGCCGTCGCCCGACGCCTGCCGCCGGACATGCCGGGCCAAACGGTGATCGTCCTGCCGAACCCGTGGTGATGGGCGGCAAGGCTTCTTTATCGCTCCCTACCCAGGGATTGCTACCTGCCCCTAAGGGGTCCCTGGGCTTCGGGTCTTTCGTCGCACTTTTTGTGCGTTGTTTTAGGGCAGATGCTTGACCGGTTCGTCGGCGGATGCTAAAAGATATGCTTTGGCACTAGCCAGAGATTTGACAACCGGATAGCCGCCGGCCTGGGCGAGACAGGCAGGCAGAATCCCAATCGGGGCTGTGGCGCAGTTGGGAGCGCGTCTGCATGGCATGCAGAAGGTCCAGGGTTCAAATCCCTGCAGCTCCAGTCTTCGTTCGCCGTATCGCGGCGAACTTCGCCTTGGCAAGCCGGCTTGTCCGCCACGTCGCAGCCGAAGGCGAAGACTGGTCTGGTGTGCCGAGGCGAACCCTTTGCAATGAAGCGTTTCCGACCCCCATAGGGCCGCTCCCACGTTAGAATGCCCGGATGTCCAAACCGATGCGTTGGCAGAATCGTCTCGCACGTGCGCTGTCGGAAGTCCTCCGCCAGTCGCTGCGGACCAGCTTCGACCTGTTCAAGGTCATTATTCCGATCCTCATTCTTATCCGCGTGCTGGACCGGCTTGGCGCGATCAAGTACATGGGCATCGCCCTGGCGCCGGTGATGGAGCTTGTGGGCCTGCCAGGGCAGACGGGGCTGGTCTGGGCAACTACCATGGTCACGAATCTTTACGGCGGGGCGGCGGCGTTCGTGTCGCTCAGCGTGCCCCTGACTGCCGCCCAGGCTACCGTGCTGACAACCATGATGCTCATAGCCCACGGCCTGCCGGTGGAGCTGCGGATCGCCCAGAAGGCGGGAACCAGGTTACGCGCGATGGCCGTCCTTCGCGTCGGCGGGGCGCTGCTGGCCGGGCTGGCTCTGCACCACATCTATCGCGCCTTTGGCTGGCTTCAAGAACCCAATAGCGCGATCTTCCGATCGGCGGGGCGGGACGACTCCTGGCCGGCGTGGCTCCAGGGCCAGGGCATCTTCCTGCTGAAGATCATGGCGATCATTCTCGCCCTGATGCTGCTGATCCGGACGCTCAAGGCCGTCGGCTTGATGGCCCTGCTGACCAGGCTCCTTGAGCCCGGTCTGCGATTGCTCGGCATGAGCCGCGACGCTGCCCCGGTGACGGTCATCGGCATGGTGATGGGCCTGACCTATGGCGGCGGGATTATCATCCAGGAGGCACGTTCGGGCATCCTCGGCAAGCGGGATGTGTTCTTCTCGCTGGCCCTGATGGGCCTGACCCACAGCTTGGTCGAGGACACGCTCCTGATGATGTCTCTGGGCGGGCGCCTGTCGGGTATTCTCGTGTGGCGCGTGGTCTTCTCGCTGCTGGTGATCTTCCTGCTGGTGAGGCTGCTGGGGCGCGTGTCGGAGCGGACTTTCGACAGGTACTTCTGCCGGCCGGCGAAGCGCGGTCAGGCGGCAGCTTGATACCAGCCAGTCCGCGGCGGCAGGCGGCTTGAACTGACTTGCCGCCGACAGCCAACCGGGCCGGCGGCCTCGATTCCGCCGGCTTGGTCGGCGTATTTGGGCGGCGCTGCCCGGCGGCAGCCAGGCGCGACCGCCGGCAGCGACGATCATATCCAGCCCTGCTCGGATGGCCTGACGCTACTTGTCTTCCCCTTTGGCATCGTCGTCATCGTCATCATCGTCATCGTCGTCATCGGCGTCCTTCTTCTCGGTCTTCAGGACCTTGCCGTCGGCGGCGATCTCGACTTTCATCTTCGTTTCGCCCTTGACGATCTCGGCGCAGTACTTGATCGTCGGGGTGTCGAGTGTCACGAGCTTGCCGTCCTTGACGGCCGCACGCTGCTCTTCCTTGGTGACTTCCTCGATCTTGCCGCCCTCGGCGGCCTTGGTCAGCGCGTCGGCGACGACCTTTGGCAGCGCCTCGACCGTGATCTCCGTCTCGACCTCGGCGATTATCCCATCGGCCGAAACGCTGACCTCGATCTCCGCGTCCTTGACCTTAAGCTCGACCTCGTAGAGCTTCACGCCGTCCTCATCTTCCAGTTTCACTTTCTCGATGGTCGCGCCGGGAAATGCCGCGGTGATCACGTCGGCGGCAGCCTTGGGCAGTTCCACCTTCTTGTCGGTGTCCTGCGGCTTATCCTCCGCCCCGGCCGGCAGAGCGACCGCGAAGATGAGTCCCAGCACAACAATCCCCGTCACAGCCCAGTTTCTTGCGCACATGTTTCGTTCCTTCTTTCCTTTTTTCCGCGCCCGCGCACGGGGCAGACCCACACGCCGGCCCGGCCGGGCAGAAATCCTTTTGCGAACCGGTCAGAGGGCACCATGCCCTCAAACTCCGTGAAGTATATCCGACACCGGATTAAGGGAATACTAAATTCAGAGGAATTCCGTGAATTCCCCCGACGCCCTGCGCGAGAAAATCCTCCAATCAACCGTAGGCTTCCTCCGCCAATCCTGCCGGCAGAGAAGTTGATTGCGGATTGCGGATTGCGGATTGCGGATTGTCCAGTTCCAGCGTCGTGGGAGCAAACATGGCGCCCGCAATGTTCTTGGCGGCGTTTCTTCGGTCGTTCATTTCTTGCCGGTCCTTTCGCCGGCGAGTTCTCCGCAACTCCAACGGGGCAGGTCCCCAATCCGCAATCCGCAATCCGCAATCCGCAATCGGATAAATGGGCTTGCCCGCATCGCCCCCTGGGGCTAAACTCTACGGCTCGGCAGGTAATCCCTGCGCACCAGACTGGGTGGTCCAGCCGCCTTTCGCCGGGGCAAGTATCGGCGGCCGCGGCGCCTGCCTCACAGGGAGGCGGGATTTCGACGCGGACATAGTCAGGCAGTCAACATATTGGAAAACACATGGTTGATCGAAATCTGATGCAGGCGCTGAACGTCAGCGACCAGGAAGTGGAGGCAGAGCTGGCCAAGGCGATGGGGGCGGGCTTCAGCAGCGAGGCCCTGGACGAGATGATCCAGGACAAGGCCCAGCCGACGGTCGGCACGATCCTTATCGGGCACGTGGTGAGCGTGGTCGGCAACGACGTGATCGTCGAGGTCGGCCTCAAGAGCGAAGGCGTTGTCGACATCGCCGAGTTCGACTCGCCCCAGTCGGTCATGCCGGGCATGGAAGTGGAAGTCTTCCTCGATTCGATGGAGTCCGACACGGGCCTGGTCGAGCTTTCGAAGCGTAAGGCCGACCGCATCCGCGGCTGGGAGCGCATCGTCGCCAACAACAAGGAAGGCGACACGGTAAAGGGCATGGTCACCCGCAAGATCAAGGGCGGCCTGCTGGTGGACATCGGCGTGCCGGCGTTCCTGCCCGCCAGCCAGGTGGACATCCGCCGGCCTGGCGATATCGCCGAGTACCTCGGCAAGGTGATCGAGGCGAAGATCCTCAAGATCGACGACGACCGCCGGAACATCGTTGTTTCTCGGCGCAAGCTCATCGAGGAGCAGCGCAACGCCGCGAAGGACAAGCTGATGTCGGATATTCAGGTCGGCCAACTCCGCAAGGGCATGGTCAAGAACATCGCCGATTTCGGCGTGTTCGTGGACCTCGGCGGCATCGACGGCCTGCTGCACATAACGGACATGAGTTGGGGCCGGATCGGGCACCCGTCGGAGCTTGTGAAGATCGACGAGGAGATCGAGGTCGTCGTGCTGAACATCGACCGCGATAAGGAAAAGATCGCCCTTGGCCTCAAGCAGAAGTCTGCCAGCCCGTGGGAAGAGGTCGAGAAGAAGTACCCCGTCGGCAGCCGCGTCAAGGGCACGGTGGTCAACATCATGTCCTATGGCGCGTTCGTCAAGCTCGAGGAAGGCCTTGAGGGCCTGGTGCATATCTCCGAGATGAGCTGGACGCGCCGCGTCAGCCATCCAAGCGAGATGGTCAGCGTCGGCTCGGAGATCGAGGTCATCGTGCTGGAGATCGACAAGGAAAAGCAGGAGATATCCCTCGGCATGAAGCAGGCCGAGATGAACCCCTGGACGGTCGTCAAGGAAAAGTACCCGCCCGGAACCGTCATCACCGGCACGGTGCGGAACATGACCAACTTCGGCGCGTTTGTCGAGATCGAGGAAGGCATCGACGGCCTGCTGCACGTCTCGGACCTGTCCTGGACGCGCAAGATCGGCCATCCGTCGGAAGTCCTCAAGAAGAGCCAGGAACTCCAGTGCGTGGTCCTGTCCGTCGACGAGGAGAAGATGCGCGTGGCGCTGGGCCTCAAGCAGCTCACCGAGGACCCGTGGCTGCGGATGATCCCCGAACATTACGTGCCCGGCCAGATCGTCAAGGGCAAGGCCACCAAGATCACCAACTTCGGCGTGTTCGTCGAACTGGAGGACGAGCTGGAAGGCCTGCTGCACGTTTCCGAACTGGCCGACCACAAGGTCGAGAATCCGCGCGACGTGGTTAAAGTCGGCGACGAGATCGAGGTCAAGATCCTCCGTGTCGACATCGAGGATCGCAAGATCGGCCTGAGCCTCAAGCGAGCCCAGTGGGCGGCCGAGGAGGGCGGCGAAGGCGCCGGCGGCGAGGTCGCTCCGCGCCGCGGCGGCCTGGAAGGCCAGTCCGGCCCGCTGATCGGCTCCGACTACATCGACCCCGTCCGCCGGGACGACCAGTGAGCAGAAGAAGTAAGAAGTAGGATGTAGGAAGTAGGAAGAAGGTAGTAGGTAGGAGGGCGCGGATGCCCGCGATCCTAAGCCTGCTTGCTTCCGCGGATGCTCGTGCTCCGAGGCCTGCTCGCTTCAGCGAGCAGGAAAGACAAAACAAGGCCTCGTCACCCCGCAAAGGTGACGGGGCCTTTTTTATGCCCGTGCGCTGTCGCGCCATGCAGATGTGAGCCCCTATCCCTCGATGCTTGCTTAAGTGCCCACCCAAACATTCCGAAGTCAATCTGTGGATCAACCGCGCCCGGCAGGCGTACGCCGGACGCATTGACGCAGGCAACGCAGACAACGCGGACAAGAGAGAAACCGGAGGCACGATGGGCACCGCCGCTAACACCAAGACAGCGCTGGGCTGGTATCTCGATCAGATCAGGTCCACTCCGCTTCTGTCGGCCGAGCAGGAAAAACAGCTCGCCCGGCGGATTCGCGAGCACTCCGACGTGATGGCCCGCGAACAGATGATCCACGCCAACTTGCGCCTCGTGGTCAAGATCGCCAAGGAGTACTCAAACCCCGGCATGACGCTCGGCGACCTCGTGGCCGAGGGAAACCTTGGCCTGCTTCGGGCCGTCGAGGAGTTCGACCCCGACGCCGGCGTGCGGTTCAGCACCTACTCCGCGTGGTGGATCAAGCAGGCCATCAAGCGGGCCATGATAAACGCCGGCCAGCCTATTCACATCCCGGCCTACCTCGTCAAGCTGATCGGCAAGTGGCGAAAGGCCTCGCGAGACCTCGAAGCCAGCCTGTGCCGGCCCCCGACCACGCAGGAGATGGCCAAGTCCTTGAAAATCTCCCGCAAGAAGGCCGACATAATCCGCCAGGGCCTCCTGGCTGTCAACTCCCCCGGCCAGATGGGCACCGACGAGACCCACGCCTTGTCTGAGATCCTGGCCGACAAAGCCGGCGATGCGCCCGACCAGCACCTCATGGACGCCGCCATCCGCCCGATGGTGGCCAAGCTGCTGGGAAAAGTCGAGCCGCGGGAGCGGCGAATCCTCGAGCTCCGCTACGGCCTGGACGGCTACGAGGGGCCACAACGAACCTTCAAGGAGATCGGCGAAATCATCGGCCTGACCCGCGAACGCGTCCGCCAGCTCGAAAAGAAGGCCCTGTCCGAACTCAACGCGCTCGTCGAGGAAATGTTCTGACCACGGCGGTAGCCGGGAACTGGTAGCCAGTAGCCAGGAAAAGCGAAGGCGGAACCTGGAACCCGGAAAAACGGAACAGCGGAACCTGGAACCTGGAACCTGGAACCTGGAACCTGGAACCTGGAAAAGCGGAACTGCGGAACCTGGAACCTGATATTCATGGTCTGCTGATCTTCTCGAATAGCAGCGAAGTCTCACGGAACCTCCGGTAAAACGCCCGACGGATGAGTCGCGACCAACAGGTCGCGGCGAATCCTCGGGAATCATCCGACCATCCCAATCGCCCGCGTTCGCACAAAGTCCTCGTGCGAACCCTGCTCCAACCGCGCGCTTCCACCCGCTTCAAAACTCAACATGCGGGTTCCACTCCGGGAAGAATCGCGGTATCCTGTGGCTTCGTCACCGTGCAGAGACAACCTATAACGGACTACGGGAGATCGATACCGACAACCGACTGCCGCCGTTCCAGGTTCCCAGTTCCGGGTTCCTGGTTCCGCCTTTGGCTTCTGCCGGCTACCGGCTACTGACTACTACCTTCTTCTCGGAACAAAGAAATGATCGACCTCGAAAGATTCATCCGCGACGTGCCGAACTTCCCCAAGCCGGGCATCCTCTTCAAGGACATCACCCCGCTTCTTGCAAGCCCAGAGGCGTTCAAGGAGGCATGCGACCGCCTCGTCAAACCGTTCGCCAACAAGGGCGTCACCAAGGTCGTCGGCATCGAGAGCCGCGGCTTCATCTTCGGCGCGCCCGTCGCCCAGCGGCTCGGCGCCGGATTCGTGCCCATCCGAAAGCCCGGCAAGCTCCCGGCCGAGACTCTCAGCCAGAGCTACCAGCTCGAATATGGCAGCGACACCATCGAGATCCACGCCGACGCCATCGGCCCGCGCGAAAAAGTCCTGCTCGTCGACGACCTCTTAGCCACCGGCGGCACCATGGCCGCGGCGGCTGAACTGGTTGCCAGGCTCGGCGGCCTGGTCGTCGGCATCGCCTTCGTCATCGAGCTGTGCTTCCTCTCCGGCCGGGACAAACTCGCCGGCCAGAATGTCCACGCTCTCATCCAGATAAAATAATCGGGAGCAAACCAGCATGGAGACAGCCGTCGCCATTGGACCCGTCGCCCAAACCGCGAAAGAAGCGGCGGGTCTTCGCCTCATGTGCGGCAACTGCTACTGCGACAGCCCATCCAAGATTTCACGGCTTATGCTTTCTCGGCGTTTCTTCGGGAAGTGGCGGCAGGTCGTCGGGCATGACCTCGACGACTCGCCCGTCTTGCCACAACAGGATGGGCTGGTTGTGTTGTCGAGCTATCTCGGCGGCGCGTCGTGCCGCTCGGATCATGGCTTTTCTGGTTCCGGCCATGCCGTTGTCTGGTTTCGTATCCGGCTTCATGAACTCAACCCTCATCGATAAGAACCGGCGGCCATTGGCTGGCGTCGTACAATTGCCACGAATCGACCATCGAACGGTAAATTGTATGGAAGTTCTCTAAGCTGCGTCGAAACCGGCGACGAATGTCGTCTTCCGGGATATTGTGCCCACCTTGGGCGGCTCGCTGGCGCACTCGTTGTATCGCAAGCTCGACATTCGGCAGTTCAAGGAATACGAGCTTCACCCGATAACCCAAGCTGTGCCATTGCCTTATGTAGTTAATATAGGCGCGACCCGCCAAAGTCGTCTCGATGGCGAAATCCTCAAGCTTCGCCACACGGCGCCTGACATGCTCAAGCATAAGCCGGGAAGCCTCCACGGCCATGATTTCGGGGCGAAACGGCGATAAGCCCTCCGCTATGAGGTCGGCGTTGATGAATGTCGGACAGTCCCCTTCATCGATCAGGAACTGTCTGGCGAAGGTGGTCTTGCCTGCGCCGTTGGGGCCGGCGATTATCCACGCCCGAGGTGCTTTTTCTTCTTTGGGTTGCGTCATCCGTGCTTTCGGAGCAGTCTTCCGCTGAGGTTCTGCTGAGGTTCTGCGCTTAACTCGCGGCCTGCCGGAAACTATACCGTCACAAGAGCCGGATCGCCAGTTTCGACCAGGACTGTTGAAAATTCCCTCAGTTGGAAATTCCCCCTTGGCTTTTTAGCCCGGCCAGGGTAGAATACCGGCGTCGTCGCAAGAGCGGTGGGGTGCCTATGCGCTTGCCCGGCCATCCCGGCCGGGGGAGGCTTGGGGTCCTGTACGCTCGCGACGCGGAAAAAAGTTAAAATCGACTGGGGATTTCTGGAAGTGCCGGCCGACAATTGGTATAATGACCGACTTTCCAGTCAGGAGATTTGCTGCATGGGTGTGAAGATTACGCCGCGACAGGATGAGCACATAGAGCGCGCCTTGAAGCGCCTCAAGAAGGCC
>Ga0315273_10010664_pt1 | contig 11734 bp, 13 predicted proteins | sample YL17G02_0_MG_FD_205753 | JGI IMG/M metagenome (GOLD analysis project Ga0315273, IMG submission 205753) | Sediment microbial communities from Yellowstone Lake, YNP, Wyoming, USA - YL17G02_0 | ecosystem: Environmental > Aquatic > Freshwater > Lake > Sediment | place: USA: Wyoming | collected... | reverse complement strand
TCATTTCAGTTCGAGACCGACGGTGGTCACGATCAGCGCCAGTTCGCGCTGCTCGACCGCGCCCGGCGGCAGGAACTTGTCCACCTCGAACTCGAACAGGACCACCTCACCGCCCAGGATCGACCCTGGCACTTCGCGGGAATAGACCTGTTCGCCCGGCTTGGTGTAGGTTTCGGGCGCAAGCTCCACCTTGCCCGAGCGGGCTTTGAGCGTAATCGACTTGAGCCGTTCGAGCACGACGTCGGCGATGGCGAATTTGAGTTGCAGGACCGCGCCGCGATCGAGGGCGCCGCGCGGCGGACGCAAGGCGACGGCGAACTTGCTGGCCGTCCAGCGCCACGAGTTCTGCTCCAGCTCGTAAAACCCTTTCACCAGTTGGACGGTGGCCCTTGGGTCGGCCACGTGAACCACGGTGGCGAGCTTGGGCGCTTCTTCTTCGATGACTTCCACTTTCACCGGCTGCTTGCGTTTGCATCCCGCGGGGGCGACCAGGAGCGGCGCGAGGCCGAGAACGACGATGATCAGTTTGCGCATTTTTCCACTTCAACCAGACAACTGTAGAACACCGGACCGCCGCCGATGTCGGTCAGCCGGTCGGAGGTGAGAACGTTCACGTTTCGACGATCCGGGGCGCGCTTGTTCCAGCGGACGCTGGTGGCGCGCGCGACGCCCGCCGGCACGGCGCCGGTGACCTCGGCGGCCAGCACGCAGCTTCCGCGGCCGTTAAACACCCGCACGCGGTCGCCCGTGGCGACGCCTCGCGGCCCGGCGTCGGCGGCGTTGAGCGACAGCACCGCGGTCTGCCGGTCCACCCGATCGCGATTCCCGAAGGTCGAGTTCAGGCTGTCGTCGTTCTTGGGGCTTACCAGTTCCAGCGGATAGCGCGCGGCCAGCTCGCGGTCGCCGTGGCGCGACTCGATGGGCGGCTGGTAGTCCAGCGTTTCGGCTTTGCATTCGCACTTGCCGGAAGGTGTCTGGAAGCCGCCCGCGGCAAACGGAAGGAACGGCTGGGGGATGTTCAGGCGGACGAAATGCTCGCGCTCCAACCGCTCCAGCGTGATGCCTTCCAGGAACGGGTGGCCCGCGCCTAGAGCCGAGCGAATCATGTCGTCTTCGCTTTCGCCGAAGCAGGCATCCTCGAATCCCATGCGCCCGGCCAGCGACCGGAACACCTGGACGTTGGACCGGGCCTCGCCCGGCGGCGTCACGGCGGGGCGCGCCAGTTGCAGATAGTAGTGACCGTAGGCCAGGTAGAGGTCGGTGTGCTCCAGAAAAGTCGTGGCCGGCAGCAGAATGTCGGCGTAGTCGGCCGTGTCGGTCTGAAATTGCTCGAGGACCACGGTAAACAGGTCCGCGCGCCTCAGCCCTTCGAGAACCCGGTTCTGATTGGGCGCGATCGCCGCCGGGTTCGAGTTGTAAACGATGAGGGCCTTCACCGGAGGCGCGTCGATGCCGGCGAGCGCGCGGCCGATCTCGCTCATGTTGACCAGCCGGGCTTGGCGCCCCAGGGGCGAGCGAAGCTGAAGCTCCGGCATTTCGAGCGCGATCCGGTTCAACTGAAACGCGCCGGAGGTGGTCAACTGCAGGCCGCCGCCCGGGTGCTTCCACGCGCCGGTCAAGGCGGGCAACAGGGAGATCGCGCGCACGCTCAGGCCGCCGCGCTCGCTGCGTTGCACGCCGTAGTTGAGGCGAATGGCCGACGGCTGGGTGGTGGCGTATTCGCGAGCCAGGGCGACGATGTCATCCCGGGGGATGCCCGTCAGCGCCGCAACGCGTTCCGGCGGATAGGCTCCGACTCGCTCCTTGAGCCCCTCCAGCCCCGTGGCGTAACGCGCGATGTAATCGGCGTCGTGGAGGTTCTCGGCAAGGATCACGTGCATCAGGCCGAGCGCCAGGGCGGCGTCCGAGCCGGGATGGATGAAGTAGTGGCGGTCGGCGAGCGCCGCGGTGCGGTTGCGCACCGGGTCGATGCAATAGAACCGCGCGCCGTTGCGCCGCGCCTGGACGATGAACGGCCACAGGTGCGCGTTGGCGCCGAGGATGTTGGCGCCCCAGGCGATGATGAGCCTGGCGTTGGGGAACTGCTCCGGCTCGATTCCGTAGCGCACTCCCAGCGTTTGGGTGAGCGCCGCGCCGCCGGCCGCCGAGCAGATGGTGCGGTCCAGACGCGAAGCGCCAAAGCGGTGGAAGAAGCGCCGGTCCATGCCCGAGCCATTGAGCAAGCCCATCGTGCCGCCGTAGCTGTAGGGCGCAACCGCCTCGGGCCCGAATTCGGCGGCGATCGAGCCGAGCCGCGCGGCGACGGTGTCGAGCGCTTCGTCCCACGAGATTCGCTCGAAACGGCCTTCGCCCTTAGCGCCGGCGCGCTTGCGGGGATAAAGCAGGCGGTCGGGCGAGTACTCGCGCTCGAGGTAGCGCGCCACCTTGCCGCAAACGAAGCCTTGCGTCACCGGGTGGGCCGGATTGCCGCGCAAGCGCGTGGCGCGGCCCTGTTCGAGCGTGATCAGCAGGGAACAGGTGTCCGGGCAATCCAACGCGCAAACGGAATGACAAACCTCGTTCACTACGCAATTATAGCGTCCGGCGGGCTCCGGACATCGGCCGGCCTTTCGGTGCATGATGGAGTGAGAGAGATGACCGAGAAGACTCCATCAACCGATCCGCACGCCGAGTACACCGAGCGCATCGAGGCGCGCCGGCGAGTGGTTGCGCAATACGATCGCATTCACATCCGGCTGGGCAACGTTCGACTGGGGGTGGCGGCGATTGCGGCGGCGCTGGCCTGGTTTGCCTTCAGCCGCGGGGCGGTCTCCGGCTGGTGGCTGACGGCGCCCGGCGCGGTTTTTCTGGCGCTGGCGATTTATCACGAGCGCGTGTTGCGCGCCCGCGCGCTGGCCGGCCGCGCGGTGCGGTTCTACCAGCGGGGGCTTGACCGCCTGGAGCACAAATGGATGGGCCAGGGCGAGGCGGGCGACCGGTTCCGCGACGAGTCGCACCCCTACGCCTCGGATCTGGATCTGTTTGGGCGCGGCGGACTGTTCGAGCTGATCTCGACGGCGCGCACGCGCGCGGGCGAGGAAGCGCTGGCGCGCTGGCTGCTGGCGCCCGCCACGCTGGCCGAAATCCGCGACCGCCACGCGGCCGTCGAGGAATTGCGCTACCGCCTGGACCTGCGCGAGGACCTGGCGCTGCTTGGCGACGAGGCGCGCGCCAGTCTGGATTCGGAGCCGCTGCCGCGTTGGGGGGAACAGCCGCCGCTGCTGGACTCGGCTCCGTTGCGCGTGCTGGCCAGCGCCCTGGCGGTGGTGGCCCTGGCGGCTTTGGCGAGTTGGCGCGTTTTCCATGTCACGCCCAAGATGCTGCTGGGCGTGCTGGCGCTGGAGGCGGCGTTCGGCCTGCTGATGCGCAAGCGCGTCGTCGAGGCGGTGCGGGCGGTGGAACAGCCGGCGCACGACCTGGCGCTGATGGCCCAAGTGCTGGTGCGCCTGGAGCGGGAGCGGTTCTCGAGCCCGCGCCTGGTGGAACTGCGCCGGGTTCTCGAAACCAAGGGGCATCCGCCCTCCTGGCACATCGCGCGGGTGAACCGGCTGGTCGAGTTGCTGGACTCGCGCGACCATCTGCTGGTGCGCCTGATCGGGCCGCCGCTGATGTGGACTACCCAGCTTGCCTTCGGCATCGAGGCCTGGCGGAAGCGCTCCGGCCCGGCGGTTCGCCGATGGATCGCCGCGGTCGGGGAAATCGGCGCGCTGTCCTCGCTGGCCGGCTACGCCTACGAACACCCCGGCGACCCGTTCCCCGAGTTCACCGAACAGGGGCTGTGCTTCGAGGGCCAAGGCCTGGGCCACCCGCTGATCGCCGAAGACCGCTCGGTGCCGAACGACGTGCGGTTGGGCGAAGATCTCCGCGTGCTGGTGGTGAGCGGCTCGAATATGTCGGGCAAGAGCACGCTGCTGCGGACCATCGGCGTGAACGCCGTGCTGGCCATGGCCGGCGCGCCGGTTCGCGCGCGGAGGCTGAAGCTCTCGCCGTTCGTCGTCGGCGCCACGATTCGAATCACGGACTCGCTTCAGGGCGGCAGTTCGCGCTTCTACGGGGAGATCACACGGCTGCGGCAATTGATGGAGCTGACGCGCGGGCCGCGGCCCCTGCTGTTCCTGCTGGACGAGCTGCTGCACGGCACCAACTCGAACGACCGGCGCATCGGCGGCGAGGCGGTGGTCCGCGGCCTGGTCGAGCGCGGCGCCGCCGGCCTGCTGACGACGCACGACCTGGCGCTGGCGCGCATTGCCGAGACCCTGGCGCCCTGTGGAGCCAATGTTCATTTCGAGGATCACCTGGAAGACGGCAAGATCACTTTCGACTACAAGATGCGGCCGGGCGTGGTCGAGAAGAGTAACGCCCTCGGTCTGATGCGCTCGATCGGCCTGGAAGTTTGAATAGGTAGCACAGCGCGGCATGGCCGCAAACAGAGAAGTCAGAATGCAGAATCCAGAATCCAGAATCTGGGGACACTCCGGGCTGGCCTTACGGAAACCATCGCTTACCTCGGGACACAGGCGTGTCCCCCGGGGTTTACGGCTGCTTGGGAGACTTGCCCCACTTCGCGGGATAGCCGCGGCCGCAACGCGAAATCGTCGCGGCGCGCAAAGAAACAAAGATTTAGTAGTACAGCGCGGCATCGCCGCAAACTCGCGGCGCGGCGCGTGGTGGGATATGTCTCCCGACTTGTCCACCGCCCCGAAGAGATAGCCGGCCTGGCGGCCGGCGAGACAAGACAGGAGTCATGTCCCACGGCGCGAAATCGTCGCGGCGCGCAAAGAGACAAAGGTGATCCGCGATCCTTGGAAATCGACCTTGAGGGAGGTGTTAAGGAGAATTACTGGTTTTGGCGAACATCCACGCAATGAACTTTCGTGGAGAAACGCCGCTTGATGCGGCCATTGAAGGGAGAAGGCCGGCGAGCCTTCAATATGGGGAAGCAGACGGGCCTTTGACCGACTGAATGAAGCGTGCAATCCCCGGCCAATCCCCCCAATCAATCACACCCCAACCAGGAGGCTCTTTGGACACGGAGCCCCTTTGGTCCTTGTCCACATTGACGCCCAGAATCGTAATCCCGAAAACCCTGGCGCACTCCAGTTCCCAATCTATGCCGCCGTCGATGGTGTTCCTGCTAACCAGAACGATTGCTCCGTCACAATTATAGATCCTGGTCCGGCACTGCGCTTTCCAGGCAGCGAACCATGGTTGTTTGACCTCCATGTGGTCAAACTCCACCAACAGCTTGGCGGTTCGGGCCTGAGCCGTCAGCCGTTCATAGAACGGATAGTCCTTAGCGGCGTAAATGACGAAAACTCTAGTCACGACAATGTGCTCAGGCTCAACTTCAGGCGATAACTGGTATTGTCACGGATTTCCATTTTGGATCTCCCGGACGACAGAAGTATACCATCAAACCGCCGCTGCTGATGCCGGGGTACTTGAAATTCCTCATTCCGAGGGCGTACCGGAGTCCATGGATGGCCGCTACCGGCTTTCGCCCGCAAACGAAACCGGGAACCGGCACATTTTCAACGGCTGTCTTGACGCGTCTGCGTCCCTGCTTCCTTTTTCTCCGCATGTTCGCCTGTCCGAGCCGATCTTCATCCTGCTGGCGCCGCCAGCGCCTCGATCCTGCGCACCATGCTTCCGAACAACCGGCGCGTCAGATGGCTCTCCGCCAGCATCAGCCAATAATACCGGCCGTGTTTCACCAGCCGTCCGCCCGTCTTCACGAGCCGTTGCCGCAAGCTGGTCAGCGACCACTTCTCGATCCACTTCGGCAGCACCACCTTCTTCGACCGCACCTTCATCAGCCTGCTGGAGCGCGGCGTGCGCAGCCCCGCCCTCGTCGTGACCGGCTGGCGGCCCACGGGGGGAAAGGCCGTGGGCGGCCCTGGCACGCGCCCGGAGGCGGCTGGAGCACCAGGGTGAACCCTGAGGCCGTCCGGCGCGCCCACAACCCTCTGGCGTTGAGTTGGCGCTGCAATCCGCGGTGTTCCGGGCGGCGGCCGCCGGGCGGTTGCCGGCGGCCAGGAGCCGGGTGACCTCTACCGTCGACGAAGAAGATCCAGACGACGCGCTGTCTTTCACTCGATGACGCGCAGCGATCCTCTCCTCACGCTGCCGTCATGCTCCCAGGTCGTTTAAGCCCAGGACCCGGCGCGTTGCTCCGGCCCCCCCCCTGCCGCAGATGGTTAGGATCGTCAATAGTCCGAATGGGTGGATGCTGACGCCTGGTAATTCAATTGGTCCCGTATCGATCGACATCGGTGGAGTCGGGCGGGGAACCAGACCATCTGGATGAAACCCCAAAACTAGCGATGCACCTGACACTGGAATTGCCGGCTTGTTTGTGGCGGATGCGATCATGCCAAATGGTCCGAACCGGGTGACCCGAACCGGGGGGTTCGTTGTGAAGTGCTTTTTTCCGCCCCCACCGGCAAAGCTGACTGGGCTTCCGGCCCCGCCACCAAGAGTCCTGAGTTTATAAGCCGCAGATAAACCGTTCGTCGTATCTCGGATTGCAAAAAAGAATTCGCCCACCTCCGCGCCCTCCCCTCCGGACGCACCAGCTAACAGGGTCACGTCGAATTCTGTGGAGGATGGACAATCTGAGTCAGGCACACAGTTCGGGAGCGGCCTTGGAAATTCGCCCGGCTTCCTTATCGGCGGAGACGGACTTGGACTGACTTTCGGCGGACCGCTTTTGTTTTCCTTGTCGAGGCTGCGGATCGTTTTTACGCCGACAATGTCATCGATCTTGTTCGCGAAGTTTCGGATATCTCTCTTCGTTTTGTAGACTCGTATCGCGTTGGCGAATTTCTGATCGTAAACTCCATTCACTGAAAATTCCGGTATGCCAAGACTTGGATTTTCTTCTTGAACCGATTTGAGCGCCTCTTGAGTCCTTCTAATGTGCTCGCCGGTCTGACCGGTCGTGAAGTGGCTCTGAGCCTCGTTGGGTTGTCCGGTTGCACAATCCTCAAGCTTTCTTACAGTGGGTGGGTCGGCATTTGTAAACAACTTCGAGATCAAGACTCCCATAACCCGGCTCCTTTTCCAAAGTGATTCTCAACCGGCGAGTACAACGCTATCCCTCGCCATCGCCAACGCCCAGACGGGATCCGTGAACTGGGTCGCCGCATTTCCGCTACTACTACCTGTCACAGATGCGAACTCGTTCCAGATGGATTCGGGCATCTTCACGGAAATCCCAATTGCACTGTTAGCGCATCTGTCGCGTCTGGGAGCAAACTCACATCCACGACGAGACCCTGGAACGCTACGACATGGACCGGCTGCCCGAAGCCGACGCCGCGCCCTTCGGGGAGCACCTGCCGGTCCGCCACGAATGCCAAGTCCGGCTGGCCCGGATCGGCGGCTTTCTCGCCGATCTCCACTCCGGATTGGGGCCACCGCAATGAAGCCCATGGACCGGACCCACCACACATTTGGCGGGCCGATCCGAGGAAAGTCCGCGGCCTTTGTACCTGCACATCGAATCGTTCTCGCCGCACCCGTTCTGGGATCCGCCGGACGACTGCTACCGCATGTACCTGAAGAGCGACTACAAAGGTCCAAAGCTCATCTACCCGCCCGACGACCCAACCAAGTTGAGCCCGGTCGAACTCGAGCACGCTCGGTCGCTCTACTTCGGTTACGTGACCTTCGTGGACGCCCAGATCGGGAAACTGCTGGCCCAGGTCGACAAGCTCGGGCTGATGCGGAACACCCTCATCAGTTTCACGGCCGACCACAGCGTCATGCTGGGCGAGCGCGGAGTGATCCACAAAAGCGAAGACACCCTGCAGACGCAGGTCACGCGCGTGCCGCTGATTTTCTACACCCCCTGGGGCGGGGAGAGCAGGATCAAAGGCTTCGTCCAGCACACCGACTGGATGCCGACCATGTGCGAACTGGCCGGCGTGAGCATTCCCGGCCGCGTAACCGGCCGGAGCCTGAAGCCGCTCATCGATACCGGAGACAGTTCAAAGAGCGAATGGATTATCGGCGGCTTCCACAACCACGGCTTCATTCGCACTCCGGAATGGCTGTACACGGGGCGCTTCAACCCCGGCGATGCGTCCGAGTACCTTTACGATGTCCAGAAGGACCCGTTGGAACTTTCCGATTTAGTAGTTCAGGCTGTGTTCCATCACGCACCGCATCCCGAGCACCGGTTTCTACGGCAGCCGGAGATCGCCGCGGGCCAGGCGGCGGATAAAGTCCAGATCGCCGTCCAGGAAGTCGTAGGAGGGCAGCGAGGACAGCGTCTCCCACTTGATCTGCTCGAAGACGGCGTTGGCGGGCTCACCCTGGAAATCGGTCACCAGGTGGAAAATGAGAAGGATGTCGATTCGCTTGGGGTAGCGCACCTCATAGCGGACGATCTCCGGGCCGATGCGGGCGTGAATGCCGAGTTCCTCGGTCAACTCGCGTTCCAGGGCCTGGCGCGGCGTCTCGCCCGGTTCCACCTTACCCCCGGGGAACTCCCATTTCAGGCTGTGCCGGCCTGGGCCGCGGCGCTGGCAAATCAGCAACCTGCCGTCGCGCTGGATCAGCGCGGCCACCACCATAATCTGTCGCCGGCGGGCGTGCACGTCGTATTCTTAACGAGGATATCGCAATTGGGAGACGCATGTTCAGCGAACGTGTTTTGGACCACTTTCAGAACCCGCGAAATGCCGGGAGTCTCGCTCCGCCGGCCGTTTCCGTCGAGGTATCGAACCCGGCCTGCGGGGACATCTTGCAACTGGCGGCCCGGTTCGAGCAGGATGTGGCCGTCGAGGTCCGATTCCTGGCCCGAGGCTGCGCGGCGTCGGTGGCGGCCGGGAGCGCCCTGACGGAGCTGGCGCGCGGGAAGAAGCGGCAGGAACTTGCCGACCTCGACGCGGACGCGGTCGAGTCCGCCCTGGGTGGATTGCCGCCGGCTTCCCGTCATGCGGCCGCGCTGGCCATCGACGCCCTCCGCGCCCTGCTGAGAGTCGGGCCGGATATGCCCTACCTCTTCAAAAACCTATGATTCGGCTAAAGAAACAGACCCTTCAAGCCGATAAGGTCAGATTAGTTGGTGGTGCTCTTTGACATTTTTTTGAAACCGATGACTCGCGGTTGCGTCATATACGTGCAAGAAGCGGCTTTTTCTGGGCGCAACCTCCAGCCGGGACTGGGGTTAGAGGTTTCTCACGGTTCAGGTTGCGGACTGATGATGGCAGATAGAAAAATTTCAACGGATCCGCAGTTGGCCCTTGAATTGCTAAAAGCTTGTGTTATTATGACATGGTGCCCTGTGGGCCTACCGGCCGACGGGTTGCGACGTATTAATGTAACTGTTCTTTTGTAACGAAATCTGAGCAAGATTCGCTAAGATCCGCATTCGGATCTTGGAACTATTTGGAAATCTTTGCGTCTAACCGATTTCGGGATTGAAGAAAATGTCAGACCCGCCTTGAAGGCAACTGAGAAAGTGGGTCGAAACGAAACACTAGAAGGGAGAAGTGGCCATGACGAAGACCGAACTCAACAAGTTCAGGCAGATCCTCGAGGCCAGATTCACCGAACTGGCTCGGCTGGTCCGCAACCGGGAAGGCATCGTGATTGAGAAGAGCGCGGACGCGCTGGATGAAGTCCAGAACGCGGCCGAGCGCGAATTGGCCATCCGAAACCTGGACCGCGATTCCCACCTGCTACGGAATGTGAGAGCGGCTCTGCGCCGGATTGACGAGGTCAGTTTCGGCATCTGCCTGCATTGTGAAGAAGAGATCAGCCCCAAGCGTCTGGCGGCTGTGCCATGGACGCCGTACTGTATCCAATGCCAGGAGATGGCGGATCGTCACCAGGAGTCTTCCGAGAGCGAGTCGCTGGACGAGTTGCTGGTGAACGCGGCCTAGAATCGTTATCCCGACGATGAGGCGCGGGCTGGCTGGCCCGCGCCTCAAGTGTTTTCAAGCCCGGATTCCAGCCACCGAAAGCATTCGTCCCGCCGATTCCCGGTCGCGCCGCCAGGAGTGGAACTCTTCGACTCGGCAGCAGGTGCACGGAGCGCCGCCATGGATGTGTTTCAAACTGAGGCCGGCTGCCGCAAGCAGGCGCCGGTTGGCCTGGGTCAGGTCCACTCGGGTCCTGCGGTCCAGGTCATTTCGTTCCGGTAAAAGATTCCGAAACTGGGCGGCGACTTCCGGCCCCACCTCGAAGCAGCAGGCGTTGATGCCGGGGCCGATGGCGGCGTGAAGCGAGCCGGGGCGGGTTCCGAACAGGCGATTCATCGCCTCGACGGCGCGCACGGCGACACCGAGAAGGGTGCCGCGCCAGCCGGCGTGGATCGCGGCGATGGCGCGCCGCTCGGGGTCGGCCAGCAGGATCGGGAGGCAGTCGGCGGTGCGAACGCCGATGCGGACGCCGGGGTGGCCGGCGACCAGCGCGTCGCCTTGTCCGATGCGGCCCGTTCGAGCGTCCGCGCACACCGCAATGGCGGAATGGATCTGATCGAGCGTCGCCAGAGGGTGGGGAGGCGGACTGGCGTGGCGGCTGCCGAAACCGTGTTCCAGCCACTCAAAGGCGTCCAGCGGCGCCGCGCGCCAGATCCCGGATTCGGTTCTGTAGAACAACTCTAGCCGGCCACGGGCGGGTCGCCGGCCGGGTGCGGCGTCTGCGCGATCATGACGCGGCGCCTGAAGTCCTCGAGCATCAACTCGTCCAGGCGCACCTCGGTGGGCCGCTTCACCAGGGTAGTCATCCGTTCGATCTTATCCTGCAACTTGAGCAACCCATAGAACAGGTTCTCCGGCCGCGGCGGGCAGCCGGTGATGTAGACGTCGACGGGGACGATCTTGTCCACCCCCTGCAAGGTGGCGTAGGTGTTGAAGGGCCCGCCGACGCTCGAGCAGGCGCCCATCGAGATGCACCATTTCGGGTCGGGCATCTGGTCCCAGATGCGTTTGAGCGCCGGGGCCATCTTGAGCGTCACCGTGCCGGCGACAATCATCAGGTCCGACTGCCGCGGGCTGGGGCGGAACACCTCGGCGCCGAAGCGCGCGATGTCGAAGCGCGCCGCGCTGGCGGCGATCATCTCGATGGCGCAGCAGGCCAGACCGAACGTGAGCGGCCAGATGGAAGACTCGCGCGCCCAGTTAAAAACATAATCGACCGTGGTTGTGACAAAGTTCTCTTCAAACCGGTGCTCAAGGAACGGCAAGCTGCGCCTCCGGAAAACCCATTCTAGCATCCGCTCCGGTAGACTGGCTATTTTGGGGACACTCTCGAAAATCACCCCCTACCGCCCGGGGCCGGCGGCGCCGGCGAGCATTTTCATGACCTTCGGTGAGCGCAACGCGATCATGACCACAGGCTACGCAACCTCGAAACTCCGGAGGGACACTCTCGAAAATCGCACCTCGCGTCCCGGGGCAACCGGGGTCAGTTGTACCGGCCGCCATTTTCATCGCCTTCGGTGAGCGCAACGCGATCATGACCACAGACTGGTGTGTGCGGGGACAGGCCGGTGTGTCCACAAGGGACACACTGGGCCAGTCCCCAGGGACACACTCATCTGTCCCTGCGGAGTTTCGAGGTTGCGTAGCCTGTTGGAATGGGCCTTCGGCCCGCGAAACTTCATGAAAAACCGGCATCGTGGCATCATGACAAAAGCGGGAGTTGGTGAGGTCGGGGGGACAGTGGAGAAGTTGAGACTGTT
>Ga0315273_10010662_pt1 | contig 11734 bp, 9 predicted proteins | sample YL17G02_0_MG_FD_205753 | JGI IMG/M metagenome (GOLD analysis project Ga0315273, IMG submission 205753) | Sediment microbial communities from Yellowstone Lake, YNP, Wyoming, USA - YL17G02_0 | ecosystem: Environmental > Aquatic > Freshwater > Lake > Sediment | place: USA: Wyoming | collected... | reverse complement strand
ACCCCGTGTCGGTTCTCATCCTTGGCGGTGGGCCGGCCGGGCTGTCTGCGGCGATCGAACTGGGGTCTCGCGGCATCGATGTCCTCGTCGTCGATGACAAGGAGCGACTCGGTGGGAAGCTGGTTCTCCAGACGCACCGGTTCTTCGGGGCGACGCAGGCGGTGTTCGCCGGCACCCGCGGAATCGATATCGGCACGCGCCTCGAGAAGCGCGTCCGGGAGCTCGAAACCGTCACCGTGTGGTTGGAGTCAACGGCCCTGGCGGTGTTCAGCGACCGCGTGGTCGGCGTCCTGCGCAGAGATCGCTACGTTCTCGTTCGCCCTCAGATTCTGCTCGTCGCGACGGGAGCCCGGGAGAAGTCGCTGGTCTTCCAGGGCAACACGTTGCCCGGAGTGTACGGGGCCGGCGCGTTTCAGACGCTCGTCAACCGTGACCTGGTCAAGGCGGCCGATCGCCTGTTTATCGTCGGCGGCGGGAACGTCGGCCTCATCGCCGGGTACCACGCCCTCCAGGCCGGCATCGATGTCGTCGGGCTGGTCGAGGCGCTCCCGGAGTGCGGCGGTTACAAGGTGCACAAGGATAAGCTGGCCCGCATGGGAGTCCCCATCTACACCTCGCACACCATCCTGTCGGCCAACGGCGTCGACGCCGTGGAGTCGGTCACCGTGGCCCAGGTCGATGCGAAGTTCCGACCGATCGCGGGGACCGAGAAATCGTTCGCCTGCGATACCGTACTCATCGCCGTCGGCCTCGACCCCGTCGACGAGTTCCTCCGGGCCGCCAAGGACGTCGACCTTCCCGTGGTCGCCGCGGGGGACGCGGAAGAGATCGCCGAAGCGTCGGCCGCCATCTTCTCCGGTAAGATCCGCGGTCTCGAGATCGCGCGCGCTCTTGGCAAGACGACCGACGAAGTTCCCGAAGAGTGGCGCACCCTGGGCGAGATCCTGAAGTCGCGGCCGGGGCCGTCCACCTGCGAGACCGTGCCGCGTGGCGAGGACGGCGTCCTCCCCGTGTTCCACTGCTCGCAGGAGATCCCGTGCAACCCCTGCACGTCCGTGTGCCCGCAGGAGCTGATTGCGATCGAGGAGGCCGACATCCGCCGGCTGCCTCAGTTCCTTGGCGCAGCGGCCGGGAAGAAGTGCGTCGGCTGCGATAGTTGCGTAGCCATCTGCCCCGGCCTAGCGATCACGCTCGTCGACTTCCGCAAGGATCGCGAGGCGCCCACGGTCACGATTCCGTTCGAGTTCGAGGAGTCGCGGCTGCGTGCCGGCGATCGCGTCACCGTACTGGACACGGTCGGCGAACCCATCGCCACGGTCGCGGTCGAGGCCGTGCGGCGCAGCGACCGCACGTTGCTCGTCAAGGTCCGGCTGCCGCGGGCGGTCGCGAAACGCGCGGCGGGCATTCGTATGCAGGAATCGTGGGTCAGCGATCCGCTGCCGGAGGCCGTGGAGCGTCTGGGCGACGACGCGATCGTCTGTCGTTGCGAGCGCATCACCGCGGGCGAGATCCGTGCACGAATCCGTGCCGGACTTCGCGACATGAACGAGATCAAGACCGTGACCCGCGCCGGCATGGGCGCGTGCGGCGGCAAGACGTGCACCGCGCTGATCGCGCGCCTGTTCCGCGAGGAAGGCGTGCCGGCGAGCGAGATCACCGAGAACGTGCGCCGGCCGCTGTTCGTCGAAGTGCCGCTTGGCGTGTTCGCCGGGGTCGAGGAGGAGGCATTATGACGCGCAAGGCCTACGACGTCATCCTCATCGGTGGGGGCAGCGTGGGCGTGCCTGGCGCGTTGGCGATGGCCCACGACGGCCTGTCCGTGCTAGTGATCGACCGCTTTGCCAGTCCCGGGCAGGGGTCGAACAAGACTGCCATCGGCGGCATCCGCGCGACGCACTCCGATCCGGCCAAGATCCGCCTTTGCCTTCGCTCGCTCGAGATCGCCAAGACGTGGCACGAGGCGCACGGAGACGACATCGAGTGGACCACGGGGGGGTACTCCTTTGTCGCTTACACGTCGCGGGAAGAGAAGACTCTGAAGGACCTGCTCGTCATCCAGAAGCGGCACGGCCTCGACATCGACTGGCACGAGCCGCGCGAGTTCCTGGGGATCATCCCGGCGCTCCGCCACGATGGCCTGCGCGGCGGCACCTTCTCGCCCGGGGACGGCCACTGCTCGCCGCTCCTCTTCGGCCACGCGATGTACGAGCAGGCGAAGGCAGAGGGAGCCAGCTTCCGGTTCGGGGAAACGATCACGGGGATCGACGTTGTCTCAGGCCGCGTCCGCGGCGTCATGACGGACAACGGAACCTACGAAGCGCCGATCGTCGTCAACGCAGCGGGCCCGTGGGCGAGCGAGGTCGGCCACCTGGTCGGAATGGAGCACCCCGTGTGCCCGGACTCCCACGAAGGCGGAATCACGGAGCCCGTAGCGCACTTCCTCGGCCCGATGGTCGTCGACATCCGCCCGGCGCCCGGCTCGGCCAACTACTACTTCTTCCAGTTGGCCACGGGGCAGATCGTCTTCTGCATCACGCCGAGCCCCAGCCTGTGGGGGTTCGATCGTCGTGAGACGAGCGCTTTCCTGCCGATGGTGGCGAAGCGGATGGTCGACCTCATGCCGTGCCTGACGAACCTCCGCGTGCGCCGCACGTGGCGCGGCCTCTACCCGATGACGCCCGACGGCTCACCGCTCGTCGGTTGGTCCCGCGAGGTGTCCGGGTACCTGATGGCGATCGGCATGTGCGGCCAGGGATTCATGCTCGGTCCCGGTCTAGGCGAGCTTCTCTCCCGCATCGTGCGCGCGGAGGCGACGCCGGAGGACGAGGAGATCCTCTCGATCCTGTCGCCGTATCGCGCCTTCGCCGGGCAGGAAGCGCTCAAGTAGGGGCCACAGGCCCTCTCTCAGATGAGGTACCGGATCCGCCCGAGGCTGGTCGATCGATGTCGCTGGTGGACCTTGTCCGATCACTAGGATCGTCGTACCTTGAGCGCGTGGTGAAGGAGGCGTTGGATGGCAGCGAAACGCTTGATCGGATTCGTGGTTCTGATTGCACTCGTTGGAATGCTCTGCGTTGCAGGATGGGCAGACCAGACCTTCGCGGACGCTGCGCTGGGGTACTCGATCGAGTACCCGGCCGGCTGGTCGATGACGCAACCTGATGACTACTCGGTGCGCTTCGGCGGGCCGGATAGCGTATACGTGAAGATCCAGAACGTCGCGTCGACGGCCATCGGGGGAAACTACGCCGACGTGGAGTCCCTCGCCGCGAACCTCCGCTGCCAGCTGGCCTCTGGCGCTCTGAGCATCTGCATCTACGGCGGCGGACCGTTCGACGTCACCGACGCCGATGGCGTGCAACTGGCCGGGATTCAGTTCCTGGCCGAGTACACCTACAACGGCGTCACGGTCAAGGAGTGGTACGCCGTCGTCAAGCACGCGTCCGGGGACATCCTCTACGTCCTTTCATACACGGCATCGATCGACGTCTACGCAGTCCACGAACCGGCCGTCGTCGCGATGGTGCGAACGTGGACCGTGGGAGGCGCGAGCACGAGCGGCCCCGCCACCACGTCGGGTCCGACCCCGCCGACGGGCGCGGCCGACATCTACGTCATCTTGCAGGATCAAGGCCACATCGGCCCGTATCACTATGCCGAGAGCACCTACGACAAGCGGTTCTATGAGTTCACCGTTTCGGCCGCCGGCTACGTCGCCCTGTGCGTCATCGACGAGGCGCGAGAGGCGATCACCGGCTGGATCTTCGCCGTCGACGGGACCCAGGTCACGTTTAAGCCGGGGAACTACGCGGATGTCTACACGAGTTCGTACGCCGTGACCCCAGGTACCTACACCGTGAAGGTCGGGCAGGACAATATGGTGACCGAGTCCGACTTCGAGATGTACGTGTACTTCAGCCTGACGCCGTTTACGATCGACGACCTCGTCGCCCAGTTCGGCCCGCGGGTGCGCGTCTTGCCCTAGAGTGTCCGGTTTCATCATCGTGTGGACAGCCAATCACCGCGGAGAGCGACCCAAAGCGTGGACAGCCAATCACCGCAGAGCGCGCAGAGGACGCAGAGAGAGCAGGGTCACTGAACAAACACCCCGAGACCCCATGATGAGACCTGGAATGACGCCCGCTGGCGCCAAGACACAAGACCTGCGCCCGCATCGGCTCCACGTCCTTCTCCCCAGTACTCTGCGCGCTCTGCGGTAGAGGCCGCTTGTCGTTCGCAGCGTAGGGCCGCGAGGACCAGATGCCGGTGAGCGTACGAAGAGATCCGCGGTGTTCACACCCTTCCGACACCGGATGCCCTAACGAGACCGGCCGCGCTCGCGCAGGTGGATCCAGTACCTGCGAATCGGCGCGTCATCGGTAGGGACCTCGTTCTCGAGGTCCCCGCCGCATCTTTCGATCACGCGTGCCGAGGCGATGTTGTCTGCATCGCACGTGACGAGCAGGCGTTCGACCCCGAGACGGCGCGCTTTGCGGGCTGCATTCCGGAGCAAGCGCGTCGCGTGCCCGCGGTTCCTCTCCGACGGGCGCACGCTGTACCCGACGTGACCGCCGTGCTCGAGCAAGTGCGGCGTCAGCCAGTGCCGTAGGTTCGACACGCCGAGAATCCGCCCTTCGTCAACGAGGAACGACGTCGTTGACGGGACCCAGCCTTCCGGAGGTTCACCATCCGACCAGCGGACGAACGCGGCCACCGTCTCTGCGTGCGTCCACTCCGAGCGGCCGAAATGCCCGTCGATCTCCGTTTCTCCGCTCGCCGCGAACTCCTCGAGGAAGTCGCGGAGCGCGGCTTCGTGCGCAAGCCCCAGCGGGACGATGTTCATGGTCTGCTGCCTCCTGCCGAGAAGCCCTCGCGCACTCCGCCTTCGCGGATCAGGTTCGGCCCCGTCGAGTGATGCAGGAACAAGATCCGAGTTGGTGCCGTCGCGGCGTTCGCCGCCACGGCAGATGCCGGCACCGCCGCCACCAGGAGCGCGAGACCCGCCGTGACCCATTGCGTTCGCATGGCGTTCACCTCGGCGCCAGGATAGGCGGACGCCCTGGGAAAACGAAGTGCCCCGGGCTCCGCTCACGGGCTCCAACCTGCTCGCCTCCCGGAGCAGGCGCCGTCTTCATATCGGACACACAACTCCGATTTACAATGTGGCCAAGCACTACAAACATGGAGGCCTTGACGATGAACAACAACTTACACGTAGTCGGATTGAACCGAAGCCGCGGCGGCGTGGGCCGCTGGCTGGCGATCGTTGCGACGATGGCCGTACTCCTGGGGCTGCTCTCCTTTCTTGGGGTGGGCAACGCGGAGACGGCATCCAGAGAGGATCGCCCGCTAGCGCAGATGATGGCGACGACAGGCCACGTGCCGTTTCCCCTCGTGACCGCGAACGACGCCGGCGAAGTCCGCCTCCCGATCGCCGAGTTCGCAGATGGGGTGGCGCACTTCTACACGTTCATGGCGAACGGGCTTCCCGTAGAGTTCTTCGTCGTTCACACTCCGGACAACGTGATCCGTAGTGCCTACGACGCGTGCGACATCTGTTACCGCGCCAAGCTCGGGTACCGACAGGACGGCGCGGTGATGGTGTGCAACAACTGTGGGAATCGATTCGCGACCCAACAGATCGGCATCGCCCGCGGCGGGTGTAACCCGGCGCCGCTTGCGGCACGCATCGACGGCGACCACCTGGTGATCGCCGCGCAGGATCTCGTCGCAGGCCTGAGCTACTTCCCGTAGGCGGCGAACTCCGCGGTCCAGGACCCGCAGTCCGACGGAGTGAGCCGGTCGACGACTTCTGTCTCGCTCTTGGCCGCAGGGGATCCGGCGTCCACCGCGGGATCCCCTGCGGCTGGCCTCTCGACGGAGGCTGCGGAACGCTACGGGGTGACCTCGTAACTGCATGTCGCCGCGAGGATCTGACCGGTCATGGTTGTGACCTGTAGCAAGAACGTGCTCGTGCCCGTCGTGCCGCTGATCGGTGCTGCGATGCGCTCCGTCACCCCCGGAAGGATGGGCGCCGTGGTCACCCCGGCGACGCGGCCGTCACGCGTGACCTGGTACAACCTTACGACCCCGGCCACGGAGCTCTGCAGGATCGCGGTGGCCGTCTCCCCGTAGTGGTAGATTGCGCCGCAGCCGCGATCCACGGTCACCGAGACGGCCGATGCGCTGGCGCCGCCAATTGCGAAGGCACAGCCCGCGGAGATCCACATCCCCGACGTTGTCTGCGCGATCACCACCAATCCCTCGACTCCCGCGGGCCCCGTGGTCGTTCCACTGACCGTTCTTGTGGCGCCGGCTGGGATCCAACCGAGACTCACCTGCTTCTGCGCCCCGCCGGTCTCGAAGTCGATGAGCGTCGCTGTCACAGCCTCGCTCGGGGTGATCGAGATGACGACCGGGACCCCGACGGCGTACGCTCCGCCGCAGCCTCGATCGACGCCGATGCTCACCGTGGGAAGTCCCGACGCACTCCCTGACGGAACGCAGGGTCCCCAACTCAGCGGGACGGCGACGTGGTAGAACAGGAACGTCGACCGGTCGGCGCCGTAGATGTAGACGTCCATGCCTTCCGTCAGCATGCATCCCGCCCCGAGGTACGAGAGGTCGAAGGAGACGGACCCGGATCCCGCCGCCGGAATGGCTTCGGGCACGTACCCGAAGCTCCCGGACTCCGCGCCTCCGACGGTCGGCAGGCCACCGACGTAGACCGGCGTGCCGTGACTTCCCGAGTACGTGTAGTCCACGGTCACTTGCGCCTGGGTGGCGGAGAGGAGGGCCACGTGGACGTCGGTGATGGAGTCCGCGACCGGCGGCGGCCCGAGGATGGGGCCTACGGCGAGGCGTCCGATCCAGTTGCCGCGCTCGGTCGTGAACCAGAGTTGCCCCGACGCATCGAATGTCACGTCGAGCGGGTGCGAGTTCGCGGCCAGCGTGTACTCCGTGAGCGCGTTCGTCGCCGGTTCAAGGTGACCGATCCTGTCTCCCTCTCGTTGACTGAACCAGACGCTGCCATCCGCGGCGATGCAGAGAGCGTAGGGCTGCGCGCCCGCCGCGACGGACCACTCCATGACCTCGCCCGTCGCAGGATCGAGCCGACCGATCTTGTCCTCCCAACTCTCGGTGAACCACACCCGCCCCGCGGAATCGACAGCCACGCGCAACGACGTCGAACCTGACGGGAGATCGTGGAACAGGACCGTGTTGCTCGACGGATTGAGCTCAAGGAGGCTGGCAGACTCTGTCGAGATGAACAGCGTGCCGTCCGACGCGATCGCCAGGTCTCGCAACTGGTACGTGCCGCTCGGCAGGGACCACTCGGTGTACGGCCCGGACGTGGCTCGCGGCGCGAGAGCGATGGCCGGCGGCAGGTACGGGTTCCCCGGCGTCGTGGTCGGTGCGACGGTCGCGGTCGTCGCAGTCAAAAGCGACGTGCTTGGCGATGCGCCGTGGACCGCCGGAACCTTGAACTGTAGGACATCGAACAACAGTCCGCCCGGCGTCAGGTGGGTGACCTTGGTCGACCCAAGCTGTGTGTACCAGAGTGACGTTCCTGAAACGTCCATGACAAGACCCATCGGCCCCGAGGGACTTATCCCTGAGGTCTCTGAAGAATAGTAGTTGCCCGCCGGGTAGATGCGGCCAATGCGGTCCGCCCAGCGCTCGGTGAAGTAGACGCCGTTTGATGACCCCAGAGCCAGGCGCTCCGGGCCCTGTCCGACGTCCCACTCCGTGATCGTGTTGGCCGCCACGTCAAGGAGCCCGATCCGGTTCCCGCCCGCCTCGGTGAAGTAGACGCTTCCCCCGGCGGCGATGATACCGCCGGGGAGGCTGTTGGCATTCGGAAGACTCCACGCTGTGAGCGTCCCCGGTTCTCCACTTCCGAGCGCCGCGCCGCCGAGAAGAACGATTCCGAACAAGACGAGCCCCGTCACCGCCATCCCCAGGTTTCTCCGCGTGTCGCGCATGATGTCGCCTCCGTGACTTCGTACTGCCCAAGGAAGCGTAGGCAGAACGACGCGGTGCGCCAATTCCATGGCCGTCTGCCGCAGCTCGGTCGGCTCGCCTTCCGCGCCGCCTCGACCGTGGCTACACTGGCCGTAGCATCCTCGGAGGAACTCGGGGATGCGAGAAGGGGGCGACCATGTCCAAGATCTGCGGTGCGTTAGCGGTGGCCGTTGCTTTGGCTGTCAGCATGACGGCGGCAGGAGTGGCGGCGGAGGTGTCGAATGCCTACGGAACGGCGGTGACAACAACGAAAGCGCGGGGAGTCGAGGTGGCCGTCGACCTCGCCGCCGCGCGCCAGGATCCCGGTGCGGATCCGTTCGACGTCGAAGTCATCTGCGTCGACGCCTCGGGCATGTTCAAGTGGCTCCTGACACTGGACGCCGGCGGCCAGGCGGCGATCAGCATGCTCGGCCGGTGGCGCAGCGCGTCGTACTACGGCGCCGACTCCGCGCTGGCTCCCGGCATCTCGTTCTCCCTCTTCCTGCCCCCGCCGCTCGTCGAGCCGGGCGACCGCCTCCTCATCTCGATCGATTCTGCTGCGATCCACTCCTTCGGTCCCCTCTTCTCTGTGGCAATCGACGCGTACTACACCCAGCCGCTGCGCATGGACACCCTCAGGGTGACTCTCTCGACGGACGCGGACGGGAATCTCGTCGCGACGGCCGCCAACCTGACGCACGTGCCGCTCATCGTGCCGCTCGCCTCGCTCACTCTCGGCCTCGCGCCGACACCCGACTGGATCCCGGAGACCACGCCCGGCATCCGCTGGGTGCCACATCCCGCGCTGTCGCTTGGACTCCTCGTCGTCGGCCCGGACGAGACCGTGGCGATCACGCTGGCGATGCCCGCCATCCCGCCGGCCTCCGCGGCCGCGTACAAGAACGCGATGGCGAGCCTCTACGCCGGCCTCGTCGATCTCTATCCCGGCGACTACCTCGCGATCGGCTTCCCCGTCGCCTGGGGTATCTCGTGGGGCTACCTGCCGGTGCTCGTGCCGTAACATCGGCGCCGTACTCGACCGTGTTGCAGACTCGCCGCGCATGTGCGCAAGCATTGTCCAGTGCTGCGTGTGGTGGATGAAGAACGAACGCTCGCCGTTCTCTTCATGGGTACGCCCTGTTGGCAGAGGGCCGCGCTCCTCTACCCGTCGCTCGGCGCGAACAGCGCCAGAAGCTCGAGCGCGTAGTCGCCGACGGCGACCTGTAGGTTGAGATCCCTCGCCGGGAGCCACGGCGGCGTCTGCGCCGTGTAGACGCGATTGGGCGCAAGGTCGTTGAGCCGCGTCCATGGCGAGCGACCGTGCCCGCCATACTCCTCCGCCGTCGCATTCGCGATGAGCAGGAGCGCGTGGTCGATGTCGGGCTGAACGTGATCGACGCGCGATTGCAGGCGCAGGTACGGGACATCGATCGAGAGGATGAACGTCGATGCCTCGCGTTCGCTCCAGAACGCCTCGTCGTCGCAAGGACTCCCCTGCAGATGGCCGAGCTTGTCCGCGTCACAGCCGCCCGTGTCGTTGCGGTTCGCCGGCCCCTCCCAGTCAAGGTAGAAGAGAATCAGTAGGTCGGGATAGCGGGCCAACGCGCCAGTCGCCATCGTCACACCGTAGGAGTACGACACGAGGCCGATGCGCGACGCGTCCACCTCCGACAGCGTCGCGGCCCAGCGGATGATCTCCGCGAGGCCGTCTTGATGGATGAACCCATTGTCGTCTTCCGTCCCACCGCTCTCGCCGCGGCCGTCCGGATCGAAGACCACGACGGCGAAGCCGCGGTCGGCCAACTGCTGTGCCTCCGAGCCGACGGGCGTCGACTTGAGGAACCCGCTCGAGTCGCCACGCCCGCCGGGGATCAAGACAAGCGCCGGCAGACGGCCCGCCGTGTAGCCCTGCGGATGGACCACCTGCACGAGCAAGCTCGCCCCGCTCGTCGGGTTCGTCACCCCATACCGAGCCGCGTCCGCCGCAAGCGCGCCGCTGCCCCACAGCAGCCCACTGCATGCGAAGCCCACGACCGCAGCCAGTGTCACGAGAACTCGCACCCTCATATCCTCGCCCTCCCTTTCGCCCCTGCTTGCGCAGAACGTACCCAGGAACGAGCGCTCGGTTCCCGCCCTCGCCCGTTCTGCGCCCCAGGCGGTGCACTCACGCGAAAGTGATTCGCACCGCAAGCCCCGACAGCTCCTGGCTGCATCGGCAACGGCCAGGAAAAGCCAGCTCTGTAGATCCGACAACGAGTTCCCGGCCTTCCCGGCACGGGAACTCACATGCAATCGATCTTCTGGCGGCGCCGATTGCCCTTCTCCCCTAGCAGCCTGTGTGGGCATTCCCCGCTAGGATGCTCGAAGAAGCAGATCGTGGTCTGTCTGGGGGGGGACGATGAAGCGATTCAAGGCGTACGACACACACCAGACTGGCCCCTTCTTCCCCCGACGCCGCGCGAGTGGCTGCCGGCCGACCACCTGGCGTACTTCATTGGCAACGTCGTAGAACAGCTCGATACGAGTCCTGTGCGGCGTCCACAGGGCGACGGCTCCGGACGCAGTTCGCTACGGCTCGCCGCTTCGAGACAGTGAAAGCGCCGCGATCTCCTCCACCAGTCCAGGCGGCGTAGTTCTAGGATCGTCCTTCACTCCCAACCAAGGTCCCGCTGACTCGGGGCCTTTTGCTTCCCGCGCGCCTATCGGCACGCTTTCCCGGTTCATCTCGCGGCTCTCGTCCGTCCCCGTGCAACACATTCCATCGCGAGGCCCGCAGGAAACCCCGTTACGATAGGCTCGTTGCGGCGCGCCTCGGCCGTCCGGTATCCTCCGTGCGGAGGCAACCGATGGCCCTGTCGAAAGCTCAGGAGAAGGCGTTCGAGAAGTGGATGGCTTCGCACGGCGTTCGCCCGAAGTGCGCGGCGTGCGGGACGGAGTCGGGGTGGATGGTGCACAACGAGATCCTCTCGGCGATGGTGCTCGATCTCGATCACAAGAAGATCTCGCCGTCCACCGCGGGATTCTTTGTCCTCGTCTGCAAGCACTGCAAGCACGTGATGTTCTTCGCGGCGGCTCCCATTCTCCAGGGCTAGGACGTCTGGAACGAGACGGGCGAGCGACGAACACTCTCGATGAGGGTGCGGGCTTGCGTGTAAGTCTCAGTAGCAGGCAATAAGGAGGAAGCCGCCATGCCAAATACGGTAGGAATCCTCGGAATCGTCGGAAGCCCGCGCGAGGGCGGGAACACGGACACCCTGGTGACGGAGGTGCTGCGCGGCGCGGAGGAGGCGGGCGCTCGCTCACACAAGCTCTTCGTCGGTCGGTGCAAGATCGCGCCGTGTACGGCGTGTGGCGGTTGCGTCAAAACGGGGCGCTGCGTCAGCCGCGACGGCATGGACGACCTCTTGCCGCTCATGGCGGCGAATCAGGTGTGGGTCCTCGGCACACCCGTCTATTGGTGGGGAGCGACGGCGCAGATGAAGCTCTTCATCGACCGCTGGTTCGCCCCATGGGTCCATCCGAAGACCCGCGAGATGTTCCGGGACCGAGTCGCCGTGGTCGTGACACCTCTGGGAGACACGGACGCGGCCGTCGCGCGGCACACGACGGGCATGTTCGGGGACATCTTCGCCTTCCTCGGCATCCCGATCGCTGCAACGGTCATCGCGTCCGGAGTCGGTGAATCGGGCGACGTCCTAAAGCACCCGAACGTCCTCAAGGCAGCGCGCGA
>Ga0315273_10010660_pt1 | contig 11735 bp, 7 predicted proteins | sample YL17G02_0_MG_FD_205753 | JGI IMG/M metagenome (GOLD analysis project Ga0315273, IMG submission 205753) | Sediment microbial communities from Yellowstone Lake, YNP, Wyoming, USA - YL17G02_0 | ecosystem: Environmental > Aquatic > Freshwater > Lake > Sediment | place: USA: Wyoming | collected... | reverse complement strand
AGTCGAAACCCGTGCCAGGGGCTCCAGGGAAGGAAGCACCACATCCGGTCCCCCCTTCGCTCACGATGCCTCCTCCTCTAGAACGGGCACTCATCAGGTCGGGAACCCTCCCCACCATCCCCGGACAGTTCCTTCTTCGGAGATGCCCTCTCGTCGCCCTGAGGCTGTGAGGTCTTCTTGTCCTCCTCCGCCTGCCCGCCCACATACGTGTCGAGTGCTTCATCAGCAATAACAAGTGGCCGGACAGGTCCGTCCTCTCTAATAACATCTCTCACATCTGTGGTTTGTTTTTGTTGAAGAGCTTCGCCATTTGCCACACGGAGGGCCTCTTCCCATTGGCGAAGGACCTCGTCCCTGATCCGCCAATGTGAGGTGGCGTTCTCCTTGACCTCCCCATCGCTCCCTGACTCGCACCAGCGTTGGGTGATGCCCAACACCAGGCAGTCCTCCAGGATGAAGCCCGCCGACCCGGTAGGCAGTTCGGCCTTCAGACCGATCTCCTTGTTCGTGGCCTCTCCAATGGTCGCGAGCGCCCGGATCACGGCGAGACGCCTTGAGGGGATCGAATTCAGGGCGATCTTCCCCAGAACGCGCAGCTCGTCTGGCCCGATCTCTTTCCCTCTGCGGACCGCCGCCAGCCCTTTCCCGATCCGTAGGAGCGCCTTGCCGAAGCGCGCAGGCCCCTCCGGCGTGGGGATGTAGTCCACGGCATGTGTGTAGCGGTCACGCGAGACAGGCGTACGTAACCTCGTCGCAAGGTCAGCCAAGTACCCCAGTGTCCGCGTGGTCTCTTCGTCGGCGGTGACCCCGCTTGGATCGCCCGCAGAATCCAACGCCCGCTGGAAGCCCGCACTGATCTCCGCGCGCATGGCGGCCTCCTGCCCCGAGTGCGCCAGCGCCTCGCTCACTTGAGCCTGGCGGTCGGGGATGTCGACGCAGAAGAACATGAACCTGTCCCCCAGCTCGGCACCCACGCTCGTGAACTTCTCGATGGCCGGCGTTGCCCCGGCGAGGAACCCGAGCCTGCCCTTCCACTCGCGTCCCTGCGATGTGTTCCCGAAGTCAGCTTTGGAGTACCCGTCGTAGACCTCGCGCAACCGCTGTAGGACGAGACCTTTCTCATTCGGGTGCAGAGAGAGGACCTGCCCGAAGTCGAGCAGCAGAAGCGTCGAGCCGTCCTTGACCCGGAAGAGCAGGCCACCGTTGGCGTCCTTGTGGCCGGAGATGAGTGTCTTCCCCGTTAGGCTCGAAACGCGGAATACGCGTGGATCATCGCCCAAAGCCCTCAACAACTCGGACTTGGCACTCGACGGGGGTCCGACGACAAGGAGCCAGACTGGGTCCCCCGGCGCAGTGTTTGCGAGAACTGTCCCCAGGACGACGTCAACAACATCGAGATCATCCAGGTGCAGCCACTTCGCGACCACTCGCCGGGCCGCGTTGACGCTGCCGGAGGCTCCTGGCGCCGGCAGACGAGACGGGTTCGTGACCTTGGCCCGCGCCCGTCCGATCTCTTCCATCAGGAACTGATCCGGGCGCGACCTCTCGCGAATGTACGTACCGATTGGTTGTGACGACATGATGGCAGCGATCTCCTCATCAGAGTGGCCACCCGTGACCATCGCCGCAGCCACGGCGAAGCCTGCTTCACTGCGGGAGGGATATCCGGGCGGGCTGGCTTGGGGGATCAACTCCTTGATCCTCTCGGGAACATGCAGGGCAGCCGGAATCACCTCCGGAAGGACTTCGGGAAGCTGGACCTCCCCCGACTCAACTGCGGGCCGCAAGTAGCGCTTGATCCAGTCAGGCGCGTGTTGGAGCGGTGCCTCGTCGGGACTCAGAAGCCATTCGTAGTACCCGCCAAGCGCGTGCCTTGATCCCGGGAGGATGATGTACCCAGTCACCTTGATGTCGATTCGTTTGCACCGACCCCGCTTGGTCGCGGTCGCCATGCCGGGCCACGGGTTCAGGAAGAACCGGTGCTCACCGCCCGGCCTCCCCGTTTTCGAGACCGGGCCGGGCGAGAGACCATGCGAGAGAGCCTCCGCGACCGCTGCCGGACCATCTAGGTCAAGCACGAGGAGACCGGCACGTTCGAGGGCAAGACCGATATTGGCGAGTGGCCATTTCGCCCACCAGCTCGCGATGGTGGCGAGGTCTGTCGTCGCTCTGTGCACTGCGTTTCCGAGAAGCGGCGCTTTGCCTATCTCACGTTCCTTGTGCCCTCTGCCGCACGCACAGCCACCGTCTTCGTCGGGCCAGCAACACGGGAACACCGGCCACCCGCGTGCGGCATAGGCGAGGGCAGCATCAAGAAGCTCCGCATGAGGATCGCGCAAAGCGTTCTCCAATAGCCTCAACAATGTCAGTTGTGCAGGCGTGAGAGAGGAGGATTTCGTGGCGCTTTCTGGAACGTCAGACGGTTCCACGGCTGTCACTCCTTGGAGGCTGGCTGGCGATCCCCTGGGAGGACCAGGTGCCTTGCGGCAAGGGCCACTAGGGCTCGCCGCGGGATCCGTCGTGACGCTCCGATTTTCACTGACGGTAGCTCTCCCTCCGACATCAGTCGGTACAGTTTCGACTTGCCAAGTCCCGTGAACCGTTCCGCCTCCGCCATCGTCGCAAGGCCATCCGCAACCAGGCCTTCACTCGCCTGCGCGTCCGTCTTTCCGCCTGCCGCCACGTCCGCCTCCTCCTTTCCGTGCTTGTCCCGCGCTGCTCCGGTGATTAACATACCACGTCCGTCCGCTCTATTGCCGATGCGTAATGCAGACATCATGCGGACGAAGGAGAAACAGCATGGCAACGGCGTCAGTCGCAGGGTGGGCATGGGCCAGATTCCCAGAAGCATGGGTGGACGATCTGAACACCTTGAGGTGCGATGGCGACTCGACCATCTACGTCCCAGGGGAGTCGCTGCCCGCGCTGCTGACTGACGTTCAGCGGATTGCGAGTGCAGACGACGTGGCGAGGTTTGCGCAACGGTGGGGACCTCTTGGGTTCGCGCGGATGGCAGGCTGGGTACATGGCCTGGACGCACAGCACCTCGGCGCGCTCAGATACGCGTTGGCGTCGAGGAAGCCAACGAGGAAGGTCAGGGAGAAGGAGCAGACCGAGGCAATCAGCAAGAGCGTGGATTCGTGGTTCTGGCAACAGCCAGACGTGAAGCTATCCCAGGTTCCTGACAACGAACCCGTTGAATGGTTCCTGCGTTTCTCCGAGAATTGCCGGCTCGACTCGGAGCTGCTCCGAATCCGGGGCCTATACAGAGAAGACCCATTCGCAGCGGACTACGACGCCAAAGAGTGGCTCGCGGCACTGACCTCTGAGCAGTACCAGAACCTGGTCGGCCTCCGGATGGAATACTGGGAGAAGGAGTATGCCTCGTGCCTCAAGAACCGCACGCCCGGTACCGAGGAGCGCTTCCTCGAATTCCTGATCCGGAGCCTTCTTGTCAAGAGACGGATGGACTTCTCTGATAGATCCGCCCGCGGAGTCTGGGTCGCAGTGCACCCGGATGGACCTGCAGTCTTCCAGTTCGAAGGTCTCTTTAGGTTCATAGAATATGCCCTCTTGGCAGAGGGCGCGCCTACGCCCAGGCGATGTGCCGATCCGAAGTGCCGAGGCATCTTCTTCTCAGAGCGGAGTAGCAGAAGGTACTGCCCGCCGCCGCCCGGAAAGAACCGATCGCAGTGCGAGCAAAGGCGCTCCAAGGAGAAGAGTCGGGAGAAGGCTGCCAAGCGCTGAAACGCGAAATCGATATGTGTGGGAAGGGGAGAACCCCGGCCAGGACCCTGGGGCCAGAATGCAGGGAATCCGCCCACGCAGCAGTTGTCCTGCTCGCCACCTGCACCCGGGGCGTTGGCCGCCGTTGCCGAAGGTGGCTAGACTAGCCTGAGAAGTGGACTGTCGACCAGGGGTGGGCGAGTGGTTATGGTGGCTTCAGAAGCGGGCGCTGCACCGGGGCCGGTCAAGCTAGGCGAGACTGGACGGAGAATCGGCGCGATCTTGTCAACTGCGGAGGTGGACATTGTCCGAAGGTGCGAGGTGTCCTGACTGTGATTCTGTGAAGATCAATCCGTTCGTCGACGAAGGCGACGGTAAGTGCTCAGAGTGTCATGGGAGTGGCAACGGCGACCTATTCGACCAGCTGGTCGACAACGTCAATCCGTTCGGTTCCCAGGGGACTGAATGCTCGAAGTGCCACGGCACTGGCCAATGCCAAACGTGCGGCGGGAACGGAATCGTCTGAAAGTAGAGGCGTGAACTGCCCCCAGCGAACGGTCAACTCCCAGAACTAGGTTAGTGCGACTTCCTGCGACTGCCCTGACCTAGGCCCGACGGGGCGAAAGCCAGGAGAAAGGCCTTAGGATTGATCGGGTAGGCACCAATTGCCGTTGTCCCTCGCTGCACCTGGGGCACTGGCCTGCGCCGCCTAGGGTAGGCTAGACTGGCTTGAGAAGCGAACTGTTGACCAGCCGGCGGGGCAAGGCCACACCGACGGTCGTCTCGGGAGGGGTCGGACCAGCCTGATCAGTTGGTCGCCAAGCGCCTGAACGGGACCACGCGGCCATGCATCATCCTCTTGGCCGTCCCCTCCTCACGTGATAGACTGATCCGAGGATGTCCTCAGGTATGCGCGCGGATCAAGAAGACCATGACAAATACGGGGATCCGACGCTGACGTCGTCACAGCAGGAGCTCGCCGCGAAGCTCGATGAACTGGAACGACAGGGTGGAGGCCACGACAAGCTGATCCCCAGCCCTCGGCGACGCCATCCGCTGGCCAGTGCCCGACGAGACCGGAAGATCGAGAGCCAATCGGCTTCGAGGTAGGGGAGTCTGCATCATGACCACGCCCGAGGAGAGAGCGCGGGAGAAGATCGACGAGCAGTTCCACCGATCCGGCTGGGCGGTCCAGAGTCGCGACGAGATCAACCTCTCTAGCAGTCAGGGCATTGCGATCCGGGAATTCGCCCTCGCCGAGGGGCACGGCACGGTCGACTACCTCCTTCTTGTCGACGGCAAGGCCGTTGGCGTCCTCGAGGCCAAGCCTGAGGGCTATCCTCTCGCCTCCGTCGAGCGTCAAGCGGAGAAGTACACGGCCGGCCTTCCATACACAGTTGAGACGCCCGTGCGGCCGATCCCCTTCTGCTACCTAAGCACAGGTACTGAGACCCAGTTCGCAAACGGGCTCGATCCGCGCCCTCGGAGTCGCCGGGTCTTCCAGGTGCATCGCCCAGAGACGCTGGCCGACTGGCTCGGCGAAGAGACGATTATGCAATGGGCTCACGATTGGCGTCCTGCGGGCGGCCCCTACGCGCCCGGTCCCCAGCTCCCCTCGTCCCTGCGTTCGCGCCTCCAGGCTATGCCGCCCGTCCTTCGCGGCAGCCTCTACGACAACCAGCTTCGCGCCGTCGCGAACCTGGAGAAGTCGCTGCGCGAAGACCGGCCGCGCTCGCTGATCCAGATGGCCACCGGCTCCGGTAAGACGATCATGGCCATCACCTCGATCTACCGCCTGATCAAGTATGCCGGCGCGTCGCGCGTCCTCTTCCTCGTCGACCGGAAGAACCTCGGCGAGCAGGCCGAGAAGGAGTTCGGGAACTACCGCACGCCCGACGACCACCGCAAGTTCACCGAGCTCTACAACGTCCAGCGGCTCCAGTCGAACACCATCGGCGCGTCGAGCAAGGTCGTCATCTCGACCATCCAGCGCCTCTACTCGATGCTGCAAGGAGAAGCCGAGCTCGATCCCTCGCTCGAGGAAGAGTCGCTCTGGGAGAAGGACGGCGCGCTGCCCAAGGAGCCCCTGCCCGTCGTCTACAACCCGGCCATCCCGCCCGAGCACTTCGACGTCATCTTCGTCGACGAGTGCCACCGCTCGATCTACTCCCTGTGGCGCCAAGTGCTCGACTACTTCGACGCCTACCTCGTCGGCCTCACCGCCACGCCCGCCGCGCACACCTACGGCTTCTTCCAGCGGAACCTCGTGATGGAGTACAGCCACGAGGAGGCCGTCGCCGACAACGTCAACGTCGACTTCGAGGTCTACAACATCCGCACGCGGATCACGAAAGAAGGCGCGACGATCCGGCCCGGCGACTACCAGCTCGGCATTCGCGACCGACAGACCCGCCGCGTACGCTGGGAGCGGCCCGACGAGGAAGTGACGTACGGCGCCAACGACCTCGATCGAGCCGTTGTCGCCGAGGACCAGATCCGGACGATCATCAAGACCTTCCGCGACAAGCTGCCTACAGAGATCTTCCCCGGCCGGCGCGAGGTGCCGAAGACGCTCATCTTCGCCAAGGACGACTCGCACGCCGAGGACATCGTCAAGATCGTGCGCGAGGAGTTCGGCAAGGGGAACGCCTTCTGCCAGAAGATCACGTACAAGTCGACCGACAAGAAGCCGTCCGACCTCATTCAGGAGTTCCGCGTGAGCTACAACCCGCGCATTGCCGTGACCGTCGACATGATCGCGACCGGCACCGACATCAAGCCGATCGAGATCGTCATGTTCATGCGCAGCGTGCAGAGCCGCGTTCACTTCGAGCAGATGAAGGGCCGCGGCGTGCGCGTCGTCGACCAGACCACGCTCCAGGGCGTGACGCCCGAGGCGCAGGCAAAGACGCACTTCGTGATCGTCGACTGCGTCGGCGTTACCGAAGGGCCCTTATCGGACACCCAGCCGCTCGAACGCAAGAAGACGATCTCGTTCGACGCGTTGCTCGAGCACGTCGCCCTCGGCGGAGCGGATCCCGACTACCTGTCGTCGCTCGCCGCCCGCCTCGCGCGCCTCGATCGCCAGTGCGGCGACGAAGAGAAGAAGCGGATCAGCGACGCGGCCGGCGGCACGCGATTGGCCGACATCGTCCACGGCATCGTTCGCGCCCTCGATCCCGACGAACAGACGGCCGTGGCGCGCAGCGCGCAGAGCTTGCCCGAAGATGTCGAGCCGGAGCCCGCTGACGTGGACGCCGCGGCGAAGACGCTGCTCAAGGAAGCGGCGGCTCCGCTCGCGACGAAGCCCGCGCTGCGACAACTCCTTATCGCAACCAAGCGGTCGTTCGAGCAGATCATCGACGACGTCAGCCTCGACGAGCTTCTGGAGGCCGGCACGTCCGAAGAAGCGCGCGACAAGGCGAGAGCGCTCGTCCACTCCTTCGAGGAGTTCCTCGCCGAGAAGAAGGACGAGATCGAGGCGCTCGAGTTCTTCTACTCGCAGCCCTACAGGAAGCGGATCTCGTTCGCCGACATCAAGGCGCTGCACGCGGCGATCAAGGCGCCGCCGCGACTCCTGACACCGGAGCGTCTGTGGGCGGCGTACCGGCTCCTGGAACAGAACAAGGTGCGCGGCGCGAGCAGTCAACGGAAGCTGGCCGACATCGTCTCGCTCGTGCGCTTCGCGCTGCACCAAGAGGCCGAGTTGGTGCCGTACGCGGACGGTGTGCAGGTTCGTTTCGAGGGCTGGATGGCGACGCAGGAGTTGCGCGGGCACTCGTTCACGGCGGAACAGCGGCTCTGGCTGGAGATGATTCGCGATCACATCGCGCAAAGTCTCGAAATCACGCCGGACGACTTCGGGTACGCTCCGTTCGTCGAGGAGGGCGGCTTGGGCAAGGCGCGGCAGGTTCTGGGTTCTGATCTCACGAAGCTGATGGATGAGCTGAACGGGGCTCTCGTCTCATGAGGCACACAGTGCCTCTGCCAAGGGGCTGGGCGACTGCTCCGCTCGCCGATGCCGCAGCCGTGAACCCAACCAACCCCGATCGCATCCCGGACGCCGCGGAGCTTGTGTCGTTTGTGCCGATGGCTAGTGTAGAGGCAGGCACTGGGAGGCTGGATCCGTCCGAGACTCGCGAGTGGCGTGCAGTCAGCAAGGGCTTCACTCGATTCCAGGATGGCGACGTCCTGTTCGCGAAGATCACGCCGTGCATGGAGAACGGCAAGGCGGCGCGGGCGCACGGTCTCGCCAATGGTGTTGGTGCAGGCTCGACCGAATTCCATGTACTGCGGCCGTCGCCCGCCGTTCGCGGGGATCTCCTTGCGTACTATGTGCTTCAGGAGAACGTACGTCGAGATGCCCGCGCGAAGATGACCGGGACCGCCGGACAGCTGCGCGTTCCACGGGCCTTCCTCGACGAGCTTGACCTCCCGATCCCACCGCTGAAGGAGCAGGACCGCATCGTCGAGGCGATTGAGTCGTACCTGACGCGGCTGGACAGCGCGGTGGCGCTGCTGGAGCGCGTTGAGCAGAACCTCAAGCGCTATCGCGCCTCGGTCCTCAAGGCCGCCGTCGAGGGCCGGCTCGTGCCGACGGAGGCCGAGCTGGCGCGACGCGAGGAGCGAAGTTACGAGTCCGCAAGCGACCTCCTCAAGCGTATCCTCGCCGAGCGCAAGGCGCGCTGGATCGAAGACGCCGCCGAGAAGGTTCGCGCCAAGGCCGAGGAGAAGGCGCGCAAGGTCGGCCAGCCGTGGACCGCGAAGGACGACGCCGCGACACTCGAGAAGGAACGCGCCAAGGCCGCCAAGCAGTACAAGGAACCGGCGGCTCCTGACAAGGCGGACCTGCCTGATCTCCCCGAAGGCTGGTGCTGGGCTCGCCTCGAAGCCCTCTGCAGCGCGATCGGCGATGTCGACCATAAGATGCCCTCGAGTGCGGACGAGGGGATTCCCTACGTCTCCACAACAGACTTCATCGATGACGGAGGCATCGACTACGACGGCGCGAAGCGAATAGCCGTCGAAGACTATGAGCGTCTAGCTCGGAAGATAAGACCGGAACGTGGCGACCTCCTGCTCTCGCGCTACGGTACCGTAGGGCTCGTCCGAGTAGTCGATCTGCGCGGGAATCTACAGGCCTCATACTCCATCGCCATTCTTAAGCCGGCCCGCTTCGTGTCTCCGGAGTACCTTGAGGTGTGCCTGTCGTCAGATCCGGTCCAGGCCCAGATGCGGGTGCACACAAGGGCGACCGCCCAGCCGGATCTGGGTCTGCAGCACATCAGAGAACTTGCGGTCCCATTTTCCCCTGAGCTGGAGCAGCGTCGCGTGGTTGAGGAGATCGGCCGCCAATCGACATCGACTCGGCATCTGAGGACGTCACTCGCGGGATCACAGCATCGAGCGGGTGCCCTGCGCCAGTCGGTCCTCAAGTGGGCGTTCGAGGGCAAGCTCGTCGAACAAGATCCGAGCGACGAGCCGGCGTCGGTTCTGCTTGAACGGGTCAAGGCGGAGCGGGCGGCGGTTGGAGCAGTGAAGACGCGAGGCACGAAGAAGAGGAGCGCGGAGTGAACGGAAACACAAACGGGCTCGTCGCGAAGCTGTGGAGCTACTGCAACGTCCTGCGCGACGACGGTTTGAGCTACCAGGACTACCTCGAGCAGCTCACGTTCCTCCTCTTCCTCAAGATGGCGGACGAGCGCGAGGCGCAGGGAAGACCGAACCCGGTGCCGGAGGGCTACCGCTGGCGTGACCTGTCGGCGCCGCACATGGAGGGCTCGAGGCTTGAGGACCACTACCGCAAGACGCTCGAAGACCTCGGGAAGAAGGGCGGCATGCTCGGCCTCGTCTTCCGCAAGGCGCAGAACAAGATTCAAGATCCGGCCAAGCTGCGCCAGCTCATCGTCGAGCTGATCGGGAAGGAAGAATGGCTCTCGCTCACCGCCGACGTGAAGGGCGACGCCTACGAGGGCCTGCTTGAACGGAACGCCCAGGATGTGAAGTCGGGCGCCGGCCAGTACTTCACGCCGCGGCCGCTGATCGACGGAATCATCGACTGCATCCAGCCGCGCATCGGCGAGACCGTCTGCGACCCTGCCTGCGGCACGGGCGGCTTCCTCCTCTCGGCCTACCACTACATGGCTCGGCAGAGCCGCGACCTCGATCCCGATCAGAAGAAGCACCTCAAGTACAACGCCCTGCGCGGCATCGAGCTCGTCGACGGCGTGTCGCGCCTGTGCGCGATGAACCTCCTCCTGCACGGCGTCGGGCCGGACGGCGACGAGGCCGAGCCACCGATCCGCACCGACGACAGTCTGCGCAACGAGCCGAGCACGCACTACCCCGTCGTCGTCACCAATCCGCCGTTCGGCAAGAAGTCGAGCATCACGGTGGTGAACGAAGAGGGAGAGGCCGACAAGCACACGATCAGCTACAGCCGCCCCGACTTCTGGACCACGACGACCAACAAGCAGCTCAACTTCGTGCAGCACATCAAGAGCCTGCTCGAGCAGAACGGCCGCGCCGCCGTCGTCGTGCCCGACAACGTCCTGTTCGAGGGCGGCGCCGGCGAGACCGTGCGCCGCAAGCTCATGCACGAGTGCGACCTGCACACCGTCCTGCGCCTGCCGACGGGCATCTTCTACGCCCAAGGCGTCAAGGCGAACGTCATCTTCTTCGACCGCAAACCCGCGAGCGAGACCCCGTGGACGAAGACCGTATGGTTCTACGACCTGCGCACCAATATGCACTTCACCCTCAAGCAGAACCGCCTTGAGCGAAGCGCCCTCGACGAGTTCGTCGCCTGCTACAAGCCCGGCGACCGGCACAATCGCGCGGCGACCTGGATGCCCGAGAACCCCGGAGGGCGTTGGCGGCCGTACACCTACGACGAGATCATCCAGCGCGACAAAGCCAGCCTCGACATCTTCTGGCTACGCGACGAAAGCCTCGAAGACTCCGCCAACCTCCCCGACCCCGACGTCCTCGCCACCGAGATCATCGAAGACCTCCAAGCCGCGCTCGAAGAGATCCAAGCCATCCACGACGACCTGACCCAGACGCCAGGGGCGAGAGAAGGAGAACGCGATGCGTAACCTGAGTCCCACTGTCCAAGTCGCAACCAAGGTTGTGTATGCAGCATTCGAGCTCCTGCGCGAGAACGGCGGGCAGATGAAGGTGCGCGACATCCTGACAGGGGTGGCGAAACGTGTGCCACTCGACGACTGGGCGAAAGAGCGGTATGAGTCGGGCTACGTCCGATGGCAGACGTTCCTCCAGTTCTACTCGGGTGACTGCGTCAAAGCCGGGTTCCTGCGAAAGAAGTCTGGCACATGGTTCTTGACTGAAGAAGGCGAGAAAGCTATGGCGCTTGGCGCGGAGAAGTTCCTCCAGGCATCTGTCGACGCCTATCGAAAATGGGACGCCGAGAGGAAGAGCCGGGAGCCAGAGCCAGTCGAAGACTCCGATGTTGAACCGGGGCCAAACCCGCTTCCGGCAACCATGGATCAGATCCAAGAGCTGGCCAACGAGTCTCTCGAGCGGCACATCGCTGGGAAGAACGCCTACGAGTTCCAGGACTTGGCCGCGGCGCTGCTCCGCGGCATGGACTATTTTACGCCCTTCGTCGCGCCGCACGGCAAGGATGGCGGCGTGGACGTTGTCGCGTATCGTGACCCGCTCGGCACCATGTCGCCGCGCATCAAAGTGCAGGTGAAGCATCGGCAGGCGGCCGCGAGTGTCGACGAGATTCGGCAGTTGATGGGGCTTCTGCAGCGAGACGGCGATGTGGGGATCTTCATCTCGACCGGCGGATTCACCAACGACGCGCGGAGTCTCGCTCAGGGCAGCCACGTGCACGTGGAGCTTATCGACCTAACACGCTTCATCGAGCTGTGGCAGGGCAACTACGGCAAGCTCAGCGACGAAGACAAGGTGCTGATGCCTCTCGTGCCCGTGTACTTCCTCGCGGAGGCGGACTAGAGCGCGGCAGGGTGAAGCGGTTGCGA
>Ga0315273_10010659_pt1 | contig 11736 bp, 7 predicted proteins | sample YL17G02_0_MG_FD_205753 | JGI IMG/M metagenome (GOLD analysis project Ga0315273, IMG submission 205753) | Sediment microbial communities from Yellowstone Lake, YNP, Wyoming, USA - YL17G02_0 | ecosystem: Environmental > Aquatic > Freshwater > Lake > Sediment | place: USA: Wyoming | collected... | reverse complement strand
CGAAAGCCTTATTGCTGGGGCTGGAGATACTGGTCGCCGCCGACGTGGTACGAACAGTCACGCTGGAGCCATCCGTGAATAGCCTGCTGGCATTGGCTATTCTGGTGTTCGTTCGCACCTTTTTAAGCTGGGCGTTGGTGGTTGAATCGGAAGGTCGCTGGCCCTGGCAGGGCGAAAAGGTTGAACGAATAGCCTCATAAAGGCTCTATTGCGAACCTCTGTCATGACAGTGAATATGTGGCGAGGAACATATAAGGAAGAAATGAATGACGACCACTTCGGCCAAGAATAAAATTAAAATGCAATCGAACGCCCTGGTCCGTTACCTGCCGATTTTGGGGTGGTTGCCAATATATGATCGCGCCTGGCTGTCTGCCGACCTGCTGGCCGGGCTGGTGGCAGCCGCGGTCGTCATTCCGCAGGCCATCGCCTATGCCAGCATCGCCGGGCTGCCGGTGCAGGTAGGACTGTACGTGGCGCTGGCGCCGATGCTGGTCTATACCCTGCTGGGCAGCTCGCGGCCGCTGAGCGTCAGCAGCACCTCGACCATCTCGATGCTGGTAGCCAGCTCGCTGGCCTTAGCTGTGCAGAGCGATAATTCCGCCGCCGCCGGCGGCACGAATTTTATCGTCCCGGCGGCCACGCTGGCCTTTATGGTGGGCGTATTCTTGCTGCTGGCCTCCTTCCTGCGGTTGGGTGTGCTGGCTAATTTGATCTCGCTTCCGGTGCTGACCGGCTTCAAGGCCGGCATTGGCCTGGTGATTATCGTGGGGCAGTTGAGCAAGGTGCTGGGGCTGTCGATCCCCAAAGGGCCGGTGTTCCGCACCTTGCTGGCCGTGCTCAAAAACCTGGGCCAGACCCACTGGCCGACCCTGGCTGTTGCGCTGGTTACGCTTGCGATCCTGCTGGTGCTGCCGCGCCTGAACCGGCGTGTGCCAGCCGCCCTGGTGGCGGTTGCACTGGGTATCCTGGCTGCGGCGCTGCTCAACCTGGAGGCAAGCGGGGTTAAACTGGTGGGAGCTATCCCGCCCGGCCTGCCCCGGCTGAGCCTGCCGGACTGGACGCTGTTTGAAGCCCTGTGGCCGGGCGCCCTGGGCATCGCCCTGATATCCTTCGTTGAGTCAATCGCTTCGGCGCGCTCTTTCATGCGCCACGACGATCCGCCGGTGGATGCCAACCAGGAGCTGTTCGCCCTGGGCCTGGCCAATATCGCCGGTGGCTTCACCCAGGCTTACCCGGCCGGCGGCGGCACCTCGCAGACAGCGGTCAACGACGGGGCCGGGGCGCGCTCGCAGATTGCCCAGATGGTCACCGCATTGGTGACGGTGGTGACTCTGCTCTTCCTGGCGCCCCTGATTGGCCTGATGCCCCAGGCTACCCTCGGCGCGCTGGTGCTGGTGGCTGCCGCCGGGCTGGTGAAAGTGGGCGAGTTCCAAAAGATCGCCCGCTTCCGGCGCGTCGAGTTGAGCTGGGCGCTGGTGGCCTTTGCCGGTGTGGTGCTGCTGGGCACCTTGCAGGGCATTTTGGTAGCCATTATTGTGTCCATACTGGTGATCATGTATTTCGCCAATCGTCCGCCGGTGTATGCCATGGGACGCAAGCCGGGTAGCAATGTATTCCGTCCGCTAGGAGCACACCCGGAGGACGAAACCTTTCCGGGTTTACTCATCCTGCGCAGCGAAGGCATGTTATATTTTGGCAGTGCGCCGCGCGCCATCGAGAGCTACTGGACGTTGATCCACCAATACCGACCGCAGGTGGTGGTGTTGGAGTGCAGCGCCATCCCCAACGTCGAATACACGGCCCTGGGGCTGCTGGCCGATTTTGAGGAGAAGCTGGCGGATGCGGGGATCGTGTTATGGCTGGCGATGCTGAATCCAAATGTCATGCGAGCCGTGGATGCAGCTCCCTTCGGGAGGCGAGTGACTCGCGAGCGGATGTTCTTCAACCTTAAAAGGGCGGTTGCAGCCTTTCAGAACGATCAAGAAAAAGAGCGAGAGAATGATGGAGAGGAATCATGACTACAGACCGAATTGATAATGGAAAACAGCGACCAAACCCCCTGGCTCGCTATTTGCCGATCCTGGGTTGGTTGGCTCAATATGATCGTGGATGGCTGCGAGCCGACGTGATTGCCGGATTGACCATCGTGGCCTTGCTGATCCCCGAGGGCATGGCCTACGCGCAGATCGCCGGAGTGCCGCCCCAGGCGGCCTTTTACGCGGCGCCGATTGGCTTGCTGCTTTTTGCTATTTTTGGCTCTTCGCGCCAACTTGTTGTGGCGGTTTCCGCCGCTATTGCCAGCATGTCGTTCGCCACGGTCAGCCTGATCGCTCAGCCGAACACAACCGAGTTCATTGTGCTGACCGCAGCCCTGGCAGTGCTGGCCGGGCTGATCTGCATTCTGGCAGGCGTGCTGAAACTGGGGCGGGTGGCGCAGTTCTTCTCCGAGTCGGTAATGGTGGGTTTTATTTCCGGCCTGGCGCTGGTGATCGCAGTGAAACAGTTGCCTAAGATATTCGGCATCGAAGGCGGGAGCGGCAACTTCTGGGAACGCCTGTACGATGTGGTGATCCATCTATCCGAGACGCATTTGCTTACGCTAATCGTGGGTGTGCTGTGCCTGATCCTGTTATTCACGCTGGAGCGCTTTTTCGAAAAGATCCCCGCTGCGCTGGTAGCGCTGGTCTTCGGGATTGCCGTTTCGGCCATCTTCGGGTTGGAAGGACGCGGGGTGGAGATCGTGGGCGAGATTCCGGCCGGGCTGGCTCCGCCCCAATGGCCGGCGATCAGCCTGCAACAGTGGTTGCTTCTTCTGCCCGGGGCGCTGGGGCTGGCGCTGGTCTGCTTTGCTGAGGCCATCGGACCGTCGCGAGCCTTCTCGGCCGCGCATGGCTACGAGATCGATGCGAACCAGGAATTCATCGGATTGGGCGCGGCGAACGTCGGAGCGGGGCTCTTCCAGGGCTTTCCGATCGGATCGAGCCTGTCCAAATCAGCGGCGAACGACCGGGCCGGGGCGCACAGCCAGCTGTCGGGTATCATCGCGGCGGTAGTCACAGCAATCGTGGCGCTCTTTTTCACACAATGGTTTTATGCCTTACCTGAAGCGACATTGGGGGCGATCGTGGTCATGGCCGTGTCGGGCATGGTCAAGATCGGCAAGATGAAGCACCTGTACCGTGTCCGCACATCCGATTTCGTGCTGGCAGTGGTGGCGCTGCTGGCGGTGCTGACCTTCGAGACGCTGCAGGCGTTGCTGATCGCGGTGATCGTCTCACTCTTTGCCCTGATCTGGCGAGTCAGCCAGCCCAGGCTGGCCGTGCTGGGCCTGATACCCGACCGCCTGGACTTCAGCGACATCCGGCGGCATCCGGAAAACAAAACCTTGCCGGGTCTGCTGATCGTGCGCCCGGAAAACGGGCTGTTCTTCGCCAACGCGGCGGCGCTGCGTGAGGCGATTATGGGAGAGATGTCCTCCAGCGACGAGCCGGCGAAAGCCGTGTTGATCGACCTGGGTGCGACTACTGATCTGGATGTGCCCAGCGCCGATATGCTGGCCGAGCTGCACAAAGAATTACACGGTCGCAACGTGCGTGTCATGCTAACGCGCGTGATCGCTCCGGTGCGCCAAATGCTCGAGCGCGCCGGCGAAATGGAAGAAATCAGGTCGGGAGATGTTTTTGCCGGCCCGGCAGAGGCAGTCCTGGATTATCTTGCCTCACGGTACGACGATGCGTATTTCCAGGAGCTGGTGCATGGCGGCTTGTTGGAGATACACAGCCTGTTGCAAACGCGTCTCACCACAACACCGGTCGAGCACCAGGCTGCGCTGGCTGCAATTTCGGAAGGTCTTGACCGGGAAATCAAACGGATCGAGATGAGATAGTCGGTTAAATACCGCAACCCGTTCTTGACGGGTTAACGGTAAATATTTGATAGAGAGAAGGAGATAATTAACATGGGAAGCGTAATCGGAGACATTCTAGCTCAAGCGATCGGCGTGGCAATCAGTCCGCTGCCAATTATCGCAGTAATTTTGATGCTGTTTGGTAAGCGCGCCCGGAGCAACGGCCCGGCTTTCATGCTGGGCTGGATTGTCGCCCTGGCGTTGCTGGGCAGCGTGGTGTTGGTGTTGGCCAATGCCGGCAAGATCTCAGCCGGCGGCACGCCCACGACCCTGGCTTATGTGATCAAGCTGCTGCTGGGTCTGCTATTCCTTTTCCTGGCTTACCGCAACTGGCAAAAACGCCCCAAACCGGGCGAAGAGGCGCAGCTGCCGCCCTGGATGTCCACCCTGGATACTTTCTCAGCCGGGAAGTCTTTTGGGTTTGCCGCTCTGCTGGGCGGTGTGAATCCAAAAAATCTCGGGCTGACTCTGGCTGCGGCAATGTCTATCTCCCAGGGCGGTTTGAGCGGCGCTCAACCCTGGATCGTACTGGCAGTGTTTGTGGTGTTGGCGAGCATCTCGGTAGCTTCGCCGGTGCTGTACTACCTGGCTGCGGGAGCCTCCGCTGAAAAGAACCTTAACAGTGTGAAGGCCTGGCTGACCGCCAATAACGCCACGGTCATGATTGTGCTGTTCCTGGTTTTAGGCGCCAAGTTGATCGGCAACGGTTTGGGTGGTCTGCTTGGGTAACGCTCCCTTAGCTTTTCATCTGCTGGCTAAACCTACCGGCGCAGTCTGCAACCTGGACTGCAAATATTGCTTCTTTCTCTCGAAGGAGCTGCTCTATCCCGGCAGCCGTTTTCGCATGGCGGATGAATTGCTTGAGACTTATACCCGCCAGCTGTTGGAGGCCGTACAGGTGCCCGAGGTGAACATCGCCTGGCAGGGCGGAGAACCGACCTTGATGGGCCTGGATTTCTTCAAGCGCTCGATCGAATGGGTCGAAAAATATAAAAAACCCGGCCAACAGATCATGCACACGATCCAGACCAACGGCACGAAAATTGACGACGCTTGGGCGGACTTCTTTAAACAGCACAATTTCCTGGTCGGATTGAGCGTGGACGGCCCGCAGCGTTTGCACGATACTTACCGGGTCAATAAAGGCGGCTCCGGCAGCTTCGAGCAGGTGTTGCGCGGCTGGCATTTCTTGCAGAACCGTGCCGTCGACGTAAACATCCTGTGTACGGTCCACGCCGCCAACGCAGATCACCCCTTGGAGGTTTACCGCTTCTTCCGCGACGAGCTGAAAGCGGAATATATGCAGTTCATCCCGATCGTCGAGCGAGCCACCGCGGAGACCCTGCCGTTAGCAGAGCAGGGCTGGAGTGAGCGTCCTGGCGGCGACCGTCCGCTTTACACACAGGTGGGCGAGCTGGTCACCGGGCGGTCGGTGAAGCCAGAGCAATACGGGCGCTTCCTGATCGCCATCTTCGACGAGTGGGTACGGCGTGACGTGGGCAAGGTTTTCGTGCAGTCTTTCGACGCGGCTCTGGCTAACTGGATCGGCCGGCCCAGCCTGTGCATCTTCTCACGCACCTGTGGCAATGCCCTGGCACTGGAACACAACGGCGACCTGTACTCCTGCGATCACTTCGTCGAGCCGGCCTACCTGCTGGGTAATATTCAAGAAACGCACATGATCGAGCTGGTTGGGTCTGACCAGCAACGTAAATTTGGCCAGGATAAATTCGATAAACTGCCTCAATATTGCCGCGAGTGCGAGGTGATGTATGCCTGTTACGGAGAATGTCCGCGCAACCGCTTCATCCACACCTCCAGTACAGAGATACTTCCCGGCGGCGAGCCAGGGCTGAACTATCTGTGCGCCGGATACAAGCTGTTTTTCAACCATATCGACCGGCCAATGCGCATGATGGCTGACCTGCTGCGGCGTGGGCGTTATGCCGACGAGATCATTGATCTGCTGGCGATGGAAGAAATGCAAAAGATCAAGCAAGCTATCGCGGAGGCACAACCCAACGATCCGTGCCCCTGCGGCAGTGGGAAGAAGTTCCGCCTGTGCCATGGCCGGAAAAGAAAGTAGCCGGGATCGCCGATCCCGATTACAATAATGACCAACCGAACAAACCTCCTGAGAAAGAATGATGGATCCGTCATGCGGAAACAGTCGGTAAAAGATCTCTATCAAAAAAGGGAATATGTTGCGAAGTTCACGCAATAGAGCCTGGCTGATGGCTGGCTCTCTGGCTGTAATTCTGTCAGCCGGAATACTGTTCTATCGATGGAGCAGGGGCTGGCGTCGAGAACCGGTGCGGCTGAAACCGGGCGCCGCGGCTATACCTTATCTTTATGCCGACCTGAAAGGCTTATCAGAAGCCGAGGCTTTACAGAAGATGCCGCCGGTTGATCTGGACGTATTGGCGCAGCAAGAAGAAAAACAGTTCTTACGCAAAGCTATCCGCCAAAATCTATTTACAACGTTCAATATTGATCTGTTCGCTATTGCAATCGTCATGTTGCTGTTGGGCAGCCCGTGGAGCACAGTTAGCACGCTATTGGTGCTGGCGATGAACCTGGCGATTAACGTTTTTCAGGAGATGTTATCCAAAAAGCGCCTGGATACGATCATGAAGTCGCTGCGCCCGCAGGCGACGGTCATCCGGGATGGCAAGCTGAAAAGCCTTGATCCGCGGCATGTGGTGGCTGGCGATTTGCTGGTGGTTGCAGCAGGCGATCAAATCCTGGTGGATGGTGGAATCGTAGGCAATGGGGAAATAGTCATTGAGCAGGTCCAGAATGACGGGCAAGTGAATCAACAAAAGAGGGGCTGCGGCGAAAAGCTCTCAGCAGGTTGCGATTGTATCCAAGGCCGGGCAGTCTACCAGGCCAGCGAAGATGGATTTCAGCACTCCAAAAACTCACCTGACAACAAGCTGGAATTGTTACTTGGTGAACTAACACCGTTACAACGGCTGATGAAATTCGTGCTGAACACCCTCCTGGTTGTAGTGGTTTGCTTTTCTATCCTGCTTCTTTTTGATGTCTGGAAAAACCAATTCAAACTGGTTTCAGTCCCAATGCAGAATGCCTTCTCGATCATCTTTGGTGTTGCTCCAACCAGCCTGTTTTTTATCCTGGTTCTTCAATATGCGATGGGCGCACTGCAAATGTCGAACCGAGGGGCTTTGGTGTATAAATCCCAATCCATCGAGGCGCTGGCGAATGTCTCTACGCTCTTTCTGACTAAAGGCAGCCTGGTCAGCGGAATCCAGGTTGAGGTGCAGCCGGTGGTGCCGCCGCCGGGGGTTGAACCGCTCTCGGAGAATCTGATCCGGCGCTCGTTGGGGGATATTTTGCACAGCGCACCCTTGCATACATCCGTAGGAAATATGCTGGCTGATGTGTTTCCTGGCCAACCGCACAAGCCGCTGGAAATTCACCCTGAAAGTTCGCTAACAGATTGGTTTGGCATTGTGTTCGATGATCCAGACTTACGGGGTACATTTATAGTGGGCGCGCCAGAAATACTAAAAACCAACCTGCTGGGTGCAAAAAGCGCGCTGAGGCAAGGGGTCGAGCAATCCTTGAGCCAGGCTCAGCGTGGTCTGGGAAAATGGTTGCAGAAGATCACCCGCAAAAATCAAGAATCGCCGGCTGTGATGACTATTGAAGCCAACTCGGCTTCCGATCCTTCAGCAGCGTCTCAAGCTGAAGTGTTGCCTGAGACGCTCTCGATTGTCCCGGAGGACCTGGGTTCCAGGCCAGATTGGCAGCAGCGTTTGATCAAAGGGCTGAACAGTTTGTTGACTCCCTTGGAAGAACGAGCAATTCCTGAAGTGGTTGAGCCGGTTGCCCCGGCCCAGTTGCGCCTATTATTTGCTTACCTGCCGGAACCATTTTCTTTGTTTGACAGGCGCAGCCGGCCGCGCCTTCCGGAGGCACTTATCCCTCTCGCCTATCTGGAGGTCAACGATTCTATCCGTCCAGAAGCCAAGGTAACCGTTCAGACCCTCGCAAAAACCGATGTGCATTTGAAAATCCTCAGCCAAGATGCGCCTGAGCGAGTGGTTGGATTAGCAGTGGATCTGGGCTGGCAGGCCGAAAACCTGGCGGCTGTCAGCGGTGAAGAATTGGACCAGCTGGCTCCGGATGAGCTTCAGCGCAAAATCCGTGAAACCAGCATATTTGGGTCGTTATCGCCGGCGCAAAAAGCTGCCATCGTTAAGTCATTGCGTCAACAAGGTGAGTATGTGGCCGTGATAGGGAACCAAACCAACGACGAGTCGGCCATGCGCAGGGCGAACCTGCGGTTGGCCTTGAAGAGCAGCGCCCAGGCCGTGTTGAAGCTAGCCGATATCGTCTTGCTCGAAGATTCAATCGCTGCCTTGCCGAGCGTGTTGGTGACCGGGCAGCGCCTGGTAAACAGCGTCTTGGACACCTTCAAGCTGCAACTCAGCTTTGTGGGCGCCCAGTTGTTAATGATCGTGACCGTCCTGCTGTTCGGTCTGAAAATATTCCCTTACCATCCAACCCAGGCCAGTGTGATCATGATTTTTGCGATCACGATCCCCAATATCGCGCTCTCTGCCTGGTCAGCAGCCGGGCAATTATCTGGCACAGAAATGCGCCGCAGTTTGTCGTTTTTCATCTTGCCGGCTGCGCTGACGATGAGCATGCTGGCTCTGGTGGTGTTCGTTATCTTCTGGAATCGTACGCCGTCGGGAGCCTTCCCGACTAGAATGCTTGAATATTGGAAGGTCACAAACCCCCAATTGTTCTATGCCCAAATGGCTGTTACCTGGGCTTTATTGATGGCCGGCTGGCTGCGCCTCTTCTTTTTACAGCCTCCAAACCAGTTCTGGACCGGTGGGGCGCCATTGCGCGGCGACCATCGGGTGACCGGGCTGGTGATTTTTTCGATGCTCCTGACGACTATTGTGCTGGTATTTCCCTGGCTGCCTGTGCAAAATTGGCTGCGTTTCACCTGGCTACCCGGATTATCGGATTATGCCATCATTGGAGTGGCTGTGGTGGCCTGGGCGCTTGTCTTACGCCTCATCTGGCGTTGGCGGCTGGTAAGACAAGTCTTCGGATATTGAGAATTTAAGGAGTCGATGATGAAAGCTAACCCTTCACAGAAAAGCAACCTTGTAGCGGATTTGGTGGCCGGCGTGGTCGGCGGGGTTGCTAATATCCCAGACGCCCTGGCCTCTGCCATCCTGGCTGGCGCCAACCCGGCCTATGGACTGTATGCTGTTATGATCGGAACTCCGGTGGGCGCCCTGTTAAGCAGCTCGGTATTTATGACCATCACGAACACCAGCGCCCTGTCGATCACCGCCGGTACAGCGCTGGCAGGCTTTGATGCCACCTCTTATCCTAAGGCGCTGTTTACCCTGACCGTGCTAACCGGGGTCGTCATGCTCCTGGCCGGGCTGCTGCGCCTGGGGCGCCTGACCCGTTTTATCTCTCATTCCGTGATGATCGGTTTTCTCACTGGCATATCCGTGCTGGTAGTACTCTCCCAACTGGGCGATTTCACCGGTTACGACAGTTCGTACAGCAACAAGGTGATCAAGGCGGTGGATCTGCTGCTGCACCCCGGGCAGGTGGAAGTCCAAACCTTGATCATCGGGTTCCTGACCGTGGCGCTCATCCTGACCTTTGACCGTACCCGCCTGCGTAACTTCTCTATGCTGGTGGGCATCGTATTAGCCTCCGCGGTGACCCTGGCACTGGGCTGGGAGAAGGTTCAGTTGGTAGGAGATGTCGCCGAAATCCCTAAAGGTCTGCCAAGTTTATCACTGCCCGACCTGGGGATAGTGCCTGGTCTGCTGATCCCAGCTTTTTCGCTGGCAATAATCGGCCTGGTACAGGGCGCGGGGATCAGCAAGGGTTATCCCAATCCCGACGGTCGCTACCCCAATATTTCACGCGACTTTATCGGCCAGGGCGCGGCTAACCTGGCTGCTGGGCTGTTTCAGGGTATGCCGGTCGCCGGTGGGATGGGCAATACTGCGCTCAACGTCGGCGCTGGCGCTCGCTCGCGCTGGTCCAACGTGTTTTCCGGCCTGGTGGTAATGGTCGTGGTATTGCTGTTAAGTAAATATGTCATTCTGCTCGCCATGCCGGCTATGGCCGCGCTTTTGATCCTGGCCGGCATTCAATCGATCAAAGCAGCGGAAGTGGTGGATGTCTGGCAGGTGGGGTTAAGACCCCGTTTGATCATGCTGGTTACCTTTGTCTTTACACTGGCCATCCCCGTGCAGTATGCGGTGTTAGTCGGTGTGGTGTTATCTGGACTGGCGATTTTCCTCACTTCTGCCTATCAGGTGCGACTGGTCGAGCTGGTCCCCCTGGCGGGCGGTTCTTACCGTGAACAGCCAGCGCCAGCTCAATTGCCAGACAAAGCCATCACCATCCTCCAGGCTTATGGCAGCCTGTTCTACGCAGCAATCGATCGCGTGGCTGAAAAACTGCCCTCGGCCAGGAATGTCGAGCGCCCAGTGGTCATCCTACGCCTGCGCCAGCACGATGAAATTGGTAGCACGTTCATCGTGCTGATCGAGCGCTACGAGGCCGAACTCAAAGCGGCAGGAGGCAAGCTCATCCTGGCCGGAGTCAACCCAAAGGTTGTGAAACAGTTGGAAGCAACCGAGATCAGCCAGGACATTCTCGGCGATGAAGATGTCTTCATCGCCACGAAAGTCGTACGCCAATCGCTGGATGACGCCATCGCAGATGGTCAGGCATGGTTAAAACCGCATGCTGATGAACGCGAATAAAATAAATTTCCGGGATTGAATACTACGGATGAGGAACCAATCATGTTGAAACAGTTCGCAAAGGAGCTCTATCAAATCTGGATCACCGAGCGGCCCAGCCAGCAGGCAGCGGCGCTGGCATTTGCCAGCATGTTCTCTTTCGCGCCGGTCATTTTTATCGCATTAAGTGTGGTGGGGATATTCGCCGACAAGATCCAAATCAGCTCCCAGTTGTACCAGCGCTTGCAAAGTGTATTGGGCGCAGAGATTGCCTTGCTGATTCGAGATTCTACTGCTGCCCTGGCGAGAACCTCCCCTAGAGGGTCCCTATTGGTCTCGATCATCAGTTTTATTGCGCTTCTTTACGCAGCTTCAGGCGTATTTTTTCAGCTCCAGTATGCACTGAACACCATCTGGCGTGTGCCGCCGCCTCAGAAAGGCGCAACCATGTCCTTCGTCCGGCAACAGCTGTTCTCTTTTGTAATCGTGATTTGCGTGGGACTGTTGGGGATTATAGCGGTGCTCACCAACCTGGTCCTGGCATGGTTCGGATCGGTTCTGGAAAGGCTTGTACGAATCGACGCCAGCCAGTCCTTCGCAGCCGGGCTATCCACTTTGGTCCTGGTCATGATTACTTGCGCTCTGTTTTATAAGTTTCTGCCGGAGACAAAAGTCGCCTGGAGAGATGTCTGGCTGGGTGCAAGCATCGCCGCGCTGCTGGTGCTGGCAGCCATAGCGCTGACCGGGCTTTTCTTTCGAAATAGCTCGCTAAGCTCGGCATTGCAGGCTGCTGGCGGTTTTAGCGTGCTGCTGCTCGGTTTCTATTATATCGCCCAGATATTCCTGCTTGGCGCAGTAATTTGCAGAGTCTATGCCAATCTATTTGGCTCACGCCACCCTAACTTAGAACGAACATAACCCAAGAACATATTGAAAGGAGAGAAACATGTCAGAATTAATAGGAAAATCCATTGGCCAATATCAACTGGTTGCAGAGATTAATGAAACCGGTACCGCCATGGTGTATAAGGGTTTCCAACCCGCAGTCAATCGTTACGT
>Ga0315273_10010657_pt1 | contig 11737 bp, 10 predicted proteins | sample YL17G02_0_MG_FD_205753 | JGI IMG/M metagenome (GOLD analysis project Ga0315273, IMG submission 205753) | Sediment microbial communities from Yellowstone Lake, YNP, Wyoming, USA - YL17G02_0 | ecosystem: Environmental > Aquatic > Freshwater > Lake > Sediment | place: USA: Wyoming | collected... | reverse complement strand
AAGGCCGACCAGGCGCGGCGGGCGGGCGAACTGGCCGCGGAGGCGGAGGCCGCGGAAGCCGCGGCGGTCGCCCTGGAATCCAACCTGGCGTCCGCGGACGAGGTCATCCTCGCCCTCCGCTCCGCCCTGGCCCAGGGCACGGCCTGGGCGGACCTGGAGCGCATCATCGCGGACGAGGCGGCCGCGGGCAACCCGGTGGCGGGGCGGGTGCGCGGGTTGAAGCTGGCGGCGGGGCGGGCGACGATCGCGTTGCCGCCGCCAGATGGGGAGGAGGGTGGTGGCGGCGCTGCTGCCACCACCGGCACCACCACCCCGCCGGCCGCCGCCGCCAAGGAATTCCTGGTGGAGGTCGACCTCGCCCTGGGCGCCCACGCCAACGCGCGCGCCCTGTACGACGCCCGCCGGGCCCGCCTGACCAAGCACGCCCGCACGGTGGCCGGGCACGAGGCAGCGCTGGCGGCCGCCTCTGCGCGCGCGGCGGCCTCGGTCGCGTCCGTGCGTGCGGCGGCGGCGGCCCGGGCGGCCGCCCGGTCCTTCAAGCCGCTCTGGTTTCAGCGGTTTGACTGGTTCATCACGTCGGAGGGGTTCCTGGTGCTGGCCGGGCGGGACGCCGCCCAGAACGAGGCCCTCGTCCGCCTCCACCTCCGCCCGGGCGACGCGTTTGTGCACGCCGACACGCACGGCGCGGCGGCGGTGGTGCTCCAAAACCGGCGGGGGCGGGGGGTACCGCTGCCGCCGCTCTCCCTGGCTGAGGCGGGGGCAGCGTGCGTGTGCCGGTCGTCCGCGTGGACCTCGAAAGTGACGGCGGGCGCGTGGTGGGTGGAGGCGCACCAGGTTTCCAAGACCCCTCCGTCGGGCGAGGCCCTGGCGACCGGGTCGTTTGTGGTGCGGGGCAAGAAGCGGGCCCTGCCCTCCAACTCCCGGTTGGAGCTGGGGTTTACGTACCTGTTCCGCTTGGATGAGGACGGAGCGGCCGCGCACGCGGGTGAGCGGGCCGTGCGTGGCGAGGGGGATGGGGGCGCGGGCGCAGGGGCGGGCGGGCCGGAGGCTGTGCCTGCGTCTGCCACCGCGGCTGCCGCCGCCGCCGCCTCTCCGGCGCCTCCCTCCTCTTCTGCTGCATCTGGCGGCGCTGATTGCGCTGATGTCGCCGCTCTCAGCGCCCCCCCCCCTGGCGCGGAAAGCGGTGGCGATGAAAGTGAGAGCGAGAGTGACGCGGACGCCGCCCTGGACGCCGCGCTGGCGGCGCGCGACCCACTCGCCCACCCGGCCCCAGCCGCTGCGCCTGCCGGCGCCAGCGTGGTCGGTGAGGAGGAGGAGGAGGAGGCGGGCGAGCACAGCAATGGCGGCGACCCCGCTCCCCCCCCCCGCCCACCCAAAAAGGTTTTGCCCGCACCAGCCCAGGGCCGGCGCCGGCCGACGGCGGCCGAGCGGCGGGCGATGAAGAAAAAAAAAAAAGCGGGCGTCACCGACCTGGCCGACCTGCCCGCTGGCGGGGCGCCGTCGGCGCCCCGGCCAGCGTGGACGGCGGGGGCGACGAGCGCTGAGCCCCCACCCACCGCCGCCCCTCCCCCCCTCCCCCCTCCCCGGGGCAAGCGGGCCAAGGCGAGGCGGGCCAAGGACTTGTACGCCCACCAGTCGGACGAGGAGCGGGCGCTGGTGAGCGCGGCCCTGGGCGCGCCCGGTGGCGCGGCCAAGTCCCGGGCCCAGAAACGGGCGGAACGCAAGGCGCGGGGTGGTGGGAGCGGGGGTGGCGGCCAGGCGGGCGGCGACGGCCTGGCGGCGGCCCCGCCCACCGCGGGCGAGCTGGCCGCGGTCGGCGCGCTGGGCAAGGTTGTGCGGCCGAGTGGCGGCGGCGGCGGCGGCGGCGGCGGCGGCGGCGGGAAGGAGAGGCCTGCCACCGCACCCCGCGCTCCCGGCAAAAGCCTGGCCGGCGCTGTGGCTGCCCTGCACCTGGAGGATGAGGAGGCGGTGGCGGTGGGCGCTGAGGACGGTGGTGATGGTGATGGGAGCGAGGAGGATGGCGGCGGCGGCTGCGGCGGCGGCGGCACGCACACCACCACCACCACTACCATCCTGGACGCCCTCACCGCCGCCCCGCGCCCGAGCGACGCCCTGCTTCAAGCCATCCCCATGGTCGCCCCGTACGCCGCCCTCGCCGGCGCCGCCCTGCGCGTCAAGCTGGCGCCCGGGGCGGGCAAGCGCGGGCGGGTCGCAAAGAGCGCTGCCGCCCTGCTGGCCCGGGCGGCCGGGGTGACGCCCCGCATGCGGGAGCTGATGCAGGCGGTGCCGGACGTGGAGGCGGCGGCCGTGGTGCCGGGAGGGGGCGCCAAAGTGGTGGCGCCGGGCGCGGCCAAGCTGGCGGCGGAGGTGAGGAAGGGTAAGAAGAAGCAGAAGTGAGGGGAGATGGGTTGTAAAACGTTTTCAGGTCAAAGCAGGATTTTTTTTGTCTTCCTCCTCACATACTGTGTTGTGCGCGCGCGCACGAGCGCTATGCTCTGCCTATATAACTAGCGCTGCTACCAGCGCGCTGCTGCGTTTGGATGGCGCCATTTCTCGTCTCTCTCTCCACCTCCACCACTCACCCCACCACCCCCCTTTTTTTTTTCCTCTCACCTTCCCCTCTCACCCACTCCTTTAAAGCGGAGGACGAAGCACGCTCTGACCGTGACAGGCGACTGGTTGGCGGCCGGGAAGGCCGGTCACGGAAGGACCGTGTCGGCCGCCTCCTCCATCGGGGCGGGCGCGCCCGAGCCCGCCGGCTCGCCCGTGGCCGCTTTCTTGCGGGCACCACCCTCGTCTGCGGGGGCGGGCGGGGCCAGGACCCGCTTCTCGCCGCCACCGCCCTCGCCACCACCGGCACCACCACCAGCGACACTCGGCCACAGCTTGCCACGCTCCTCGCTGTAGTCCATGTCGTAGTAGAGGTACTTGACAAACATGGAGGTCTTGCCCTCGGCGGCGCCATTGCGGGACAGGAGGCCCTCCCAGACCGGGCCCAGGTACTTTTTAATGTGGGCCCACAGTACCTCGAAGCGGGTCTCCAGGGAGACGCCCGGGGTGGAGTAGCCCACTGTGAAGCGGCCGCCCTCAGCGTCCGGGACGGTAAACTTGTGCGGGTTGAAGCGCACCCAGATCACGCCCTGCATCTGCTTGTTGCCCGCCAGGAGGGTGTGCGTCACGACCCGCATGCGCTCGAACTCTTCCATGGGCGTGTAGCTGCGCTTGGTGTGTTGGTGTTCGTCGCACTCGACGATGACAAAGTGCGTGGGCGTCGGGAACACAAAGTCCAGCCGGAACTCCTTCAGCGGAAATCCGGTACCGGGGATGCGGACGATCACCTCCTCACAAAAGTGAGGGGCCGCCTGGGTGCCCGGGTGGTCGTCGATGGAGGTGGGGGTGCACCCCTTGATGATGAAAGATTGTTTGATCATGTCGCCGATGCGGACGTCGCCGATGCGGACGCCGCGCAGGGTCGGGCCACCGGCGCCGGATTCCCGGAGGGAGGGTTCCGTGAGGGTCAGGTCATCGCTCTGGGCCATGATGCCTGTCTTGAAAAAAAGTGAACGGGCTGGTGGGAAGAGAGAGAGGGCAGGGAAGAGAGTTAGGAGAGATGGGGAGGGAAAAGGGGAGGCGAGGGGAGCGAAGAGCATCGCGCGTCGAGAGACGCGCCGGCACGCTTCACTGTGGGCGGATGCCTGCCCGAAAGCTGCCACAACCACGCCTCCAGCAGAGCTGAGCACTACCCCTGGCCGCTCAGGCAGCCATCGGGGCGCACTAGGGACGTCCACTCTCCCTGTGAGGACGGACGTCGCGCTGTGTGCGCGCTGCCGGCCAGAGCACAATGGGGGTTTCGGAAATGCATGCGGGCGGGCGCGACCTACCTATTGGAGGCTGAGCCCGCTGGCGGGTGGGGCCTGGAGAAAGTGATGCGTGGATGGGGTGGGGAAAAAAAGGCGGCAGAGGGGCAGGGGGTGCGCCCGGCGGCGAGCGGGTGTCCAGAGAGGTCTCTACTGTGAAAAAGCGTGTTTTTTTTTTCTCCCTCGCTTACGTTTTTTTCTCTGCCGGGCCCGCCTCTCTCCTCGCCCCACCCGCGCCCTCCAGGGCGCAGCCCATATGCCCACATGCTCATCCCCCGCCCTCCAGGGCGCACGCGGCATAATATGAAGGTGCGACCTGAGGGTGGTGTGGCGTCCCGGAGGCGGGCGTGTGGCCGTGGTGGGGACTTGCATGCAAAACGCCAGGCGCGACGGGCGAGGGCGGGGGTGTGGGCGGCAGACAAGAAAAGATGAAAGGGGGCCCGCCTGGGCCATTTCCATGGGGTTGGAGGGAGCACCCGGCCTCTCCTCGCACGCCAGCATAGATCGCAGTCGGCTCTTGACCGCCCTCTTGGGAGCCCAGTAAAAAAGAGGGGCAAAGGGACGCGCAGGCGGGGGTGACAAAAACAAAACAAATGCGCAAAAAAAAAAGGCCAGACCTAGCTGCTACTTTCTCCCCTTTGCACCCCGCCACGGCCACGCGGCCCCCTCTTTGACGCCTCACCACCCTCAGCTCGCTTCAGGGTATGGCTCTGCTAACCCTGTGTGGCGGCAGAGTGTGTGGCGGTCCGTGTGGGGTGCATAAAAAGGGGGGGTGTTAGCCAAAAAAAATGGGGTGCATAAAAAGGGGGGGTGTTAGCCAATGTTAACCAAAAAAAAAAACTGCTTGGCATGGGTGCGTGTGCGAAGAGGAGCGTGCGAGGTGGGGATGCCAGAGCATGGCGGGCCCCAGGCAGCGGCGTTCGCGCGCGCGTGTAAAAGCTCTCCCCCTCCGCCTCTTTTCAACCTGCTGTCCTCCCAGGCGCGCGCCTTTTTTATGTGTGTGTGTTCCTGTTCCTCTCCCGTGACCGAGTGTCACCTTCAGCGTGTGCGTGTGCGTGGTGTGTGTGTGTGTGTGTGTGTGTGTATGTGTGTGTGTGTGTGTGTGTGTGTGTGTGTGTGTGTGTGTGTGTGTGTCCGTGGCGACATGGCGTGCAGCAAAAAAAATAAAGAGGAAAACACAGAGAGGTTGAGAATCGACCTCCCCTCCCATCCCATCCCATCCCCATGCACATCTCTCTCACCTCTTGTGCCCTCGCGCCCGCGCGCCCGCGCCCCCGCGCCACCGCCACCAAAAAGGGAGAAAACAGCCCGACCTGGGACTCGAACCCAGAACCTTGTGATGTCACACTGTTGTGCACACGCGAATTCAAGACAGCACTCTTGTACGCTCAATAACCGGTAAGAGTCACACGCAATAACCAATTATGCTAGCCGGGCTTGTGCTGCGTTGCTCCAAAGTAGTTTCCAGGGGTATCTAATGGGCAATAGAAAAGAGATTGATGAGTGATGGGAAAGAAAGGTTCAGGTCTGAGGTCTGACTTCATGACCCGCTCTCTCTCGACTCTCGCCCGCACACCCCTGGCGTGCGCTCTCTGCTCGCCGCTCCAACCTTGCTGCGGCTTGCAGAGAATGCCGGAGGTGTGAAGCCCCCGGGATGTGGGCCGGGCTTGAAGGGAGGGAGGGAGGAGACAGGAGGGGTCTTTGCCTGGGAGGAAAAGAAAGCCAGCCGCTGAAGAACTCTCTCCCCGCCCACCTCACTCCCCTCTCTTTGCGCTCCCCTCACGCCCGCCCCCCCCCCCCACACACACACACACACATGCCACCCGCACCACCGCCACCCATCCCCGCCGAGGCCGTCGCCGCCGCCTGCGCGTCCCTGTCCACCTCCTCGCCGCACGCCCTGCGTGCCTGCTCCCGCCCGGACGGGGCGGCCCTCGTCGTGCTCGCCCTGCACGCTTGTGTCGTCGGCGCGGGCTTCCAGGCCGCCCCGCCCCACCTGGCGCCCGGCTGGCAGGGCGGGCCGACCGCCGTAGAGTGGGTGTTTGCCTACAGGCAGTGAGTTTGAAAGCTGGCGAGAGAGAGAGAGAGAGAGAGAGAGAGAGAGAGAGAGAGAGGAGCGCATGCGTTTTTTCTTCCTCGCGCGCGCGCGCCGACCGACCGACCGACCATCCATTCAACCACATGTGCTCCTCCCGTGCGCGCACACGTCCACACCTGGGCGCCTGTGCGCCAGCGTGTGCTGGTGACGCCCTCGCCTTACACACCCCCTCCCTCTCACCCTCCTTTGGCGTGAAACAGCCCTGCCAAAGCCCACCCTCTCCAGCTGCACGCGTCGCTCCAGGCCTCCACCGGCCGCCTCCTGTTCCATTTCCGGGAGCTCCTGCCGCCGCCGCCGGCCGCCCGGGGCGGGGCGGAGGTGAGCATGCCGATGAGCGCCGTGGGTGGGAGCGGGAACGCCGTCGACCTGCCCGCCGTCGGCGCGTCCGCGTTCCTGGGCGCGTCCCTGGCGAGGTACCTGGCGGCAGGGGATGGGGATGGGGATGATGAACAGGATGGCATAAGCGGCCGTCCCGCTCCTTCTCCCTCCTCCCCCGCCACCCCCGCCGCCGCCGCCTGGGAGGCCGCCATGGTCAACCTGGGCGCCCTGAGCGCCATGGTGGGCGACCACCTGACCGGCCCCGTCCTGGCGGCGGCGGAGCCCTGCCGGTGCAGCAGAGGGCGGGGTGGTGGGGCTGGTGCGGGCTGGGCCGCCGGCTGGCCGCCCTCGCCGGCCATGCTGGCCCTTGTGGCTGGCATGGTGGCGATTGGGGTCGGGGTGGCGGTCGCTGTGCGGCGCAGCGGTGGGGTGGGCGGTGGGGTGGGCGGCGGGGTCAAGTGGCTGCGGCGGGTGTGAAGGGGTTTTGAAGTAGGGGGATTGTTGAAAATGAGGGAGGAGCACGAGAAAAGAGGAATCACGGCGGTCGCGCACGCACCGCGCGCGAAAAGAGGTTCATGTGCGGAGAGGGGCGGAAAAAGGTGGATGGACACGCACTGAGAAGAGCGCAGAGTGAAACGGCGAGCCTCTCGAGGTCTATCCTCCGCATGGAAGAGGACTCACGCCGAGACAAGGTTTGAAAAAAAAAAAACGGAACATCCAACAGCACACTCTCTCTTCCCCTCACACACACACGCCGCACGCACACTCACCGTGGGGCTCGCCCGTACACTAGGGCGCACCCTTGGAATGGGATCCTCCACGGACATTCGCCCGCCCGGTGAAAGTCGTGATTATACATGACGCGCACTGCCAGGCGGCGCCCTGCAGCCGCACCAGCGGCGGGGAGGTCCTCCATGACGGCCTTCTCAACAGCCCTCGCCCCGGCACACGCGAGCCCGGACTCGCGGTGCCCGCAAGCTTCGCAAGGTGCCTCTCCCCCTTCGACCCGGTGGCGGCAGACAAAAAAAAGCAGTCAAGCACCGCAAGGTCGGCAGCCTGTACTCGGCGGCATTGCCCCAGGCCGACAGGTTGGTTGTCGGGTCGGGCGACTCTCCTTCATGCCACTGCCATGGTGGAATCTCCCAACACATAGTCAAAACGCCATAGTCCAGGTGGGTCAGGCGTGTCAGAGCGTCGCCCGCGTTGCGCACGCACCCAGGCGGGCGCGCCGGAAACCCAAAGTGGTCACTGAGGGCAAGGACTTGCAGGCTGGCCGCGAGGGTGCGAGAGAGGCAGACCTCGGTCGCCACCGAGCTTTTGTCGCTCACAAAGGCCAGCCGGCTCAGGGCGTGGACGGCGCGAAAGTCAAACACCACCGGCCATGATCCACTCGTGACATTTACGGTCAAATCGCGCAAAGCGAGTAAGCGGGCCACCAGGGTGGCCACCCGGGCCATGACCGCGTCTGCTGCTGCCTGGGCGGCTTGCTGGCCGCCCACCCGCTCCACGTGGCAAAGGAGGATTAACGCCTTCAAGCCCTCGGCACCCAGGGCCTCTAAATCCAGATCAACAACGTCCGGGGCAACCTCGGCAATCTCATCGGGGTCATCATAATCTTCACCCGGCGGCCCCACGTGCACATATCCACACTTGATCAGCCGAACTGGGCGGCCCGCAGCGGCCGATGCGGCCACAATGTCCCGGTTTAGGGGGATGGCCAGACTGTGCTCACCGGCATAAAGGCGCCAACGGAGGGATCTGTCAGAGACGTGTGCAGCGATAGCTGGGAAAGCAGCAGCGAGCATGCCGGGCGGGCCTGTAATGACCGCATTCCCCAGGTGCAGCTCCACCAGCCGGGTGGCGGAGTGCATGGGGCCTGGGACCACGGAGAGCATCCGGTAACTGTCTCTGGGAAAGAATACATCCAGGCACTGTAAATATGGAGCAACCGTCTCGAGTGCGGGTAGGAGCGCGGCGATGAAATCGCGACACGTTGGAGTGGAGGTGGTATCGTAGTACAGATGCAGGCGCCGCACAGAGGTAGCGACGCGATGTAACGCCGACAAAAATGACGCGAAGCCAGCCGGGCGGTTGCCATCACCGCGGAAGGCCAGATTATCCCAAGCCACCGACGGCCGCGCAGCCGCGGCCGCCAGGGCTTTGCAGGCCAGGGGCGGGGCCCGGAACCGGGCCCTGCAGTCCTTTACCAAAACGATGGGGTCGTGGCGGCCGGAGCGGTCCCGCACGTGTTCGTAGCGGTCCCGCACGTGTTTGTCCTGGACCAAGGAAAGAACCAGCGCCAGGCAGTCCAGGTCGAGGTCGGCGAGCGTGTAGATGCGGGGTGGGTTGAGGGGAGGAGGCGCGTCCATGGTGCGAGGAAGGTGTTGAGGACGGGGGAGGCGACGAGGCGCGCGCGCGGGCGAGGGCGGAGGTCGAAAGCCAAAAAGCGGGCCCAGTGTTCCTGGAGCTAGAAATCACCCGCGGCGGCGGGCAGCAGGCAGAGACGGCGTGCTCCCTGGGTCGGGGTGTGTGGGTCGGGCGTGGCGGGCGCGGGTTGGCGCGAGGAGGAGAGGAGCAACAGGCGCTGGCAGAGAAACACGGGAGCATGAGGGAGGCGTGATTTGTTTTTTTTTAGTCTCTTTTTCATACACACACACCGCGCCCCGAAAGCACTCACTCGTGTTGCTGCTTGTTCAGGAGCATGCCCCCCCCCGAAAAGGAAAGGATGGCACACAGGGCGGCGAGGAGGAAAAAAATGATCGAGGGGAAAGCTGGCTGATCTAGTTTTTTTGTAAGTTGAAGGGGACAAGGGGACAAGGGGAGAGGGGAGGGAAAGGGGGAAATGCGCAGGCGGCGCGGTGCACGGGGGTGCACGCACACGCACACACATGCCTCTCTCAGACATCTCTCTCCGGGGGAATCCAAGGTCAAAAGAAGGAAAGAAAAGGAGGTCAAAACACAGGGGGGTGACTGAAGCCGTCCTGATGAGAGCCCCCGCTTCCCCTGGTGCACGCGCCAGAAAGGGAGGGGCCCGGGGAAAGGAGGGGGGGGCGCAAGCATGCGGCGCGCGCCCTCCCGTGCCAGCCCTGCACACACCCCGCGCGCATATGAAAAGGAGAAAAGGCACGGAGAGGCGCACGAAAAAGAAAGAAAGAAAAAACGCACCAAAACCACCACCAAAACCACCCCCTTCACCCTTCATACCCTTTCCCCTCCAACCACGGCGCCAGCCCGGCCAGGGCGGCCGCTTCCAGGGCCTGCCGCCTGGCCGTGTCATCCGCGGCGTCGCCCGCGTCCGCCACGCCGCCGTCGTGCTCCGGCGCGGCCTCGCCGACAAAGCCGTCCGCCAGCGCGATGGACGCGCACCGCAGGATGGGCGGGCCCGGGGAGGCGGCGGCGAGGGCCGCCCCGCCCGCCCGCCCGGCCCAGGCGGCCGCCTCGTCCGCCCACGCCGACGACCGGGACCGCAGGAGCGTGGCGGACGCCAGCCGGGAGACCGCCAGGTGGAAGGCGGGCTGTTTGGGGGGAGGGGAGGGGGGAGAGGTGGTGGTCGGCCCAGCCGCCGCCGCCGCCGCCGCCGCCGCCACGACCGCGTCGCACAAGCCTCCCCCGCCCGAGGACAGGCGCCTCAGCGCGGCCGCGCCGGCCGCCCCGCCGGCCGCTAGCAAGGCCTTGCCCAGCCGGGACCCGGCCGCCGCGGGCAGGGCGCCCGAGCCTGCCGACGCGGCCGCCGCCCGGCACCCCTCCGCCCGGTGCTCCGCCCGCAGGGCCGCCGCGAAGGCGGTGATGGAGGCGGGGGTGAGCGGAGGGGGTGGAGGGATGGCCGCGGCCCGCTGGTGGCCGCCGCCGCGGCCGCACCGGTCGCTGCCCGCCAGGCTGGCCTGGCCGGAGGAGCCCCCCGGGCGTGCGGTCGTCGTGGTGGTCGCCGCCGTCGCCGCCGTCGTCGTCGTGCACCCCGCATCCGACGACCCGGCCGCGCAGGAGGACGGCGGCGGCGAGGCGTGGCGGGCGAGCGCGGCCGTGGGCGAGGAGGTCGTGCTCGGTGGGCCGGTGGCAGCAGCCGCAGCGGGCGCCGCTGCCGCCGCACCAGCCGGGGCGGCCGCCCCGTCCAGGCACTTGAGCGCGGCCAGCCCCACCGCCAGGCTCGGCGCCCGGGCCAGGGAGGGCTTGGGCGGGGCCAGCCCGGGAGAGCAGGCCGCCAGGGCCGCGGCCTCGCCATCATCGCCCCCCCACGCCGCGGGCGCCCACAGGGGCGGGGGCGGGGGCGGGGCGTCGATTGGCGCAGCGCTGCCCGCGCCTGCGGCATCCGCCCGGGGCGTCGCCGCCCCGCCACGGCTGCGGGGCGTCGTGGCCACGGACGCCCTGCCCGCCCGGGGCGTGGTGGCCGGCCGCCCAAAGCCGCCACCCCCGCCTCTCCGCGGCCCGCCCGGCGTGCGGGGCGAGCGCGGCGAGGTCGGCACGGCCCGAGACCGGGGGGCCCGGGGTTTGGGGGCGGGCGCGGCGGGGCCGAGCGGCGGGCCCGTCGCCGCGCTGCCGGGCGGGCTCAAATCTCCACCGCCAGTGGCCGCGCGCCGGGATTCCTCGAGGGCGAGCTGCAGCATCTGGCGTTCCGTCATGCGGGCTGGGGAGGAGAAGTCGAGGAAAAAGGAGCAGAGCGTGTGAGCGGGGGTGCGTCGTGCGAGGGGGGGGGGGGGGGGGGGGGGGGGTGGGGCTGGCGTCGCCGCCCGGGGCGGCGGTGCCCCTACCCCCACCCCGGACTGACATCGCGACTGGCCCGGGCGGCGACCTGGGTGGGGGGCGGGCACGGCCGAGCCCCGCAAGGCCTCGCCGGGTCAGCCGCCAAACGCGGCGAGATGATGCCATCTCCGCACCGCTGGCAAGAGCTGCCCGGGCCGGCACTGCCCTTCACCCCCGCGCATTTCTCGTCCGCAACTTACATGGCACCAGCTCGGACCGGCCGCCGGGCGTCCGCGCTAATCCAACTGCCGGCCGCTTGACGGCCGGCGTGGCCAGGCCGGGCATGGTGGTGGCGGACGGGCCGGCAGCGCCGGCGCCGGCGCCGGCAGCCGGGGTGCTGTCGCTGGCTGCGCCGTCCTCCCGCCCGCGTTTACGGGCGGGGGAGGCCGGGGAACCGGGCAGGGTCAGCGCGGCAGGGCCGGCAGGGCTCATGGGAGGGGCCTGCGGGTGGGGTGTAGGTGAGAGAGGGTGGTGAGGGCGTGGGCGGGGGATTGCGAAAAGGAGCGACGAAAGTCAAAGGAGCGACGAAAGTCAAACGCCCCGCGCGGCGAGCGCCAAGCGGTGCCGATCGGGGGGCCGGGCAGGGGTGGCCGACCTCGAGCCGCTTTCAAACGCCCACCAGATCGGCGGCACTAGGCCGGGCTACAGCCTAGGAGGGTGCAGCATCACCGGAGCCGCGCTAGCGTGGCCCCGGGGCGGGCCCCACCAAGGGGTCTCGTACAGAAAA
>Ga0315273_10010656_pt1 | contig 11737 bp, 12 predicted proteins | sample YL17G02_0_MG_FD_205753 | JGI IMG/M metagenome (GOLD analysis project Ga0315273, IMG submission 205753) | Sediment microbial communities from Yellowstone Lake, YNP, Wyoming, USA - YL17G02_0 | ecosystem: Environmental > Aquatic > Freshwater > Lake > Sediment | place: USA: Wyoming | collected... | reverse complement strand
AGTGCTCAGGACGTGGGCGGGACTTCGTCCCATCACTCCCGATGGCCTGCCGATCATCGGCCGCGAGCCGAAACTGAATGGCTTGTGGTACGCGGCCGGGCACGGGCGAAACGGCATTCTCCTCGCGGGCGTGACCGGCGTGATCCTCGCGCGCCTGATCGCTGGCGAGAACGAGATCGAGCACCTCGCCCCCCTCACGCCGGAACGCTTCTGGAGCTGGTAGGGTCGACCGCGCCAGACCAGCGGCTGACCCGTCCCCTCCCGGCACTCTTTTGCGGCCACGGCACAGCTCGATCACGTCCCCTGACCCCACCGCCCGACCTCGAGTCGATGCTGGTGATCGTGGGATTCCGACTCACGCGCCAGCTGGTCGAACTCGGTGTGTCCGTGAGCATCGCGGTGGGAGTCGCCGTGCACGAGGTCGCCGTCCGGTGGGATGAAGTCACCCCAGGAGCGGCGCCCGTCCCCCTCCGCCCGTTCCACCCGGCCGGTCTTGTGGCGCGGCCTTCGGAGGTCAGGTAGACTGATGTTGCCATGCACCACCGCCGTGACCGTCTCCGCCTCCGGGAGCCACATCGAGGGATGGCCCATGCAAGTCCGAGGGGGTCAAGGGTGAGAGGTGAGTGGTGAGCGAGACCACCCTCCCTCCCCAAACGATAGAACGCTGGGCCTGGGTCGGGCTCGCCTGGCTGTTGACCATCCCGATCACCGCCTACCGCTCACCGCTCACGGGGCAGACGCCTCCCGAACTGGAGCAGGAGCGCCGGGAGTTCGCCCGGTGGCTCGAGACCGCTCCCCTCTCCCCCTATGCCATCCTCGCACTGCAGCCGGTCGGCCGGGGCATCAGTATCGGCTACGAGCCAAGCGACATCCCACTCGCCATCGGTACCCGGGGCATGGCCCAGGAAGCGAATGGAGTTGTGACGCTCGATCTGGGAACCTCCCGCCTGGTGCTGCCACACGGGCGGGCGGTCCCCCTCGAGCGCTATCAACTGGTCGCCAGCGGAGCGCCGGGACGGACGGTGATCGCGGCATACGGAGTCGCCCGACGGCACCAACCTCCGACGTACTTCCCCTATGCCGCAACCCTCTCGCTAGGCGTCACGCTGGAGCCGCCAGAGCGGCGAGGCAGGTTCCGGATCCTCGGGCTCGACGGAGTGGAGACGGAGGCCACCGAGGCAGGGTTCGTCCGGGTGGTGCTCGGCGGTACGGCGGCCCGGCTGCGGGTCTACCGAATCGGGGCGCCCGAGGACGAGGAGGCGGGGCTCCTAATCTTCGCCCGTGACGGCACCAGTGGCCACGGCAGCTACCCGGCGGGACGGTTCGTCGAGCTCGTCCCTGAGGGGGGCCAGCGCTTCCGGCTCGATTTCAATCGTGCCCGCAATCCGTTCTGCGCCTACAGCTCAGCATATCCCTGCCCCGCGCCCTGGCCGGGCAATGTCCTTCCAGCGAGGGTCGAAGCTGGCGAGCAGTATCCGGAAGCGCCAGGAGCAACGGGACGATGACGCGCTCTCGGCGCGTGACGCTGCCGGCCCTGCTGGTCGGTCTGGCGTTCCTGCCGGCAGGGCCGCACGACCCTGTGGGTGCATGGCGAGCCGCCCTGGATCTCGCCAGCGGTGAGCTCCGCTTCTCGCTGGTGATCGAGGGTCCGATTTCCCACCTGACGGGCCGCCTCTGCAACGGCGGGAGCTGCCAGGCCCTCAGCGCCGTGAGGGTCGAAGGCGACAGCCTGGTCCTGGAGCTGGGAGAGTACGCGGCCTCGCTTGCCGCGGTCCAGCGTGGTGATTCGCTGGTTGGCCGGTACCATAATGTTGGGCGAAAGGGCCCGCGCACGATCCCGTTCCGGGCGTCGCGCGGGCGGTGGGCCGTGTCGGCGGGGCCGCCTGGACTCCTCGGGCGGTGGGATGCGTGGTTCGAAAGCGGGTTCGAACAGACGCCCCGGGTCCTCGAGTTCCGGAACGGCCCGCGCGGCCTGGAGGGCACGGTCATCTCTAACTCGGGAGACTATGGACTCTTCTGGGGCGGGATGCGTGGGGACAGCTTCGCGATTGCACATTTCGACGGGTCCTTCGTCTACCTGCTGACCGGCCGAGTGGCCGGAGACACCCTGCGCGGAATCTTCCATGCCGGGCTCCGGAGCCAAACGGCCTTCGTCGCCACCCGGAGCACCGGGCGACCGCATCTGACCCCACCGACGGCCGTCACCCGGGCCGATACGAGCGACCGGTTTCGCTTCGCCTTCCCCGATCTCGATGGCCGACCGGTGAGTTCCGAGGACCCCCAATTCCTTGGCAAGGTCGTACTCCTCGATATCTTCGGCACCTGGTGCCCGACCTGCCACGATGCCGCCCCCTACCTGGTGCGGCTCTATCGGGACTACCACCGTCGGGGGCTTGAAATCGTGGGGGTCGCTTTCGAGGTGACGGGTGACTCCGCGTCCGACGCGCCGCTGGTGCGCCGCTACCGGGACAAGTTTGGCATCCCGTTCCCCCTACTGCTCGGAGGGGTGAGCGAAGCCGACGTGGTCAGTGCCCTGCTGCCGCAACTGGATGGCTTCACCGCCTTCCCGACGACGATCTTCCTCGGCCGGGACGGTCGGGTGCGGCGGGTGCATGCGGGATTCTACGGTCCGGCGACCGGGGCGCAGCAGGAAGCGCTAGTGCGGGAGTTTCGGAGGGCGGTGGAGCGGCTGCTCGAGGAGAATTGACGATTGCTGATTGACGATTGAACTGTCCCTGCCACTCCTCCTCCCGAGGGCGAAGCCCGAGGGATCTACCGTCCCGTCCTGGATGCCCGGCCCCAGCTACCCCGACCACGGAGGAGATCCCTCACCCGCGTCGCGGGTTCGGGATGAGGAGTGCCAAGTTGGCTCTTTCGATCGTCAATTGACAATCGTCACTCCTTCACGACGACCGCCACGCCCTGCGCCTTCCGATCGACCTTGAGCCCGATCCACTCTCCCTGGATCGCGTGCTCCGGCACCCCACAGAGCATCCAGTACCAGCCGGCCTGATCGGCGCGGAAGGTGGTCAGGTCCTTCTGCCCTGGCTTGAGCCCGGCGGTGACGGCCCGGCTCACGGCGTTGTCGAGGCTGGGTCGGCCGCCCTCCAGGGGGAGCTTCTCGCGTTCGCTCATGACTACGAGACTGTGATTGCGGGTGCTGTCGCGATTGACCCAGGCCCATTTCACCGTCCAACCCAGCGGCACCACCACCTGGATATTCCCGTGGTGATGTCCGCTCAGGGTCGCGATGCCCTCGGGACCACCCGGTTCCGCCTCGAGCGTGAGGGTGACAATACGAGCGGCGGAATCCACGGCGATCCACGACGGCAGCGAATCTGCCGCCGGCAGTGGACAGGCGCCATCGGAGAATCTGGCCAGCCGGACGATGATCATTGCGCAGGCGATCACGGGGCCCCAGGCGAGTTCGGCGTTGGCGTTTTTCGAAGGCGGACAGTAATGTATGCCGTTGTCCTGCCCCGTCCTACTCCCTGGAGACAATGATGGCCGGTCTGCTCGACCGTGAACGGATCATCGCCAAGCCCGGCTTCAACCGCTGGCTGGTACCGCCGGCCGCCCTCGCGATCCACCTCTCGATCGGGATGGCCTATGGCTTCAGCGTGTTCTGGCTGCCGCTCAGCAGGGCCGTCGGGGTCACGCAGCCGGTGCCATGCCCGGAGGATGCCGGATTCTTCCAGCAGCTCGTCACCACGAGCTGTGACTGGAAGATCAGCTCGCTCAGCATCATGTACTCGCTGTTCTTCTTCTTCCTGGGCAGCTCGGCGGCGGTGTTCGGCGGCTGGTTGGAGCGGGTGGGGCCGCGCCGAGCGGGAGTCGCCGCGGCCTTCTGCTGGGGCGGCGGATTCTTCCTCTCCGCCATCGGGATCAAGACCCACCAGCTCTGGCTCATGTGGCTGGGGTCCGGCGTCATCGGCGGCTGCGGGCTCGGGCTCGGCTACATCTCGCCAGTCTCGACCCTGATCAAGTGGTTCCCCGATCGGCGCGGCATGGCCACCGGGATGGCGATCATGGGGTTCGGAGGCGGTGCCCTGATTGGCTCGCCGCTCGCCGACATGCTGATGAAGCGCTTTGCCACCCCGGCGTCCGTCGGGGCGTTCGAGACTTTCCTTACCATGGGCGCGATCTACTTCGTCGCGATGCTCTGCGGCGCGTTCGGATACCGGATCCCGCCGGCGGACTGGAAGCCCGCCGGGTGGGCACCGAAGACCCAGACCAAGGCCATGGTGACTCAGGGGCACGTCCACGTGCGCACCGCTTGGCGGACGCCGCAATTCTGGATGCTTTGGGGCGTGCTTTGCCTCAACGTCAGCGCCGGCATCGGGGTCATCGGGATGGCCTCCCCCATGATTCAGGAGGTCTTCGGCGGCAAGCTCATCGGGGTCCCGGGCACGCTCGCCGACCTCGCGCCGGACCAGAAGGCCCAGGTCGCGACCATCGGAGCGGCATTCGCCGCGCTGCTCAGCTTCTTCAACATCATCGGGCGGTTCCTCTGGGCCTCTGCCTCGGACTACATCGGCCGCAAGCGCACCTACGCCATCTTCTTCCTGCTCGGCTTCCTGCTCTACTCTTCGGCACCGGGGGCGGGGCGGAGCGGAAGCGTGGCACTGTTCGCCGCCATCTTCTGCATCATCCTGACGATGTACGGGGGCGGGTTCGCCACGATCCCTGCCTACCTCGCGGACCTGTTCGGCACCCAGTTCGTCGGCGCGATCCACGGGCGGTTGCTGACCGCATGGTCGACGGCCGGTATCCTTGGCCCCGTCCTGGTGACGCGCATCCGGGAATACCAGATCGCTCAGGGTGTCCCGAACGCACAGGCCTATAACACGACGATGTATATCCTGGCCGGCTTCCTGGTGGTGGGCTTCCTCTGCAACCTGGCGGTCCGCCCGGTGGCGGAGCGGTTCTTCATGGCGGAATCGGAGTTGGCGGCGTTGCGAGGGGGGAAGTAGGGGGAGGCTATAGGCTATAGGCTATCGGCTATCGGTCGGCAGCGGATCGGCCGGTGGATAGCTGATAGCTGATCGCCGATAGCCGATAGCCGATAGCCACGCACGGGAGGTCTCGTGTCCGACGAACCGCAAGGCAGCCACCCCAGCCCCAGCAGCTGGATCGCGGTCGCCATCGCGTGGGTGCTGGTGGGGGTACCGCTCCTCTGGGGCATCTTCATCACCTTCAAGAAGGCGGCGCTGCTGTTCCGTTGATCACCCTTGACGCAGCGAAGCTTCGGCGGATATTCAACGCGGTCTGTTCCCCAGACCCCTCGGTGGGGGATCTAGGGTGGGCGCTGCTTGCGCCGGAGCGGGCGCCCCCGCACATCATGAAGTGATCGCCCTCGGGCGTTACTGGTTAGTCCCTCTCTCTCATCCCTCATTCGGAGATCTCCCTCATGCGCAGGTGTACGCAATGGGGCCTGTCGCTCATGCTCCTCGGGGTAGGTAGCACTACTCTGTCGGCGCAGGCGAACTGGACCACTTACGGTGGCAACGATTGGAACCAGCGTTATTCGACGCTGACCCAGATCAACGCGACAAACGTCCGCAGCCTGGTGCCGCGGATGGTCTTTCAGACTGGTATCAGCCGGTTGGGCAGTTTCGAGAACACGCCGATCGTGGTGGACAGCATGATGTACGTCACCACGCCCTATAACACGGCGATCGGTTACAACCTCAACACCGGCAAGCAGGTCTGGCGCTACGAGCACAAGCTCGGCACAACGATCTTTTGCTGTGGGCCGAACAATCGCGGCATGGCAGTCCATGGGCCGCACGTCTACATGGGCACCCTGGACGCCCATCTTATCGCGTTCGATCGGATGAGCGGAGAGGTGGCCTGGGACATCGAGGTGGCGGACCCGGCCTACGGCTACAGCCTCAGCGCCGCCCCGCTCATCATCGGCGACAACGTGATCGTCGGCGTCGCGGGCGGTGAGTACGGGATCCGTGGACATGTGACCGCCTACAACGCGGCGACCGGCGAGCAGGCTTGGCGCTGGTACTCGATTCCGGCCCCCAAGGGGGATCCCACCTTTGATGCGGTCGCCCCGAACGGCTGGTGGGGCACCTGGCCGACGAGCACCCCGGATGGCGCCGACCTGCACCGCGACATCGCCGCCGAGAAGGCCGACAGCGCCAAGTACGCCGATGCCTGGACCCGCGGCGGCGGCGGCGTCTGGATGACGCCGGCCTACGACAAGGCGCTCAACCTGATCTACGTCGCGGTCGGGAACCCCTCCCCGGACCTCGACGGTGGCATCCGCCCGGGCGACAATCTGTACACCGACGCCGTCGTGGCCATTGACGCCGGCACCGGGAAGACCAAGTGGTACTACCAGACCGTACCGCATGATGTGTGGGACCTCGACGCCGTCTCCCCGCCGGTGGTGACCACGGTGGGCGGTCGGAAGGTCGTGGTCCACGCCGGCAAGACCGCCTGGGCGTATGTGCTCGATGCCGCCACGGGCAAGCTGGTCCGCCGCACCGAGAACTTCACGCCGCAGGAGAACATGTTCGCCCTGCCGACGGCGGAGGGGACCCGGATGCTGCCGGGCGCCAACGGCGGCTCGGAGTGGTCGCCGATCGCGGTGGACCCGAAGCTGGGCTACGCCTTCGTGACCGGTCTGCACCAGCCGATGAACTACATCACCCACACTGCCCCGTACGAGACCGGGCGCCTCTGGCTGGGCTCGGCCTTCGTGGCGATCCCGGGTGAAGAGCAGTGGGGCACCTACAGCGCCATCGATCTGGCCACCGGCAAGATCGCCTGGCAGAACAAGGTGCCGCAGCCGATGATGGGTGGCGCGCTCGCGACCGCGGGCGGGCTCACCTTCACGGGGGAGGGCAACGGCGACTTCAACGCCTTCGACTCCAAGACCGGGAAGCTGCTGTGGAAGTTCAATGGCGGCGCCGGCTGCAACAGCGCCCCGATGAGCTTCTCGTTCAAGGGCGAACAGTTCATCGCAGTGGCCTGCGGCGGAAATGCGCAGCTGGCATTCCCCCTGGGCGATGCGCTGTACGTCTTCGGTCTGCCGAAGCCCTACGGCACCGCCGCGGCGGGCGCGACCAAGAAGCAGTAGATTTCCGGAAGGTCGCTGGGCAGGTTCAGGCGGGGGCGTCCGAGTGGGCGCTCCCGCCGCTTTCCGTACACCGGGGGGGGAGTGATGGTCGCGAGGTGGTTCGTGCTGCCACTGGCGGGGGCGCTGGCCATCGCCGTACCCGCCGAAGGCCGGGCCCAGGGGTCGTCCGGTGCCAAGGCGGGGCCCGACTCGACGTGGCTCAAGTGGAATCCGACGACGAAGACCGTCACGTTCAAACTGGTCGCGGGTATCCCTGGCCGGGCCAAGAGCCCCTTCAACTTCAACGGCTATACCGATGGGGAGCTCACGCTGACGGTACCGGCGGGATCGACCGTGGTCATGAATTTCGTGAACGACGACGGCACCCCGCACAGTGCCCAGGTCATCCCCGACGCGCGACCCATCCCCAACATGGCCCTCGATGAGCCCGCCATCCCGCGGGCCTACTCCAAGGCAGCTGGTGAGGGAATCGCCCAGTTCGGCACGGACGTGCTCCGCTTCAAGGCCACCCCGGCCGGCAACTACCTCGTCTTCTGCGGGGTGCCGGGCCACGGCCTGTCCGGCATGTGGATCCGCTTCAAGATCAGCGCAGACCTCCAGGCCCCCACCATGACCGAGGCCCGGACCAACTAGTAGGTAGGTGCCACGCTCCCCCACTTCCGCGTGGCCTGTTCCGTCTGCATAGTTCTCCGGCATAAACCCGAGCTTGCATATGGCAATTCGCTGGTTGTGGGTTGCGGTCGCCGCGTCTCTGGGTATCTTAGTCTCGCCTCGAGCCATGGCCGATCCCGAATGGCTCCGGTTCGATGGCCGCGACTGGGGGGCGCTCTCCTCGGAAGCGAAGCAGGCTTATCTCGCAGGATTCCTGGCCGGCAGTGCGGCGGCCCAAGCGCTCGCGGCGGGTGCCACCGACTCCGCCGGCATGGTGCAGGCGCTCGATAGTCTCAGTCGCGCGGGGCTTCGTTTCCCCTACAGCCCCAACGTCTACGGGGCGCGCGTGGAAGACTTCTACTGGTACGTCAACCAGCGTCCCCTACCTGTCTGGTACGTTCTCTGGGAGGTGAATAACCGGCTTCACGCGCCGTCTGAGTAGAGGCAGTGAGCACCACGCAGCCTTTGTCAGGACCGCAGGACCAATGGCAGGTGCAGGCAGGAAGTCGTTCTGAAGCGCAGGCATGTTCAGTCCTCTTCTAGTCAGGAGAAGCACCTATGAAACGTTCCGCTCTGTTGTTGGCTGGCTTGGCGCTGGCCACTGCGGGGACCGCGAATGCACAGCTCACGATGCAGATGAGCAACGGCTGGTCATTCTCGTTCTCCGGCAACGTCAACGCGTTCCTCACCTACGAGAAGGTTTCCACGGATGGCCAGGTCAGCAACGGCGTTAACCTGGTGCCTGACGGGGCCAACTCGTTCAAGCAGACCCGCATCCAGACCGGCCTGCTGCCGGCGTTCGCGGTGTTTGATGCCAAGGGCAAGGAAGGCAACACCGACCTCGGCGTGCACTTCGGCTTTGCGCCGCAGATCAACTGCGCCTCGGGCGTGCATGACTGCTTCGGCGCCCAGATCGACATGCGTCAGGTGTTCCTGACCGTCGGTGGCAGCTGGGGTCAGGTCCTCGCCGGCCGCGAGCTCGGTCTGTTCGGACGTCAGAACATCCTGAACGATCAGACGCTGTTCGGCGTCGGCGGCACTGGTGCCGGCGGCCCCGGCACGGGCGGTGGCACCACCCTCGGCCGCATCGGCTTCGGGTACAACTATCCCCAGTTCAAGGCCCAGATGACCTACTCGACCGCTGCCGGCAAACCCGGCCAGCTGTCGATCGGCCTCTTCGAAGCCGCCTCGAACGGCCCGTACTTCACCACCGAGATCCCCCGGCTCGAGTTCGAAGGCACCTACAAGAAGGGCAAGGCGGCGGCCTGGGTGGGCGGCTTGCTGCAGTCCAACAAGAATGGCTATAGCGGCACCACCGCCAGCGCCTCTTCCTACGGCGCGAGCGGCGGCCTCAAGTTCGGTCAGAAGTCCTTCTCGATCGTTGGCTCGGGCTACTACGGCAAGGGCATCGGCACCACACTGTTGTTCAATGCCGGTACTGGCTCGACTCTCGGTACCCCCGGCTCAGATGACCTCACCACGTCCTACGGCTACATCGGTCAGGCCACCTACACCAGCAACAAGATCACGCTCGCCGGAAGCTACGGCTCCAGCATTCTGGAGGACTCGAAGAACGGTGAGACTGCCGCCGGCGCCAAGGTCAAGAACGAGAACACCCTGATTTCGGGCGGGATCTACTACCAGGCCACGAAGTCGCTCAAGGCCGTCTTCGAGGGCAACTACGCCTGGAGCAAGCAGAGCAACACTCCGGGCGGAGACCCGGATAAGAACACCACCTTCGTACCGACCTTCGGCCTGATGCTGTTCTTCTAAGCCGAAGTGAGCGGCGGTAGTAAGTAGTGAGCGGTATCTGGGCGGTCCTTCCGCGAGGAAGGGCCGCCCTTCTGCTTGCCAGCCTGGGGGGCCCGCGGCGTGGCACTCCACAGGAGCCGTGTTAGATTCCGCCCCTCTCTCAAACCAGTCCAGGGGAACTCACACGATGACCTCCAGATCCTTCCTTGGCAGCCTGCTGCTCCTGGGCGCCTGCGGCGGCGGATTCCTGTATACCACCCTGACAGCGACACCTTCCGCCGGACCCCCTGACGTCTTCGAATGCGTCCGGACCAAGCTCAGCCAGCTCGAGTACCAGCAGACCTCGATCGACCTGAACGACAAGCGCATCGTCGCCCGGAAGGTCGACGACAAGACCACCCGTTCGGACACACAATTCCGGCGGGTGATCAACCGGCTCGAGATCCAGGCCAACGCGGGAGCCGGGGGACAGACCCAGCTCAAGGTCGTTGCCCATACCTTTGGAGACTACTTCACCAATCGCGGCCCGACCGAGATCGAGGAAGCAGCCTCCGACGATGTGAAACAGGCGGCCCAGGCCGTCATTGAGACCTGCGGCCAATAGGACTGCAGGACTCGCTTGACGGGGCGGGTGGCCAAGCCACCAGTTCGGCGTAGGGGCGATCGGATGGGTGCGGTCCCGGCGATGGCCGGGGCGTCAGTGTCGAGGCGACCGATTCGGTCGCCTCGATTTGCGCTGGGGCCCGGGTTTGGAATCATGGACCGCGCAGACGGCGGTATCAACCATGTGGTTGAAAATGGCCCAACCCCCGGTAGACCTCCACGAGGCCCGGCGCTAGCTTGCGGGCCGGTCGGGCGCTCTCCCCCTCCCCGAGGTGTATCAGCATGGCGGCACCCGTGGTTCAGCTCACCCGCAGCACCACACCCGAGTCGGCCGCGCCGCCGTCCCCGGTTCCCTTCGCCCGGAAACCCTCCTGGCTGAAGGTCAAAGCCCCGGGGGGCGAGAACTACGTCCAGATCAAGGGGATGATGCGGGAACTGGGGCTCCATACCGTTTGCGAGGAGGCCCGCTGCCCAAACATCGGAGAGTGCTGGGAGCATAAGGCGGCCACGTTCATGATCCTGGGGGATGTCTGCACCAGGAACTGCGCCTACTGCGCGGTCGCCCACGGGACTCCGGCACCCTTCGACCCCGTCGAACCGGTCCGCCTCGCGGAGGCCGTCCTGCGAATGGGCCTCGCCCATGTCGTGATCACCTCGGTGGACCGGGACGATCTCGAGCATGGCGGGGCGGAGGCCTTCGCGGGCTGCGTCACCGAGATCCGGAAGCGGCTCCCGGCGACAACCGTCGAGGTCCTCATCCCCGACTTCAAGGGCTCCGAGCGCGCCCTGGAGATCGTGGTCGAGGCCCGACCCGACATCCTGAACCACAATCTGGAGACCTGCGAGCGGCTGTACCGGCTGGCCCGCCCCGGCGGGCGATACGATCGCGCGTTGAATCTGCTCGCTGTCGCCCGTCGCCTGTCGCCCGAGGGGCTCACCAAGTCGGGCATTATCGTCGGCCTGGGGGAGGAGTGGGATGAACTCCTGACCTGCATGCGCGACCTCCGCCGGAGCGACGTGAACATTCTCACCCTGGGCCAGTATCTGCGCCCGACGGATGGGCATCTTCCGATCGCGCGGTACTACAGCCCGGCTGAGTTCGAGGAACTCGCCGAGATCGGGATCCGAATGGGGTTCGCGCACGTCCAAGCCAGCCCCCTGACGCGATCGAGCTATCACGCGTGGGAACAAGCGAGAGCGGCAGGAGCCTAGCGCCCTGTCATCCCGAGGGGCGAAGCCCCGAGGGATCCCTGCAGGTGCACACCGAAAGGGATCCCTCGCTGCGCTCGGGATGACAGCTCCGGAAAAGGAACGACATGGCGACCACGAAAGTGACGAGAAAGGCCGACACCAAGCTCGCCGAGAAGTACCGTCATTACCTGCGGCAGATGCTGCTCATCCGGCGATTCGAGGAGAAGGCGGGCGAGGCGTACAGTCTGGGGAAGATCGGCGGCTTTTGCCATCTCTACATCGGCCAGGAGGCGGTCGGCGTCGGGTGCATCTCGCAGTTGCGGCCCGACGATTACATCACCACCACGTACCGGGACCACGGCCATGCGCTGGCGCGCGGCATCCCCTCCCGCGCGGTGATGGCGGAACTCTTCGGCAAGGCGACCGGCTGCTCCAGGGGCAAGG
>Ga0315273_10010655_pt1 | contig 11738 bp, 15 predicted proteins | sample YL17G02_0_MG_FD_205753 | JGI IMG/M metagenome (GOLD analysis project Ga0315273, IMG submission 205753) | Sediment microbial communities from Yellowstone Lake, YNP, Wyoming, USA - YL17G02_0 | ecosystem: Environmental > Aquatic > Freshwater > Lake > Sediment | place: USA: Wyoming | collected... | reverse complement strand
TTATTGCTTTTTTCATAGTTTTTATACCCTTATTTGTGAAGTGCCAACGAAAACCACTCCACAAACAAAGGCACAAAGCCCTTGTTATTTATCTGATCTGGCTTTTGTATCTTTCGGTTCGTATTTGACGAATTGGTGCCAGAAAAATCCGCCTTCTTTGTATTCGCCCATATTAGCCGAAGCCAAACAATGATTGCACTTCACCTTTACGAATATAAATCCATCTGCTCGATTAGAGGTGAATTTAACATTTTCGTCTCCACACGTTCCGCATTTTGTCGGTATTTCTGCCAAAAAACCTGCCATAGCCAACGCTTCCCTGTCTTTATCGTGTTCTATATCAAACTCTAATTCTGCTGTCCCTATAACCTTTTTGATTTTTATTTTCATTTAGTTGTGTTTGGTGGATTAGCGACCTTTATCTCATCAATTTTGCTATTCTCGTTATAAAGTTCTTGGGCTTTTTCTGACCATTCTTGATTTGCTTTGTCTTTGTCTATCCTTTCTTCTTCAAACATTGTAATACTTTTAATAACTTCTGCCCGACATCTCATATAAAGGTCTTCTGATACTTCTTTAAATTCTTCTTGTAAAACTTCTGCTTTTGCACTACAAAAGAAATCGCTGTTTTCGTATTTGTTTTTTGGGTTTGAAACTTTTTGAGAGTAAGACCTGCAAACCTCTATTTTTTCTTTTTTAGTTGGCATAGTTTTTATTTAATGAATTATGTTCCGCTATTAAAGTGCAGAATTTGCAATAATTTCCATAAACCCAATAGTGTCCCCAATCAGCAGGTATCTTCTTTCCACAGATTACACAATGGTCTTTGAATGGATAATCGTTAGGGTTGAAATCTTCCTTATTATATTTTTCAAAATGGTATTTATTCGGCATAAAAATCTGGTTCGTCTTTGGGCGACATTATTTTTTCCTGTGGTCTTTCGTAAATTTCCACTTCTTCTTCAATTTGCGGTAATTTAAAAACATCTTCGGGTATCATTTTGTTCTCTTTCATAAATTGCCAAAGATTAAATTTCATAATTTTTTATTTTTTAATAATACCGACCTTTAATTTATGTTCGTGCTGGTGTTTTTTTATTCTTTCCCGATTTTTAAAATACCATATAGATTTTCTTTTTGCCTCGCTTTCTATATGTGTGTAATAATATTTTCTGCAACTAATCCTTGTTAATTTTTTTAATTTTTCTTTTCGACAGGGAATACAATATCTTTGAGCACCGCTTGTGGGTTTTACTTTAGTTCCGCAAATTTTACATTTTTTAATTTTATAATCTGTTATCTTTCTCATACTTCTTAATTATCATTTTCAAGGAAGGTTGTCAAATGGTTTTCGGTTGAGTTATCAACAGGGCAAACTATAAGTCAATAAAAAAAACAGAGCCTCCGTTGTGAAACTAATATATCGGTCTGTAGTGTATTGCCAAAAATTGGCATCTGGGAGTTGTAAAACATAACCCATTTTTTAAATTAGACCATATTAATTCTAACTAAAAGCTCTGTTTAATTTGTTAAACTTCTTCTTCTGTTTCGGCTTTTTCCTCGACAGGAGTATCGGTTATTTCTTTTTCTTCATCTGCCATATTTTTATAAGTTAATTTGTGAATTAGCCGACCTTTAAGTTCTTTGATTGCGTTGTTAATTTCCGTAGGATTTAAAGTTCTGCGTATTATTGATTTTTGTTTCCTTATATGCTTTTTTTGTCCTTTCGAAAAAGCCATTTTAGTATCGCTATGATTATGCGGATTAACATATTATTTTGCACAAGTCCAATGAGATTTTTTTCCTTCTGCCATCATTTTCGCTGCACAAGTAATTTGATTTTCCGTATTTTTCCAATCACCCTCGCAGTATTGGTAAAAGGTTTTTTCCTTAAATTGGAATATGCCAAATTCACCTGCCTTACCTACGGCATTTTCATTGAACGAACTTTCACAGAAAGCGATTTTAACAAATTCTTTTTCATTAAGATTATATTTTTCCGCTGCCAAACTCAGTTCTATTATCGTATTGTAGTCGCCCAGAATACCCAGAGAGCCGATTTTTGGCAGAAAAGGTATTTGGATAGCACTTACTGAATTATCTTGAATTGTAGCCAGTTTCTCGTCTGGAAACGGATTGTATGGTGCCGATACGGCTGATGTCACAAGGAAGAGCAGAGCAACCGAAACACCAATTATTTTAAACTACTCATTTTTTTTCGCTTTCTCATCTGCATACTGTTTTACAAAGACAAGTAAACTGTTCACTATCGGAACAATCCAAATATACTCTCCAAACGCTGATGTAGCGTCTGGTTTGGCTATCCATACGATTATAGTTCCGACAATAGCCGAAACTAAAGAATAGCCGAGTGCCTTTATAAAACCTGCCGACTTGATAGCTTTTGTAGTTGATTTAAACATTTTCATAATTATTAAACTTCTATTTATTCGACTTTTAATAATCCTAAAATTTCTTTTGTTTTCCTAATAACTTTTTTAATAACTCTATTATTTTTGAAATAATGCCGATTTGGGCTTTTAATCCATCCATATAATCTACCACGAAAATTCCTGTATCAAACTGGGTCGGGTCTATCGCACCCTTATATCCGTTGTCTTTATTAATCGTCTGGAAGTTCCCAAAATCATCTACCTCAACCTCTTTGATTTCGTAGTGTAGGTGCGGACCAGTTGTTCCTGCCCCGCTATTATTAGTATATCCCAAAAGATCTGCGGTATCAACCACTTGTCCAACCTTAACTTTTATTTCTTGCAAGTGGTAGAAAACCAACCTTAGCGTTCGTTCTCCCCATACTATTATCTGTAAAGAATTTCCGCCATAGTAATCCCAATAAATCGCTTCTACCAATCCGTGTCCTGTTCCGCCAAAGTAAATAGGAGTTCCATTCGGAGTAGCATAATCAAGTCCATTATGACCTTCCAAGCCCAAGGATTGATAAAATGGCAAAAGTTCCGACCAGGTTTTATCCTTGCCAAAGTATTGGTTTATTTTATTTATTTTTACTGGTCGGTATAGTTTCATCTTGTAATGCACATTGCTATTATAAATTATCGTAGCTTGAACCGAACATTTTTAAATATCGCTGTTTTTCTTTTGGGTCTAAAACTTCGTCTTCATAATATCTTACTTTATTGCCGAGTTTTTTGTCTTCTACAATTTCCCCGATTATGGGTATGTTGACGACTTCTGTTTTTGACTCTGGCGTGAAGTTGTATACAAATAATTTTCCTTCTTTTCTTAGATTTTCTCTAACTTGTTCAAATGGGTCAGTCATAGGTCTTTATCAATATGTTTTTTATCCCCAAGTTTTATGTTTTTTAATTGTTGTTTTAACGACAATAAATAAATTACTTGGTCTATTGCTTCGTCTATGGCAAGACCTATAAGGTTTGGCTTTTTCCAAAGATAACCTCCGTGTTGTTTTGCCCCTTTGGCATATTTGGTATCTGATAGTTTTATAAATTGTTCTTGTATTTTTGCCAAATGATTTTCTTGTTGTTTGTTCATTTGTATTTACGCAATAAATAAATAAGCCACAAAAACATTGAACACGCCCATATATTAGAAACAATAATCACTGGGTCGTGCCTGTAAATACCGTATATAAGGTAAAGTAAGCACCCAGATAATAACATCATTTCCCTTCTTAATGTGAGGTCTTTTACCTTGTGCGTTTTGATTATTTTAACGAGCTGTGGTATTGCCGATGTGTTCATTAAAATCATAGCACAGAAACCGAGTATAGTAAATATCATAGAATTATAGAATTATAGAGTTGTGGGAGGTACTTTGTCTGTTTAACATTTCCCTCCCTTGATTAGAGGGTGACATTAGTGTCACCATACAGGAAGATTTTGGTCTCTACGAGCTTGCCTCCGCATTCGCACTTTAGTCCATCGTGGTCTATATTGTGTATGCGTTCGCATTTCTCGCAGATAAGAACCAATAGGTATTTCACCCCTTCACCTCCTTTTTTGGCAGGATAAGTTTCCAACGATTATGTCCTGTTTTTTCCTTATGGTCGTTGGCATCAAAGGAAGTAAATATCTTTTTACAGATAAGACATTTAACTTTTTCCACCTTTTGCCTCCTTCAATAGTTTTTTCAGTTCGTGTTTTGAGTGAAGCAGGTCAAGGTTAAAGCACCAACTCCTTGCTCTTTTGGGCGAGATGCCGAAATAAATCTGTTCGGGCTTGGAAAGGACACCGAACTTTCTCCAGCCGAAATCTGATTTGGAAATCCACCCGCCATTAACAAGCGTGATGCTCTCGCCAGAAATCGGTATTTCCATTCTGTGATGAAAATGCCCTATACATTCTATATCAAACGGCATTTCAATTCTTCGGGCTGTTCCCTGCCGTTTTAGTCCGTAGTAGGGTATGTTCATCCAAGAATAGACCGTATCTCCGTGGTGGAGAAAATATTTCCATCCGTAGACTTCTGCCAGATAGAACCAAGTTTCAGGAACGGTAATTTTAATCCGTTCGTTTCCTCTGAACATTATTTCCATCATCCAACCGAACAGATTGTCCCAGTTGTTATCAATCGGTGCAGCATCTCTACCCATTTGGAATCTTCCGTGGTTTCCTGCCACGCAGATAAACTCCACCTCGTCAAACATTTCGGCACACCTCAAAAGAAAACTGGAAAACACATTAACGAGTGTTTTCAGTTGCTGTCCTACCGATTTGTCTATGAAGAAACGCTGTCCTTTGAAGATAACATCGTTTTCCATATAGTCGCCTACTCCGAAGATGTAGAGTTTTTTAATGTGGTAGCTGGTTGATAATAGGGTATTCACCGTGAATACGCCATCAAGCAGTCGGTCAAACTCCTGAACCATTATCTCGGTATCGTAGGTGATTTGCATTTTTCCATTCTTGTCTGGAAACTTATTCACCTGTCCGCAGTGTATGTCGCTTAGCATAAGTGCGGCTGATTCGATTATCTTGCCAGAAAAGATTTTCTTTTTTCTCGGCAGATAAAGTATGGGTTTTTGTCCTTCAAGCCCTGCGAGGATTTCCTTTGCGAATTTCTGTGCATCTACTAAATTTTTATCTTTCATTACTTCACCTTCCTTTTCTTTTTTTAATGTGCTAAATAAATGACTTCTTAATCCCCTTGTTTTGTGGTCTATTGAGGCGTGGCTTTTTTGGGGCAGTAATTTTTCTAATTGATATAATCCTTCTTTTTCGCCATATTTCAAAAATATCTTTTCAGAATCAGATAAAATCTTTTTTTCGCTGGGTGTCCAATTCGCCATTCCTTAATTATAAGATTTAATATAAGTATGTCAAGGCGTTTTCGGTTAGTTATCCACTTATTTACCTTCCAATCTTTTAAACAAAAGATACAATATAATAGGGACAGCAAAAATATTCATCACTATCAATGCCCCGATAATTTTGCTTTTGAAAATTTCTAATTTAGAAACACGCCCATTAGTTTCTGTGGTTTGTTTGATGAGGGTGATGTGGTCTTCTTTGTTTTCCCTGAAAAAGTTGTTTAATCTTTCATCAAGGACTTCAAGTGTTATTTGTGGCATATTTGACAACGATTAATGATTATGATAATTATGGAGTATGAATAAGATTCTTTTAATAATTCTATCCGCCATTATTTTTATTGTTGTTTGGTCTGCGATAGTTTTATTGTGTATAAAATTTCTCTAATTTTTGGGTAAATATGGAATACTAAATTCTTTGATTATATTAAGTCTTTTTAAGATAGACGTTAAGGCGTCTATTTTTTTCTTGTCTGAAAAATAACTTACCGTTTCTTCGTCAACCACATAGGGTTTTAAGCCCGTTAGCGATTTTGTTATTCTTGCCTTACCAGTCAATTCGTCTTCTGAAAATAATGTATCAATATAATTAACCATTCTTGATGTAAATAGGTTTCTTGCTATATGTAATCTTTCTGGGTCTGCTACATATACTGTTTTTGTTTTATTTGTTTTTTTGCCATTTTCATAAATTGGTTTTACTACTTCGTGTATATTAAGAATATCTTTAACAATTTGAGGTGCGTTTGAATATTCTTTAGCATCATAAACATCTTTTAAGTCCTGTTGTCTGAAGAAATCTTTTCCAGTAGCTTTTTCTAATGGAACTTTGAGAATGGGATTTGTTTGGGACAAAAATTTCAATAATGGATTACCTGAAAACATATAGGCGAATTGTTCTATCGGTGTTCCAAACCCAGAGATAACTTGTTTTTCTCCTGTTTTAGATTTTCCCCAACCAATGGTAAATTGTTGAGTCATCCATTCTGGCAATGAACTTTCTTCCGTTTGCGGCTGAAACGTATCCCTGAATGCCTTGGTAAACATTGCCTGTCTTTCTGGGTGTTTTAAAAATGTATCAACCTGAAGTTCAAGATTTTTTCTTGTGAACGTATAAAATGGTATAAGACGTTTCATCACCTTGCTTTCAAATGGGGTTATCATTCTATAATCAAATCCTGTCTGTTCTGCAAGTTTAAGTGCTTCATTAATTGATTTTTTTTGACCAAGTGCTGTTAAATAAGCAACCGATTTTTGTTGTGTTTCTATAAAATTACCCACCATTCTTGTTCCCCTGAACATATAATTTTGGGCATCCAATGGATTAAGTTTAGATAAATTAGTATCTATTATTTTCCCAGTTTGGTCTGCAAAGTATTGGTCAAAATCTGATATGTATTGAGAAGCGTCCCTAAATCTTTTTTTAAACGGCTCCCAAATTGCCTTTGCTACCTTTGTTTTTCCAGCGATATTTATAGTTCCAGTTATTGTTTTTCCCCTCATTATTTTAGTGGTATATTTTATTCCATTAGCCATATGGTCTGGTCTTAATGCAGATGGTCCCAACTTTTCAAAATTCTGAATAACCCCAGAAACCCAATTTCTAATATGAAATGGAGCAAAAATTCCAGTAACAAACCTCTTGAATAATCCAGTAGCATAATCAAAACCAGTTACTCTCGCAAGCTGGTCTATAGTTGAAAACTCTGGACTTAATAGATTATCTACAAACTTTTTATCAAATTCTTTTAGGTAACCCAATTCTTTCCCAAATAATCCTTTTTCTTTAATTATTGAATACCCTGCTTTTTTGGCTTCAAATTCAGAAGTAAAATCTTTAAGTGGTTTCCCGTAAGTTCTGACAAATCTATTAAGGTCTTCTCTTATTACTTTATTTTTTACTATTTCAAATTCATTCCTCGCAAATACTTCCGCAGGATTTCTCAAAATTTCATCGTCTTTAAGTATATTTTTGAATGGTTTTTTATATCCCTCTTTGGTAATCCTACTAATAGCTTCATTAAATTTCTTGATATTGCTTTTAGCTATAAATGGATAATATGTTTCAAATGGCTCTGTTATGTCTGCTAATTCTGAATATTTTAATCTTCGTGGTTGTAATACATCTTTGTATAGTTTGGAAACGATTGGGTCTTTAAATTTCGGGGCAATGATTGTTGTTTTTGGCAATATTCCTTCCCTAACTTTTTGTTCAATTCTTTTTGCCTCTGATAATCCATTAACTAAATCTTCTTTTTGAACCTTGCTAAAGTTCTTGTAAATTTTGGCATTGGCTTCGGCTACTCCCTGTTTTATTCCCCTTATTTTAGCTGCCGATTCTATTACATCGGAATCTAATCCTTTTGATGTTTTATAACCAAAAACAAATGCTTTTCCCATAGCGTCTTTTACTCCTTCGGTAGCCATAATTAAACCCTCGGCAGTTTTGGGTGCTACTTTTGATACTCCCTTTAATCCAACTTTGGTTGTTTGTTTTACTGCTTGCCCAACACCTTTTAATGCCCAACCGCCAAGATAAGTTGTAGGGTCTAATAAAACATCTCCAGCAAACCCTAAAACATCAGCAAAATCTAATCCTGGTCTTTGTTCGGCTATCCCTTGTTTGGTGATAACATCTTTATAAGTTTTCTTTGGCTCAACCCTTATCTGTTTTCCCGTAATTGCCTCTCCTAATCCCGTAAGTATGTCCTGTCCATAAGTTTTAAAAAAGTTTTTGGCTTCATACTTTGATTGGTAAAGAGCATTAGCTGTTTCAAACGACTGCAACCCTGCACCTAATCTTTGTAAAAAGGACAACTTCGGTTTTTCCATTATCTTATCTGCCTCTTTTTCGTATCCTGCCTTTCTTAATAATTCTGCCAAACCTTCCGAACTTTTAAGGTCGTTTGTACTCGTTATTATTTTAACCATAATTATTTAAGATTTGATAAAAATATATTATTTGTTCCGTAGGTGTTAAAAGAATCATTCAATAATCCCTTTATAAGTGGGTCGGTAATAGAAACTATTTGTCCGTTGGCATTCTTAATAGTAAGAGCACTACTTGTGGGTTGATAAGTAGTTTTAGTTTCTTGTTGCGAAATAACATTTCCTTTATATGTAACTGGTGGTAATGATAAGGTTGGAGTTTCAGTAGTTGATGTTATTGTTGGATTTTCTATCTGTTTTATCTTTTCATAAATAGAATTTTTTATTGCAACCTTATCTGCCGAATCATATCCCTCAAGCATACTATTAACAATGGAAATATCTAAACTCCCTTTTTTTTCTCCAGATTTTGGTGGAAGATAAGCACCGCTCAATATCTGATTAACAACTAAATCACTTGTTCCGCTTATTCCTCCAGTTGATTTTTCCCTCGTTGAAATTATATTTCCTTGTGCGTCTCTAAGAACGATAAAGTTTCCTACTTGTTGTTCTACCAATCCTTGTCCTGCATTGCCTTGATATTGTCCTGCTTTAGCCGAAGCTACTTCCAAACTATCTGTTGCCAAAATCCCTGCTTTGGGATATTGAACTTGCATACCCAAAACCTTTTCGTATCTGTTTTTTTCTTCTGTGTAAGTTGTTTCTGCTAATCGGAATGACTTGTCAAATAAATCCTGATAGGTTGAACTCATTGTTTTAAGGGTTTCTTGATTCATACTTCGGAACGTCTCGAATTGTTTGTATTGTAAATTCAAATCATAAGTATAATTTTCTGCAGCGGTTTTAACAAAATCCTGTGCCTCATTGAAGTTTCCTTTTTCTATTTCCATAATAGCGAGTTTGGTGTTTATTCCTGCCGCCATTGTATTTAATCTTATATTTGCGTCCCGTTCCACCCTGCTCATTCTTGCCCCGATTACATCCATTGAAGCTAACCTGCTTTGTTCATTAGAAAGTGCCAATTCTTTTGATTGAACTGCCAAATCGTATTCTTCTTTTAGTTTTTGGACTTCCGCTATTTGTGCTTTTTGTTCCGCAAAGTATTCTGCTGGTTTTATTCCTATATCACTATATGCTTGGGCTTGGGTTTGTTCAAGAGTCGGTTTATTCATCAACTTATCAAACCAACTTTGCTGTGTTTTCTGGGTTTCCGCCTGTTGTTTTTGGAGTGCCTCGTTTGCCTTTTGAGTTTCTGTCAAAAGATTAGTGAAATAATCTATCCTTCCAGTTGAACTTGAAATATCTGGGGCTTGAGTTTTTACATCTGGCAAATTAAAAGTCGCCCCTTGACCAGTTGTGGGCTTGATTATCTGAACTCCTTGGGCGTTCGTAACCCCTTCAGTAGCCACTCTTTGTTGGAGTGCTTTTATTTGTTCGGCTATTGTATTTATCGTTTGCGATGCTCCTTGTAGTTGTGTTTGATTTAGTGCCATATTTTTTTAATTAATTTTATTCACGACCCTCTAATATAAAAACTGACCCACTAATATAATTCAACCCTAAGTCAGTAAAGGTTATTGATGTTATTTTATTGGTTGTGTTATCCCAAATTCCGCCACAGTGAGTATCATACTTCCATCCAACGGTAGAACTTCCCCAGAATGGTTTATTTAAAGTAGCAGATTGTTGCGAGATGGTTATCTCTCCTGTTCCCCAAACTCCATTTACGTTATATCCGATATCAGCATAACCAACACCATTACTATTGGTACTATAACCAGCCGTAGCGGAACTTCCTTTAAATGTGCTTACACTTGAAGAATAATTATTTCCAGTATCGTTATTAAACCTGATGGTAATTAAAGCATCTCCACCTCTTTTACAAAACCAATAAAGCTTTAATCTTGTGTATTTAGTTAGTATTCCTGAAAAAGTAATTGAACTGGCATCAGCAGTTAGGGTTTTAGTTTCAATGGTAACCCATTTAGCCCTTGCATCTACATATCTTTTATTAACTGCGTCTTCGGTGTTTACTGGGTCTGCTACATTTGGCACTATATTTCCTTCCCCACCTAACGTGGGTTTTATTTCTGGCTCAAGGTTAAAGTCCTTGATTCTTTCATTAAGGTCAAACATCGGTATATTATCTTCTGGCTTTGTTTTAACAGAACTATCTTCTGGTGGCAGTTTTATTTCTGGCTCAAGGTTAAAGTCCTTGATTCTTTCATTAAGGTCAATTTGTTTATCCATAATATCTTCATTATGGATAGGAAGAATCATATTCGGAATAACTTTGTCCTCCACCGAGGGAAGAGTTATTATTGGTTCGGAATTCTTAATTTTTTCATTAAGATTAATTTCTGGGGTATTATCTGGTATATTATCTTGTGAGTTCGTTATGGTAAGGTCTTCCATATATTTCTAATTTTCTAAATGTTATTCCGCCAGTTAGGGTTATATCTACCCTTAATCCATTTGCCAACATATTTTTTCCTTCACTCCAAAAACATCTTTTGGTTGTTCCATAGGTAGTGGAATCAAAGGTTTCCTCAAGGGCATAAGTTCCCACAATTTCATTTGTGAATTGAACCGTAACTGATTTACTTGCTGTTAATGGGTCAAATAAAAATAATTTAACATTTGTAATATGAAATTCCTGTCCTAATTCTATCAAACCAGTTTTTAATGTTATTTCTTGATTTCCACTTGCAATCTTATAAAACTTACTATCAGTTGTAGAAGCATATGTCCTATCAAATTTATCAACATAAAACGATTTAATGCTTGCCAACTTAATCGGGGTTGTAAGAATTTTTGGCGTATTTGGAAAAACTTTTCCATAAGAAAGTATATGTCCATTACTTGCCCAACTTATATTTCCCCTATAATTTGAAATTGCTCCAGCGAAAGGAGATAAATCAAGGGTGTCTACTGGTCCATAGGCGTTTCTACCCTCTAAAAGAGGTTGTGGTGCCGAAGATATAGAAAATAAATAAGCTGCCACTCCATTAAAAGCAATCATTGTATTCCCTACTCCGAACTTTGATATTCCAGTAAATGTTCCTTCTGGTAAATCAAATTCTGAATTCCAAGAATCTGAAGCAGTATCCCAAAAGAAAATCTTATTTTTGGGACTTGAAAGAGAACCACCTGTTTTTTTAGTAGCAGCAATAACCAAATATCGTCCATCATCATCTATGTCTACAATATTATAATCCGTTGGTATATCTAAAACATTACTTGTCTGGGTGGCACCATCCCAAGAATCTAAATGAACACCATCTCCAATATACATATCTTCGGCAAAAGAATGAATTGGATGTTCTTGGTTAGAACCCGAAGCGTTCATCGCCATCTTGGTAGAATCAAATATTACTGCTGAAGCCGCAGATTCAACACTATCCATTTCTCCTACATAAGTATTTCCAGCAAAATAAATCTTTCCACCAAATGTTCCAAATCCATTTCCAATAGAAGCACTCGCAGTTCCCAAAAGTTCTACCGCATCTGTTCCAGCGTTTATCCTATAAATTTTTCCAAC
>Ga0315273_10010654_pt1 | contig 11738 bp, 8 predicted proteins | sample YL17G02_0_MG_FD_205753 | JGI IMG/M metagenome (GOLD analysis project Ga0315273, IMG submission 205753) | Sediment microbial communities from Yellowstone Lake, YNP, Wyoming, USA - YL17G02_0 | ecosystem: Environmental > Aquatic > Freshwater > Lake > Sediment | place: USA: Wyoming | collected... | reverse complement strand
CCCGACGGTTTCGCCCCTCCCGACGGTTTCGCACCTTCGGGAGGGTATTCCGGGAGATCCTTCGGCCTCGGAATCCGCGGAATACCCTCCCGAAGGTGCGAAACCTTCGGGAGGGAGGCGGGAACCTTCGGGAGGGAGGCTGGAACCTTCGGGAGGGGGGTCGGGAGGGAGGTCCGTACCCGGCCCCCACGTCCGCACGGCGCAATAGCCGCAGGCCATGGCAAAGCCAACGAAACTCCACGACCACATGACCGTTTGCGTCCGAAGGGCGAGGGCCGGCTCGACGGCGAACGGATAGCTCAGCAGCGCGAGCAGCGACCCCACGTTCGACAGCGCGTAGAGCCAGTACGGCGATGCCCCGGGATTCGTCCGGCTGAACCAGGCCTGGAGCAGAGGCCCCGTCGTCGAGAGCAGGAAGTACGGCAGGCCGACCGTGGCCGTCAGGAGGCCGACGATGAGCCACGTGGGGTTCTCCGTGCCCGTCGGGCGCCAGGCGGTCCTGGCCGTGATCGGCAGGACGGCCAGCGCCGCCGCCAGCAGGGCCAGGTGCACGACCACTTGCAGACGCTGCCCGAGCCGTCCGATGAGCAGATGGGCGTAGGCATAGCCTCCGAGGAGAGCCACCTGGAAGAAGACCATGGCCGTGGTCCAAACCGCCGGCGTGCCCCCAAACCAAGGGAGGATCTGCTTGCTGATCAGCGGCTGGACCTGAAACAGCAGGAAGGCACTGAGGAAGATGGCCACCGCGTAGCGGAGCAAGAAGCGGCTCCTGCGCAGATCTCCACCGGGGTTCGTGATCTCCGGGAACCTCGCGTTGCAGAGCTAATTCGTTCTTGTTGCCCAGTAGCCGTTCAACTGCCCAGCGCCAGGCGAGTTCCAGATTCTCTCTGCCCTGCTCGTGCTCGTGCTCGTGCTCGGATTCCTTTCTTCCGGGGCCAAGAAGGGAGCACGAGCAGGAGCACGAGCACGAGCAGGGCAGAAAGCAGCTGGTGCTGGGTCGCCTTTGGGCAGTTGAGCGCTTACTCCACAGTAAGCCCTAGTTCAGAATCTGGAACAGATTGCTGTAGTCGTCGGTCCAAAGCCGATTCGCGGGAGGATCGACGACGATCTTGGTGGCCTTCACGACCTCGCGGTCGTCGAGGAACCGGTCGTTCCGCGTGACGAGCACCCACACCGCGCCGTCGACCAGGTGCGGCTCGTCGTCCTCCGAGTCGATCAGCGCGGTCTTGTAGGAATAGAGTTCCGCGAGCGCCCAGACGACCGGGCGCAGGTCGAGATAGCGGTTCGAGATGTGGACGGCGAGGATGCCGTCCTTCTTCAGGTGGCGCTGGTAGATGGCGAATGCCTCGCGGGTCAAGAGGTGGACGGGGATCGCGTCGCTCGTGAAGGCGTCGATAGCCAGCACGTCGAACTGCTGGGAGGGTTGCCGTTCGAGCGAGAGCCGCGCGTCCCCCATGGCCACGTCGTACGTTCCGCCTCGAGCTTCGAGGTCCTTCAAGTAGGTGAAGAAGCCCCCGATGGGCCGCTTCACCTCGGCCTCGGCTTCGGTCTCAGGGGCTCGACGGCCCTCGGACAGCTTCTTCACCTGGGAGTTGATCTCGTAGAATGTGTAGTAGTCCCCGCGCTTGCCGTGTGCGGCGATGGTGCCGGTGCCGAGGCCGATGACGCCGACGCGCATCGGGCTGCCATCGAGCCGCAGGCGACGCACGGCGAGGCCCACGCCGCTCTCGTCGCCGTAGTAGCTGGTCGGCCGCTGGCGCCCCTCGCCGGCGACGAATTGCACCCCGTGCAGAATGCGGCCGTTGTAGAGCGAGTAATGGTGGAGTTCCGGCGCATCCGGATCGAACACGTCGTAGACGGTCAGCACGCCGTAGAAGCTCCGCGAGACCGAGATCGCGTGCTTGCGCGACTTCTTCACCTCGCCAAACAACGCCCACCCGTATCCGAGCAGCGCCATCAGGCAGACCGCCAGGCCCACCCACACCAGCCACTCTGGACGCCACCGCTCTTGCGGCTTCATCTGGAACCAGATGGCCTCCATCACCATGGCCAAGCACACCCAGAGACCCACGTGCAGCTCGTAGTGCATTGAGAAGACTAGCGGCGCGATCAGCCCCACGAAAACCCCGCCCAGCGCCCCGCCCGCCGAAACCATCAGGTAGAACGAGGTCAGATAGCGAGGCTTCGGCTTCAGCCGCACCAGTTCGCCGTGGCACACCATGCAGAAGACGAGCAGGCACGCCGAATAGCCGATGACCTGGAGTTGAATGCCCGCTCCGACCTCGCTCAGCGACTTCAGCCAGAGCCAGTCGAACCGGGGTACAAACCTCGTAGCGCCGGCGCTGGTCACGATCCTCTTCATGAGCCCCAGGTCGTCCAGAAGTACCCTGACGCTCACGCCCACGCCCCGCGTCATCAGCCACACGACCACAACGAGCGACAGCAGGAACGCCGGCCAGAACACGGGGCGGACGTACCACCTTTCGCTGTCGAAACAGATGATGAACGAAAGGAGGTAGAGGCTCAGCGGCAGCACCCACAGGAACGGCACGACCGCCACATCCTGGCAGATGCGATTCGTCATCGCGATCAGCAGGACGGAGGCGCACGCCGGCAGACCGAGCCAGAAGAGGTGGTCCCAGAAGCACGGCGACTTCGCGTCATTCGCCCCTTCCCTCCCTCCCGAAGGTTTCACACCGCCCCCCCCTCCCGAAGGTTTCACACCGCCCCCCCCTCCCGAAGGTTTCACACCTTCGGGAGGGTATTCCGGCAACTCCTCCGACCTCCGAGTCCGCGCAATACCCTCCCGAAGGTCCGAACCCTTCGGGAGGGGGACAGGTGCGAAGCCTTCGGGAGAAACCGTCACGTCCCACGTTCGGAGGGCGCAGTAGCCGCACATGCCCGCGAAGGCCGCGAACGCCGCGGACCACACGGTGATCTGCGCCGACGACGTGAGCCACGGCTCCACCACGAACGGGAAGCTCAGAAGGGCCAGGAGCGAGCCGACGTTCGAGAGCGCGTACAGCCGGTACGGCGACTTGCCGGGACTCGTCCGGCTGAACCAGGCCTGAAGCAGCGGCCCCGTCGTGGACAGGACGAAATACGGCAACCCGACGCACACCGCCAACAGGCCCAGGATGCGCCAGGCGGCGTTTTCAGGGCCTGCGGGCTTCCAGGCCGCGCTCGGCCGCATGTAAAGGAGCGCCAGTGCCGCCGCGGCGGCCAGGATCACCAGGTGCACCACCACCTGCCTCCGCTGGCGCAGCCGCGTCCCGGCGATGTGAGCGTACGCGTAGCCCCCCAGGAGCGCCACCTGGAAGAAGACCATGCAGGTCGTCCACACGCTCGGCCCGCCGCCGAACCACGGCAGGATGACCTTGCTGATCAGCGGCTGCACCTGAAAAAGCAGAAACGCACTCAGGAAGATCGTCACCGCGTACCGAAGCACTTCGGTCTCCTGTGGTCATTGAGAATTGGATATTGGACATTCGCATTGGCTCTACGCGATCCAGGGATCGACGTACTTTTCAAACAGGCCCTGAGCCGCCACCGGCTCGGCGACCCCGTTCACCATGCCCCGGCCATCAGCAAAGACGATGATCTCGTGGCCGCCCACCCTCAAGCTCACCAGCCACGGGTTCGCCACGACCTCCCCCTTCCCGCGCCACGCTTCGGAGAGCCGGGCCAGCGAGAGTGGGCCGTTCGCCCACAGCCGCACCGAGCTGGTCCCCGCAACTGGAACCGTACGTCGCTCGGGCCGAGCCGCCAGGAACTCGAACTCCCGCCGAACACAGGCCGGGCAGTCGGGGCGCCTCGGCACGTGCATTCGCGTCAGCTCGTGCTCCCAGACGTCGACGCACACCAGAACGTCCGTCGGCGCCCAGTCGCCCGCGAGGAGCCGCAAGGCGCTCGTGCACTGGAGCGAGGCCACGACGGCCGTCGTGGAGTGGAGGATGCCTGCCGTCGCCGCCGTCGGCGCCGTCCCCGGCGCCAGCCGCTCCGCGATCAGGCACCGGAAGCAGGGCGTCTGGTCGGCCACGACGACCATCGTCATCCCCTGCGATGCCACCGCGCCGCCGAAGACGTAGGGCACGCGGCGCTTCAGGCAGGCGTCGTTGAGGACCAGTCGGGCGTCAACGTTGTCCGTCCCGTCGAGGACCAGGTCGAAGCCCTCAATGAGCGATTCGATGTTCGCGGAAGAGACTTCCGCGACCTCGGCCTCCAGGGCGATGCTGGAGTTGGCTGTGCGCAAGTGGCTGACCGCGGCGACTGCCTTCGGCATACGGAGCCGCACATCCTCCTCGTCGAAGAGCACCTGCCGCTGGAGATTGTCCAGTTCCACCACGTCGCGGTCGACAATGCGGATTCGCCCGACGCCCGACCGGGCGAGGTTGTTGGCGATGTTCGTGCCCAGCGCGCCGCAGCCAATGACGGCCACCGCGGCGCTCGATACCCGCCGCTGCCCTTCCGGGCCGATGGGCTCGAAGATCTCCTGGCGAATGTAGCGGTCCTGACTCAACAGGCTTTCCTCATTCTCGTGTCGCCAATCTCATCGTGTCCACTGCTCAAGAGCGGCAGAGAAGAACTCGGCAAAATGATTGACGCCAAAAGGATTGAACCCCAGGTCAAGCTTTGGCTTATCATTTTGCCCACAATCATTTTGCCGAGGCTTTCTCCTCTTCTTTGCGTGATACGAGTCACGGATTACGAATTCGGTTTGCGCCCGCAATCGGACGGGTCTCCGCGCAATTTCCTTAGCCCATGCTCGAGGCCGGGGATCACGGCCTCGAGGTTCTCCGCGGCGGCGCGCTCGGAGCCGGGCAGGTTCAGGATGAGCGTGCGCTTGCGAATGCCGGAGGCCCCGCGCGAGAGCATCGCGTGGGGTGTCTTGGCCAGCGAGCGGGCGCGCATGGCCTCGTCGAGCCCGGGCGTCGGGCGCTCGACGACCGCGCGCGTGGCCTCGGGCGTGACGTCGCGCGGGCTGAACCCCGTGCCTCCCACCGTCAGGATCAGATCGATCCCCCGCCCTTCGCAGTAGTCGCGGAGCCGCTCCTCGATCTGCGGCTGCTCGTCGGGCAGGATCTCGACCGAGTACACACGTGCAGCCAGGCCTTCCTCGAGCAGCCGGCCCACGGCCGGCCCGGCGGTGTCCGTGGCCTCGTCGCGAGAGCAGCGATCGCTGATCGTCAGCACCACCGCCTGGAGGGCTTCGCGCGTCACACGCTCGACCAGCTCGACCGGCTCCCCGACGCTCACCGCTCCACCACGGAATACCCTTGCGAACAAGCCCCGACGCGGCATCAGGCAGTCGCCCAACCGCTCGAATACCACGCACCGGTGCGAGTGGCAGGCCTTGCCGATCTGCGTGATCACCACTTCCACCTCTTTCCCGAGGCGCAGCCGGCTCCCCATGCCGAGACTGTCGAAGTCCAGGCCCGAGACGAGCAGGTTCTCCGCGAACCCCCCCGGCGCCAGGTCGGCCAACTGCTTGCGGGCCTCCGCCACCTCCTCAGCCGAGAGCAGGCTCACCTGGCGGTGCCATGGGCCGGCGTGGCCGTCGCCGCAGATCCCGTAGTCGGCGACGAACGTCGCCCGGTCGACCGCATGCTTCGGCTCGCCCTTCTTCGCGCTGACGCAGATCGCCTCGATTCGCATGGCTCGCACTCACACCAGAAGGCCGGAGGCCACAGCGACGACCAGCGGATGGCCGAGCGCTCCGCGGATCATTCTCCGTGACCCAACATCAGACAGGGGAACCCAGAGAGTTCACCACGGATTACTCGGTGTGGGCTTCGCCCACAACCGAATGCCAAATGCCAGATTCCAAATGCCAGATTGGCCGAGAGGAAAAATCTCCTCAGGAAAACAACATTTCGACGGGTAGTAGCACGGATGACACGGATAGGAAGAGCAGTAGGCACTCGGCAGAAGGCAGTCGGCAGGAAGGAAAGCGCGCTGAGAGCTGTTTCTTCACTGCCGACTGCTTCCTGCCGTCTGCCGCCTGATTCCTCCTATCCGTGTCGTCCGTGAAATCCGTGGTTAAATGCTCTTTCCGGGCGGCTTTTCGCGTTCGGTCTTCTCTCCAGTTGCGGATTGCGGATTACGCATTACGGATTCAGCCCGCCTCCAGCGGCCCGACTTGCCTCCCGACTTCTCGACAAGGCGCACGCAACGGATCTCCATCTCCTTCGAGATGGCCTTGCACATGTCGTACACCGTGAGCGCGGCGACGGCAGCCGCCGTCAGGGCCTCCATCTCGACCCCTGTCTTCCCCGTTACCGTCGCCTCCGCACGGATGACAACGTCGTCCCCGCAAAGCTCCAGGTCGACTCCCACGTGCTCGATCGGAAGCGGATGACAAAGCGGGATCAGCTCGCCTGTCCGCTTGGCCGCCTGGATGCCCGCGAGCCGAGCGGCCTCGAAGACAGGCCCCTTCGCCACGCTCTCGGACCGGATCGCTTCGGCCACCTCCGGCCCGACGCGGATCACCGCCTCGGCGACGGCCCGCCGCCGTGTCGCCCGCTTCGCCGACACGTCGACCATTCGCGCCCGGCCGGTGACGTCCACGTGCGAAAGCTTCGGTCCGCCCAACGCCATGTTCTCCGTCGGCCTCACCTCGATCTGATTCCACCTCCCACAGTATAAGGCCCCCGAGCACGGGGGTCAACTGCCTCTGGTGGGGCGGCAGGGGCCTCCTTGGCCATAAGGCCCCCGAGCACGGGGGTCAACTCCCGCCTGGGGCCGGAGTATGGCCCCCCCTCCCGAAGGTTTCATACCTTCCCTCCCTCCCTCCCTCCCGAAGGTTTCACACCTTCGGGAGGGTATTCCGCGGAGTCTTCCGGCCTCAGAGTTCCCGGCATACCCTCCCGAAGGTACGAAACCTTCGGGAGGGAAGGTGCGAAACCTTCGGGAGGGAGCTTACTTTCGGCCTCCGGTGGCCGATTTGGCGTTGACTTTAGGGTTTCGGAGCGCTATACTAGGAGCGTAAGCGCCGGTGGAGATGTGTCCTAGCAACCAGCGGGCGAGTCTATGGCCCAACCCAGTCTCGCCGATCCCTGCGCCACGACCAGCCAGCGCGTCTATCTGACCGCTGATGTGGCGCGGGCCATCCTGAAATCGCGCAGGAACCGCGAGTCCCGCGCGACCGTCTCCCTCGATCTCAACCGAAGCCGGGCTGTCGTGCGGCTCGATGGCACCAAGGTGCTCTTCCCGGATGGGACGACGGCGCCGATTGCAGGTCTCCAGCCGCTCGCGCGCGGGAGCACCCGGGTCTTCCTCGTGGACCAGGGGGCGCTCGTGCCCATCGAGCGTCGAGGCCATTACTACTACAAGCTCAGCGCGACCGATACGGCCCCCACGCTCGAGATCAGCGGCATCAAGATGCACCGAACCGAAGGCTGCTGCCCCTACGCCCAGGCGGAGGCGATCGTCCGCACGGTGGTCGGGCCGGGCGACCGGGTGCTCGACACCTGCGGCGGCCTGGGCTATACGGCGATGTGGGCCGCGCGCCTGGGCGCGGACCGCGTGGTCTCGGTCGAGCACGATCTCGACGTTCTGGAGGTTGCTCGGCTCAATCCGTGGTCGGAGGAGTACTTCTTCGACAGCCGGATCGACGTGATCGCCGAGGACGTGACGGACTTCCTGGCGGCGCAGCCGGCCGGGTCGTTCGATGCGGCAGTGCACGACCCGCCGCACATCTCGCGCGCAGGGGAGCTGTACGGCAGGGACTTCTATTTCGAGCTGAGCCGGGTGCTGACGGCCACGGGACGGATGTACCACTACGTCGGCGCGCCGTACTCGCAGCGGGGCCAGAAGGACATTCAGCGCGGCGTGGCCGAACGCCTCGTCGCGGCCGGCTTCGACGTCCAGTTCTCCAAGGACCTGATGGGCTTCATCTGCATCAAGCACCGCTGAGAAGAGCGTGAGAGAGTGGGAGAGTGAAAGCGTGAGAGTGTCGGAAGAGAAGATCCCTCTTCCACTTCGCTTTCACGCTCCCACGGATTCCTTCCCGAGACCGCGGACGAAGCGGAGAATCGGCTCCAGGTCCTCGATAGAGGCGAGCACAAGGTCGGCTTGGCCGAGACGGCCAGCCGGCAAGGTGGTTGCGACTCCTACACAACGCATCCCCGCCTCCTTCGCGGCCTGAATCCCCAGAGGCGAATCCTCGATCACCGCGCAGGCCGCCGGCTCCACGCCGAGCGCAGCCGCTGTGCGCACGTAGGCCTCGGGGTCCGGCTTGTGCCGCGCGACGTCCTCCTTGCCCGTCAGTGCGTCGAAACAGGCCCTGATGTCGAGCCCGCGAAGGACGGTCTCGATGTCCTCGCGCCAGGAGTTCGAGGCCACGCCGAGACGGAACTCGGGCCAGAGTCCCCGGACCAGTTCGACGACCCCCGGGAACGGCCGCACGTTGTGGGCCAGGATGTCGCGGTAGAGCACGCGCTTGGCGTCCTGCCACCAGACGGGGTCGATCCGCCGTACGGCGGACCCGCGCCGGCCGAAGAGATACTCGATCCAGTCGACGTCGGCCATGCCGATACCGTGGGCGTACTCCTCGTCGCTGACCGAAATGCCGTGCCGGGCGAAGAGGATCTTCCAGGCATCGACGTGGAGTCCTTCGCTGTCCACGAGGACGCCGTCGAGGTCGAAGATCACCGCTCGGCCGCCGCCCTCCGTGGATCGCACCTCCGGGGCGTTGAGGGCGGCGTCGGGGCGGCGAAGACCGCCTCGGAGAGGCGGGCCACTTTCCGCCGCCCCGACGGAACCGTCGCGAGGAGCGGGGTCTGGGGGCGGGGCCGTATTCGGCTTTCGGCGTTCGGCATTGGCCTTCCGCTTCCTCCCCCCCCCCTCTCTCCTGCTATCCGGCATTCGGCATTCGGCATTCGTCCTCCCCTTCCTTCCCCCACCCTCCAACCTGGTATTCGGCATTCGGGATTCGGCATTCGGCATTCTCCACGTCCCTCGCGCCTCGTCCCTCTTCCCCTTCTGCTCCTTTGGGCGGCGGGGCACGGCGGTCTCGCCGAGCGATTCGTAGATGTGGCGGTAGCTTTCGTACCGTTCGGCGTCGATCTGGCCGGCCTCAACCGCCTGGGCGATGGCGCAGCCGATCTCCCCGGTGTGGGCGCAATCGCCGAAGCGGCATTGTCCGAGGCGCTCGGTGATCTCGGGGAAGTGGTGCTTGAGGACCTCCCGGTCGATCTCGTAGAGGCCGAACTCCCGAATGCCGGGCGTGTCGAGGACGTAGCCCCCGATGTCGAGCGGCAGCAGCGAGACGGCGGTGGTCGTGTGGCGGCCCTTGCCCGTCGACTCGCTGACGGTCTGGACCCGCAACTGGAGCCCGGGCTGTATGGCCATGAGCAGCGTGGACTTGCCGGTGCCTGAGGGGCCTGCCACGACCGACGTCCTCCCCCGCAGTTCCTCCCGGAATGCGTCGATCCCGAATCCCGAGACGGCGCTCGTCGAGAGCGCGCGGTAGCCGAGCCGACGGTAGATCTCGAGTACCGGCTCGAACCGTGAGGGGGCGACGAGATCGATCTTGTTTAGACACACGACGATCCCGAGGTCGCCGTGCTCACCCGAAACGATCAGGCGGTCGAGCAGCTTGCGGTTGAGCGGCGGCTCGTCGGCGGAGACCACCACGACGAGTTGATCGACATTGGCGGCGACGACCTGTTCGGTCTCGCGGTCGCCGGCGGACTTCCGCGAGAGGACTCCGCCGTGGCGCGGCTCGACGCCCTCGATCACGCCGTCGCCCGTCGCGTGCAGGGAGAAGGTGACGCGGTCTCCGGCGGCCATCGGCAGCGCCTCGATGCCGCGCCCCAGCCGCCACTTGCCCGGGTAGGCGCACCGAACGGTCTGACCCTCGGCGAGAACGAGGCAGGAAGCCGTGTCGAGTCGAATGACGGTGCCGATCGGCATGCTTTCAGAGATCCTGGCGCGCAAGCTAATGCCTGGAGGGCGCGGCGGGAGCCGCCGCACACCATTTCCCCAGGTCTGACGCCCCCATTATAGGCCCTCTCCGCCGCCAGGGTCAAGTCGGGGAGGGAAGGAAGGTTGCCCCTCCTGAGGATTTCACACCTTCGGAGGTGGCTCCCGCCCAGGTTTCTCCATTCGTAATCGTAATCGTAATCGTAATCGATCCTGCTTGGGTCACCACCGGGTCAAGAGGGAAGATCGATTAAGATTACGATTACGAGCTACGATTACGACAGGAGAGGAAAGACCTGCCCTACCGCGGGTGTGACACGTTCGGGTGGCACTTGACGCCACCCCGGACATGGGCAAGCCCCGGGACAGGTTCGCGACCTGTCGCCCGGGGCTATCGCCCTCACGCCACGGCTGTGGCTCAGTGTCTTGCGGACCGCCCCTATTCACGAATAGGGGCTGGCCCGTCTGCGTCGGACCCGACTTGTGGAAGGCAAAACCGCCTCATCTTCGGACGATCGGTTCCTCCATAAGAGGGCTCGATGCTCGACCCGCGACCAGAAACCCAGAATCGGCAGTCGAACGTCCGGGTGTCAGGCGGCCAGTCGCATGCTCTCGTAGAGCATGAACCCGATCACGGTCAGCAGCGAGATGACCACGAAGATCGCAGCCGCCTCGATGCCCGCGACCCTCGACTGCTCCTGCCTGCTCACCCCCACACTCATCGTTTGCCCCTTTCCTGGCTGTCGCCTCACTCCCAGGCCGACACGCAAACTGTTGAGTTATGCTCAAGCAACCCACGTGCCACATCGGCCCCGAGATGCCTCCCAGGCCGCCGCGACCCACGCTAGTCCCGCGCTGCCCGTGACTTACGCAGAAGCCCCAAGCACCAGGACGGCGGGTGGCCCCCGTGCCCTCCCCTCTTTCTTCCTACGCGTCCGGGGGCTAAACCACCCCAACGCGGGGCCGAACCCGATGAGCCTCCAAAAGGAAAGCCAGGGCTGCGCTTGATCCCCTGGGCGCGCTGTGCTAGAATCCGGCGAGTTAAGGGGTTACGCGTTGCGCTGGCCACTGACGCGATACGGAACGCGGGAACTCGTCGCGGGCAGCCTTCTGCTCGCTGGCGCCTGCGCGCTGGCCCTGTGGCTTTGGCCGTGGGCCGTGGTCGCACCGGCGGCGTTGTGGGCATTCCTCCTGGCATTCTTCCGCGACCCGGAGCGGACGGCGCCCGAGGGCGAAGACGCGATCCTCTCGCCTGCCGATGGGCGGGTGGCCGACATCGAGGAGCTGCGCGAAGATGCCTTCCTCGGCACCGAGGCCGTGCGGGTCGGCATCTTCATGTCGCTCTTCAACGTCCACGTGAACCGCGCGCCCGTCTCGGGCAAGGTCGTGTTTCGCGACTACCGGCCCGGGAAGTTCCACAACGCGATGGTCGCGCAGGCCTCGCGCGAAAACGAGTGCATGCTCGTCGGCATCGAGCGCGCGGACGGGACACGCGTTCTCCTCCGCCAGATTGCCGGTGTGATCGCCCGTCGGATCGTCTGCGACTGCTCGGTCGGAACGGAGCTGACGCGAGGCCAGCGATTCGGAATGGTGAAGTTCGGCTCGCGCCTCGAAGTCTACGTGCCCAAGGCCTCGGGCTTCCAGCCCGCCGTCGCCGTCGGCGACCGCGTGCGGGCCGGCAGCTCGGTGCTCGGGCGGTTCCGGTGAGGAGAAGGGTTATCGGTTGTCGGTTGTCGGTTGTCGGTTTTCGGGGTCAGGGCGAGCAGATTGTTGGTTCCGGGTTTCGGGTTACAGGTTTCGGGGCGGGAAAGCAG
>Ga0315273_10010653_pt1 | contig 11738 bp, 6 predicted proteins | sample YL17G02_0_MG_FD_205753 | JGI IMG/M metagenome (GOLD analysis project Ga0315273, IMG submission 205753) | Sediment microbial communities from Yellowstone Lake, YNP, Wyoming, USA - YL17G02_0 | ecosystem: Environmental > Aquatic > Freshwater > Lake > Sediment | place: USA: Wyoming | collected... | reverse complement strand
CATGATTTTCTCGACGCCGCACAGGCCAAGACCTATACCAAAACCCCTTACGGTGAACAGCGGCTTGCGTAATTTGTCCATGACCTCAACCGCAACCTTGGGTCCATTGTCAGGAACGATGATTTCAATGCCGCGCGGGAGACGTCTTGTGCAGACATCAACCTGAGGCCGCGACCCTTCATTTCTGCAATCGCCACCGTCGACCTCACATCAAAAACGCTTGCCAAGCGAGGCCGCCCACCTATGGCAATACCCTCGAAAGTCTCACACTCAGGGATTTGGTATTGGATTGAATATGGGAATGCTTTAGCCAAGCTGCCAGCGGCGTCAAGAGCGTAATCGTCAGCTCATAATCTTTGGTCTTAGCAGAATTTCTGATACCACTGTCCAAAGATGATAGTGCGAGCTCGCCGGAATGATGGTTGCCAACGACCTTCCCTCAAGATCAAAGCAATCCCGCCAAGTACCTGTGGGCGTCTCTGCAAAATAGGTCCGAAATAGTTCCGCCGCAACAGCATCGGCTTGGCGCAGATGGCTTGCATTACCTTTTGCGTCGAACTGCATGATATGCGCCTTGATGAGTTCAGCTTGGGGCCACAGCCTGCGGCTTTTCTTGAGCACGTCACCTTGATCCGTAACCTCATCCGCCAGAAGGCGCACGTGTCCCCCAGTGCCTGTCGTGATCGAAAAGTGCAGCAGGTCTTCGCAATAGGGCTCAACGGAGACAGATGTCATCGCCGCATATTTCCTGAGAAGCCACACCCACTCACACATGTGGCCGGGCTCCAGCCTTTGCGAACCAGAAGTTTCGTCTATCTCCCAAGCAGCGCCAAAGTATTCCCGCAAGACGCGCATTCGAAGATCGAAAAACCGCGTCTCGAACAATGCAAACAGAGCATCCGATCGCTTTCTATGGGCGGTCTCACCTGTAACGTCCATGAGGGCAAGGCAGGCCTCGAAGAAATGCATGTGCGGGTTCTGCCGGCGCGGCAGGGTCTTCTCGCTATCCTCAGCCCAGCCCCCAAAATCTGCCGCGAGGGTTGTATCAACGGCTTCCAAGGTGTTCTCAATATGTTGCTGGTACAGTGACCTGCCAGTGGCCTTAAACAGCCAGGCCAGCGCCAGCAGCACGCAAGCATGATCATATAGATCCCGCACGGGGTCTACGAGAGCCCCTGTTATCCGGTCGAAGGATCGCGCATAGCCGGGCCGGTCAACACTGATCCAGCCACGGTCATGAAGATTGGCAAAGGCCCGTTCGGCCCGTTCCAGCCCACCCAGTGGGCCTACACCCAGCGCATGGGCGTGGGCAAAAACATAGATTTGCCGCGCTGCCGACCTGGTCCGCAACAGTCCACTGCTCTCTGGCAATCCATCAACCGCAAGGCATTCCAGAAATTGACCTTGGACATCATCATATCCCGAACCTACCCAGCGTGGCAGGGCATCGCCCACAAACCATTTCACCAACCGGGCTAGTGCCGGGTAACCGTCATTCACGTAAATTCTGCTCCTATGGCTGCGTGATCAACAGATACATGTTCGGCAACGGCGCACAAGGGGCCATCAAGTTAGTGGAATAGCCGGCGTTGTTCCATCGCCACCTTTACGACCGCGGCGCAAGCATGCGGCTAAGAACTCCGGAATGTTGGAACCAAATAGTGACAGGCTACGCAAGCCCGGAGGCCTGTCATCATCGAGGGGCGTCGCAAGACTGCCAAGGCGTGACATGATCAACGACTGGGTATCACCTATGTCTTCATTCAGAATACCATGCCGTGATGAGGAAATCATGTGAAGCGATTTTTCCGTTGACCCTATCATGTCATGAATTCGCTGGGCGCTGGCGGGGTTGACAATAGGATCATCCGTACCCTGAATGACAATGGCCTGGCATGATACGTCAGGTAATGAGCGTTCAAGTCCATCGGCAACTTTGCGCAATTCCACCAGGCAGCGTGCGGGTATGTTGCGGTAATCGATATCCGCATGCTCAGGCTCGCGCGGGAGGAATGGCTTCACGCCATCCTGGACGCGCGCCCACTCGCCGAGTTTATTCAATCCGTGAATAAGGGATGCAAAGGCAATACTCCGCGGCCTGAAGCCAAGGGGCGCGGATACCGCGACAACGCCAGACAGGCCCAAGGGATGCTTAGCAGCAAGCTGCAGTGCAAGCGAAGCGCCCGTGGCAAAGCCTATGAGGAGCACGTCGTGGGTAATAAGCGACATAATCTCATAGCCCCGTTCTACCGAGGCTAACCAGTCCAGCCAGTTGCATTTCCGCAGATCCCAGGGTGACGTGCCATGCCCCTTGAGCCTCACGCCCATGACCGGATGACCCTGATCCGACAGGCGCTGACCAAACGCCCTAAGTTCCGCAGGTGAGGCAAGCAGTCCGTGAACCAGGACAACTCCGGGCCTTGATGGCCTCTCTGGAATAAGTAGATAGGGTTCGCCACTCTTGTCTGCTGTTTCCTGGGCGTTGATGGCAGCGTGGCGGGGTTCATTGAATCGTTTCTTTTGAAGGACAAAGCTGCGCTGTTCGTCATCAAACAGGAGCTTCGCCAGGACCAACCCCGTAGCCGGCACGGCGTCGAAGACAATTCTCACGACCCCTTCAAGGGCTGCAATTTCGTTGGCATAGACCTGAATGACGTTCTGCAGGCGGGGATCACGGTCACCTTCGCCATCGTACAAGGCAGGCATCAGCCGGTAGTGGCGCGGGGTAACCTTGATCAACGATGACGCGCTAGCGGTTTCGAAAAACTGGATGAGCGGTTTGGCCGTGCCATTGCGAACGCCACCATAGATTTCAGGATCAGTCAGCGTCTGGTGCAGGTGCAGGCCAGTCTGCTGCTGCACCTCCTTGATGCTGCGGTACAATAGGGCGTGAAAGTGGTCATGCGCAATCTCGCTTTCGCCCGCCTCTAGTAGGCGCATGACCAGCAACGACGCGAGGTGGCTCAGGTTCACCGTGACGCGGGCATACATTTCAGTCATGCACAGGTCGCGCAGGCGACTTGTAGTGCGCCGCATGGTAAAGGCTGCCATGCGGTCGATCCAACGGCTCGCCGTGTCCTTGAGGCCAAAGAGCTCATCAAGACTGTCGATCTGTTCGAAGATGCGGCTGAGCACTAGCCGGTCGGCCAGGCTCCAGGCCACGTCAGGATGGAAGGGCCGGCCAAAGCGGATATCCATGTCAGTATCGCGCAGAATAAGATTGCCCTCGACGAGCAATTCCTCCTTGGCCTGCTCGCCGATCTTGAGGGAGAAGAATTCTGCCGCCCTGGCAAAGAAATTGTTGCCTGTGTGGAGGGGATGGAAGGTTATGTTTGAGGGCACGATCAATGAGGGTTTGCGTGCGGCTTCAATCAGCGTCGCCTGACTGGACAGGCCAAGTGCAGCTACCCAACGGTCCAGCCGCTCCGTATCACCGGCCTCATGCACGGAAAGAATGCGCTTCTTGAAAATTTCCAGTACAACAGCAAGGGCTGCAGCACCCGCGCGATGACCGGGTTCGCCCTTCAGCTTGTCCAGCAGTGCTGGTGCAGGTGTACTCGTAATCTTGCGGTTCTTGTTCATCCTGCCTTCGGGGAAAATGATCACCTTACGGCCGCGCAGGATTTCGGCTGCAAGAAAGGCAAGAAGCCCCGGATGATTGTTAGGTACGGCCCCAACGCTCCACAGGAGTTTGGAGAAACGGTCATTGCTCTCGAACAGTTCATGGGTGGCAACGCAACGGCAATAGACGCCGGTTGCCTGGTAAATGAAATACTGCGGAATGATGGTTTCAAAGCGGGCGAAGTGATTGAACTGGAAGATCTGCCCTGCGGCAATTACCTCCTGCTCGGCATGCACGGAAATGTTCATGCCCACGCGGCGACGCAACAGGGTGAAACCCCGTACACACCACTGGTACAGGGTTTCGTTGATGTTCAATTCAAGGTTGCCGTTCACGGCGCGCACCTCCTGCCCGCCATCGCCCGGGGCATCGAGCTTCATTCTGGCAGCAAGGATGATCCAATTATGCTAAAAGTTCATTTACTTTTAAGGGCCCGGCCGATCACAATCTTGTTTTCAGAAGGCCTCCTCGGACAGCGCCATCACCGTTGCGGAACCTGCCGATAGGCTGGCCAACAGGCTGCCGGTTTCCGGCAAGACCCTTGCCATATAGAACCTGGCCGTATCCAGCTTGGTTGCGCAAAAAGTGTCAGTCTTGCTGGCAAGTGCGGTTTCGGCCATGCGCGCCCACATGAAGCCTATGGCCACCAGTCCGAACATACGGAGGTATTCCGAGGCGGCAGCTCCTGCCTCATCGGGATTGGCGGTTCCAGCCTTACCCAGCCAAAGTGTGGCCTGCTGCAACCGTCCAAAGGCCTTGGCGAGGGGTGTGACAAATTCCGCCATGCCGGGCTTTACTGATGCTGCCTCAAGGTAGGCAGCGACCGGATGGAAAAAGCGTCGCGCCAGCCTGCCGGTACCCATAGGCAGCTTGCGCCCGACGAGGTCCAGCGCCTGAATGCCATTGGTGCCCTCGTAGATCTGTGTGATCCGGGCATCCCTGATCAGTTGTTCCATCCCCCACTCGCGGATATAGCCGTGCCCTCCGTAGATCTGCACGCCATCATTGGCGGCGTTGAAACCCTGGTCGGTGAGCATGGACTTCACGATGGGCGTCATGAAGGCCACAAGGTCATCAGCCGAGGCCCGCCTTTCGGCATCCGGATGACTGGTGGAGATATCAAGCTCATAACCAATCCACAGGGCAAGGGCCCGGCAACCTTCATTCATGGCCTTCATGCGCATCAGCATGCGGCGAATATCGGGATGGACAATGATGGGATCAGCTGCTTGATCGGGATACTTCGGGCCCGTGGCTGCCCGCATTTGAAGGCGGCTGCGAGCATAGGATGCGGCACCCTGGTAGGCAGCCTCCGCAACACCCAATCCCTGAATGCCAACCGCAAGCCGCGCTGCATTCATCATGGTGAACATGGCGGCAAGTCCCTTGTGGGGAGCGCCGACCAGCCAGGCCTTGGCACCGTCAAAATTCATGACACAGGTAGGCGAGGCCTTGATGCCCATTTTCTTTTCAAGTGCACCGCAGGCCAGGGCATTTCTGTCACCAATCGAGCCATCTGCCTGCGGGATGAATTTAGGGCACACAAAGAGCGAAATCCCGCGCACGCCGGCTGGCGCATCGGGCAGTCTCGCCAGCACCAGATGGACGATATTCTCCGTAAGGTCATGCTCGCCAGCTGAAATGAAAATCTTCGTGCCGTGAATGGCATAGCTGCCATCAGCAGCAGGTTCGGCCCGCGTTCTGATCAAGCCGAGATCAGTGCCGCACTGCGGCTCGGTCAAGCACATGGTACCCGACCACGCTCCGGCCACCATCTTGCGGAGATAGATGTTCTTCAACTCGTCGTTCGCATGGATCCGCAAGGCATGATAGGCACCCCTTGTGAGCAGTGGAAACAGGCCGAAGGACAGGTTCGTTGAACTCATCATTTCATCAACGGCAAAGTCCACGGGCGTGGTGAGCCCCTGGCCGCCGTATACAGGGTCGCAGGCAAGGCTGGTCCAACCGCCCTCGGTAAAGCTATCATAGGCCTCCTTGAAACCAGCAGGAGTACGCACGTGTCCTTCGTGAAAACTGCAGCCTTCTTCATCGCCGCTACGGTTCAAGGGCTGCAGGACACTCTCACAAAAGCGGCCGGCTTGCGCAAGGACTGCCGTCACCACATCGGGGGTATTTTCGGCATAGGAGGCAAGGCTGTTACCCGCCTCCTGCACCTTGAGCACATCGAAGAGAACAAACTGCATGTCGCGCAGCGGCGCTTTATAGCTGGGCATTGTTCACCTCAATTTCGCAATGGCTTGCCGGTTGCCAAGATGGCTTCCATGCGCGCAAGGGTCAGCGGATTTTTGACGAGTGCCATGAAGGCTTGTTTCTCGAGATCGAGGATCTGGTCCTCATCGATCACATCCAACATATCGGTGTCTCCACCAGACAGCACGTTGGCGAGATGGCGCGCCACAGTCACGTCATGGGGAAGGGCAAGGCCTTGCGCTGCAAAACTGTTCACGGCAAGATTAAGAGCTGCACGCCCCGTGGGCCCCGGCAAATGCATTTGCGCTGGCTCGGGTGGTCTGTAGCCATCGCCCGCCATTTGCAGGACGCGCGCTTTTGCGTCCGCCAGCAACCTGTCACGATTCATGGTGATGCTATCGGCCGGTCGCAGAAATCTCATCTGTCTTGCCTCGGCTGCAGAGCGTGAAACCTTTGCCATGGAAATCTGCTCAAACGCAGCCATCACACCGGGCATGGGTCCCTTGGGATCACGCGCTGCTGGCATGTGACGGATCAACATTTCCTTGCAGCCACCCCAGGCCGGCACAATGCCCACACCTGTTTCGACGAGGCCCATATAGGTTTCGGCATGGGCCTGGATTCCAGCGCAATGCAGCAGCACTTCACAGCCACCGCCAAGAGCCATGCCGGTGGGTGCGCCGACGACAGGAAATGGCGCGTATTTGATCGCCTTCATGACAGTCTGCCCCTGGGCGATGAGTTCATCCAGGGACTGCCACACGCCGACATTGGCGGCAAACAACGCCAGCCCAATATTGGCGCCAACAGAAAAATTCTCAGCCTCGTTATGAATGACAAGGCCATGGTAGCCCTTGCCCGTAATGGCCAGCGCCTGCATCACCATGGCAAGGCTGTCGGGATCAAGGGCATTCATCTTGCTGTGAAACTCAAGGCAGGTTACACCGTCGCCCACATCCCACACGCTTGCCGAACCATTCCTAGCAAGAGATTTGCTGCGACGCTTGCTGTCAGACAGCAGGATCGCGCCTGACGGCTTGGTGACAGGCCTATAGGTGCCATCGGGCCAGAGCTGCAGCAAGCCATCACCTGTCGTCTTGTAAAACCCGCCCTGCGCTGCAGCCTTCGCAAGCAGCAGCGGCACGCCTAGACCTTCTGCCGCGAGCCTTGCGGCAAACCATTCGGCACCTAACTGGTCCATCATTTCAAAGGGGCCACGCTTCCAATTGAAGCCAGCCTGCATGGCGCGGTCAACATCGACAATGCTGTCGGCAATGGCAGGCACCAGCGATGCCGCATAGCTCAGCATCTTGGAAAGGACAGCCCAGGCAAACCGCCCACCGCGATCCTTGTGAGTGACCAGCGCGCGCAGTCCTTGCCTGCCCGCATCGACAGAATCTAGCCGCGCGGGTTTGGAAGCCGTATAGGTTCCCGTCTTGAGGTTGATGGCCTCCTTGACTTTACCCCCACCAGACGTGTTCAGGCGGTAAAACCCCCCCTTGCCTTTACGACCCGTATAGCCGTCAGCAATCATCTTGGTCAGCAGCGGAAAATCGCTTACCAGCACCCGGTAGGCATCATCCTTCGGCAGCGCCATGCGCAGCGCCGCATCGATATGGGGCTGCAAGTCCAGGCCCACCATGTCGAGCAAGCCGAACACACCGGTCTTCGGCGCTCCCATGGGTTTGCCCATGACGGCATCTGCCTCTTCAACACTAAGCTCAAGCATGCGTGCCGCATTCACAGCTGCCTGGATCCAGAACACACCAATGCGATTGGCAATGAAACCTGGCGTATCCTTGGCGCGCACGACGGCCTTTCCCAGTTTTTCATCCGCAAAGATAGATATTGCGGCCAGCGCTTCAGGCCGTGTCACCCTGCCGCCTACTATTTCAAGAAGACGCATGTAGCGTGGCGGGTTGAAGAAATGCGTGATGCAGAAATCCTGAGCAATGCTTTCCGGCAGTCCTGCCGTGAGCAACTGCAACGGAAGAGTTGAGGTGTTGGATGACACGATTGAACCTGGCTTGCGGGCCTTTTCAATCCGGCGATAGAGGTCTTGCTTCACGTCAAGCCGCTCTGCCACGGCCTCGATGATCCAATCCACCTGGGAAAGCCCGCCAAGGTCATCCTCAATATTTCCAGGCCTTATCAGTTTTGCTGCAGCCTTCGACATGAGGGGAGCAGGCTCCGACTTGCAAAGTCGCTCGATGGCAGCCTTGGCGATGCTGCTGCGGTCGGACACATCCTTGCCCACAATATCAAGCAGCAGGACCGCAACACCGGCATTGGCTATGTGGGCGGCAATGGCGCTGCCCATGACGCCCGCCCCAATGACACACGCAGATTCAATGTTCACGATGCAGCCTCAAGAATGGTCGCAATGCCCTGTCCGCCACCGATGCACTGGGTGGCCAGTGCGAACTGCTTGCCGTCGCGCTTCAGAAGGGCCGCCGCCTTGCCCGCAATGCGAGCTCCCGTGGCACCCAGCGGATGGCCGAGTGCCAGTGCGCCCCCATCGATATTTACACGCTTGCCATCAATTCCCAGATCACGGATACAAGCGATAGCCTGTGACGCAAAGGCCTCGTTCAATTCAATGATGTCGATATCTGCCATGGAAAGTCCAGCGCGCTGTAACGCCTTGCGAGTTGCCACCACGGGCCCCACGCCCATGAGCTCTGGCGTGCAACCGGCGATCGCAACACTTTTGATTTTTGCCAGCACGCAGAGCCCATGCGCCTTGGCATAGTCCTCCGAAACGACAAGGCAGGCCGCAGCACCATCGGTCAGCGGTGAGGAAGTGCCGGCCGTCACAACCCCATTGTGGTCGAAGGCGGGTTTCAGACCAGCCAGTGCCAGCAGCGATGCATCAGGACGGATGCAGCCATCCTCGCCCTCGCCCACGATCTCATCGCGGAATTTTCCAGCGTGCCTAGCTGCTGCAGCTTTCTGGTGACTGGCAACGGCGAATTCCTCCTGCTCGAGCCGCGCGATGGCATACTTACGCGCAACATTTTCAGCCGTAATACCCATGGACACGTAGGCGGCCGGCATGCGCTCAGCGAGCGCTGGATTGGGCATGGGATTGAATCCCATCATGGGTACACGGCTCATGCTTTCGATTCCGGCACAGATAAAAACATCACCCGCACCCATGGCGATGGCACCTGCAGCGGAATGAATGGCCTGCATGGAAGAGCCGCAAAAGCGGTTCAGCGTAGCAGCACCCAACGATTGTGGCAGGCCAGCGAGGAAAGAGATGAGGCGCGCAACGTTCAAACCCTGCTCGCCCTCAGGAAAGGCACATCCCAGCAACAGGTCTTCAATTTCCCTGGTTTCGATTCCTGTTTTGGCAACGAGTCCCTTGATCACGCCTGCCGCGAGGTCATCAGGCCGGGTACGGGCAAGCGCTCCCTTGGTGGCAAAATGAAAGGGCGACCGGACGTATGCAGCAATGACGGCCTGTTTCATGAAGTTCTCTCCTTGGGGCTATCTGCCTTGAGCCTGTGCTCTTCGATCAGAACCTTCTTGTAGATCTTGCCAATGGCCGTTTTCGGGAGTTCGCCCCTGAAGTCATAGGTCTTGGGTTTTTCTAGGCGTGACAGGCGTTTGTCGAGAAATTCATTCAGTTCCGCAGCGCTAAGTGTTGCGCCATCGCGCAGCGCTATGGCCGCGCGAATGGCCTGGCCGCTATAATCATCATCAACGCCGAAGACTGCACATTCCTTGACGGCGGGATGAAGATAGATCGCCTCTTCCACTTGCCGGGGGTAGATTTTATAACCTGACACGGTGATCATTTCCTTCAGCCGGTCGGTAATGAATACGTAACCATCATCGTCCATTTGGCCAATATCGCCGGTATGCAGCCTACCATCGAACAGGACTTCGGCAGTGGCCAGAGGATTGTTCCAATAACCCTGCATGACCTGCGGTCCACGAAAACAGATTTCACCAATCTCACCGGTTTTCACCACGCGATGCCTGTCCTCAATGGAAACGATTTCGCAGATCGTTCCAGGGAGTGGCAATCCCACCGAACCTGAGCGGTTTGGCACATGCACAGGATTGATGCAGCAGGCAGGAGAAGCTTCGCTCAGGCCGTAGCCCTCCCAGATCGACACACCGGTTTTGGCCTGGAAATCCTGCTGCACCTTCAGCGGCAGTGACGCCCCACCCGAAATGCAAAACTTCAGGGACGAGAGGTCATACTTGTCAAAATCCGGCACATTCATGAGTGCGGTGAAGAGGGTGGGCACACCCACCAGAACCGTGGGCTTGCGGCGATGAATGAGTGCAAGCAGCTTTGCCGCATCAAAGCGGGGCTCCAGCAGCACCGCGCCACCCACCGCAAGTGACCAGTTCATGACGCTCGTCATAGCCAGCGCATGAAACAGCGGCAGGACACCCACTGACCTGTTGCCTGGACCATCAGCGATGTAGAACCAGCGTTTGCACTGTATCGCATTGGCATAGATGTTGGCATGCGTGAGGGTTGCAGCCTTTGGCACACCGGTAATGCCACCTGTATATTGCAGCACAGCAACCGTAGTCTGGGGGTCCATACCCACTGGCATGAATTGACCGTCATTGTTGAGGACCTGACGCCCGTGCATGTAATGTTCGTTGCGAGGTACCTTTACGATATCGCGCCATTTCACGGTGCGAAACAAAAAGCCCTGTACCGCCGAAAGCTGCTCGTCCAGAGAACAGACGACGATCCGTTGCAATGCAGTGCGCTCAAAAATAGTTGAGAACTTGTTTAGCAGCGATGCAAGGTCGAGCGTCACCATGAAATCGGTTTGCGAGTCTTCGATCTGCCGGATTATTTCATCCTCCGCATAGAGCGGGTTGTAATTCACGACCGTTCCACCCGCCTTCAGGCAGGCGTAGTAAAACACCACAAAATAAGGGCAATTGGGAAGAAAGAGGCCAAGCTTCATGCCGGGCTTGAAGCCTGCATGCGTCAGGCCTTTGGCAGCCCGGTCACTCAGCAGCTTGATTTCAGAAAAAGTAAATTGCCGGCCACTAAACTCAACGCACGCATCGCTCGCGTGCAGTGCGGCCGCGTCATCCAAAAGGGCGTAGAGCGGTTTCACGGGAATTTCGGCAGCCCAGTCCACCTCAGGCGGATAGCTTTTGAGCCAGGGGTAGTTTGGTTTCTCCAATAGGACAGGCTTGCTGACCGACCAATTGCCAATGATGCCCTTGAACAGTCCAGCCAAAGCCCGGGCAGTTTGGCCGACATTGGCAAACCACCCGCTAAACATCGTTCCTGTCTGCTGTGGATATATAGTCATGCAGGCTCCACTGCCATCACGTTAATCACACCGCACACACCTTGTCACGGGGGACACTTACATTCATTGCACGACCGAGTGAACAACAAGTAAGCATGGCGTATCCCGGCACAAGACCCACTTTAGTGCCTGCCACCCCATTCAAGAGTAATACATGAGCGGTCCTATGCCGGATTGGCCTATCCAGGATGCTCCTGCAACGTTAGTTAAAGTCGTCTCAAATTTCTCACCATACGCGAACTTGGCCCGAGCACCCAGACTTTTAGCATGTTGAACGGCTGGCTGGTCGGCGCGCGGGGCCGATCATGGAGATTGGGGATGGCATGAGCAGCCTTTGGCCCCTCTAACCCCTGCCGTAATCGTCTTCCAGGCGTTCGATGTCGTCTTCGCCGGTGTAGCCGCCGATCTGGACTTCGATGATGTGTAGCATGCGGGAACCTGGGTTTTCCAGCCGGTGGATGCAGCCCAGCGGAATGTCTACGGCATCATTCACGCCGATGTCGATCCGTGCCTCGCCGCGCGTAGCGATGCCGTGGCCACTGGTGCACACCCAATGTTCGGCCCGTAATTTGTGGCGCTGCAACGAGACCCGGCTGCCTGGA
>Ga0315273_10010652_pt1 | contig 11738 bp, 9 predicted proteins | sample YL17G02_0_MG_FD_205753 | JGI IMG/M metagenome (GOLD analysis project Ga0315273, IMG submission 205753) | Sediment microbial communities from Yellowstone Lake, YNP, Wyoming, USA - YL17G02_0 | ecosystem: Environmental > Aquatic > Freshwater > Lake > Sediment | place: USA: Wyoming | collected... | reverse complement strand
GCCCCGAACGCAACGACGTCGTTCGCGGCGAACACGGCGGTCGGCCGCGGCTCCGACGCGAGGAGGTCGAGGCACCACTGGTAGCCGCTGTGGTGGCTGAACTGCCCGACCCGCCGTAGAGCGTCGTCGAACTCGACGCCCGATGCCTTGAGCTGCTCGCGGAAGCCGCGCTCCCGATCCCGGCTCGTCGTCGTGTTCTCGGGTCCGGCGATGAGCGCGATCCGCCGGTGGCCCAGCTCGACCAGCGCCTCGGCTACGAGCCGTCCGCCGCGGCGGTTGTCGGAGACGACCGTGTCGACCTCGACGTCGTCGAGGTAGCGGTTCACGAGGACCACCGGCACGCCACCCGGCCGTCCGGGGAGCGGCGACCCGAGCGTCGCCGACACGTAGATGACCCCGTCCGCCGCCGCGCCGTTGACGAGGTCGGCGATGTGCTGCTCCGGGCTCGCGTCCGTGCGCTCGTTGAAGAGTACGGTCCGGTAGCCGGCGAGCGCGAACTCGTTGTGGAGGACCTCGAGCAGTTCCGGGTAGAAGGGGTTCGTGATGTCGCTGACGACGACCCCGACCGTACCCGTCTTGCGGGTGATCAGGCTCCGGGCGGCGAGGTTCGGCGTGTAGTTCATCTGCCGCGCCGCCTCCAGCACGCGGGCCATGGTCTCGGGTGCGACCCGCGGGTCGCCGCGGAGTGCGCGCGACACGGTTGACTGGCTGATCCTGAGCTTGTGCGCGATGTCCTTGCTCGTCACGGCCATCGCCGGAGCATGGCAGACGCCGCCCTCGACCGCACCGGCCGCGAGCGACGGGCCGACGGGGTGAGACGATTTGACAAGACCACCGGTCGGGGTCTATGCATACGTAGTCACTCCACGAAAGAGAGTCCTTGCAGACCCTAAAGACCCCCATGCGTATCCACGAGCGCGCGAACGACGACAGCGCCGTCGCGACGGTCGTGGACGAGATCGTCGCGGCCGTCGCGGCCGATGGAGATGCCGCCGTACGGCAGTACTCGGCCCGCCTCGACCACTGGGAGCCGCAAAGCTTCCGGCTCACCGCCGACGGGATCGCCGCGAGCCTCGAGCGCGTACCCGCCCAGGTGCTCGACGACATTGCTTTCTGCCAGGAGCAGGTGCGCACGTTCGCGCAGGCACAGCGGGCGACGATGCTCGACCTCGAGGTGGAGACGCTTCCCGGTATCCGGCTCGGCCACCGGCACATCCCCGTGGCGAGCGTCGGCGCCTATGTGCCCGGCGGCCGCTACCCGATGGTCGCCTCCGCCCATATGAGCATCGTCACGGCGAAGGTCGCCGGCGTCGAGCGCGTCGCGGCCTGCACCCCGCCCCTCGACGGGCGGGTCCCGGACGCCACCGTCGCCGCCATGCACCTCGCCGGAGCCGATGAGATCTACGTCCTCGGCGGCGTCCAGGCGATCGCGGCGCTCGCGCTCGGGACGGAGACCGTCGACCCGGTCGACTTCCTCGTCGGCCCGGGCAACGCGTATGTCGTCGAGGCGAAGCGCCGGCTGTTCGGCAAGGTCGGCATCGACCTCATCGCCGGCCCGACGGAGATCCTGATCGTCGCCGACGAGACCGCTGACCCGGTCATCGTCGCCGCCGACCTGCTCGGTCAGGCAGAGCACGGCCCGGCGTCGCCGGCCGTCCTCGTCACCACCTCGCACGCGCTTGCGGAGGAGACGCTGCGCCAGATCGGGGCGCAGCTAGAGGACCTGTCGACCGCGGACATCGCGGCCCGGGCGTGGGAGGACTTCGGCGAGATCGTCGTCGTCGACTCCGACGAGGAGGCCCTCGAGCTCGCAGACGCGTACGCCTTCGAGCACGTCGAGATCCAGACCGCGAAACCGCGCTGGTACCTCGAGCGGATGCGCAACTACGGCGCCCTGTTCCTTGGCGAGGCGACGACCGTGGCCTATGGCGACAAGACGATCGGCACCAATCACATCCTCCCGACGCGCGGTGCGGCGCGCTACACGGGCGGCCTGTGGGTCGGGAAGTTCCTCAAGACCGTGACCTTCCAGGAGTGCGACGAGCAGGCGAGCGCGCTGATCGGCGAGATCTGCGCCCGTCAGTGCCGGATCGAGAACTTCGAGGGCCACGCGCGCACCTGCGACGTCCGCGTGGACAAGTACCGCGACCAGGTGCCCGCCGGGATGGAGACGTCATGACCTATCGCCTCGGCGTGGACGTCGGCGGGACGTTCACGGACGTCGTCCTCTACGACAGCGACGCCCAGCGCGTCTGGCTGGCGAAGACGCCGAGCACGCCCGATCAGTCCGTGGGCGTGATCGAGGGGATCCGCCTCGCCGCCGAGCGTGCGAGCGTCGGCCTTCCGGACCTCGACGCGATCCTGCACGGCACCACCGTCGCCACGAACGCCGTCCTGGAGCGCCGCGGCGCGCTCTGCGGCCTGATCGTGACGAAGGGATTCCGGCACATCCTCCACCTAGCGGAGGCCTGGACGCCGGGCCCGCTGTTCGGGTTCATGGTGTACGAGAAGCCCGAGCCGCTGACTGACACGCGCTACGTCCGCGAGGTGCCCGAGCGCACGGCCGCCGACGGGTCGATCATCGAGCCGATCGACGAGGCCGCCGTCCGCGCCGCCGTCGAGGTTCTCGTCGCCGACGGGATCGAGGCGCTGACCGTCTGCCTGCTCAACGCCCACGCCAACGGGCGCCATGAGCGCGTCATCGCCGAGATCGCCGCGTCCGTCGCCCCCGACCTGCCGCTGTCGATCTCGTCCGAGATTCTCCCCGAGTTCCGCGAGTACGAGCGCACCGTTACGACCCTGATGAACGCGTACGTCGCCCCGGCGTTGGAGAAGTACCTGACGAACGTGCGCGACGGCCTCGCCGCCGCGCACGTGCGGGCGCCGATCCAGGTCGTGCGGTCGGACGGCGGGCTGATGAGCCTCGAGTCCGCCTGCAAGAATCCGGTGCAGACCGTCCTCTCCGGCCCCGCCGGAGGTGTCAGCGGCGCGTCGTTCGTCGCGTCCCATGCGGGCTTCGACCGCATCCTCACGTTCGACATGGGCGGGACGTCGACGGACGTCGCCGTCTGCGTGTCCGGACGGCCCGAGATCACGCGCGAGACGAACGTCGGTGACTTCCCCGTGCGCGCCCCGGCGGTCGACGTCGCCAGCATCGGCGCCGGCGGCGGCTCGATCGCCTACATCGCCGAGGCTACTGGCGCGCTCCGCGTCGGCCCCGAGAGCGCCGGTGCCCTCCCCGGCCCCGCCTGCTACGGCCGCGGCGGGACGGATGCGACCGTGACGGACGCGAACGTCGTCCTCGGCCATCTGCCGCCGCGCCTGCTCGGCGGCGAGTTCGAGTTGGACGTCGACGCAGCCTACGCAGCAGTCGCCCGGGTCGCAGAGGCCCGCGGTACAGGCGTCGAGGAGACATCCCATGCAATCGTCAGCATGGTCGACGAGGCGATGCTGGGCGCGCTCCGCGTCGTCACCGTGCAGCGCGGCCGGGTGCCGAGCGAGTTCGCCCTCGTCGCGTTCGGCGGCGCCGGCGGCCTTCACGCCAACGCGCTCGCGAGCATCCTCGGCTGCTATCCGGTGATCGTGCCGGAGGAGTCCGGCGTGCTCTCGGCGCTCGGGTTCATCTCCTCCGAGATCAAGAACGAGTTCAGCCAGACATCCGTGAAGACCATCGCGACGACGACGCCGGACGCCGTCCGCGAGCCGTTCGAGGTGCTCACGTCTCGCGCGCGCGACTGGCTCGACGCGGAGAGCGTCGACGTCAGCGATCAGGACGTCCGCTTCATCCTCGACATGCGCTACAGCCGCCAGGGCTACGAGATCCCGGTCGAGCTGGACGGAATCGAGCTCGCCGCGCTCGACCTCGCCGCCCTGGAGCGGCGGTTCGGCGAGGCGCACAGCCGCCTCTACGGCTTCGTGCTCGACGGCGGCGCGGAGATCGTCAACCTCCGAGTCGTCGCTACCGGACGCGTGCCGCTGCCGGAGCTCGAGGCTCGTCCGGAGGGCGGCAAGGATCCCTCGTCGGCGCGGACGGGCACGCAGCGCGTCTGGACGCCCGACGGCTCGTTCGACGTCCCGACCTACGCCCGCGCCGCGCTCGAGCCGGGGATGACGATCGACGGCTACGCGATCGTCGAGCAGTACGACGCCACGACCGTCGTTCTCCCCGGACACCACGCGGTGGTCGACCCCTGGATGAACCTCCTGATCAGTCCCGAGTTGAGCCGATGAGCACCACGATCGACGTCGCAACCCTCGACCTGATCGAGAACGCACTGCTCAACGCCCGGTTCGAGATGGACGAGGTCGTGCGGCGCGCAGCCATGTCGCCGACGATCCGGGTGCAGCACGACGAGTTCCCGATGATCTGCAACGCCCGCGGCCAGATGGTCGTGGGCCAGTTCGGCTCGTACATCCCCGAGGTCATCGACCGCTTCGGCGGCAAGATCTCCGAGGGGGACGTGATCCTGCTCAACGACCCGTACCTCTGCAAGGGATCGATCTCCCACTGCAACGACTGGCTCGTGATCCTGCCGATCTTCCACGAGGGTAAGCGCATCGCGTTCGCCTCGCTCTTCGGACACATGATGGACGTGGGCGGCAAGGTGCCGGGCAGCCAGGTCTCGGACGCCCTCTCGATCTGGGAGGAGGGCATCCGGATCCCGCCGATCAAGATCTTCGCCAAGGGCGTCCTCAACGAGACGGCGCTCGACGTGATCCTCAACAACACGCGCACGCCGGACACGAACCGGAGCGACCTGATGGCGATCATCGGCGGCTGCCGCGCCGCGGAGCGCCGGGTCATCGAGATCTGCGAGCGCTTCGGGCCGGAGACCTTCCAGTTGGCCTGCGACGCCCTCCTCGAGCGGACGCGGCAGGCGATGGCGCACATCATCCGCACGTACATCCCGGAGGCGCCGCAGACGTTCACCGACTGGGTCGACGACGACGGGTGCGGCAACGGGCCCTTCAAGATGGTGCTGACGATCTGGCGAGAGGGCGACGTCTGCCACGCCGACTGGACGGGGACGGCCGACCAGGCGCCCGGGTCGATCAACTTCCACATTCACGAGGGCCTCTGCAAGCTCTTCCTCGGCATCTACATGATCATGGCCTTCGACCCCGAGATCCTGTTCAACGACGGGATCTACGACGTCTTCGAGGTCACGCTCCCCGAGGGGTCGCTGCTGAACCCGAAGTTCCCGGCGCCGCTATCGAACCGGCTGAACGTCCACACACGCTTCTTCGACTGCATGAGCGGAGCACTGGGCCAGAAAGCGCCGGAGCTCTCGATGGCAGCGGGATACGGGACGAGCCCGTTCTTCGTCTTCTCGGGGTACGACGCCGATGGCGAGTACTTCCAGTTCGTCGAGCTCCTCTTCGGCGGGCTCCCGGCCCGGTACAAGGCGGACGGCCTCGACGGGCACTCGTGGTGGCCGCTCTTCCGGACGACCCCGGCGGAGTACGCCGAGAGCTACTACCCGGTGCGGATCTCGAGCTACGTCCCCGCGCGCGACACCGGGGGCGCTGGATTCCACCGCGGCGGCACGGGCATCGAGAAGACGTACGTGTTCACCGGGCCCGGCGCGTTCACCGTGAACGACGACCGCGCCACGATCCCGCCGTGGGGGATCAACGGCGGGCGACACGGCGGCTGCAGCACGAAGACGCTGATCCGCGCGTCGGGCGACGTCGTCGCGCTCCGGTCGAAGATCGATCAGGTTCCCGTCAACGCCGGCGACATGCTCGTCTTTCGGACAGCGGGCGCCGGTGGCTGGGGCGACCCGCTCGAGCGCGACCCGCAACTCGTGCTCCGGGACGTGCTTCGCGACCTCGTCTCGCACGAGGTGGCGCTGCGCGACTACGGCGTCGTCGTCGACGGGACTGCCTACGACGAGGCTGCCACCGCGGCCGAGCGCGTACGGCTCAGAGAGCAGCGCGGCCCCATCCAGCTCTTCGACTTCGGCCACGCCCCCACAGGAGGATCCGCATGACGACCAACCTTCGCTCCCGTCTCTCCGAGCCGGGCGCTATCGTCGCCCTCGGCGCGCACGACGGCCTCACCGCGAGGATCGCTCAGCGGGCCGGCATCGAGGCGCTCTACCACGGCGGCTACGCGACGGCCGCGCACCACTTCGGCCTGCCCGACGTCGGACTGATCGGCCGTGCAGAGGTCGTCGAGAGCGTGCGCCGCGTGCGCGCGGCGACCGATCTGCCGATCGTCGTCGATGCCGACACCGGCTACGGCTCCGAGGCGGGCACCTGGCTCACGGTGCGCGAGCTCGAGGCCGTCGGCGCCAGCGCCGTTCAGATCGAGGACCAGATCTCGCCGAAGCGCTGTGGTCACATGGAGGGCAAGGACGTGATCCCGGCCGAAGAGATGGTGATCAAGGTCAGCGCCGCCGTGGCCGCGAGACGCTCCGACGAGACGCTGATCATCGCGCGGTCAGACGCGCTCCAGGTGACCGGGCTCGAGGACACGATCGCGCGCTGCAACGCCTACAGCGAGGCCGGCGCCGATCTCGTGTTCGTCGATGCCCCCCGCACGGTGGAGGAGTACGCGGCGATCACCGAGCGCTGCTCTGCGCCCTGCGTCGCGAACATGTCGGAGACGGGAAGGTCTCCGTCGATCCCGACCCCCGAGCTGGAGGAGATGGGGTACAAGCTCGTCATCTTTCCCAGCACGCAGACGTGGCTCTTCGCCAAGGCCTACGAGGAGCTCTGCCGGGCCGTCGTCCAGGAGCGGACCACCACGTCCCTCATGGATCGCTTCACGAGCTTCGACGACGTCAACGCGTTGCTCGGGCTCGCCGAGTGGCAGTCGCGATGAGCGCGCGCGACGTCTACGACTCCCGTGGCTTCGGTGGCCGCCAGGGGGCGGGCGAGCGCCCGGCGGTCGTCGTCGTCGACTTCATCGAAGGCTTCACGAACCCGGCGTCTGCTCTCGCTTGCGACGCGGACGCCGCGGTCGGCGCGACCCGCCATCTGCTCGACGCGGCGCGGGCCGCGAGAGTGCCGGTGATCTTCACGACGGTCTGCTACGACGACGACGACCTCGCGCGGGCCGCGATGTTCGTCGCCAAGGCGCCCGCGCTCGCGACGTTGCGTCCGGGCTCTCCCTGGGTCGAGGTCGACGCGCGCCTTGCCCGTCACGCGGAGGAGCCGGTGCTCGTCAAGCTCTTCGCGTCCGCGTTCTTCGGAACGCGCCTCGACGAGATGCTTCGCGAGGCGGGCTGCGACACGGTCGTGGTCACGGGCGCGTCCACCTCGGGTTGCGTGCGGGCGACGGCGGTCGACGCGCTCCAGTACGGCTACCGCGTCCTCGTGCCGCGGGACGGTGTGGCGGACAGGGCGGCCGACGCGCACAACGGGTCGCTGCTGGACATCGACGCGAAGTACGGGGACGTGATCTCGATCGACGAGGCCATCGCCGCGATCGCACCGGCAGCCCGGGGGCCTGCCCAGAAGACGGTCCGCCCGTGAGCAGCGCCGGCGCCGCGATCGTCACGTTCAACGCCGCGCGTGTCGTCTTCGGCGCGGGCGCCTCGGCCGAGACAGGTGAGCACCTCCGGCAGCTCGGGGTCACACGCGCCCTCGTCGTCTGCGACCGTTTCGTGACCGAGTCCGGCCTCGGCGGGCGCCTTGAGGCGTTGCTTCGCGCCGCCGGCGTCGAGCCGGTCGTCTACGACCACATTGTCGGCGAGCCGAACGAGACGTCCGTGCAGGAGGCGGTGGAGGCCGCGCGCGGCGGCTTCGACGGATTCGTCGGCGTCGGCGGCGGCTCCGCGCTCGACACCGCGAAGCTCTGCGCGCTGTTCGCGACGCACGAGGGAGACCTGCTCGACTACGTCAACGCGCCGATCGGCGCGGGCCGGGCGCTGCCGGGGCCCGTGCTTCCGATCGTCGCGCTGCCGACGACGTCGGGCACAGGCTCCGAGGTCACGACGGTGGCGATCGTCGACTTCCCGCGGCTTGGGACGAAGACGGGCATCTCGCATCAGTACCTGCGGCCGTCGCTCGCGATCGTCGACCCTGCGTTGACCGTGTCGTGCCCCCCGGGGGTCACGGCGTCGACCGGCATCGACGCGCTGATGCACGCGCTCGAGGCGTACACCGTCTCGTCCTACGACACGCGGCCGCATCTCCCGCTCGGCGAGCGGCCGCCGTACCAGGGCGCCAACCCGTTCTCCGACCCGCTGTGCGAGCGCGCGATCGAGCTCGTCGGCCGGAACCTCCGCACCGCCGTCTCGGACGCGAGCGACATCGAGGCCCGGACGGCGATGGCACTGGCCTCGACGATCGCCGGCATCGCCTTCTCCGGCGCGGGCGTCCACATCCCGCATGCGCTCGCCTACCCGATCGCCTCGCTCCAGCACGAGTGGAGGCCGCCGGGCTACGGCGGCGCAGCGCTCGTCCCGCACGGCTTCGCCGTCGCCTTGAGCGCGCCGGCCGTGTTTCGCTTCATCGCGGACGCCGTGCCCGAGCGGTGCGCAACCGCGGCACGGCTCCTCGACGGCGGCGACGACCTCGCTGTCTCTCTCGAGCAGCTGATGGAGGACGTTGGCGCGCCGACGCGGCTCAGCGAGGTCGGATACGGCGCGGACGACCTGGGGGCTCTCGTCCCCGGCGCACTCGACCAGCGGCGGCTCCTCGTCGGCGCCCCGAAGGAGATCGGCGCGGCCGAGCTCGAAGCGATGTTGAGGGCGTCTCTGTGACCGAGCGTGCTTGGCCGTCCAGGGTGGCCATCGTCGGCGCGGGGACGATGGGTATCGGCATCTCGCACGTCTTCGCCGCGAGCGGCATCACGACCGTGCTCGTCGACGCCACCCCGGAGCTGTCCGCGGCGGCGCGGGAGCGCTCCGTCGAGCTCCTCTCCCGGCTCGAAGCGGGAGGCAACGTCGGCCGCGGCACCGCGGCGATCGCGGAGCAGCACCTCTCGGCCGCGGCGTCGATTGCGGACGCCGTGCAGGGCGCCGATCTCGTCGTCGAGGCTGTCTTCGAGCGTCCCGACGTGAAGGCGGCAGCGTACGGCGAGATCGAGGCGACCGTCGGAGACGACGCCATCATCGCGACGAACACGTCGTCCATCCCGATCACGGAGCTCGCGGCGGTTCTGCGACGGCCGGAGCGGTTCCTCGGCGTGCACTGGTTCGTCCCTCCCCTCCTCGTGCCGTGTGTCGAGGTGATCCCCACGAGCTCGACCGACGGGTACGTCGTCGAGACGGTCGTCGGCGCGCTGACCCGGCTCGGCAAGAGCGCCGTCGTCGTCGGCGACGGTCCCGGGTTCGTCGCCAACCGCATCCAGTTTGCCATGTTCAGGGAGGCGGCAAGGATCGTGGAGGACGGGATCGCGAGTCCCGACCAGGTCGACGAGGTCGTGCGCTCGTCCTTCGGCTTCCGGCTTCCGTTCTTCGGCCCTTTCACGATCGCCGATATGGCGGGGCTCGACGTCTACGCCGACATCTTCGACACGCTCGAGCGGGGCCTCGGCGCAGGCCTGTCCGCTCCCAACGTCCTCCGGGCGCACGTCGCCCGCGGGGAGTTCGGGGTCAAGACCGGACGAGGGTTCCTGGAGCTGTCGCAGGCGCAGGCGGAGGAGCTGATCGACCGGCGGGATCGTGCCTACGTCGCGCTGGCAAGGCTCCGGCGGGAGGTCGAGGCGTGACGGTCGTGCCTGCGCAGATGCTTCCCAGCCAACGACTCGACGGCAGGCACGCGATCGTGACCGGAGCAGGGCGCGGTATCGGTCGCGCGGCCGCGCTCGCCCTGGCGGAGGCGGGGGCGAGCCTGACGCTCTTCTCCCGCTCGGAGGAGGAGTTGGCCGCAGTGGCCGGCGAGGTGCGCGAGCGCGGAGGCCGGGCGGAGGCGTGCGTCGGGGACGTGCGGTCCCCGAGCGACGTCGAGCGTCTCGTCGAGGCGGCCGCCGCTTACGGCGACCTCGCCATCTGTGTGACGGCAGCAGGGCTGAACCGTCCCTCCGCGACACTCGAGCAGTCGCTCGACGACTTCGACCTGGTCGTCGACACCAACCTTCGCGGCACGTATCTCGCGTGCCGCGCGTTCGCCTCTGCCGTCCGCGCCCGGGGACGCGGCGCGCGGATCGTCGCCATCTCGTCGCAGATGGGGGAGGTCGGCTACCCCGGCCGAGCTGCCTACTGCGCGAGCAAGCACGCCGTGAACGGGCTCGTGCGGGCGCTCGCCGTGGAGTGGGCGCCCGACGGGATCGCCGTCAACGCCGTCGCGCCGACGTTCGTCGACACCCCCCTCACACGTCCGATGTTCGAGGACGAGGCGTTTCGTGCAGACGTGCTCCGGCGACTGCCCGTGGGACGGATCGGCGTGCCGTCGGAGGTCGTCGGCGCCATCGTCTTCCTCGCCTCCGACCAGGCCACCCTGGTCACCGGGCACATCCTTGCAGTCGACGGCGGATGGACGGCGTGGTAGTGAGATGGTGCGGACGGTGATCAGGTGACAGACGGCAGGCCTGTCGACTCCACGCACCCCGGGCGCGGCGGCCCCGGCCCCCTCGCGGGTCTGCAGCTGATCGAGCTCGGCACGTTGCTCGCCGGGCCGTTCGCCGGCCGCCTGCTCGGCGACATGGGCGCGGAGGTGATCAAGGTCGAGCCGCCCGGGAAGCCCGACCCGCTCCGCGATTGGGGTCACGCACGCTACGAGGGCCGTTCTCTCTGGTGGCCGGTGCAGTCGCGGAACAAGAAGTGCATCACGCTCAACCTCCGTGAGTCGCGAGGCCAGGAGCTCCTGCTCGAGCTCGTCCGCGTCGCGGACGTCGTCTCCGAGAACTTCCGCCCGGGCACGCTCGAGCGGTGGAACCTCGGCTACGACCGGCTCTCGGCCGCCAACCCGGGCATCGTCCTGGCGCGCATCTCCGGGTACGGCCAGACCGGGCCGTATGCCGAGCGTGCGGGCTTCGCATCGGTGGCCGAGGCGATGGGCGGGCTCCGCTACATCAACGGCTTCCCGGGCGAGGCGCCCCCACGCACCGGGATCTCGCTCGGCGACTCGCTCGCCGCGATGTTCGCTGTGCAGGGCATCCTCGCGGCCCTCTACCACCGCGACGTGCTCGGCGACGGCCGAGGGCAGGTCGTCGACGTGTCGCTGATGGAGGCGTCGTTCGCGCTGCTCGAGAGCGCCGTCCCCGAGTACGACCGGCTCGGCATCGTGCGCCAGCCCACCGGCACGGGGCTGAAGGGCGTGGCGCCGTCGAACATCTTCAAGTCGCACGATGACCTCTGGGTGGTGATCGCTGCGAACCAGGACAACGTCTTCCGCCGTCTGTGCGAGGCGATGGGTCAGCCCGAGCTCGCCGACGATCCGCGCTTCGCGACGCATCTCGCGCGCGGTGAGAACCAGGGGGCGATCGAGGGCATCGTCGCGGAGTGGGCGGCGCGGCACGACGCCCAGGACATCGACCGCATCCTCAACGACGTCGGTGTCGTCTGCGGGCCGATCAACACGATCGCCGAGATCTTCGAGGACTCGCAGTTCAGGGCGCGAGACATGCTCGTCGAGCACGTGGATCCCGAGTTCGGGCCGTACATCGGGCCGGGCATCGTCCCGAAGTTCTCGGAGACGCCGGGCGAGGTGCGGTGGTCAGGCACGTGGCAGGAGGGCAGCCACAATGAGGAGATCTACTGCGGCCTGCTCGGACTCACCGCGTCGGAGCTCGACGGGTTGCGACATGATGGTGTCGTATGAGCATCACGATCTGCGACGTCGGA
>Ga0315273_10010651_pt1 | contig 11739 bp, 21 predicted proteins | sample YL17G02_0_MG_FD_205753 | JGI IMG/M metagenome (GOLD analysis project Ga0315273, IMG submission 205753) | Sediment microbial communities from Yellowstone Lake, YNP, Wyoming, USA - YL17G02_0 | ecosystem: Environmental > Aquatic > Freshwater > Lake > Sediment | place: USA: Wyoming | collected... | reverse complement strand
TGGGCCGGGGCTGTACCAGGGCCGGATCTGATGGTCGAGCATTTCGCGCGCATGAAGGCCCTGGGCCTTTCCAGGATCGAGCAGCACCACTGCGACACCGCCGCGGCGGCCCATTGGAACGCGCCCGACTCCGTCGGCCTGCTGTTCATCGACGCGGATCACTCTTACGAGGCCGTGCGGCGTGACATGGAAGCCTGGTCGCCCTGCGTGCGTTCGGGCGGCTACGTGGCGTTCCACGACCAGTGGGCTCCTGGCCCCTCTCGCGTCATCGCGGAGCTTCCGGGCTGGTACGCGCCGTGCGGGATCACCGACTCGCTGGCGGTATTTCGGAAGGGCTGAAGCGCCGCACGATCCAGCGGCCGACGTAGACGCCACCGACCGTGGCGATCACGTCGGATGCATGGTTCGCGATCGAACTGGCCGGCTCCACCTTGTCGAACGCCGCACGGCGGGCGCCCCGCTGCGCTGCGAGGTAGGCAAACTCGACGCCGAGTGAGGTGAGCACCGCTGCCGTCACACTGATCCCGAGCAGGCCAGCCATCACGCCGATTCCGGCGTGCATCGCGGTGTCGCGGTCTACCAGCGCGGCGTGCTGCTCGGCGGCGTTGTGGGCTATCAGCATCACAGCAAGCGCTCGCCGGTGCCGGCCTGGTACCGCCGCACGATCTGGAATCTCGGTACCTTCGGATCGAGTCCGACGCTCACCGCGCGATCGTGAGCACCCTCGGTGGCGCCGATGCGCGCGAACGTCTTGGCGCTCTCCAGGGTGGCGTACGGGCCCCATGGCCCCTCGGCGAGCGGCGCGTTCGACCCGCGAGCGAGCGCCCAGACGTAGTAGCCGCTGGCGTTGCTGGCATGGCGCGGCGCGCCTTCGATCCAGTTCCAGCCGAGATTCGTGATGCCGATCGTGCCTGATTCGTCGAACGTGACGTACCCCGCTCGCGCCAGCCGGGAGACTTGATAACGCACGGTGTTCGATGGCAGTCGCCCTTGCAGGTGCCCCGTCAGCTCGCGCACGGAAAACGGTCGATTGCCCTGACCGGCGCTCGCCAGCGCGCGCCGCACATCTTCGTTCCAGGCGTCGCGCGAATCGCTCGCGTTCGGCTCGTACTGCGCGAGTCGATTCAGGTAGCCGACTGCGCGACGCGCATCGTCCTCGTCCCATCCATCCCAGGTCGCGCGCGCCTCGGTCCCGTCGGGAAGCCGTACATAGTAGTGTCCGCCTTCGTACGAGACGGTCATTGGCGGGCGAATCTGATGCCAGTCAATGGGAGGCACCTCTCGCGGAAATCCGTTCCGCATGAGCGCCGACTTGCCCGTTCGCGTCTCGTAGTCGCGCCACGCGGCCTGCGCTGCCTCCTCGCGAGCCTGCCAGGATTGGAGCCCCCGGCCCTCCGCCGCGCCGTACTCGCGCGAGTACACGTCGCGCCAGGTCTGGTCGTCGTTCGGTCGATAGGCTCTCACGCGGCCTCCTGAATCCACTGGAGCACGGTGTCCTTCGGGTAGCTCGGGCCGCAGTCGCTGTGCCCGTGCCCATCCTTCGGGTACGCCGCGGTCACGTCTCGGTGCTGGCAAAGCCCCCGTCCGCCCGCCGCAAGCTCCGCCACCGTGAGCCACACCATCGGAATGTTGTACTGCTTGCACTTCGCGGCGACGAGCCGAGCGACGAGCCGGAGCATCCGCTGCCCGTACGGGTCGAGCCACTCGTCGCGCGTCTGCTTCGCGTAGCCCGCCTGCTCGATGCCGAGGCTCCGCCGGTTCACGCCCGGGGCGTGGAAGGCGATGTCCTTGTCGCGCACGCTCTGAACGATCGAGTCATCGTCCACGGTGTAGTGCGCGCTGGCAGGCTTCACTGGCGCCTTGAAGTACGCCGCGACCGCCTCCGCGCTCGAATGAAACTCGCCGACCTCGGCGGAGTGCAGCACGATCACGTCGATCGTTGTCCGCTCTGCGTACCCGTAGTCGCGCGCCTGGACGAACCTGATCGGCGGCAGGCCGTCCGGTGCCACAGGCGCGGGGGCCGGCTCGACGAACAGCGTAGGATCAAGTACGGCGCGCGTCGCCGCATCGACCACGCCGTCCGCTGGCAGCCCACGCCGCGCCTGGAAGGCCGACGTGCCCCGTTCCGTCATGGGACCGAACTGCCCGTCGGCCGTGAGCGGCCAGCGCTCCGTCCACCCGTCGGGACGCGCCTCGGTGCGGAGCACCGCCTGCCACGCCGCCACGTCGTGACCACTGAGGCCGCGCTTCAGGTCACGCCAGAGCGCTGGGGCGGGCTTGATCATGCCCCGTCAGGGTACGGCTGGGCGGTGGGCGGGCGCAAGTTTCCGGTCGCGCCCTATGGCGGCAACGGGCCCAGCGTGGACGGCGGCACGAACGGCACCGCACCCGCGCGCAGCTCGGCGGCCAGCAGCCAACCGCTACCAGGCTGGATCAGCGCGGTATCCCCGGAGACGATCATGCGCAGTCGCACGGTTACCGGATCCGTGACGGAGCCGAGAGCAATGGCGGCGAACCCCGTCGTCGAGGTCGTAGTGAGCGTTCCTCCGGGGCCCGGCGACGTAGAGACTACAATGCCGCCGCCGCCGAGATAGATGCTCTGCTCTCCAGCACCAACCTCGACGGTAGGGGCACCACTGATCTGAATCCCCTGGGACGGTTCGCCGTCCCCGTCCTGCGCCGTGATGCTCCACATGACCAACAACACGTTGCCTGCGGTGAAGCTCGGGAGCGGCACGGCGAGGCGCGTGGCGGTCGCGCGCAGCACGTCCCTCCAGAAGTTCGCAGCGTACTGCCCGATGTATTCTTGCACGCCATCGAACCCGATCTGAACGAGTGCGCCACTCCCTCCCGCACCAAACTCCTTCCACCGACCCGGCCCGGCGGCGGGCTTGATGACCGTCGTGCCGTTCGGTGGCGTGGCGCTGTCAGCCTTGTCGAGCCGGAAGGTGCTAGGCCCCTGCTCGCAATAGCAATACGCCCCGTCGGCGACGGTGGTGGTGTTGATGCCCTGCACGCTCGCGCTCGGATCACCCGTCCGCGTGAGCCGCGGCGACAGAATCAGCAGGCTCGGGGGGAAGCTCTGGAAGTTCATGGTGCAGGCGTCCTCAGTTACAGCTTCCCGACCCGACCGCCGCCTCGTTCGGGTGGTACGCCCTCACGCCGCCTCGTTCTCAGACCGCAGTGCCGGTCGCGTCCACCCATCCCGAGGTGCCGTTGCCGTTGTACCAGATCGGCTGTCCAGGCGCGTCGGGCCCCGATAGGTCCGTGTCGAAGTACATGCAGCCGAATCCCGGCGCACCGCCGCCCTGGAACACCGGGCGCTTCGCCGTGGGGCCCATGCCGCCCACGCAGCCCGTCGGTTGGTTGACGTTCGTTCCCAGGTTGGCCGGGAAGTGCCCCATCCAGAAGTCCTCTGGGAAGGCCATCGTGCCGTCGTGGACCCAGTTGACGGTCGAGCCCGCTTCACTCGCGAGCCAGTCCGGCTGGAGGCCGTCGAGCGAGAGGCCGCCCGAGAGCACCGTGACGTTCAGGATGCCGCCCGTGAGTACCTTGACGGGCGGAACCCCAGCGGCCTCCCTGCTCGCCGTGCCAAGCTGGTTGAAGATGACGTAGTACTCCGGTCCCGTGCCCGGCACCGTGATCATCGCGTCGCCTGGCGGACCGCCGGTGCTCAGGTTCTTCAGCTCCGCGCCGTCGTCCACGACGAACACCACCGAGACGCTCGGGTCCACCGTCGTGAAGTCCAGGGCCGCCGGATCTGTACCAGTGTGCTTGTTCGACTGGAGGCGTACTCCGCCAGCGGTGCGCGCGAGATTGAGCAGAGTCGCCTGGCGCTGGATCTGGATTGGGATCGCGTCGTGCGGGCCGCGAGGCGAGACGATCTGCGAGCCCTTCATGTCGTAAACGACGGAGGGCCCAGATCCGCCAGGCGGTATGGCGTAGATGGGAGGCCCCACCTGCGGGCAGTAGATCGTCGTCGGCCCCGTGTTCGCCGCGACAACGGCCATGACCTCGACCCACGTTCGCACGTCGCCCAGCCCGTCCGGGCGCCACACGAGCACGCCGGTGTTCTGCGCGGGCAGGCGACGGAACCACCGTCCCGGCCCAGACAGCGGAGCGATCACGTTCACGCCGTCGGCGATCGTGGTGCTGTCACGCCTGTCTAGCTGGTACTCGAATCTGTTTTCCTCGCAGTAGACGAGCGCACCGTCGGCGAGCGGCGTCGTCGCCAGCCCCGCGACGCTGCTGCTTGGGTCACCCGCGCGGGTGAGCACCGGGGAGAGGATCAGGAGACTGGGAGGAAACGCTTGCTTGTTCATTGGAACATGGCCTCGGTTTCCGCGATCATCGCGGGGGTCTGGTCGATGACGATGCCGAGCATGACCATCGACGCGGTGAACGCGATCAAGTCCTCGGCGATGCTCGACTCGTAGTCCTCGGGAAGATGCGTGGGTAGCTCGCCACCCTGGATGGCGCGCTTGTGTTCGACCGCGATCGCTCCGAGCACAAAGAGGCCGATGCCTCCGCCCACCACCAGCATGAAAGCGCCGAACGGATTCATCAGATACCCGTCTGCCCGATGGCGAGCGCCATGTACGTCGGACCGACGCCCGCTCCGGCCAGGACGACCTTGTTGACCACGTCCAGGCTGTTGGCGACCATGCGCTGCTTCAGGCGCAACAGTGCCTCTGCGGGATTGCCCGCGACGGCGGCCGCTACGCGCGCATTGGACGGAGGAAACTGACCGCCCACGTTGATCGTCGGTGCGGTCACGAACCACGCCTGCCAGAGCGGGCCAGCGCCTGCGCCGGCAAGCTGAAGCTCGCACGCGGCGTCCTCGGTGGCCGCCGCGGCCTCGGCCAGCTTGTTGGCGAGCCGCGACTCCATTTCAGCGGCGTCGCCCGCTTCCACGCCCCAGAGAGCCATGCCTGCGCCGAGCGCCTCGAATAGTGCCATGATGTTTCTTCCTTTTCGGACGTGTGCCGAGCGATCAGTCGAGGTCCAGTAACGCGACAGCCATGTACGTCGGACCGTCGCCGGCCCCCGCCACCTCGACCTTGCAGACCAGATCGCTGACGAAGGGCGCCAGGCGCTGTTTCAGTAGCAGCACCGCCTCCACAGGGTTTCCTGCGACCGCGGCGACGAAGCCAGCGTTCTGCGGAGCCACCGTGATGACTCCACCGGATACCTGATTTGCCGTGGTGAGCCACCCCTGCCACTGGGGGCCGCTGCCAGCCCCGGCCAGGTTGAAATCGACGATCTTGGTTTCGCCGGCAGCAAGCGCGGCGGCGACCTGGGCCTGAAGCCGGGTGACCATTTCGGCAGCGTCGCCTGCCTCGACAGCACGCACGTTGAAGTTCGGGGTCGCGGCGAGCGTAGCGGAGAAAAGCGCCATGGTGATTTCCCTTTACCCTTCTGACAGACTGACCAGCGCGATAGCCATGTACGTCGGGCCCACGCCGCCGCCCGCCACGACCACCTTGTTCACGAGCGAAATGGCCGTGACGGCATTGAGTGCGGCCAGCCGCTGGGATAGCAACAGCCGCGCCTCGATCGGATTGCCCGCCACAGCGGCGACCACGCGAGCGGCGGTCGGATCCACGGTGACAGTGGCTTCGCCGCGGACCAGCCACGCCTCCCAAAGCGGCCCAGCGCCCGCGCCGGCTATCTGCAAGTCAGCGATCAACTGCGGAGAAGCCGCGATGGCGGCGGTCAGCCGCGTGACCATTTCGTCAGCGTCTCCGGCTTGGACGGCCTGGATGTCGAAAGAGGGAGGCGTGTCCGAGTAACTGGCGTCGATGAGTGCCATGGGAGGTTCTTCTTTCAGGCGAGCCGTACGTTGACGGGGAGGAGAGAGAACCCAGATGGTTCGGGCAGCCGCGTCCCGCAGCGCGCAACGTCCTGCGGGATCGCGAGGCTCCGGCCACCCTGGCACCAGAGCGGGCCCGGCGTGAGCCGCGTGGCAGGGCGCAGCCCGCGCGTGGCCAGCCAGCTTGCCGGTTCCACTGCGACGAGCCCGAGCGCGCCGCCGGCCAGCCGCTGGATCTGCGACACCGCGAGGCTCACGCTGTCGGACTGACCGATGACCTGCCCGGCGCGCACGACCTGTCCCGGGGCGAGCACGGGGGCCAGCGAGCCAAAGTAGCTGACAATGACCGGCTCGTGCCGGCTCGTGACCTCGATGCGGTCGGGCCCGACGCGCGTGGCCGTCCCGCTCACCAGAGCGTACACGGGGGCGACCCCGCGGGTGCTGCGGATGCCCAGCGTCGGCGCGCAGGCGGCGCCGCCCAGACAGTCGGTGACCTCTCCCTCGTCGAACACCGCGCGGACGGGCCGGACCAGCGCTCGGTAGGCCGCCAAGCCTCCGACCACCGACCAGATAGCGACGCCAAGCGGGGAGCCCATGCACCCGCAGGCTACATGGCTCCCCCAGGCAACGCAAAAATTCGGTACTCAGCCCAGACCGAGGCGGGAGAGCAGGCGCCGGACCCCCGGGTGCAGCGGCGCGGGCAGCGCCGCGACGGCGAACCACCCGGCCCCGGTGTGCTCCGCGTTCAGGCGGGGCCGAAACTCGCGCGGGGCCTTGCCGCCCAACGTCCAGTAGACCAGGCCGTCCGGGCTCCGCGTCACGTCGAGCGAGGCCCGCTCCACGTCCACCGGCCCCTGGTAGCCCGTCTCCTCTGCCAGCTCGCGCAGCGCTGCGTACGGGGGCGCGGCGTCGGTCCGCTCGACCATCCCGCCGGGGAGCGCCCACGTGCCGTCGTCGCTGCGCCGTAGGAGCAGGATCCGCCCCGTGGGGGCGACGAGCAGGATGCCAGCGGCGGCGGTGTCCCCCGGATCAACGTGATCATCCTTCAATGAATTCGCTTGGTGCGTCTCTACAAGCTCGATTTCGGAATTTGTCCGAAGGTATCGAGTCTCTACGCCATGAATGGAGGACGTAACAAATTCCACAAGCCACCCGAAAGTGCCCCCTTTCGGGCCTCCGTAGTAGCCCTGTCCTTTGGGGACGGTGCCCCGGATTTTGCGCCCGCCGCCGAGAACAGTGTACTCCACACCGCTCTGCCTGAACACCATGCCCTTGGCAAGCTGGTCTGCTCTCATGTATCCTCGTCGTCCGCCTCGGAGTCGGGGTCGGCATCCGTGTCGTCGGCTTCCTCCGGCGAGGTATCCTCGTAGAGCTTTTCTAGCTCTGCGACCTCCGCGAGAGTGACCTTCCGCGCGGTCACGAACAGCGTGGGTGATCCCCGGAAGTCACGCAGGCTCAGGTGATACTCAACGTCCGAGTCGAGACTAGCGAGCGCTTCCACGATGTCGGTGTCCGACTCATCGAGCCCCACGAGCAGCGGCGCGGCGGCCGGGCCGCCCAGTGACTTTTCCAGCGCTAGCAGTCTTGTCATCGGGTTCTTGGTCATGGTGTCCCCTTCCGGTGCTTCACCGGAGCCCCTGCGGCCGCGCCTTGCCGCGGTCGAACGCTTGCAGCTTGCACGGGCCAGCGTAGCCGATGCGCCGTCCCGTCACTAGCTCTGCGATTGCGTCGGCGACGAATTCAATCACGTCGTCGTCGCGCTTGTGCCACTCCGTCACCCACTTCACCCAGTGCTCGTCGCTGAAATCGGTGCGGTCGCGCCGCACCGCCACGCGCTCCGGCCCCAGCACGAATTCGCCGGGGTAGAGGAAGTCGGTCGCGTGTCCGAATTCGTGCGCGATGATCGCCCCCACCGTGTTCTCCGGCAGCTCGACCATTTCGGGAGCGAGCATGATCACCACACCGTCGTCGCGTGTGCCCGCGAAGTGGCGCGGCGAGTCGTGCATCGACGGCGCGACGTAAAGCATCGCTCGCTTCGTCGCGATGAGCCCCGCGTCCACGAACGCTTCGCGCATCACCAGGAAGTACGGTTCAAGGATCAGCAACGCCTCCTCGGGCGTCACGCTGGTCGTCGTGTCGGCGCACTCGGTCACAGCGCCACCGGTCCCCGTCACCCTCGGTACTGCTGCGCCCTCGCCTGGACCTGACGTACCGCGTTCGCCACGTACGTCGGATCCACGTGGCCGGCTTGCGTGCCGGCGCGCAGGTGGCGCACCGCCTCGTCGGGGGTGAGCATCACGAGCGTGTCGCGTCGCTGGCACTGGCAGCACGGCACGTTCGGGTGCAGCGCGCCGTGCCGCTGCGAGTACGCCCAGGGCGGGCTCGTCGGGTTGCCCGGCGGCGGCTGACCCTGGCTCACGAAGATGCACTCATCCCAGCTCACCACGACGTGCTGTCGCTGCCCGCACGTGTCGCACACGATCTCGAAGCGCACTCCGTCGGGCAGGTAGCTCGTCCGCGAGGCGTAGTGGTCGTCCGCTCCCGCGCCACCGAGCGCGCCGGTTCCGAACTGGGCCAGGTCAATGTCGCTGAAGTCGTCCGCCATGAAATGTTCCCTTTCGTCGTCCCGGCCGGGAGGATAGCTCAGCGTCCTGGCCGAACGCTACTTTTCGGATGCTATCCTCCGAAGGGCGGCCGTCGAGATACCCTGCTGTGGGGTGCGGTCCGGGTCGCTGGGCGGAGGGAGCATCGCCTGGAGCCGGAGCCGGGCCATCCGCATATCAAGCTGCATCCGGCTCAGGCCCTCCACGAAATCCCGTAGTTCGTCGAGCTTTGCGAGCAGACCCGCGCGATCTACCTCTGCGATCAGCTTTTCGGCCTTGGACAGCGCCTCGATGGCCTCTCCGATGCCATCCACCGCTGACAACGGCCGCGCTCCTAGACCGATTTTGCCCGGGGAGGCGGGGTGTCGCGCAGCCGGCGCAGCACCGTGATCAGGTCGTCGAGCGCCGCGCTGGCCATCTGTTCGGCCTGAAGCTGCGCCGCCATCGCTCGGATGACGCCGGCCTTGATGGGCGTCCCCGAGGTGCCGTGCATCGGGGTCGATGCAGGCGGCTCTGACAGCGTAAATGTCACCGACTCCCTTGACTGCGGTACCATGCTTCTATCGCTCCTGTCGCGTGGCCGACCTTCTCGGTCAGCGCCGTGACTGCTGCACTGGTCTGCGAGGTGTACGCCGAGAATTCCTCATCCGACACGGATCGGGCAACGCGCTCCTCCATGCGCTTCACCGCGTCACGCACTTCGGTCACTTCCTTCTGCAAGGCGTCGAGTCGCTGGCGCACCAGGGCCAGGCTCTCGTCCTCCGCGATTTCTTTCTTCATTCGCTGCGGCATCGCCGCGAGGCTCGCCGCAAAGCCTGCCGCCGCCGCACCGACCAGCTTGCCGATTTCTTCGAGGGACATGGAGGATGAGGGCCATCGTCAGCTTGGGTTCGAGCCCGCGAACACGTAGATGCCGAGGTCGGGGAACGGCTTGTGGCTCACCTGGCCGGACGGCGGCATGGCGTTGGTGCCGTACAGGTTGGAGAACTGCTGATCGAGCCCACCGAAGTTCCACGCCGCGGATCCGGGGATGGCATCGACGTTGTTGTTCCGGTAGCAGATGACGATCAGCTCGTCGCCCTTCGCTACCGTGAAGTACGGCCGGAACATGGCGCCCGGCGCGGTGTTCGATATTCTCGGGTCGATGACGCCCTGCTGGTACGCGCCGAGTGGGCGGATCCCGTTCCCCCCCGTCGCCGGTGGCTGCGGGAACACGTTGGCGAAGTTCGGCGCCGCGTTCGGCGGCAGGAGCGGCAGCCCTGCTGTCACGAACGTGGCCAGAAGATCGCCCGGTATGTTGATCAGCTCGGTGCGTAGGTTGCCCTGCGCGCGGCCGGGCGCGGTGATCACGCCCGGGATCGGGGCGGGCAGCGTCACCTCCGGCTGCTGGTACAGCACCGTCTCGGTCGCGGACGGCAGCACGAACTGATTGAGCGGCTGCGCCGGACTCCCAGCGAGCCACGTGTCGGGCGCACCGACCGCCTCTTTCGAGAGGTGGTAGGGGAGGCGGCGGCGCTGGAAGTCGCCCACGTTCCGCAGGCGCCAGACCAGCAGGTACCGGTAGTCGATGAGCTGATTGCCTTCCGCGTCGTTGGTCACCTGGGGGAACCACAGTGCCATCTTGGCCCCCATGGGCACCGGCATCCCGCGGAGCAGGTACGGCGAGAAGCCGGGCTTGCCCGCGTCGTCGTCGAGCGTGCCGGGGAACGCGATCGGGATGGTGACGGCCTGCCCCTGGTAGACCGCCTCGAAGCCGTCGAACGGGCGCAGCACGCCCGCCACCGTGAACTGCGCATCTGCAAGTACGTTCTGTGACACTATTCGTCTCCAGTGCTTTTCGCGTAAACCCGGTACGCCAGGTAGCCCCCGAGCAGTGCTCCGAACAGCGCAAGCGACGCGCTCGTGCCCGCATCCTGGCGCACGACCGGGTCGGCGTCACCCCAGCCGCGCGTGGCGCGCAGCGTGTTGCGCGCGGCGCCGACTAGCAGCAGGCCCGCGCCCGCGCCCATCGGGCCGCCCAGCCAGAAGCCGGTGCCGGTGCCGGCGGTGGCCATAAGCAGGCCGACGCCCGCGCCCCGTCGCGCCGCCCGGTACGCATCGGCCGGCGGCAGGCTGGGGTTCAGGGGCAACAGGGTGGGCGCCGCGACCATCGAGGATGGAGCCGGCGAGGCCGGATCGGCGCCGAAGGCCGTCATCGGGGAGGGCGCGAAGTCATCCATGCCGAGCTTCCAGCATACCGAACGGCTGTCTCGGTGGAAAGTTTCGTGCCTTCAGTGCCCGCGGACCGAAGGATCGGGGGGTGTCGGGGGCTCCACCGACACGGGCCGGGGCGGCGCTTTCCTGGCCAGAGCTGCTGGGATGGGCACGTCCTGCCCGTCGCGCAGGCTGTTCACGATGGTGTCGTGGCCGGCGATGGCGAGAAACGCCGACACGAGCCCACCGAGCACGGCGTCGCGCCAGGGCGTCCCGGTCGATGCGGCCTGGAGCACGCCGCTCACCACGCCGAGCCCGAGCGCGAGCACCGGGCGCCAGCGCGCGGGGATCGCGAACGGAGGAAACGACGTGTCCTCCTTCAGTAGACGCACCACGAGGCCGATGACCAAGGCGGCCAGGCCGACCCACTGATGCTTGGCGATCAGGTCGAGGAAAGGCTGTGCGTCCATGCCCCGAGGCTACGCGACTCGCCGCGACCGTCAAGTTTTCGGGGCGTCGGTCAACGGGAGGGAAAGTAAGCCCAGCAGATCAGTGCCAGCGTGCGGCGCGTGGGCGCCCCATCCACAAAAGCGGGCTCACCGTGAGCGCGCATCTGAGCGACGTGGCGCTTCACGAATCCGTCACGCTTGCGCTGCCAGTGTTCCGAGAGGCGCATCGGATCGCCTCCCGCCGCCTTGTACGCAGCGATGAATCCGCCACGTCCGCGCGCCACTTCCGACACGCCGAGCGCTTTCGCGTAGGGCACGAAACTCACCACGTCCCGCAAGCTCATGTACGGGTAGGCCATCGCTCACTGATGCTCCGCGCACACCGTCGTGACCCAGCCCCCGCGCTTGCTCGGGCCGCCCGGAGCCCCGCACTGCTCGCAGATCCGGTAGCTCTGCTCCTCTGCGATGCGGATCAGGGCAAACGCTTGCTCTGGCGCCACTTCCTCGACGTAGAAGCGCAGACCCCCGAACTTGCTCTTGCACTGCGTGCACCGCACGGTCGGGTGCTCGACGGACAGGACCGCGCACAGCACATTCACGAGCGTCTCCCAGCCGGGAGGGCAGTCCGAGTACCGAAGGTCGGTGCCCGCGAACAGCGCCGGGTACGCCGCTGCGAGGCGCT
>Ga0315273_10010650_pt1 | contig 11740 bp, 8 predicted proteins | sample YL17G02_0_MG_FD_205753 | JGI IMG/M metagenome (GOLD analysis project Ga0315273, IMG submission 205753) | Sediment microbial communities from Yellowstone Lake, YNP, Wyoming, USA - YL17G02_0 | ecosystem: Environmental > Aquatic > Freshwater > Lake > Sediment | place: USA: Wyoming | collected... | reverse complement strand
GAGCCCACCCCGCGCCGCCACGTCGTGATGCCGATTCCGCGCATCCTGCGCGGACTCTTCCACCCCCTACCCCTTCGGGACCGGCTCGTGCTCGGCCTCCGCGCCCGGGACGCGCGGAATGTTGTACCGCCGAATCTTGTCGTAGAGGGTCGAGCGGTCGATCCCGAGGATGATCGAGGCCTCCTTGATGTTGCCGCCGGTGCCGCGGAGGGTCGCCTCGATCACCTGACGCTCGACGTCCTGCAGCGTCGCGTTCGACGGCGGGGTCCAGCCGGAGGCCCCCGTCGCCCCGGGCCCGGCTGCGGCGGCCTCGCGGGCGAGGAACGAGAAGTTCTCCTCCGACAGCACGCGCCCCGAGGCGGTGACGATCGCCCGCTCGAGGGCGTTTTCCAACTCACGAACGTTGCCCGGCCAGTCGAGATCCATCAGCAGCCGCAGGGCGCCTTCGGTCACGTCGGTGACTTCCTTGCCCAGTTCGAGGGACAGCCGCTCGACCTCGTGGCGGACGAGGAGCGGAATGTCTTCCTTCCGCTCGCGCAACGGCGGGACTTCCATCGTGATGACATTCAGCCGGTAGTAGAGGTCGTCGCGGAACCGGCCGGCGCGCACCGCCTCCTGCAGGTCCACCTTGGTCGCCGCGATGACACGGACTTCGACCTCGACTTCCTCGGTGCCTCCGACGCGGAAGAACTTCCGCTCCTGCAGCACGCGCAGCAGGTCCATCTGGAGTTTCGGGGAGATCTCGCCGATCTCGTCGAGAAAGATCGTTCCCCCGTCCGCAAGCTCGAATTTGCCCCGCTTTCGCGCGACCGCGCCGGTGAAGGCGCCCCGCTCGTGGCCGAACATCTCGGATTCCAGAAGCGTTTCCGCAAGCGCCGCGCACGAGACGGCCACGAAGGGCCGGTTTCCGCCGTTGCCGCAGGCATGAATGGCCCGGGCGACCATCTCCTTGCCCGTGCCGCTCTCGCCCTGGATCAGCACCGTGCTGCGCATGGGGCCGACCCGGCGGATCAGCTCGAAGATCTCGTGCATTTCGCGGTTCTTGCTGATGATGTCCTGGAACTCGTACTGGCGCGTCAGCTTCTTGCGAAGGATGAGGTTCTCGCGCTGGAGGTTTTTCACCTTGAGGATGCGCTGCACGAGCAGCGAGATTTCCTCGGGGCTGCAGGGCTTGACGATGTACTCCTGCGCTCCTTCTTTCATTGCCGTGATCGCGGTATCCACCGTCGCGTAGGCGGTGATGATGATGACCGCGGCGTCGGGGCGGATCTTCCGCAGCTCCAGCATCGTCTCGATGCCGTCCATTCCGGGAGGCATCTTGAGGTCCACGAAGCAGATCGCATAGTCCGTCTCGCGCACCCGGTCGAGCGCCTCGCGGCCCGAGGCGGCGGCATCCACGTCGTAGCCGTCTTCGCGCAGCCACGCGGCCATGGATTCCCGCATGACCCGCTCGTCGTCCACTATCAGGATCTTCCATCGCTTCATCACGACCGTTCCTCCAGGCTCGCGGGAGCCTCGGAGTCCGCCGCGGCCCTCACGCTGCCTTCGAGCAGGGTGGAGCAGCTTCGGCAGAACTCCGCTCTCTTCTGGTTCAACTGCTGGATGTGCGTGGACAGCGACGCCGCGCAGCGGGAATCGGAACAGTGCACGAGGCCGAAGGTGTGGCCCAGCTCGTGGAAAGCCTCCGTCACCGCCCGTTCGGCCAAAACCTCGGGGATCGGCGGCAGGCCGTAGAACTCCTGCCGCAGCCGTGCCAGAGAAACCACCGCCGCGACCCCGGCGAGCTGAGCCTGCCCGAACACGAACGTGAGCATCGGGATGAACAGGTCCGCTTCGGTGACGCCGAGCACGCGCACCGCGTCGGGCCGGCGGCTCGCCAGAACCCGTTGCAGGATCGCGGACGAGTCGTGCTGGCCGCGCCCGGCATCCCAGGCGTCGTCGGGCTCCGGAAGCGGCGGCAAGCGGCGAACCGGCAGACCGAAGCGTGCGGCCACACGGGCCTCCACCGCCCGCAGCGCCCCCTCGTCGACGCGACCGATCGGCAGCACGTCTATCGAGCCCACGGTTTTGCCTGTCCCGGCCACGGCGACCCCGGCGCGGCCGGTGGCGGCGGATCCGGGGACGGGACCGACGACGAACCGGCCGGAGGCGCCGTTTCGATCCCCGGCTGACGGCCGGTCGGGGCCGCCTGTTCCGCCGCGACGGGAGCGAGGGGCAGGGTGACACGGACCGTCGTCCCGACCCCGAGAGGGCTTTTCACTTCGATGTCGCCGTTGTGCGCCGTGATGATCCCGTAGGTCACCGCGAGCCCGAGCCCCGTCCCCTTTCCCTCTTCCTTCGTCGTGAAGAAGGGATCGAAGATCCGGCCCAACAGCTCCGGTGGAATTCCGGAGCCGGTGTCGGACACTTCGAAGACCACCGCGTCGCCCGTCCTGTTCCTCCGTGTCCGGACGGTCACGACGCCCTCGCCCCGCAGGGATTCCACGGCGTTGGAGACGAGATTGATCACGACCTGCTGGATCTGCGAGGCGTCGCAGTGAACCTCGGGCAGGCCCTCGCGCAACTCCTCCTCGAGCCGCGCCCCGGCGAGCTGAATCTTGTGGTCGAGCAGCGCCACGGTCTTGCGGACGATGGAGTTGAGATCCGCCGGGCCGCGATGCGGCGAGGGCCTTCGCGAGAACGCCAGCAGATCGGAGACGATCCGCCCGACGCGCGCCGTCTGCGTGATGATCTCATCGAGATAGCCGCGAAACTCCTCCAGCCGCTCCGGGGGCACGCCCTCCGGTTTCATCACCCGGCGCGAGAGCGTCGCGAGATTCAGGATGCCGGCGACGGGATTGTTGATCTCGTGCGCCACGCTCGCCGCGAGCTGCCCGAGCGAGGCCAGTCGATCCGATTGAATGAGCTTCCGCTGCGCCACGGCGAGCTCGCGCGTCCGTTCCTCCACGCGCTGCTCGAGGCTCTGCGCCAGCTCGTTCAGCTCGCGCACCGACTCCTTCAGCCGCATTCGCATCTCGTTGAACGAATGCTCCAGTTCCCCCAGATCGTCGAACGAGCCGACGCGAACGGGCCGGTCGAGCCGCATTGCGCTGACGTGCTCGGTTGCCAGCACGAGGCGGCGGATCGGCTTCCGGACAAACCGGCGCGTGAACACGATGATGGCGGCCGTGATGAGAAGGATCTCCGTGCCGGAGAGGATCCAGGCCCGGGTCTTCATCGCGGCGAGATCACGGTCCATCGGATCGAGATCGAGCGAGACGTCGAGAACGCCGAGCACGCGCCGGCTCGCGGGGTGCGCATGGCAGGATGCCGTGCTGCAGGAGGGTTCGTTGTAGATCGGCGTGACCATCCCGAGCTTGCGCTTGCCTTCTTTTCCCTCGTAGATCCTGGAGCGCGTCGGAACGGCGAGGCGAACGAGCGGTTCGCCGCTGGCGTGGCAGACGTAGCAGGCCTCCGCGCGCTTGTCCACCATCGTCACGTCGTGCGGATCCGTGGAGAAGGTGACCCGGCCTTCCTTGTTGAAAATGCGGATGCGGTCGATCCCCTGCTTCGTGGCGATCGTCTCCATCACCTGGTAGGCCGTCTCGCGCCGGTCGGCGAGCATCGAATGCCAGGCGGCGCTGGTGATGCCCTGCGAGAGCTGGTCCGCCCCGCGCACCATCGTGTCGCGGATTTCCCGCTCGCGCAGGCGCACGGAAATCCCCATGGAAACGGTGTTGACAATCACGACGAGGACCGTCAGCCACAGCGCGAGCCTCAGATCCAGGCGCCGCGACACCATTCCGGGCTCCTTTGCCAGCGCGCCCCTCCCGATTGGGAGAGGACCCACGCGCAGGACAGCGCGTCAGCAGAGCGGGGAAACGAAAAAGCTGCGTCCCCGCGATCGCATGCCCTGCCCGCCCCTGCCGGATTTCTCGACACCGCGCGGCTGTTTGTCGCAGCCGGCGGCCACAGCAGGGGGCCCGATGTCGAATTCCCCGACGAGATGGGAAGATAGCAATCGGCGAGCCACGAGCGCGGCTCGACGGCCGGTCCCGCTGAGTCCGGGCCCGGCTACGCGACCGGGGGCTTGATCCCCTCGCGCTCGAGAGCCGTGCGGAACTCGCCCTTGTTGACCGCCTTGCGCAAGGCTTCCTCGGGCTCGACGAGCTTCTTCTTGACTAAATCCACGAGCGAGTCGTTGAGCGTGACCATTCCCGAGGCGCGGCCGGTCTGCATCAGCGACCAGAGCTGGTAGGTTTTTTTCTCGCGGATCAGGTTCGACACGGCGAGCGATCCGATAAGAACCTCGTACGCCGCCACGCGGCCCCCGCCGATCTTCCGGCACAGGGTCTGCGCGACGACGCCGCGCAGGCTCTCCGCGAGCATCTGCCGGATCTGCTCCTGGCGGTCCGCCGAGAACTGGTCGATGATCCGGTCCACGGTCGAGGGGGCCGTCGAGGTGTGCAGCGTTCCGAAAACAAGGTGACCCGTCTCGGCCGTCTCGACCGCGATCGCGATCGTTTCGAGATCGCGCAGCTCGCCGACGAGAACGATGTCGGGGTCCTCGCGCAAGGCGGCGCGCAGGGCGTCCTTGAACGAGCGGGTGTGGGTGCCCACTTCGCGCTGGTTGACGAGGCACAGGCGGTTGTCGTGAACGAACTCGATCGGGTCCTCGATCGTGATGATGTGATCGTGACGGGTCCGATTGACCTGGTCCACGAGCGTCGCAAGCGTCGTGGATTTTCCCGAGCCGGTCGGTCCCGTGATGAGGACCAGCCCCTTTGTCAGATTGCACAGCTCCAGGACCTGTTTCGACAGTCCGAGCTGCTCCGGCGTCATGATCTCGAACGGAATCGCCCGGAAAACGGCGCACGGGCCGTGACGGTCCATGAAATAGTTGGCGCGAAACCGCGAGACCTTGGGGATCGCGTGGGCGAAGTCCGTGTCGTGACGCTCCTCGTACTCCGCTCGGTTCTTCTCGGGCGCGATCTCCATCATCCAGGCAAGAAGCGTCTCGGGCTTGCAGCCCGGCAGGCCCTCGATGGGTTTCACCTCTCCGTGCACGCGGAGGGTCGGGGGCGACCCGCTCGACAGATGCAGATCCGACGCCTGCATCTCGATCATCTTCATCATGAGCTTTTCGATCGCCCGAAGCCCTCCCGCCGGGGCTGTCGAGCGCGCCGCGACCACCGGCGGCGGCCTCAGCGTCGCCTCGACACCGAGACTGGAGCTTTCGACCTCGCCCCCCGCCGGCGCGGTTGAGAGAGGCACCGCCGCGCGAGGAGGCGCGGGGCGCGCGGGGGCAGGGGGAGTTGCGGTCGTGGCGGCGGTCCCGGAGTGGCCGCCCGTGTCTCCTCGAAGCCCGGACAGCACCCGGGTGGCGGTTGAGTGGCCGGCGGCGGCCGAATCGCCCGCCGAAGCCGAGGCCCCGGCGGCGGCTCCGACGAGCTCGGGCTCTTCCTCCTCACCCTCCTGAAACATCACCTGCCAGCTTCCGTCCATGGGCTGGACTCGGACCATCCAGGTCCGGGCCTGGCTTTTGTACCGAAACATCGCTCGCTGGCCCGCATCCAGCTGGCTTTGGACGGCGGCGGGAGCGATTTGGTGAATGAGCTCGACGAGATCGTCGTGGGGGGTTGTGTGGCTGACGGGCTTATCCCCGTCGGCGTAACGCAGCGTCACGGCCCCGCCGCTCGTCAGGTGCATCCCCTTCGCCTTCATCCGCACGACGTTCGAGAGGAACTGGTCAATTCGTGCCATGACTACTTCGCCCCCTGCGGCCGCTGCTTGCCCTGGTCGTAGACACGCGCGACATAGGCCTTGTTGACGAGTACGACCGCTCCGTCCCGGCGCAGCCGGAGATAGGGCTCCTCGCTGTTGTTGAGATGGTCCAGCACCCGGGCGTTGTCGGCCCGAGCCGAGTAGAGAAGTTGGCCCACGAGCATCGTGCCGTCCTCCAGGTCGAGGCAGGCGGCATGCTGGCGGTCCAGCCACTCCTCTTCCCGATCCGCCGGAGGAGCCTCCCTCGACGGCAGAGAGATCCAGAGGACCTTCCGCGTATTGAAGAGAAACCGCTGCCCTCCTTCCACATCTTCCGCCGGAAGGAACTCGCGGTCCTGCAGAAGAAGGTCAATCAATTCCTGGCGGGAAGAAGTGCCGTCGCCGTGCGGAACGAGGTAAAGCTCGACCCGGCGGACCTTGTGGCCCATGAGGGCGAGGTCCACGGACACGGTCTTCTTGGGGACTTTCAGCTCCTGCTCGAAGGTTTCCATACAGGGCGAAAATATATGCCCCGGAATAAGAGAGGCCAGTCGCCGGGAAAAGGCCCCGAAAAGGACCCTGCCGAGCCTCCGGCCCACCAGTCTGACCCCTCACGCCGACCTGGGGCGGGGGGGGGGACTCGGCCGGGTCGCCTCCCGACGGCCGCCCTGTATGATCCCCCTCGTGAGGCGCACCTGGCCCCGGCCCGCGGGATGGCTGACCGCGGCGACCCTTCTCGCGATCATCGCGGTAAACGCGGCGGGCGTGTGGGAAATCGCCGCGGCGCGCCGCGGGGCGCTGGAGGAGTCGCGCCGGATCTTCGTTCTCGAAATCGCCGGGCGCGCGCGGGCCCTCGAAAGCAGCCTTTCGGCCACCCGGACGGACCTCGCGTTCCTCGTCGGCTCCCCCGCGTTCTTCCGCCTGGAGGAGGAACTCGCCTCGACGGATCCCCGCTCCGCCCGCTGGCGCCGTCTGTCGGTCGAGGGCGCCGGCCTGCTTTTTCTCCGCGGACACCCGGAGGTGCGCAGCCTGACCGTGCGGGGCGAATCCGGACAGGCGCTCGTCGCGGTCGGCCGGAGAGGCGGTGTTCCCGTTCTCTGGGTCCCGCAACGCTTGCCGCTGCTGGAAGGTACGGAGGCGCCGGCGACGACAGGGGCATCCTCCTCCGGCTCACCTGTCGTCGTCTCGTCCCTCGAGGTCACCTCCGGCCTTCACCCCGGCGCCCCCGCGGCGCGGATGGAAGTGCAACTCGACCCGCGCGGCCTGCTCCAGCGCGGCCGAAGGACGGAAGGCGTCGGCACGGAGGACGCTTGCTCGCTCGCCGACGCGTCAGGAAAACTCCTTGCCTCAGACGGATCAGCCGGAGCCGAGTTCCCGGAAACCGCCGAAGCGTCACTCGCCGCCGACGGATGGGGCGCGGCCTCGCCCTGGCGGCTGCGCTGCGGGCGACGGGCGGAGCCGGCCGCGGCGCTCCTCGATCCCCTCGCCTCCCGCTACCGCCTTACGCTCGTGCTCAACCTCGGAGTGATGGCCCTTGCCGTGCTGCTCGGCTCATTCGTGCTGCAGCAGTCGCGCCGCCGGCAGCTCATGGAGGCCGAGGCCCGGCAGGAAGGCCGCTTTCGCCAGCTCGAACGGCAGTTGTTCCATGCCGAGCGGCTGGGCACGGTGGGCCGGCTCGCTGCCGGCATCGCGCACGAGATCAACAACCCCCTCGAAGGGATCTCGAACTACCTGCGCCTGGCCGAGAATGACCTGGCCCGCGCAGACCTGGCATCGGTCCGCCGGCGCCTGGACGGTGTGCGCCAGGGACTGGAGAGAGCCGCGGGGATCGTCCGGCAGGTCCTGGCCCACGCGGACCCGGCGGCCACGCAGCGGGAGGTCGTGGACCTGCACACGCCACTGCGGCAGGCGATCGAATTCGTGCGCGGGCGGCGGGAATTCGCCGCGATCACCTGGCAGATCGACCTGGACGAGGCTCCCGCGGGCGTCAAAGGAAGTCCCGTCATGCTGGGGCAGGTCTTTCTCAACCTGCTCGTGAACGCCTGCGAGGCCCAGCCGGGCGGCGGCGAGGTGACGGTGCGGGCCCATCGCGCCCCGGGGGATCGAGACGACGGAGGTTCTATACTGATCGAGATCGGCGACCGCGGGCCCGGCGTGCCCCATGGCGATCGTGGCCGCGTGTTCGAACCGTTCTACAGCACCAAGCAGTCCACGGGGCTGGGCCTGTCGGTCTGCCACTCCATCGTCCATCAGCACGGCGGGGAGTTGCGGGTCGAGGACCGCTCCGGGGGAGGCGCCCTGTTCCTCGTCAGCCTGCCGGAGGCGCGACACGCCGATGCCCGAACCGACCAGACCGCGACCGCGTGAGCGGGTCCTCGTCGTCGAGGACGAATCCTACGTCCGCGACTCGCTCGGCGAGCTGCTTCGCTCCCGGGGTTACGACGTGGACTGCGAGGGAACCGCCGATGCGGCCCTCGCCCTGCTATCCCGCGCCCCGGTGGATCTCGTTCTGACCGACCTGCGCCTGCCGGGCGCAGACGGGCTGCAGCTCGTCCGAAAAATCCGGCAGTCCTTTCCCGATCTGCCCGTCATCGTCCTGACCGGATACGGAACAGTCGCCTCAGCCGTGGACTGCCTGAAAGCCGGTGCGCACGATTACGTCCTCAAGCCTGCGGATCCCGACGCGCTCGAATCATCGGTGGCGAAGGCGCTGGCCGCCCGCGCGCTGCGCCGCGAGGTGGATTACCTGCGCGATGACACGGGCGAGGCCGGGGCGGCCCTGCCGATCGGCCGCAGCGAGTCCTGGGAGAAAGCGGTCCGGCTCGTGCGGGCCGCCGCGCCGACCGACTCCACGATTCTGCTGCTCGGCGAATCCGGAACCGGCAAGGAGCTCGTGGCGCGGCTCATTCATCGCTGGAGCGGCCGCGCAACGGGTCCGTTCGTACGCGTCAACTGCGCCGCGATCCCGGTGGACATGTGGGAGAGCGAGTTTTTCGGCCATCGCAAGGGCGCCTTCACCGGCGCCACGGCCGACCGCGAGGGACGCTTCCGCCTGGCCCACCACGGCACGCTCTTCATGGACGAGGTCGGCGCGATGCCGCCTCCCGGGCAGGCGAAGATCCTCCGCGTGCTGCAGGACGGCGAATTCGACCGCCTCGGCGACGCCCGCCCCACCCGGGTGGACGTGCGGGTCGTCGCCGCGACCAATTCCGACCTCGACGCCGAGGTCGCGGCCGGACGCTTCCGCCAGGATCTCTTCTACCGGCTCAACGTGGTCCGGATCCAATTGCCGCCGCTGCGCGACCGGCTGGAGGACGTTCCGCTCCTCGCCCGGGCGTTCACGGCGGAGATCGCCGCGCGGCTCGGCCGGACGGTTCCCGCTCTCGACGAGGACATCCTCGCCCGGCTCACGAGCTACTGGTGGCCGGGGAACGTCCGTGAACTGCGCAATGTGATCGAGCGGGCGATCATCCTCAGCCCGCCCGGCAGCCTCGCCGGACTCGATCTGCCGTCGGGTCCGAACGTGGCGGGGCCGTGGTCCGGGGAGCGGCGCGGCGAGGCCGCCGAAGAGCCGCGCGGCGAGGCTGCCGGAGAGCCGCGCGGTGCCGCCTCGGAGGGCGCTTCCGACGCGCGATCTGATCTCAACATCCGCGCCGTGCTCGCGACACGCGAGAAGGAAATTCTCGTCGAGGCCCTTCGCCGTTCCGGCGGCATCCGCAAGGACGCCGCCCGCCTCCTCGGCATTGACCAGCGCAATCTCGCCTACTACCTCCGCAAGCACGGCATAGACCCCGACGCGGTGGAGTAGGCGCGGTTCGGGCGGTCAGGACCGGGCGGCCGCCACGTCTTCAGCTTGATCGCCGGCGGTTTCCCAATCGAGGTCCATCTTCGGTTCGGGCCAGGTCTTCACCCGGACTTCGAGCCAATCATGGGCGCCGGGTTCCAGCAGGCCCGCGATCTCGCGCGTGACCTTGATGTCCTTCCCGGCGCTCGTGACCTCGACCCGGATCCGGTTCCTGCCGGGCTCGAGTTTCAGCGGAAATACCGAGAAGCCGCGCTTCGGAAGCAGCTTCCCCAGGCCTTTTCGCCTTTCCGCGACCGTGAGCGGCTGATCGACGAGCAGCCTGTCGTTCGACCAGAGTCTCAGCCGGCCGTCCGTCAGGCCGTAGTGAACTTCGACGCGCACGAAACCCGATGCGGCCGGGGCGGGGGGAGTGGCGAGCGTCTCTGCGGCTTCCTGCGATGACACCGGCGGGGCCGCCGATGACAGCGCCGCTGCGCCCGCGCCGTTGGCGGGTGACGCACCGGCAGCCACCACGATCGCCGCATCCGGCGCGGATGCGCTCTTCGCGGCCGTCGGCTGGCGCTGGGTTGATGCGCCCGCGACGCCATTCCTGCTCCAGGCACGGATCGTTGATTCCACGGCCGGGGGCGCCGCCTTGCCATCATGCGATTCCCCCGATGCCGACCCGGTCCCCGCCGCCGCGCGCGCGGGTGCGGATGCGGGTGCGGGTGCGGGTGCCGCTCGGGAACTCCCGGAGGAGGAATCGATCGCGCCTGTGCCTTCCAGGGCCGCGGACGCCACCTTGCCATTGCGGGATACCCCCGATGCCGACGCGGTCCCCGCCGCCGTGGACGCGGTTGCCGCCCGGGCCGCCGAAAATCCCGCCGTGCGCTGTTCGGAAGTCATCCATCCGGCCAGCGCGACGACTCCGAGCAACGCGCCGACAGAGATCACAAGCGCCGCCGCCGCCCGGCCCGGTCCCTGCCCGGCGGACTCACCCGGCGATCTCCAACCCGCCGCGGCGCCCCAGGAGGCGCCAAAGCGGCGCGGCGGGGGAGGTCCCTCTGCATCCGCGACGCGATCTTTCCACAGGGCCATTCTAAGGTCGTGGGCGAGATCTCTTCCCGTCTGATGTCGGGTGCCGGGATCGCGGGCCAGCGCCCTGCGAATCGCCTCTCCGACACGCGGAGGGACCCACGTCGCCGCAATCTCCACGGGGATCGGCTCGGAGTGACAGATCTGCCACGACAGCGTCGCGAGATCCTGCCCCCCAAAGGGGCGGACACCCGCCAGCAGCGTATAGAGGACCGCGCCAAGGGAGAACAGGTCCGCCCGGCCGTCGATCGTCTCGCCCCGGTACTGCTCGGGGGAAGTGAAGGCCGGCGTGCCGAGGAAGGTCCCGTCGCGCGTCATCTCGGACTGCTCGATGTGCGCGATGCCGAAATCCACCAGGCGCGGCCGCTTGTCGGGGCCGATGAGGATGTTCCCCGGCTTCACGTCCCGGTGCACGATGCCTCGCCGGTGCGCCTCGTCGAGCGCTTCGGCGATTTGCGCTCCCCATTCGAGCGCCGTCTCGATGGGCAGCACTTGGGCATCTGCGATCAGGACATCGAGCCCGCGCCCTTCGATGAACTCCATCACGATGAACGGGCGGCCATCCTCTCCCTTGCCGACGTCGTAGATCGCCACGATCCCGGGGTGGGAGAGCGACCCGGCGGCCCGCGCCTCCTGGAGAAACCGCTGCTCCCACTCCTGCTGCCGTTTCGGCTCGAGGGACCTCGGGACGTTGAGGATCTTGATCGCGACGGTCCGCCCGATATCCGGGTCTTCCGCCTTCCAGACCTCGCCCATCGCCCCGCCCCCGAGCGGCTCGATCAGCAGGTATCGGCCGACGCTCCGCTCGGTCAGGACGAGGACGTCGCTGTCGAACGCGCTCACGCCCGCCTCCGGCCCGCAGAGACACTTCCCCAATGCGGTTTCATACCTCTCGCGAATTTAGGCCACGACGGCCGGGAGTCAACTCGGGGAGTTCTTGACAAGGGGACCGGACGCCAGCCTGGCGGTGCTACCCGGAACCCGACTCGCGGATCACGACGACGCTTTTGTCACCCATCGAGAAGGCCTGCTCCACGACACCCGTGAGGCGAATGGAGTCCCCCTTCTTCGGGACTCCGCGGTTCGTCAGGACGAGGATCTCTCCGGTCCCGTCGCGGA
>Ga0315273_10010649_pt1 | contig 11740 bp, 3 predicted proteins | sample YL17G02_0_MG_FD_205753 | JGI IMG/M metagenome (GOLD analysis project Ga0315273, IMG submission 205753) | Sediment microbial communities from Yellowstone Lake, YNP, Wyoming, USA - YL17G02_0 | ecosystem: Environmental > Aquatic > Freshwater > Lake > Sediment | place: USA: Wyoming | collected... | reverse complement strand
CCCGTGCCACGGATACCCCGAGTCGTCCCCCAGAAGGCTGCGGGTCGCACTCCCCCCTCCCGCCACCTCCGCCGTCGACACCACCCAGAACACCGTCCGCACCGTCGTCAGCCGCGTCGTGAACCGCACCGCGTCCCCGCCGTCGAAGCGAAGGACGGGCAGGCCGTTCGGGCCGTCGCGGACGAGGAGGGGCGCCGCGGTGCCGTTGGCCTGGAAGCCGTGGTTGCCCCGGCCCGACTGGTCCGCCCACTCGGTGACCCAGTCGCCGGCGTTCGTCGCGATCCCCGCGTCCGCGCGCAGCCAGAGGGCGAGGCCCTCCGCGGCCACGACCGGCGAGTCCTCGGCGCGGATGAAGCTCGCCGTGGCCACGGCGCTGTCCTCGTAGCCCTCCAGGAAGGCCCGGGCCCTGACCGTCGTCGTCTCCGTGATCTCGAACGGACCGGTGTAGGCCTCGGACAGGGTCGTGGGCCCCGACCCGTCCACCGTGTAGTGGATCGCCGCCCCGGGGGTCGAGGTGCTGATCTGCGCCGTCGTGGAGCCGCTGAAGACACCCCCCGCCGGAGAGAGGGCGGGGGTCCCCACCGACGGGACGTAGGGCCGGTAGCTGCGGACGAGGTAGTCCTCGACCGCCTGCCGCTCGCCGGGCGCGAGGGGCCGGTCGTAGACGATCAGCTCGGCCAGGTCGCCCAGCCACGGCGAGGAGCTGTTGGCCGTCCCGAACCGCTGCGCAGACACGTTCCCCGTCGTCACGACCGAGACCACGGAAAGGGCCCGGGGTCGCTTCTCGGACAAGGGGGCGACCATGCGCCCGTTGACCCAGGTCTGGCCCTCTTTCACAGGGTTCGCCGCGTAGGTGGACCAGAGGGCGCCCGGCGACCCGGAGTCTCCGTGCCACGGATACCCCGAGCTGTCCCCCAGCAGGCTGCGGCTCACGTTCCCCGTCCCCGTCGCCTCCGCCGTCGACACCACCCAGAACACCGTTCGGATCGTCGTCAGCCGCGTCGTGAACGAGACCGTGTCGTCGGCGCCGTCGAAGCGCACGACGGGGCGGCCGCCGTCGTCGAGCGTCCGCCTCGGCCGCGCCGACGCCGTCGCCGCCGCCACGTGGTTCTGCTTCACCGAGCGGTCGCGCCAGAGGAGCACGGCGCCGGTCCCGGGGTCCACCTCGTCCGGCTCGTCGAGGTCCGCGGCGCGGACCCACAGCTGCAGGCCGTTCAGCGGGACACCGCCCTCGACCGACTGCCGCTCGACGACCACGACCGTCGGCGCGCTGCGGTGGCCGACGGCGTCGATCGCCACCAGCCGAAGCTCGGCGTCGAGCAGCGCGAGCAGGCGCGCCGCGAACGAGCCGTCCTGCGCGGCGGTGACCGTCACGGCCGCCCCCGTCGCGATGTTCGTCACCTCGACCCGGATGGTGTCGAGGCCCGCGCGGCGCTCCACGGCGCCGGGCAGGCCCTGCACGATCGCGAAGCCGGCGTCCGACTCCTCGGCCGTGATCTTCTCCGCGTCCGGCGGGGCCGGCGGCGTTTGGTCCACGACGATGCCGACGCCGGCCGTGGCCGTCTCGCCCAGGAGGCCGAGCGCCGTCACGGTCACCGACTGGTCGCCCTCCTCGAGACCGGCCAGGTCCAGCTCCGCTTCGTAGGTCCTGTCGGCCACGAGCGCGCCCGTCACCGTCTTCGAGGCGATGGCGAAGTCCACTCGCGAGGCGGGCTCCGACACCCTCGCGCGGACGCCGGCGCGGTCCCGGAAACGGCTCCCCGCCGCCGGGGAGAGGACCTGGACGGTCAGGACCTGGTTGTCGACGAGGACCGTCCGGGCGACGCCCGCCGGTCCGAGGTTGCCGGCGCGGTCCAACGCCCGGGCGCTGACGCCGTGGACGCCGTCGGCGACGCCGTTCGTCGTCCAGGTGCCGGTGAAGTCAGGCTCCGGGACGGTGAGGAAGGGGGACGCCGCCCCGTCGAGGTAGAGCCGGATCGACGCCACCCCCGAAGTCGCGTCGGAGGCGGTGGCGGCCACCGTCACCCCGCCCCGGATCGTCGCCCCTTCCGTCGGGGCCGCGACCGTAACCTCGGTCGGGGGCGTGAGGTCGACGCCGAAGGTGAGGGGCGTGGCCAGGACGCCCTCGTTGCCCGCCCGGTCGCGGGCGGTGGCGGTGACGCTGTGCTGGCCTTCGGCCTGGCTCGACGGTGGCACGTAGGTCAGCGCGCCCGCGGTCAGGCTCGCCGCGACGGCCGCGCCATCGAGGGTCAGGCGGGCCGTGCCCGGGATCGTGTCGATGCCGCTGCCGGGCTGCCGGTCGCTGAGCTGGATGCGGATCGTCGGCCGCCCATTGCCCGTCCAGCTCGCCTCCGCCGGGCTCGTGGCCGCGAGCTCGGGTGGGATCGTGTCGAGCGTGGTGAGGCTCGAGACGAAGGGCACCGTCTGGCGGTTGCCGCTCGCGTCCTGCGCCCCGTTCTCGGTCACCGTGTAGCGCTCGTTGGGCAGCAGCGGCTCGGCCGGGGTGAAGACGGCCTGGAGCCGGTCCTCGCCGAGGACGACCGTGCCCGGCAATGGGACGCCGCCCGTGCGGGCGAGGGTCACGAGGCCCGTCGCGTCGAAGCCGCTCGCGAGCGGCTCGTCGAACGTGACCCGCACGACGGCGGCAGGGCCCACCTGGATGGCGAGGTTCGCGGGCTCCACCGCCACCAGCTTGGGCGGCGAGAGGTCGACGGTGCGGAAGCGGCTCGTGAAGGTCTGCTGCAGGCGGCGGCCGAAGACGTCGGCCACGCCGGTCGTGGCGGAGACGACGAGCTCCACCGAGTCGGGCCAGGAACCGTTTGGCCGGAGCACGACCGTCTGCTCGCCCTCGAGCGAGGGGGAGAGCGACCGGACGGCCGTCCCCGCCTTCACGTGGACCGTCGAGGTGTGCACCGTGGCGGGGTCGAGCGGGTCGGAGAAGACGAGCCGCACCGGCGCGTCGAGGGCGAGGCCCAGCGCCCCGTCCGCGGGCTCCACGGAGACGACCGCGATCGGTGTGTCGTCGAGCTGGATCGGGTCGAGGGTGAGCGTGCCCCCCTCGGGCACGACGCCCGCGCCCTTCCCCACGCCGCCCGTGAGACGGTCGGTGATCGAGACCGTCAGTGGCTCGTCCGCCACCACGCCGTCGACGCGGAACCAGCCGTCCTCCCCCACCATCGCCGACAGGCTGCCCTGGGTGGTCTTGACGGTGACGTCGGCGCCGAACGCCGCGTTGCCGTCGGAGCGCGTGACGTATCCCTCGAGCCGCCCGGTCGGCTGAACCTCGAGGGTGACCGCGGTCGTCTCCCCGGGCCGCACCTCTGCGGACAGGACGCCCGCGAGCTTGAGCGGCCCCCGGCTCGTCGACAGCGTCGCGGTGAAGGGCCCGGCCAGGACCTCGGGCAGGAGGAAGGTCCCGTTGGGCTGCGGGTCGGGCACGGCCCCCAGGCTGTACTTGAAGCTCCCCGTGCCGGTCACCGTGACGCGGGTGTCGTAACCCGCCGGCACGCCCACGACGGTGCCCTCGATCGCCCCCACTCCGTTGAGCTCGATGTCCTGCTGCACCTCGCCCCGCGCCAGGACCTCGACCTTCGCCTCCGCCCGGTCGATGCTCGCCACCGTGTCGACGGCGACCGTGGCGAGGCCGGCCGGCACCTGCGGGAAGTCGTAGAACCCGTCTTCCGGCCGCGTCGTCGCCTGCTGCTTCCCGCCGCCCTGCCCGCCGACCTCCACCGTCACCACCGAGAGGGGCGCGACACCGCCGCCGGCGGCGCGGACGTACCCGAAGAGGCGCCCGGTGTCCCGGAGCGAGACGTCGATCTGCAGGTCCTGGCCCTCCTCGGCGAGGGTCTTCGAGGCCGTGCCCGCGAGGTCGCCGCCGCTGCGGGTGGCGGTCACGACCACCCGGCCCTCCGGGACGCCGTCGAGGGAGTAGTCGCCGTCTTCGTCCGCGAAGGTCGTGGCCTTGAACGAGCCCGAGACGACCTCGACCCGCGCCTGGGGGACGCCCGCGCCGTTGAGCGTGACCGTGCCGAAGACGCGGCCGATCGCCTGGGCCACGATGTCGAGCGGGAGCTCCTGGCCCTGGGTCAGGAGCGTCCCGGCGTTGAAGCCGGTGCGGCCGGTGAGCGGGTCCTGGGCCTCGACGCGGACCGTTCCGGCCGGGACGTACTCGAACGTGTACCGCCCGACATCGCCCGCGCTCTCGGTCGTCACGCGCCCGATCGTCCGCCCACCGGCGACGAGCGTCACCGTCCCCAGCGGGATGGGCGCCCCGGCGGCGCCCGGCATGCGGAAGCGCCCGGTCACGGTCCCGGTCGTGGTGACGCGCACCTCGACCTCGACCGTGGCCCCGGGCGCGGGTAGGATTCCCGAGGCGCGACCGCCGCGGGCGTTCGGGTCCGACACCTCGACGGCGAAGCCGCCCTCGAAGACGCGCGAGAACGTGGCCAGCCCCTCGCTCGCCGGGGAGAGAACCGTCTCGTAGGAGCCCGAGGGGTAGTCGGTCTCGGTGAGGCGGACAACCGCTTGCGGAACCGCCGCGCCGGCGCCGTCTACGACGCGCACCTTCACTGTCCCCCGGCCCTGGAGGCGCAGGTCGTGGGTCGCGGCCTGGCCGGCCTGGAGGTAGACCTGCGCCCGCGTCGTGAAGCCCGTCTCGGGGTCGCGAGCCGTGAGGGTGTAGCCCCCCGCCGGGAGAATGTCGGCGATGCGGTACTGGCTCGCCGCGTTCGTGGTCACGGTCACGTCCGGGAGCGGCCCGCTGGCCGTGACCTCGATCCCGGGGCCCGCCGGCGTCGTCCCGTCCGGCAGCGTGACGCGACCGGAGAGGAGGGGGACCGTCGTGCCGGTGAACTGCAGGACGATGCCGTCGATCGACTGGCCGTCCGCGATGAGGTTCAGGCTGCGGCCGATCGTCGTGTTCAGGAACTCGTGCCGGGCGAGGAGCTGCACGGACCCCACCGGCACGTTCCGGAAGGCGAAGCGGCCCTCGGCGTCGCTCCGCGTGCGGTGGGACACGCCGGGGAGAAGGCCGCAGGTCTGCTCGCCGTCGTTGACGTAGACCCGCGAGCTGAGGACCACCTCGACCCCGTGCGACGGGGAGCCGGGGACGCCGGGCGTCTGCGGGGGATCGAGGACCGTGCCGGAGACGGTGCCCACGCCGGCGAAGCGGAGGGTCGCCTCGCCGTGCTGGCCGGGGGCGCTGCCGCGGACGGTGGCCGAGGCGTTGGCCACGTCGGTGAACGAGCTGGAAGGCAGGAACGCGCGGGCCGAGAGGGGGCCGACCGCGAGGTCGCGGAAGACGGCGGGCTCGCCCGACGGCCCGGTCGTGGCGATCGCGCAGCCGCAAGGGTTCAGGCAGATGCCCTGGAGCCAGACCTGGCGGTTGGGCAGGAGCTGGCCCTGGGCATCCTTGACGGAGAAGCGCGCCTCGCCGAGGTCGTTCAGGACGAGGCTCGTCTCGAAGACCGGGCTCTCTCCGGGGGCGAAGGAGAAGCTGCGTATCGCGGTCCGCTTCCCGTCGGGGTGGCGGGCCACGAGCGTGTACGCGCGGTCCGCGGGGATGCCGCGGATCTCGAACCAGCCCACCGGCGGCCCGCCCGGGGTCTCCTCGGCCACGGTGAGGACTCCCCACCGGTCGGCGCTCACCTGCACGCCGGGGGCGGGGGTGGTGCCGTTCGCGAAGAAGACGCGGCCCCGCACGGTGCCGAGCCCCGGGCTGGACTCCAGCGGGACCTCGATCGTCAGGTCGACGGTGAGGGCGTCGCCCCGGCTCCCGGAGATCGGGAGGGACTTCGCGCGGTCGCGCGTGTTGAGCGCCACGGACACGGTGAAGACGCCGGCGGGCAGGCTCTCGAAGACGTAGCGGCCGGCCGCGTCGGTCTGGGTGACCGCGACGAGCTGGCCGCCAAGGTGGTAGAGGACCTGGATCCCGGGGACCACGGTCGTGCGCTTCGCGGGGTCCGGCTCGTTGGGGTCCGCCTTGTAGACCGTGCCCGAGACCCGCACCGCGTTGTCGTCGAGCGTGACGTCCACGACCGCGGGCGTGCCCGGGCGGTCGATGCGCCCGGCCCCGCTGCCGACGCCCTGGCCGCGCGCGGCGTGCACCGCCACCGGCCCGACCGTGATGCCGTCCACGCGGTAGCGGCCGTCGCCGTCGCTCACCGCCTGGCCGAAGCTCTGCGACTCGGTCGCGCTGAAGACCCTCACCACGGCCCCGGGCACGGGCACCTTCTGGAGGGAGCCGGCGCTCGCGTAGCGGCTCACCGTCCCGAGGACGCTGCCCTTGGCGAGGAGAGCGATGTCCATCACGATCCGCTCGCCGTCGGCGCGCACCCGGCCGGTCACCTTCGTCACCGCCCCGTTCGCCGGGTCCTTCGTCAGGAGCTCGAACGGCACCCCGCAGAGGCTCTGGCGCACGTAGCGCAGCTCGAAGGCGCCGTTGTCGTCGACCTCGATCGCCGAGACCGGTTTCGCGACCGGCCCCGCCAGGCACTGGAGGGGCTGCCAGGCCCCGTCCGCCAGGTAGTACACGACGACGCCGGGAGGCAGGGGGCTGCCGTCGCCATTGAGGACCCGCCCGGTGACGACCGCGCCGGGGTCGCCGACGAGCGAGACCAGCGGCTCCTCCCCGGAGGCCGGCCCGACCGCGCCCCGCGCGTCTTCGATCCCCTCGACCGAGACCGTGGCCGGCACGTGGTTGCCCTCGGGCTGCTCGAGGGAGGCGAACACGATGCGGCCCGAGAGCTGCCGCTTCGCCGACACCACGCGGTTTTTCGCGATGAGGTAGCGGGAGGAATCGGCGGCGGAGGCGGCGTCCACCACGCGGTCGAAGAGGAACGCCGCGTAGACCCCGAGCGGCGACGCGCTCGAGATGGTCTTCGGGCCCACGATCCGGGCCGCCCGGAGGGCCGGGCCCTGCGGCAGACGCGTGGTCGGGTCGACGACGAGAGGCACGGTCGCCTCGAAGACGCCGTCCGCGTCGACGTCGTGCTCGAGGACGAGGCTCTCCGGCCGCCGGAGGTCGAGGACGACGCGGGCGCGCTCCCCGGGCACGAGCGGCACGCCGGTCGCGGTCGCGCGGACCACGGTCCCGTCGCCGCGGGGCAGGGTCACGGCGACGTCGACGGGGCCGGCCTCCGTGGCGAGTAGCGTGAGGTGGTAGGGCGAGGCGCCGGGTGAGGTGACGAGGCCGAGCAGCGGGGCGGAGGCCGGGTCGCCGAGCGGGAGGAAGACGGCGGTCGGCACCGCGGCCGGCGGGATCGGCGTGCCCGCGGAGAGGGTCCTCCGCCCGAGGCCGTCCGTCAGCATCACGTCCGCCGGGGGCCGGCCCCCCGAGGCGCCCGCTACCGCGAAGGAGACGAAGTCGGGCCCGGACGCGAGCACCTGCGCCCGCTCCCGCTCGTACTCCAGCGGACCCGACGCCGGCACCTCGAGGGCACGGCCAATCGCCCGCGCCAGGTCGAGGCCGGCCCGCGTGGTGCGCAGGACCTGGTCGAAGCCCGGATCGAAGGAGGGCGTCCCGCTCCAGAAGTCGTAGCCGAGGTCGCGGACGGCTTCGAGCACCGGCTGCCCGAGGGTCACCCGCAGGCCGGCCTCGGCGAGGGCCAGGGCCTTCTGGGTCACGACCGTCCGGTCGGTCCGCACGACGTCCTTCGGCAGCGTCCCCGAAGGCGCGTTGGCGACGCTCCACGCGTGGCCGAGCACGCGCATCGCGGCGCGGACGACCGTCGGGGGAAGCCCGGCCACCGACGTCGGCAGGGCGAGGGTGTCGGGGGAGAGAGGGACCCCCCGCTCCCCCACCCCGACCTTGAAGCGCAGCTCCCCCTTCGCCTCGCTCGTGGAGAAGCTGAGGTAGCTCGCCACCACCTGGCCGGTCGCCCGCGAGACGAGGCGGTACTCGAAGATCGCCGTCTCCTGCGGGCCGAGGGTGTCGATCTGGCGCGTCGCCGACTCGTCCGCGGGAAGCTCGGCCCCCGAGATCTGGTCCACGGGGAGAGTCAGGGTGAGGAGATTCGCGGCGGCGCTCTCGCTGATGTTCGTGACCGCGACGTTCAGCGTGAACTCCTCGTCCGCGCGCACGACCGAGGGGGCCACGAAGGAGAGCTTGAACTTCGCGTTCTGGACGAGGACGCCCCCGTTCGCCTTTCCCTTGATCCGCACCGCCCCAACGGGCAGGCCCAGCAGCTCGGCGCGGATGTCGAACGAGATCCGGTGGAAGCCCTCCTTGTCCCCGCGGATCGTGAAGTCGGCCATGCCCTGTTCGGCCGGCCTCAGCGTCCCCACGTCGTCCTCGGTGCCGGGCGCGCCGTCGGGCCCGACCTGGGCGACGGGAAGCGTCTCGGGGTGGGGAGAGGACTCGCCGTCGCGCACGAGGTCGGGTAGCGACAGCGGGTCGTCGTTGAGGCAGGTCTCGGGCTTCTGCGGTTCCGTGCAGTTGTCGGGGTCGCGGCCCCGCACGCCGTCCGGCCCGAGCGGCAGGTGGATGGTGCCGGTGACGCCCCGCACGACGAGCCCGGATCCCACCGGCGCGCCGTTCGCGACGAAGAGCTGGGCCGAGAAGAACTGCTTCAGGAACCCGACGTCGCCCGGGATCACGAGGAGGGCGGGGATGCTGAAGCTGCCGCCGCCGCCGGGGAGCTCCAGCTTGGGCGGGGGCCCGGCCCCGGGGCCCGCTTCCTCCTCGGGCTGGAGCAGCATCGGCACGATCGTCGGGGCGAGAGCGGCGCCGACGCGCGGGGGGGCGGGCGGCGGCTCGAGGAGCTGCGGCACCACGTGGCCCTCGCGGTTGAACACCACCGGCATCTCGATCTGGACGACCTGCGACTCGAGCTTCAGGCCGATCGCGAACGAGAAGCCGAGGTAGTTCTCGGCGCCCGACAGGTCGACGCCCCGCGCGCGGATCTCGTCGAGGGTGAGGGCCCGCGTCTTGACCGAGGTGACGAGGATCTGGTCGATGACCTTGAGCGGGACGCGCGAGGGCGAGACGTCGAGCGCCGGCAGACCCTTCTTCTCGATCCGCAGGTTGGCGAGCTCGTAGTCGCCGGCAACCGGCAGCGCCGGCAGCGGGAGCAGCAGGGGGTCGGCGGGGAGGGGCTCGCCCTCCTCGAGGGCGGGCAGAGTGAGAGTCGCCTTCAACCCGGGGCCGGACAGCTCGCCCTTGACGGCGAAGTCGGGGCCGAGGAAGCGGGCGAGATCGCCGGTCGACAGCTCGGTCGCCCCCGCCCGCACCACGATGCGGACGGCGGAGGCGATGTTCTTCGGCACCACCGGCTCGAGCGGGTCCACCGTCGCCGACACGCCAAGGAGCGACAGCTCGAGCTCGCCGATCTTGCGCAGGGGCGCCTGGGCCTCGGCCACAGGGGCGGACAGGCAGGCGAGCACGGCGACGACGAGACGCGTGGTCACGACACCGCGAATGCTGGCCCGGAAGGCGCGGTGCCACGACGTCGTTGTGACACTCTCGAAAGCGTCACGCGAAGGCGTCGCGGAGGAGGCGGCCGCAGGGATGGCGATCGGCCCCACCGCGGGGAGCCGACGCCCCGGCGCCGTCCATGTGCTCGGATGGCCCACTGCACCTCTGTCGCCGCCCGGGGTCCCTGGGGGAGGGCCAACACCCCGTCAGCCGATTTCGAGTCTCGACCGGATGTTCGCCAAGGCTAAGGTCAGCCTGCCGGCCGTGTCAATGGGGCAGTTGAAGCATCTTGCGGCAGATGAGCGACTTGTAGGTCGAGGTGGACCGTTTTCCGATCCCCTGGTAGCCGGAGTCTCTCCGGAACCCGCGCGGCGCTACTCCACCCAGTCCGCGACGAACAGGTTCGTCTCCCCCGCCACCTTGCCGCCGCGGTTGCTGGCGAAGACGAGCTGCTTGCCGTCCGGCGAGAACATCGGGAAGCCGTCGAAGGTGGGCTCGGTGGTGATCCGCTCGAGGCCAGTGCCGTCCTGGTCGATCATCCACAGGTCGAAGTTGCGGCCGCGCGGGTTCGGGTGGTTGCTGGAGAAGACGATCCGCCGGTCGTCCGGGTGGAAGTAGGGGGCGAAGGATGCCGCGCCCAGCTTCGTCACCTGGCGCTTGTGGGAGCCGTCCGCGTCCATCACCCAGATCTCGAGGCCGCCCGGCCGATAGAGGTGCTGCGCGAGGAGCTCCTGGTAGCGGGCGAGGCTCGCCTCGTCGGGGTGGACGTCGCGGCGGTAGACGATGCGCTTCCCGTCGTGGGAGAAGAACGGCCCGCCGTCGTAGCCGGGCTCGTGGGTGAGCCGCTTCACGTTCGTTCCGTCGGTCGCCATCGTGTAGATCTCGAGGTCGCCGTCGCGGACGGAGGTGAACACGATCGTCTTCCCGTCCGGCGAGAGGGTGCCCTCGGCGTCGTACCCGGGCGTGTCGGTGAGGCGCTTGAAGCCGGAGCCGTCGAGGGCGTGGCTCACGATGTCGTAGCCGGCCGTCATGGCCCACGCGTAGCCTTTCGAGTGGTCGACGGGGGGCGGGCACACGGAGTCGGCGAGGTGCGTCGAGGCGTAGAGGACGCGCTTGTCGCCGTCGTAGAAGTAGCCGCAGGTCACGCGGCCCTTCCCGTTCGAGACCATTCGGCTCGTGCCGGTAGCGAGGTCGGCGACGTACTCCTGGTCGCACATCACGCCCTCGGCCCCGTTCATCCGCTGGTACACGATGCTCTTGCCGTCCGCGCTCCAGTAGCCCTCGGCGTTCTGGCCGCCGAAGGTGAGCTGCCGGAGGTTCCGGAGGTGCGTCTCGTCGGGGTGGATCACGGCCGGTCCGGCGAGCTGCGGCCCCGGGGAGTGGCCCGGGGAGGCGGGCGCGGCCGGCGGGCCGGCGGGGGCCGAGCCGGGGTGCTGCGAAAAGGCCGCTGGCGCGACCAGCGCAACGGCGGCCCCGAAAGCGAGGGCGAGGGTGGCCTTGCTCATGCCATCTGCTGCGCGAGGTAGTTCTCGGCGCCCATCTCCTTGATCATCCCGAGCTGCGCCTCGAGCCAGTCCACGTGCTCCTCCTCGTCCGCGAGGATCTTCTCGAGCAGCGCGCGGGTGCCGTTGTCGCCGTGGGTCCGCGCGACCTCGACGCCCTTGTTGAGGCGCGGGACCGCCTGGTACTCGACCTCGAGGTCCGCCGCGAACTGCTCGGGCACGGTCTTGCCCACGTTGATCTTCATGTACTTCTGCATGTTGGGCGCGCCGTCGAAGTAGAGGATCCGGTCGATGATCTCCTGAGCGTGCTGCATCTCCTCGATGGACTCCTTGCGGATGTGGGCGGCGAGCTTCTGGTAGCCCCAGTTCTCGCACATGCGCGCGTGGATGAAGTACTGGTTGACCGCGGTGAGCTCGGCGCAGAGCACGTCCTGCAGGACCTGGATGACTTCTTCGTTGCCCTTCATGACTCCTCCCTCGGGGGAACCGGCGGGTGAGGCTGAGAGGGGATCTTAACCCGGCTCAGCGCCGGGCGGCGAGGTGGTCGCGCAGGTCGGGCAGGCAGGCCGAGCACAGGCGCCCGCAGCCCGTGCGGTCCTGCACCTCCTCGAGGGTCTGGCCCTCCTCGCGGAGGCGGCGGGCGACATCGTCGAAGGACAGGCCGGCGCACTCGCAGCCGGTCAGGGCGCAGGCCCAGGGTCGTGCCGGGCCGAGGGAGACGCTTCCTTCCACGCCACCATGATAATGAACAACGTTTTCATTATCAAGCCACCCGGGGGAGCCTGAGGGGGTGGAACCCCCTCAGATCAAGGAAGCCAGGCGC
>Ga0315273_10010648_pt1 | contig 11741 bp, 8 predicted proteins | sample YL17G02_0_MG_FD_205753 | JGI IMG/M metagenome (GOLD analysis project Ga0315273, IMG submission 205753) | Sediment microbial communities from Yellowstone Lake, YNP, Wyoming, USA - YL17G02_0 | ecosystem: Environmental > Aquatic > Freshwater > Lake > Sediment | place: USA: Wyoming | collected... | reverse complement strand
ATGGCTGAACCAATATTGGGCGATCCAGGAATTGATACGGAATTTATGGTTAATATAAAACAGTTAGATCAACATCTAGTAGATTTTAATGTCCTAAAAAACTTAAGTATAAAAACATTAAGAGATAGTAGAAGAATATTAGCCCGTATAATAGTTGATTTAGATTATTATCTATCAGTGAGAGAAGACCAACGCGAAAAGGGTAAAAATTAATTACCTTTGATGCGCTTAATTTCAAGCTTGATTTTCTCATATGTTTTCTTGATTCTTTCTACTTCATCCGGCCGATCTTTAATGTGAGCAGATACAGCACCTTTCTTTAATTCTTCTGCTTCTTTTTTCATCGTCATTAATGCCCTATCACGCAATTCTTTTAAGTCAATTTTATAGACAGAAGATAAAGATTGGCTAAATGCTTGCTCAGCTGGGGTCAATTCTATCTTTTTAGTCTGCTTCTTTACAATTTTATCTATTTCATTTAATAATCTAGACCACGGCGCAACCCTAGTTATAAAATGTTTAACTTCAACTGGTAATGGTAAACGCAGTAATTCTTGAGTTTCTCCATCATATTTTTTAATCTCAGACTCAAAATAAAACGACTTATTCATCTTTCTTTCTATGGCGTACGATATCTCTGGTGTTAGCATTTCAAATAATGTATCTGTCAATCCCTCCCATGGTAATTCACCCTCTCCTGGTATTAATTTGGCCAGATCCCCAGCCGGTATTAAACCCTCCAGTGGTACATAAGTAACCGCATCCACTGTACGTTTAAATTCAATGGGTAATCGTTCATATAAATCTGGTCTAACATATTTAAGTCTTACTAAATCTTCCTCATCGCGCATCCTAAATGGTATTGCCAGAGGAGCAAATTTCTCTGGATTATTCCACAATGCTTCCATTTGTAAAGGTATATTTTTCCTTGACCATGTGTAAAATGGGCATAAACGGCGCATAGTTCCTCTTTCAAACGCGGTAATATCACTATAATCGAACAGATATTTCTTCGCCGATAACGCTGCTTCTGCTGAATCCATTCCCTTACTCATTTTATCCATAAAATGAGCTAGATGCGCATTATTCTCTATGGTATTACCAATAGCTTTACCCTTTTCTATAATCCGTTCTCCCCTCAATGTTTCCCCCAGGGTGAATTCTCCCATTTTGCGTCGTATACCCGTTTCTACATCAGCACCATATTGACCAAGATTAAAGACCCCATGTTCTTCAGCCGAAGCAATAATGGTATCAGCAACCTCTGGTGATATTTGCATCTGTTTCAATTCAAATGTTGCTATCTTCTCACCAATATTACCTTTACCTTTATATTTCCTATATAGTTGAAGTGCCTGTGCACGTAGATAGTTTTCTCCATCTACATCCGCTAGGTAGTTATTCCACATATTACCAACCATATTACGTAAATGATATTTAGAAAATGGATATAATTGCCACTTTCTCCACATATTACGATACATATCAATATATTTTAAGACTGAATCAACTGCTTTGGGATCAATATAATATTCCGCCACCCTAGCTACTTCTGCTACCACTTCTGGATCAAATTTTAATCCCTTTGCAGCCGGATATAACTTCTGTATAGCTTCTGGTAACTCTATCCACGATGGTAATGCTTCTTTGGCTGATTTTCCGAATGTCTTAGTTACATCTTGCACAAATTCAGCCGATGTAATAGCCTTAGCCGCGCGTATTTGATAAAGAGCAGAGGCATAGGCCGGATCTCGCATAAAATATTCATCGATTTTGTTACCCCCCAATGCCTCTAGCCCATTTTCAGTAACGAAGTTATTCCATTCATCTAAAGTAAAATCGCTAGTCTTTCTACGTAGTGCATTCCTGATCTTCTTATTCCAGACCCTAGCACCCATACCCCTATTTTTTTCTGCATTCTTTAAAAATCCCTCTGCTTCTTTAGTAGTAAACCGAGGAAAATATCCCATTTCCCTAGCACGTTGTAGTTGCGCTATTTCCTTAGCTTCTGCTTTACCTACCCCTAATTTATTAGCAACAGTTGCTATCCTCTTTTCTGATACTTGCATATGATATATTTCCTTTGCCTCATTTACTAGATTGGTTACTTCTGCTTCTTTGGCGGTAATCATCGTGGCCAATTTCTCTTGCGTTGCTACTGCTGCTTTGCTAGGCGGTCCAATAATTCGACTAGTAAGTACCTTATAGGTAGGAGTAGTAGTATCCTCTAAAGAGAAATATTTAACAGTATCATAACCCTTATTTCTAAGTTTTTGACTAAAATCAACATACCAGTCATCCACATCATCACTCCACTTCTTATATATAAATTTACCAGTTTCGGGTTGTTCTATTTTTCCTAAAAATTTATTAGGATTAAATATAACCAATTCATCACCAGCTTTATGTTGTATACCTTCATACCCCTGCTTCTTTAAATATTTTTGTATTGAATATTTACCAGTAAAGCCTGCTTGTTTGGCTTCTCCTCTTAAAATCTCAAAATCTGGATGTCCTTCTAAATTAGCAGACGGTTTATCTGATAATTGGTATAATTTTGTTCCCGTAGGAATTTGAATTTTAAGTGTACCATATCCAGGTTCACCCTCGGTCTGCATCATTCCCATTAATTCAGCGAAACCTTCATCAGATGCTGCGTACATACCCTTAAAATCATCACTATATTGGGATTTTTCTACATCAAATCCCATATCTTTTATCTTCTTAATGGCATCTTCTGTACTACCATGATAATATGTAGTCGTTGTCCCCTCGGTTTTATGTATATTATATTTCTTTATTTTGGGATTATAAGATATTCTAATATTTTCAATATCTACACTCTTACCCTGTAATACTTCTGGTATAAGTTCCATTTCTTCTGGTGTTAATTGTCTTTTTAAGGATGCCTGAACTTGAAGTATCATACCCTCATCATTTTTGGGTTGTGCTATTAATTTAGTAGTAATTTTGGTGGCAGGTGCTTTTGGTACTTGTTTATATTTTATATCTTGTGGATCTGGTATCGCATTTTTCAGTTGTTCGTACTCGTCCGGACCGATCGCACCAGTTTTATGTATAAATTCCACCACGTCTTTGGGTCTATCCCAATTTTGACATTGTTCTTCCATGGGTATCTTGGTAGCATCAATAGAACGCTTAGGCGATAATTGAGTATAATAAACCTTGCCCTCACCACCTTTACCTATATCTTGTTGCCTGGCTAGTGCTGCCTTTTCTGTACCAAAATCTGTACCCAGATCTCCCTTTACTGTCTTCTTATTTATCTTCCATTCAGTTATATTGGGATTTTTAGAATAATGTGCCACATTTACTGATAATGGTTGTAATTGCTCCTTAAATCTAACTATGTCGTCTGCTATTGCATCCTGGTGTGCTGCTATTTCCCCCAATAATTCCGTTTGCTTCTTGCCTACAGCAGTTTCCAACTCGGTATATAATTCAGTAATCCTTGCCTTACGTGCCGCATTTAAAGCATTAATGGGTACTCCGGCATCAGTCATATTAGTAAATATCCTACTATACATATTACTTTGAGATTGAGCTATAGCAATTTCTCTTGGTGTGGCCAATTTCTTATATTTCTTTGGTAATTCCATAACATTAACTACCATCTTCATTACATCCTTAGCACTTTTACCAGTTTCTTTCATATCTTTTTGAATCTCATTACGCGTAATAACAGCAAAATCTACACCTTTCCCACCCAACCACTGACGACGCGATAAGTGCTTATCTACCATCGCTGCCAATTCTGGTATTTTGGATTTAGTAATAAATAATTCACGTAATTTGGCTGTAATGGCTCCACCCGCATCTACTGCAAAATCTGCTGCATTAGCTACTTGATCTATCTTATATAATTGCTTCCCCAAAAATCCTGCCACTTTTGCTGCCGGTCTAATAGCTCCTGCCTTAACAATTGCACCCAACGTTTTATATCCAGCACCACCAAAAGCCATAAGAGGATCCAATACTACTTCTGTGGCAAATCCGAGTAATGGAATACCGCTTACACCCATCTCTGCCCACATCTGATTTGCTGTGACACGTTCGTGGCCAGTAAGCCCAGCCCATACCTTTTTAAATCTTTCTTCCACTTTCGGTTTATAATCTAGCAACAATTTCTGGCGTTCAAGATTTAATGGATTGTGTAATTCTTCTTCTGGTATACCATTATCACGCAAATATTGATTTACTTCTAATGCTGCCTCATACATACCAGATTTTACAGCGTACCCAGGCCTACCCATTAAATCTAGGGTCTGACCCAATTTCGTCATTTTATCAAATTCGCCCGTAGATAAACCCTCACCCAGAGTAAAATCAAATGCTTTCTGTATAAATGGTCTAGGAGTGGCTACTGTAGATTGCGTACCCTGTGGTTTAAATTCATCCAATGGGTTGGTATTAATTGTGGGAGATATAATACGAGTAGGTTTAAATTCATCTAATAAATTGGTAGTTGTGGTACCCTGTGGTTTAAATTCGTCTAATGGATCGGCACCAACAATACCTTGTGGTTTAAATTCGTCTAATATGTTTGCCATTATATTATCCCATGGGCCTCAAGCAATTCTATTTTTTGATCCTTAGAAAAACCTTTCCACATCTTTTTCAATTTTGCACCTTTTTCTTTGTCTAGAGATTGTATTATTTTGGGTAACATTTGATCAACCTCTTTATCAGGTACAGTAGTAATATATTTTTCACGTAATTGTGTTAATTCATTAACAAAAAGTGACGGGTCTAAACTCTTATAATGTATAATTGACAATGCATCTTGTACTGTTTTAATTGGTTTAGATTCCGCTTCTCCTGACCATCCCTTACTATATGTGTAGTGTCCACGTAGAATACCATCCTTAAGAGATTGTACCTCCTGTTCTTGATTCCACGTTGGTGTGAGTGCTTCTCCTGCTACCCTAGCCGCTTCCATTTCAGGAGTAACAGTAAGTCCAGATTCTTGCGCAGCCAGTTGTGGATAGTTTTTATAGGTAGCTTCTTTGGCAGCCAATCTACCCTTTTGTGCCTCTTCTATCGCACTCTGATCCTTAAAATTTCTAATCTTAGCCGATTCTTCTACCAATTTCCCTATGGCCTCTACCCCTGGATTCTTTAACCTATTCGCTTGTGTATCTTGTACAAATTGACTAACCAGATTTCTCCACATCTATCCCACCCCCCCCTATCCATTTTGTATTAAGTACATCCCAGCATCACTAGCCAGTTTTCTAAAATTTGTTAAATCAGCCTCTGCCACATTATATTTATTAATAACATCACTCAATTCGCCATATAATAAATCACGTTTAGTTGCCTCATCTACGCCCAATTGATCCATAATATAGGTATATCTCTGTGTATCATAGGTCTTCTTGGAATTTATCATCCATTCTGACTTCATCGCATCTACTTCTCTTTGTTCTTCTTCATCCACACGCCTTAACATTTCAAGACGTTCACCAGAATTAACCCAACTCTCATTACTAACAGAGGCCATCTGGTCCATTTGGGTCTTTCTAAGTTGATATGTCTTCCTTATATCCTTCTCCATTACCTCCGTAAATGCTAACGTTTCCTTATCTGGTGACCATTCTCCACCAAATGAGGCATCCGCCATTGTTTTTGCCTTTGCTCCGGCCGCAGTTACGGTATCTGCAGTAAGCCACTTAGACGTAATTGTACCTATTTGTGGTAATTGAGCAGTAGTGGGCATAGATGCCATAGCCAAACTACCAAGACCAAGCATTTTCATTGGACTAGCCAAATTAAATATACCACCAGTTCCAGCCGCGCCAGCAGTACCACCAGCGGCACCACTAGTGGCAGCATTCCCAAGTAGAGTACTACCAGCCCCCAACATTGAACTAACTGGACCACCACTTGCAGTCGCCAAACTATGCATACCACCCGCACCAGTAGTACCAAGTAATGCCCCCTGTGCACCAGATAACATCTGACCAACCATTCCGCCACCGGCAGCTTTAGATGCCGCCACACCAGCACCGAATCCACTCAAGCCCTTAAATGCACCGCCAGCCACACCGGATAATAGTGCACTTCCAATATTTATATTACCAGTAGTTGTCTTTTGAGCTATTGCACTAGTACCGGCTGCCAAAAGACCAGATAAGATTGGTCCAACTCCTGGTATCATGGCTGCCGCTATCGGAGCAAGTGCCCTAACAAATGGTTGACTACTAAAACCAAATATTTTCTTAAACCACCCATATCTAATACCATCCTCTTCATGTTCACTAAACTTAGAAGTTAACTCCTGTAATTCATGATCCATAGTAAGTAATTTCATACCATCAGTCATACTATTTCTTATATAGGCCGTATTGTTCTGGGGGTTAGCCATACCACAGACCTCATGATTAGTGGCATGTTTATAGGGTAATTTATCAAAATCCCTATCCTCTAAAAGTTTAATCGTATACATCTCTTCCTCCTTTATGATGGTTTAGGTGCTTCCCTATTCTGTACAATAAGTGTATTTAATTCATTCATCTTGGCTTGTAGCTGTGATTGTAGAGTACCAATCAAAAGTTGTAAATCAAATAGTTCTACTTTCTTTTCCTTAATCTGTTCTTTGATATCTACCATTCTACCTCCTTAAAATTCTATTACTGATAAATTACCATTCTATATAGACCATCCCAGCTTTTCCTGCTCCACCTATTTTATTGGTATGACTTCCACCAGAACCACCACATCCATATCCTGTCCCGACCAAACCATCGGTATCTGCTCCTACTCCCTGTCCACCAACACCAAAAGGAGAACCACCCCCACCTCCAGTTATCGAGCTAGAAACCGCAGAACCATTACCACCGACAGAAGTTAATCCTACTCCACCACCTACACCTTCTGTTGTCGCATTAAAGGCAGTTCCAGAAGCAGTCCCCCCGACTCCTGCTGTTCCTCTAGCATCTTCTCCACCTTTTCCACCATTACAAGTAATTGTTATATTGGCTCCTGCAAAACTTGAATTACCACCGTTTCCACCATGTCCTTGATAGGCACCAGCAGTTCCTGCCGCACCAACAGTAACAGTATATCCACTTCCCGCAACTACCGTTGTTGCTTGTCTTATAACATACGCACCACTTCCTCCACCAGAACCTTCCCAAACCGAAGACCCACCACCACCACCACCACCACCACCACCTACCATTGATACAAAAACAAAACTTATTCCTGTCGGTGTGGTAAAAGTGCCAGTGGAAGTGAAAAGTTGCCTTCCAGTAACTATCCCAGTAATCAAACTTCCATCCACCGCAGGAAGTTGAGAAGAAGCATTTAAGACTACTACACCACTTGCCGCGTTTGCAGCTGCAGTTGAACCTGTACCACCTTGCGCAGCAGCCAAGCCTGACGTTATCGTGGGCGTAGTTAATGTCGGTGATGTTAGTGTTTTATTGGTCAGTGTCTGCGTGCCATCATTCGTGGTAATCTCACCGGCACCATTAGTTCCTGCAACGTGCTTGCCATCCGTAGTATCAGAATTAAGGTCCGTAACAACAGTGGTAGAAGCAACAGTAAAAGGAGCTGTACCGGTTGCTTGGTCAGATGTAAACTTTAAAGCAGTTAATGTAAAAGTACCAATATCCCAGTTAGCCGCTTGCCCTGGTAAGTGAGTAAAAAGATAATCATGGGAAGTAGGCACGGCGCTACTACCCACACCAACCTTAGCTTCAATCGCGGCAATAGCACTACCTCTTGCATTTGGGTGGTTAGCAGTGACGTTATCAGTATTATCAACAAGAGTAGTATATGAATCAAGAGTTGTTGGAAAATTTGCAGGAAAATTATCAGCCATTGGTTTTCTCCTTTATCTTATCCTCTATTGCTTTTGTCATATCTTTGTCCGGATGGAAATTTTTATCAGGCAATTGCATGGTTAGAGGACCACCAGATACCTGTTCTTTGGTAAAGCCCAAATACATCTTTCCATCTTTATTTTCTAAAACCTCTATTGTATCAATGGTATAATTTTTAGTATCTACTATATCTTTATTACAATGGGGACATTTCATCTTTATCCAATCCCATTCTAGCGGTAGATTCGCGCCCTCTAATATATCCACTACAGTGTATTCAAACTTGCTACAATTCAGTTTCCTTTTATCACCTATTTTCATATCTTCTCCTTATGTTTCAGCAGTTAAAATCCCATCCGTAAATGTGAGTTTTCTAGTCACGGCACCACCACTCGAATCAGCAGCATAGTAAACTTTTGTTCCTGTTAATCCCAATGTGGCTACAGTTTTATAGGTGCCTGGTGTTCCTGCCGAAGTACATAGTCTTAAAGTTCCCGACACAAAGGCTATATCGCCAATCACCGCCGCTCCACTTGGTTCAGAAGAACGAGCATACAGCCGTATATCCGCCAATGTCCTCTCTGATTCCATGGTTAACATCGGTTTAGCTGAATTACCAAACCAGGCAGCCGTGCCTGTGCCATATTTTGTTCCGTCACCATATTTATAAGTATTATATTTACCTACTGCTGTTGTTTCCACATAAGCCAAGCCACTACTGGTTAATTGTAAATATGGCAACTCAGAAGCAGTAGTAAAACTGCTTGATACAAATGTAGTATTGATAATAGTAGCACTATAGATTATACCGCTGGAAAAAGTAGGAGCAGAACCATCTGTGGGTAATTTGAATGTCTGTCCCAGAACGGAATCATAGCCGATTAATCCGTTGGTGTCCATCTTCACTCTACTCACCGCCGGATCAGCTGAAGTTTGCATTGTTCCTGCAGTAATCGTACCAGCGGTAACTGTACCCAGATTAGAACTAATTGCGGATAGATCACTGACAATTATTTTATTTGCTGCTACCGTACCTATCTTTAAATAAGAACCATCAATTTCCGAACCAGTCTGTAAGCCCGAAATCATAATCGCAGAAGCGTGTACCACTCCTGCATTAGTAACATAAAAAGGTGCCAAAGATGCTGTTTCTGATCCTGCCCAAAAAGGATATGGGCCCCCATCTATCCCGACATAACTAGAACCAGAACCCGCATACATAGAACTAGATGTTAAAGTCCAACCAGAGATAGCACCGCCAGTAGCAGTAATATTAGAACAGGTTACTGCACCGGTAGAACTTACCCTAAATGGAGCAACTGCAGGTGTATCACTTCCAGCATAAAATGGATAAGTACTAGGAGCAAGACCAACCGCACTGACACCAGAACCGGCAGTTAAAGAATTAGAACTAATAGTAAATCCACCAATAATACCAGATATGGCATAAAGTACACCAGACATAGATACCCTGAATGGTGCAGAAGCAAAATTGGCATTTCCGATCCAAAATCCAGTACTAGTATCACCATATATCACATTATCTCCACTACCCAGTTGTATTAGATTTTGGCCAGTCCAGGCAGCAAATATTGATGCATTCCATTGACCATTGATATAATAGTAAATTCCTCTCTCTGTTCCAGCAGAATATAATACCATTTCACCCTCATAACCACTCCACGTAGGTATAGAAGATACAGTTCTTAGTTGATATCTACCATCATTAAGAATAATAGATACCTCATCTATAAATTCTAATAGACCAGGATCCTTTAAAGTTTGTAGAGTTACATCTCCTATTTTCATACGCCCCCACCTATTTCTTCACCTGTTAATTCTAATTTATGCAATTCAAAGGCTGCACTTGTAGAATTATCTTTAAATTGAAACTGCATAAGATTAGCAATTCTGGGTATATCTAATATATGTGCATTTGTAGAAGCAAGTAAAGTATCGGCAGTATCATAAGAAGAATCCCAATTTACCCTACTGGCAAAAGTAGGTGTAGCCGCAGTACTATTCGTGGATAATCGTACTCCCTGTATCTTCTTTAAATTTGATTCCGCACTAGACGCGATCTTCATAGAGTCCCAATATCCATTAATAGCAACGGTATCATCGGCATTGGTACTATCATTAAGCCATGCATAATTTACACCAGCAACATACACTTTCCTCTGTCCAGCACCATTATCGGCCGTACAGGAAGCAGTAAAAGCATTGGCAAAATGAAACGGCCAGAAGCAGTTAAGGTTATAATCATATACAAAAGCATCGCTGGGTGTAGTATCATTATCTTTACAGAAAAATAACACATACCAATTCTTTTCAGGATAAACTACCGTATGTACATTGGCAAGTTTAGCTGGGTTTATACCATAGGTAGTACCATCCCCGATCAAACAATAAGTACTAATACCAGCATAATTTAAAATAGGAGCACCAATGGGTACGGTATTAAATCCATCAAATTTATATAACTGCATATCCGTACCAAGATATATAAGAACCTCACCCGTTCCTGGGATATCCACATTTTGGATTGATCTTGGGGATGATGTACCCACCCATGATCTAACTTGCTTTATATCTAATAACGGTGTACCACCTATATATGTTATCCTATGTATACTAAATTTTTTAAATACATACATTCTACCATTAAGGATCGCTAGGCCAGTTAAACCAACATCGCGAGGAGTGATTAGTGTTTCATAGTCGGTAGCTGAATAGGTCGTATGATCACCCAGTGCTGATCTATATAACCTATCTGGATCAGAGGCAGTATTCGCTAACCAGAGGTGACTATGCCAATTAAGACAATACTTAGCAGATACAGCAGTCCCAGTACCACCATAGTGAAGATTAGTATACTCAGCAGAATTATCACTCGGATCGTATTTCTGTGGTACATCTCTCCCCTCCGTAGTTATAACTAGATCACCATTCATTATGGTAGTATGCATAAAATTTGCAGATAATGCAGTACCATTTGCGCTCGCATTAATGGTATCCCACGTACCATCCCATGCACTAGTAACCACATCCATACTTTTTAATGCAGTACCCCAGAGTGCCACCAAATATTGTGCACTCTCACTTTTCACATAATTAGTAATACCATTTGCCGTAGCAGATTGGGAAGCACTATTTAATTTCGCATATCCCTGTCGCTTCATTAGGGTCTTAAATACAGTACAGTATACGTTTAAGGCATCTGGTGTATACTTGGGATCCTTAAATGTCGGATACGATGAAAGATATCCGCCACTAAAATCATCTAAGACTAGTACCGGTTTATTTATCATTATCTTCTGACCCCCGATCGCTCATATATGGTATGTACTCTTTGTTTACTATATTCAAGTTTACCCTCTACAGCCATATATTGATTCAAGATCTTATTATACTCCGCTAACCATCCCTGTACCTGTAATTTATTGGTTTGATCGATAGCACTTGTAACAGCCGCACCATACACCAAAGCTAAGTCTAGACCTGCCGGTAATTTAGACACCATACTAATTGTGAAAGTAGAAGAACCAGCAGCAATGGAAGTACCACCATAAGCATCCGACAAAGTAAGAGAGGTATCACTAGCTGCCGTACTTACTTTATACCAAACTGATCTAGCACCCGTACCATCACTATCTATTCTAAAATAATAATCATAATTACTGGTATCAGTAACAAAACCATCAAAATCTGTGGCATTACCGGTAACTGCGGTGCCAGCATTAGCTAGCGTAGTAATGGTTCCAGTAGTATATTCTGCCATCCTCTTTAATGATGGAATATATAAATACTCAATGGTACGATCATCGAAATCCGGCGGATCAATAAAGAGATACGGAGCATTATTTATCCACTTTATAGTATAATATGCTG
>Ga0315273_10010647_pt1 | contig 11741 bp, 17 predicted proteins | sample YL17G02_0_MG_FD_205753 | JGI IMG/M metagenome (GOLD analysis project Ga0315273, IMG submission 205753) | Sediment microbial communities from Yellowstone Lake, YNP, Wyoming, USA - YL17G02_0 | ecosystem: Environmental > Aquatic > Freshwater > Lake > Sediment | place: USA: Wyoming | collected... | reverse complement strand
GTTGGAACATCAATATCGGCGTATCTGATCGCGATTCGTCAAGGATCGTTTCCTGCTTCAGCCCTCATCCTCAAGGTTGGCCTGGGTTCGTTTGATCTTTCCGCGTACGTCGAATGCGGGTTCTTTGCGTCAGCGCTAATCGCTAAGACCCAAGCTGGCTCATTCGGGATTAGCGCCCGCATTCGAGAACCCGAGTACATCGCGCCGATCAATCCCGACCCACCTCCCGGGGGCTATCCACCCAGTGGACCACCCACGGTCGGCGACAAGATCGTCATCGCCATTGATGCTGAAGACATCACCACGGACGTGATGTACGACCGCACAGAATTCGTTTCGCAGGCGAACGGGCAGGCGGGGACGTGTCACATCGTCGTCCTTGACCGAGGCCGCACGCAGTCGTTCACGACAGGCCAGCGGATCTACGTCACCGTCAACGATCTGCGGATCTGGACTGGTTACGTTATGCGCGTCAAGCGCATCTATCCGTTTGCGGCGAATTCGCCCGCCGAGCGCCTGATCGAGATCGAGGGCCTGGACGTCAACATCCTATTCCTAAAGAGGTACGCGTTCAATCCGAGCGATCCCACGGATGAGAACAACGACGGCAAGGGCCCCCAGTACCCGTCCTTCACCGATGACACCGTGGTGCTCGCGGATCTGTTCGCCAACTACCTGGATCTCACCGGGGACGACATCGATACGTACTCGCTCATCAGCCACCTCGGCACCATCAACGACAACCAACGGGCTGCCCCGATCAAGTTCGGTGAAACCTGGGGCGAAACGATGCGACGGATCGGCAACTGGCTTTCGCCGATCTGGTACATCAACCCGAACCGCCAGATTGTTTGGGCGGATGTCGATGTCGAGGATGCACCGTTCGAGCTGTCGGACAACCCGGGAGCTGGTCAGATTGGGGTAGCCAATCTGACGATCATCCGAGACGGCTCAAGCATCATCAATGACATCCTTCTTGTAGCAGCTGGGATGGGGGATACCAAACCGGTCTACAGACGGCTCACGGACTCCACCTCCGTCACGGGGCACAATCGTTCTCAGTTTGGTGCTTTCATCGCGAACGTCTACAAACAGGGAACTATCAATCGCATCGCGGACTCGTACATCAACGGCAACCCAGCCTCGCGTCGTGGTCACAAGAACGACAAGGTGCAGGTTACCTGCACCGTGTTCCAGCATGGGCTACGAGTTGGCCATAAAGTTCGTGTCGTGGCAGATGCCTGGGGTTTCGATGACATCGTGCCGATTCGCCAGCTCCGCCTTCGATGGATTACTCCGAGTCAGCCCCGTTATGACCTGACGATTACGCACGAGCTAGATACCGCTTGGTCGCTCTTCGACCCTTACAACTCCAGAGTGGCACCGCTGGTTTTACCGCCCATTGATCCAATTATCGATGACCCAGTCGGTTGCAGCGATGAAGTATGCGGTATCACCGATACATTTACGCGAGCCGTAGCCAGCGGATGGGGTACGGCAGACGCGGGGTTCGCGTGGTCCAACGAAGGGATAGGGCCACTGAGCGTCGATGACTCGGTTGGTGTACTTGAGGCATCCTCCCCTGGAGGCTACTACTATGCCGCGGCCGGTACGACACTGCAGCCGGTAGCATCTACTGGGGTAGACATTACAGTCCAATTGCAGGCGAACCACGCGCTAGATCCAGGAACTCCGAATGGGGCTTCGTCTGCGGAATATCTCACGATCTTAGTTGGGTCACTATATATCGAGATGGGTCGTGATGAGACAAGCTCTAGCGCTCCATACATCTTGACGACAATCAATGGAGCATCAGAAGAAGTCGCTCATGTCAGCGTGGATTACACTTCACCGTTCTACGTCAATGTAGTGCGAGACACGGTTAGCGACCCTGTAGAGGTACGGGTTTGGCAGGCTTCTGGGTCACGTCCTTCGTCTCCAGCCACTTCAAGCTCGCTAGGAGTTCAGGTTTTGACCGGGGGCCTGCGAATCTCGGCTTATCAACAGTCATTGCCTGGGGCCACCGAGGTCCTTGTTTTGAGCGTTGACGACCTAGATATTGTTGGCGTCGACAGATGCACGGAGTACATCTTCGACAACTTCACCCGCACCGTTTCCGGGGGGTGGGGAACTGGAAGTTCTGGCTACGTGTGGACAAACCACAACCAATATGCCCTTGCCAGATCCATCTCCGTTGATGGCACTCGCGGGATATTGAGCCACTTCTCGTCCGGAGACCAGAACGACTCTGCCCCCTACGTGTTTGATGAAAGCCTAAACGCACCGTGGTGCAATGACTTCACGGTGACGGTCCTGATGACGCCATCAGGGGGCTCTCTCTTCTCTGGTGTTGAGGTCAGGTTTGTATTCCTAGACAATAACTGGCAACCTGGGGTGCAATCCTATGAAGCGAGCGTGTCCGCCAATAGCATCTCAATCTTGGATACTCGCGTAGGCAACCAGGGATACCTCTATACGACGGCCCACTGGACAGTCGGCGAGCCGTTCTACCTGAAGTACGAGCGAAATATCAACGGCCTCCAGCGAGCGAAGGTTTGGAAGGTTTCGGCGTCCGAGCCAGATTGGCAGGTGTCTATCCTTGGGTCTGCCGCGGATGAGCAGAGTGAGGTGTTTGAGATCATTTACGAGGGGGCCCATGCCATTTCCTCCTCCGTAGCTATCGACTACATCGATTTCGACGTGTGCTATGACGGAGGTCCACCCCCCGAGGAGAAGCACACGATTGGCTACGTTTGCGATAACTTCAACTTTATTTCCACAACATTGACGCTTTACAGCGAGTATGTCTCTACTTCCGTCAGGGTATGGGTTGACGGCGAGTTCACTACCGATTTCACGGAGCTGAATAGCGCATCAATTGTGCTTGGGTTTTCGCCTACGTCCGGGACCCCGATTACGGTGTGCTACCTAGTGGAATCTGATAGCGAGGGCGGCTGGATGGATCAGGGTGCGTATCACGGGGGGTACATCCCGAAATGAGCGGCAGTGTCATCCAGATCACCTACGACAACGCGGGTACGCCGCAGGACATCACGGCCAACGTCATCTTCGAGGACGCTACATTCGAGCAGCAGATGAACGCCGTCCCTGGGACGTTCAGCTTCCGCGTCCATGACCCCAACCAGGGCTACGATTTCATCACGGGCCGTGAGATCCGACTGTTCGTGGACGGCGTCCCGCTCTTCGGCGGCTATCTCATGCGCGTCTCGATGACGTATCCGTTTGCCGCGGACGACACGTCAAATCCTGGCGCCTACCGAAACCGCATCTGGAAGCTGGAGGGCGTCGACTACAACATCTTGTTCGACAATCGCATCATCCGTAAAACGACCAACTACACGACGTTCGTGCCCAGCAAAACTGGTTACGCCAAGACGACACAAGACGGCCAGGTCCTGCGGTTGCTGCTTTCAACGTGGAGCGACTTTCCGACCGGGTTCGATATCACTACCCAGGTCGACGACATCGTTGCCGTCCTACCAGCGGAGTCTACGAAGCCGTTCATCTACCAGCAGCAGGGAACGAAGCTTCGGTCCCAGTTCGATAACCAGGCCGCTTGGGCAAACGCCCTCTTCTACATCAGCGCTGACAAGACGGTCCACTACCACACGTTCGAGCACGTCCAGAAACGCTGGGGATTCTCCGATGATCCCAACTACGTCGCGATCTCCACGGCGTCCGGGTACCAGAACGCGACGTACGGTTTCCGGGAAGTAGCCGGAACCGAGGACGGCACCCTGCTCGTGAACGACGCCCTCATCTGGGGTGGGGCTTCGCCCGCCAGTGAGGATGTCCTGTTCGCCCGCTACCAGGATGCTGTCGCCAGCGTTTCTTCCGGGGCTCACACGTACGTCCAAGAGGGGGCCGTCACGCCCGGCAGCTCGATTGACGTCCATGGCCGCTGGCAGATCGCCGAGACGCACTTCGGAGAGTCCAACTCAAAGACAGGGCTGGGGATTCTCAGCGGTGTCAAGCAGCGGGCCAACCAGATCATCAACGGTCCGCCGGGTGGTGACCCCTATGGAAGCGGCGTTCTGCGCGGGCTGCGGTATCCCCAGTGGTCGTTCGAGTTCACCTGGTTCGCGAGTCACGTTCCCTTGCTCTCGGGCGTGCCCGATCACATCGTCGCTGGCGACCTCGTCACGATCGACCTCGATACCTTCGGGGTTTCCGAGTTGATGCCCTGCCGAACGGTGCGGATTACGTTCCCCAGCCTGGACGAGACGGGCAAGGCATACGTCCAGTTCCGTGGGGAGTTCAGCCTGCAATATTCCGATTCCATTGCCTTGTGGAAGACGATCATGGGCTCCCGGGTTACCAACCAGAACGCAACAATCCGAGGCGTGAACGAAAACTCTCTCAGCACGGAGTACGGGGACTACGGGACGTTCACGCCGTATGAATCCCCGAACGGTTCGCGCGCACTGTTCAGCATCAAGCTCACTACCGACAGCCTGGCCGTCGGCTACATCATGCGAACAACATCCGTCTATCTGGACGGGCACCTACAGCATCAGGGCGTGGATTACACGGAAACCAGCCCCACCAACGGCACATTCACGTTTACCTCACCCCCTGCTGGCGGGTCCGTCATCATCGTGACGTGCCGCACGCTGGAGGCGGGGACCGTCGTTTAGCGGTTCTTGCGTTTCCCCCGTTCTGGGATATGCTGATCTGAGCCTGATACCGACCGGCAGCCGATCACCAGCGGATGCCAGGTCCGGCCGTGACCGTTTCGCGGCTGTGGATTTTCTCCAATCCGGTATCAGGCGCCCTCCCCTTACGGTGCCTACCGTCACCAGGAGTGCCCGCATATGCCCGCGCTCGCAATCTCGACGTGAAAACGCATGGCTACGGCTTGCCGCTGAGCTGTCCAGCCTGCCGAGCTAAGGGCGTCTATTACGGGATGCTCAAGGTGCCCGGGAACAAAGCGACCCCCTGTCCAAACTGCAACTCGCCTCTCGTTGCCTCACGGCGAACGATAGAGCGACCAGAAAGAGATGACCATGAGTCAGGGCGGTAACGGGTGGCGGGAGGGTCGGGACCCGATTCAACGCTGGCTGCGCATCATCACGTCTATTGCCTGTCTCGCGGTTTTCGTATTCCTGGCCGTCGAGCCGACGCGGAGAGATTGGCCGACCCTGGCCCTCGCCCTCGGGGCCGTGCTCGTCCTTCTCGGATACGAGGCGATCGTCAGGTTGCCCTACCTCGGACGCCCCGACAATCCAACCCCTCCTTCGCCACCCTCTTACCCGATGTATCAGCAGTATCCGCCCGTTGATCCTGCCTACACCACGCAGGTTGACCCCCTGAGCGTCCCGTATCAGTCGGAGGCAGTTCCAGTTAGCGAAGCGACGGGAGACAATCCGCCCCCGCCCGGGGAGTAGCCATGAGCGAGGATATGGGAACCACTATCGAATACGCGCAGCTCATCACCATCCTCACCGGGATGTCGCTAGTCCTGTTTTTCTGGCATTTGTGGCGAACGATTGACATGTATGCCAAACACCACGACGACAGGGCTGCCGTCACGCTCGTCAAGGCTGTCGGTCTTGTCGTTGTCTCGGGCGGAATGTTCATCTCATCGCTGGGGTTCTTCATCGACGACCCGCAGTTCGCCGTGGCTGGCCTGTCAATCTCCCGGGGGGCAATGATCATCATTGCGGTGACGCTGATCGTGGCGGACGTGAGAAGGCGGGACAATGTCTGATTTCACCGCAGCCGACCACGTTACCGAACGGGAGCCGGGGAGCTGGGAAGATTGCACGTTCGCCTCGGTTCTGGAAACGCTGCGGATTTCCCTGCCGAACGGACGGACCATCCCCGCCACGATCACGGAGGTCAATCGCTTCCGGGCGGAAGTTCCCCTGCCCGACAATCACTCGGGCGTGACCATTGAGCAGACCCTGCCCACGGCCAAGCGCCTGTACGGGCTCAAGGATGCCGACTACACCCTGACCCGTGACTGGGCGGTACTCGCCGCGGCCTTGGAGAACCCCAACAAGGTCTGCGTGGTAACCGGGAAGATGAGCGGCGTGCCGCCCGGTCTGCGCCGTTGGGATACGTCGTTCATGGGCAACCATGCCGTTGCCAAGCACGGCATACGCGTGTGGTGTGACCCCTTGGCCCCCAAGGACGGCGTCTACAAGGGGGAGCAGATCGCCCTGGCGGTCTGGCGGTCGTTCACGTCGGCGCTCAACTACTGGCAGGCAATGATCATGGAAGGAGGGGACATGACCCTCTCAATGGGCGGAGTCACCGTCACCAGCAACAAGCTGGGCGTTATCCAGCGAGCCACGTCTTTGCTTGCTGCCCCGGGTGGAGAGAGGGTCACCACGGCCCAGCCGGGACAGAAGTTTCCGTATCTCGGATCAGACTCCGGACACCGGATGTTGATTGTCCGAACGGGTATCCCCTACCCGGACAAGGTCGCCCGTGACACAGGGCTCTACGTCATCAACGCGGACGTGTCTATCGTGGACGCACCACCGCCCCCATCGCCCGGAGGCGTCGATACCGGCCCAGCAGTCGAGGCAAAGTGGGAGGCGTGGGTCGCCACGCACCCGTAGAGAAGGAGCAGGACATGACGTTGGAAAGCACCATCATCGAGCGCATCAAGACCGACATGGTCGCCGTCATCGAGGCGGGAGCTGACATCATCGGCGCCATCGGGGACGCAGCCCGCGCCATCGTGACGGAAGCTGCCGAACTGGGCGAGGATCTCGCCGACGTGGCTGTTGCCACGGTCAAGGGCGCCATTGCTGCCGTCGCCGATGTTGCCACTACGGCCGAGGACGCCGCGTCCGCTGCCGCCACGGGCGCCGTCGTGGCTGCCAGCGAAGTTTCCACGGAGGCTGGCGCTCGCGTTCGCGACGCGGTCACCGGCACCGTTGACGGAGTCAAGGTGGTCGTCAAGAGCGTCGTGGAGTAGTCATGGGCACGCTCTCAGCAAACCCTGTCCGGCTTGTCGGCATCATCACCGCCGTGGTGATCGCCGTCCTCGAAGCACTCAGCAAGGAAGGGTTGATCTCGACCGACCTGGGCCTGAGCCTGATCAACCTGATCATGATCCTCTCGCCCATCATCGCCGCCGAGATTGCCCGCCGCTTCGTTACCCCGGTCGCCAGTCCACAGCTGCCCGCAGGTACGAAGGTCGAGGTCATCACTCCAGGGGATCAGCCCAACTTCACTACCACGCTGTAGCTACCAGCTAACCTCGACCCGGGAAACCCCCAGGGAGAGCGGGGCGATGGCGGAGAACGCCGACGCGTAAAGGTCGATCAGCTTGTCCGTGCTGGCGCACCAGTCGACCAGCATGACCCGGATAACCGTCCCTCGGCGGTTGTCCACGTTCACCACTTTCCCGCGCCATCCAGGCCCAATCGCAGCCCGCAGGTCAGTACATGCCGCCGCCGACATGGACTCCGGCGGGTATGCCGAGTGGCAAACGCTCACGCCAGCCCTGCAGTACCACGACGCGATCCCCTGCACGAAGGAGGTTGCCCGTGGGGTCGGGGCTGGCGTAGCTGTATGCCCCCACGGTGTTTCCGGCGTGTCTTGGAATGCCGCGCGAACCCCGCACGCATGAACGAAGCCCGCGAGGATCAGCATGATCCAGCACAACTTGAGGGCTTGCATAGGCAGGTCCTCCCTGCTATATTTCCCGAGCCGCCGGGGGAAACCAAACCGAGCCGCAAGGCACGGGGAGAATATTCCGGAGGCAGGCGGTCTGAGCGATCAGACCCCACAGTAAACCCGGTCACTACGCAGTGGCAAGCCCGCAAGGGAGAGCCAAAGCGAAGAGGCCGGGTTTATTGATGTCCGTCAATACCAGCTCTCTGCCTTATCGAGAGCGAGTATCAATAGGGCGGTAACGCCCTCGACCGTGTAACGCTCCGGGAAGTTCCCCTCCTCGGAGCGTTTGTTCATGGCGTTCGTGATCTGGACAACGGTCATGCGCTTCGTCGCCGCTAAGCTCAGCACGTAATACTCCCTGGGGGCTACGCGGCGGATTTTGCGAAAGACTCGTGTCACTCGTTGACGGTGGTCGGTGAACGCCGTCTCGCCCCGGTAGCGGGCCCGGCGGAGCTTGTCGTCCTCCTGCTTGGAGCCCGCGTCCAGCCACTTGATGAACTCCGGGGCGAAGGGTGGGCCCCCTAAGCCGTGCCCGTCATCCGTGCCAGACATGTGGATGCGCATGGGCAGCTCGCTGATGTACTCAGTGGCGAAGAAGTCGAGCAGCTCCTCGGCTTTGTCTATCGTCTCCTGGTCCAGGTTCACTCGCTGCCGACCAACACGAGATCCTCTCCCTCGACCGTCCAGGCCCGTACGGGCTTACGCATACGCTGAGCCACCTCGACGACGTGGCCGGTGCCGCCTTCCATGACGTGCTCCGGGTCGAAGAAAGCTTCAACCCTGTCAGCGTAATCCACAAGTGACACATCGCGCTTGAAGTTCTCCTCGCGCCCGCCCACGGAGCGGAACACAATGACCGGGATGCCGAGCGCCTCGGCCATCACTTTCGCGAGGTAGTCGACCCCCTCAGAGGGGCGAACGATGACCTTGTCGGCTGGCGTGAGGTGCGAGATCACCTCGAAGATGTACCCGGCACCGCGCCTAATCGGAAAGCTGCGGCTCCCCACTACTGCGACGTGCATCGATGTGCTCCCAATGGGCCTTCACGTCCGGGCGTTCGTCAGTATCGAACACCAGGCGCACCTGTTTCCGGCAGATCGAGCAGTAGCTCTTGGCTGCCATCCACTGGCTGTGGTCGTCCTTCTGCCAGTCCGTGATCCGGATGAATGGCTGGTGCGGTTCGTGGTCGATCACTGCGCCTGGATCTCCTCCAGCAACTTCGCAAAGTACGGGGCGCACGCCTCACCGTACGTCAGAGGGGTGTTTTTCGTCAGGTGGGTGACAAGATCGATGAACTCCTGCGGGTTTTCCCGCCAACGCCGGTCCCATTCCTCAAAGACCTTGGCGACTTCATCGAGACCTGCTGTGATGTTGCTCATTCCAGGGATACCTCCACGTCGATCCAGGGTTCCTGATTTCCGAGATCCTTACCTGCGGCGCAGGGAAGGAAGCGCTTGTCGTTCACGCCCATGGCCCGGGCGATGGCGTCCTCGATGGCCTTGAATGCGTTGGAGCAGTCGATGTCGTCGGCGAGGTGGAACCAGTAGCTCATGCGGATCTGCGAGCTGTGGTCATGCTGGAGGAACTCTTTCCAGACTTTCGGGATCGCCATCTTGACGCACAGCCCCGCGACCGTCTGGTAGTCCTCGACTCCGTCAGCCTTGGTGAACCCCCGGTAGGTACCCTTCGAGCCCTCCCGGAGCGCTGGCTTGTACAGGTGGTTGACGCTCGGTGGTTGCCCGGGGATTTCTACTCTCCAGGGTTTGATCCCCTCTCGATGAAGCGCTGCCGCTGGCGTTCTGCGAGCTTCTCCGTCACGAAGTCGAAGAGCCACACTCCCGTGCCCGCTATGGCCGCCACTAGCAGCAGATACCACGTCACATCTCCGATCAATCTCCACAGTAGGTACAGGCCGACCGCCCCGACAAACGCGAGTCCGGCTACGCCGCCGGACAACTGCAACCTCGTCACCGCATGAACCTCCACTTCGCTGCGCAGGAGCGGCTGCAGACCAGCCCGTTCCCCTGCATCCAGTCGCTATACCTCGGCCGGAACGCCCGACCGCACGCCTTGCACGCGAACTCCTGGGCTTGGAAATGAGCCCACTCCTCTGGGGTTTTGGAGAATTTCTCGCCATTGCAGGGTTTGCAACAGCGCACGATATTGTCAATCGTGTTCCAGCCACCCCGCGAGAACGGCACCTTGTGGTCGAACTCGCTTCGGCGGTGGTCGAGGGGGATATGGCAATAGAAGCAGGAGAGTGGCATGGCTGCCATCTCCGCTGGCGTAATCCAGCCGCGGACTCCCAGCGAGGCTGCCTTCCGATTGAAGTACAGCGCCCGCCTGTCATAGAGCCGCTGGATGTCGCCCTTCACCATCTCCGAGCCCCCCTCCGCAAGCCCCCATTGACGGGCCTCTGGTAGGGCTTGCTTGGTGGTATCCGGCCCACCATCTCGTGGAGGGGGAGGTAGTCCTCGGGATGCTCGGCCCTGTGGCGTGCGTAGTACCCGCCGCATACGTGGGGCCCATCGCCGTGGAACTGACGCCATATGTGGTCAGAGTACCAGTACAGGTAGGCCCCGCAGACGCCGCACGGCACGGGCCCGATGAGGCTAGTCGGCGTCTGCCTCGACGTCGGCGAGGTAGCGCCGGAGTCCGGGCCGGTTAGAGGTGGCCCATGAGGACCAGAGGTGGTGCCTCTCGCAGAGGGTGACGAGATGCCGTCGGTCACTTGGCGCTCTCTTCCCCATCATCGGCTGGTCTTTGACGTGATCGAGGGTCAAGCGCCCGGAGCAGATCCCCGATTGATTCGGGTCCACGATCGGCGCTACGCAACTCCCGTCTCTCCTCAGGATCGACTGGTACAGGGCGGGCGTTACCGGGTCCTTGGCCATGATCACGTTCTAGCGGTTTGTTGTCGGCTCGGTCAAGGGCCATGGTGCGCGCAATCTTCCGGAAGTAACCAACCGGGGATGCCTTGTCGGCCGAGTGTTCAACCGCCGCGAGAAACGCCAGGGCACAGTCCTCAGCTTTGTAGGGGCAAGAATCACTCGAATACGGATTGAGGACCCGGCAGTGCTCCTTTCTCCACTGCGCACGTAGATCGCCGAATGGCGCCTTGCGACCACCAGCAGCAAAGGCTTCCTTGACGCGCGGGTCGACTTGCTCGCGGACGAAAGCGGTGGAAAAGACACAGGGATGGCTTCCCCTCCTGGGTCTCACGGGTGTATCCTTTGGGTCCGTCCTGGGGACCAGCAGAAGCCGGAGATCGGCATCGCTACCCAGCACACCCGGACGGGCCTGGTGATATGGACCCGCGGCGATGCCCCCGGCCTACTGTGGGGTCCGCATCGGTGCATGCTCCGTTCCCAGATACACAAGAACCCCGTCCTGTGGGCGAAAGCCCGGGCGCAGCGACTAATGCGGTAACGGCAGACCTGGGCGCAGTCGCTGAAACGTGTCGAACGCATACGGCTCCAAGGCCACACGGCACGCACGCCTTCCTAAGCCGAGGGCGTGTGCCCCCGCTCCGGACTCAGCGCCTCCGGCATCATCATGTATCTCCAATACTTCTTCCCTGTCCTCTCATCTTGGTGGTACTCGTGAACGATCTGTCGGTAGAGTCGTAGGTCGTCCATCGCATCCTTGTAGCGAATGGACCCGAATATCTTCTTGAACGAACGCTGGATCAGCGGCTCGGGCAACCAACCAGGCTCCGCCATGGCGAACATCGCTTCTAGAACATCGGTGGGTCTGACCAGGGTGGTCATAGCGATGAACTTCCCTCCTTCTTGCCCGGTCTCTTCACGTTCCCTACCTTGAGTCCGAAGTCGATGACAGCTACGGTGTGGTCAGCCGTATACGCGTGAGCCGTCCAGTCCGAGTAGGGCTTCCCGTCGTAGAAGCAGGCCCTCATGAGGGCGCTGCTGTGCTTCCCGGTGGAATGCACTCCTAGCTTCGCGGCGATCTGGTGGACTCGCTGGCGGCTAATGCTCAGCTCGGTGGCTAGCTCGCCGTAGGATTTGCCACCCCTGATCCCGGCCAGGATGTAGGCATCCCGACGTTCGAGAGCTGTGATGCCCTCG
>Ga0315273_10010646_pt1 | contig 11741 bp, 11 predicted proteins | sample YL17G02_0_MG_FD_205753 | JGI IMG/M metagenome (GOLD analysis project Ga0315273, IMG submission 205753) | Sediment microbial communities from Yellowstone Lake, YNP, Wyoming, USA - YL17G02_0 | ecosystem: Environmental > Aquatic > Freshwater > Lake > Sediment | place: USA: Wyoming | collected... | reverse complement strand
GCCGAGGAAGGTCTTCAAGCGTCAGGTGAGTACGGCCTCGGGCAACGCGCCGGAGCGCAGTATGCACAGCACTCGCAGGGTAAGCTGTTTTTGACCGAGGCAGACGGCGTGAGTTTCTGGCACGGCAAGCTTCAGGAGCACGCCGAAGCAGGCAGCGATCACCCGTACGAGGACGGTCTCACCGTGGTCGTACTGCGCGTGCTGGTCGATGACGAAGATCTGCTGGAAGACGATCCGCTAGGTACCGAGGACGCGCGAGCGCCAGCGTACTACGTGGTCGACGGCCACATCGAGCCCGACGAGATCATGGTATGGGCTGGAGCGCGTGGTCTGAGTCGTGAAGAACAGATGACAGGCTGGATTCCTGTCGAGGACTGGCATCGGATCGATCCTTCGAAGGCGTGGACGTTCGAGGAAGATCCCGATTTCGATCCTGAGTCCGGCGACGATGAAGAGGGTGAAGGCGTGCTCGCGTGGTCGAAGGACGACTACGACAATCCGCTGTATCCGCCGGACTGGGTGTTGTGATCAACGCCTGCGCGGCGAGAAGCTGAACGTCATACGCGGCGCAGCAGGTGTGTAATGCACAGGTGCAGGTTTGCACTTTTGAGTGACATTGTCATACACCTGACCAGGAGGACAGTCCGTGAGCAGCTTCAAGAAACTGTCTGTTGGTGTATACGAGTTCACGTAGTCACTTTTTTGCAGATGCTCTGACAGGAGCGTAGTGTTGAGGAGCGGAAGGAACACAGCGTCCTTGATCGTCACGACCCTGTCCTGCCGGGCAAGGGTAGTCGACCATGGTCCTGGTACTAAATCCAGGACATGGGAATCTCAACGGATGAGCCGCATCACTGTTAAATACGCGTTTTTCGAACCACGCACTGAAGGTCAAGTGTGACCAATCAGGACTCGTGCGCAGCATCGACAACTGCCCTTCCCACACCAGCCAGCGGTTGTTCACGATCGCATGTACCATTGCGTACGGACTGTTTTGGTCGATGCCCTGAATCGTACGATTAGGTCCCGCGTCGCCGCTTTCCGGCGGATACACGAGTAAAGTTACCGAACTCATGCTGGGTAGTAGAGTGCACAAATTGCGACCACCGGACACGGGAAGACCAGGACGCGCACCGACGTCGCTTTGCTCAGGACCGCTGAGCAATTCCAAGAAGCTGTCTGTAAGCAGACCTGTACACGGAAGTTTAACAACACCCTTCCACACGTGCTCCGTCGGCATTTGTGCCCCAACAGGCGGCAGGTTAGGATTCAAGGCCTGCAAATCCGAGAACAATCCAGACCATTTTTGGGACACAATATTTCCGCGTGTGTCGATGATTTGGACGCTCGCGTACAGTGGGTACCGCCCCGGCGAGCCCCCCGACGAGCCCCCACCTCTCCAAGCCACCTGCACAGGGTTAGCGTACGTTGCTTGGATTGTGGCGCACGCTCGTACGACTGGTGCGTACGAGAACGTCGTTTTCGGCGTCCTAGACGCCTTCGCGTACGAGTATTTCGGGACGCCCAGGTATGCGTAGAGGTACATGCCCTGAGACTACGCGAGAAAAAAAAGTTGTAAAGGGCCGCGTTCCGACGACCGCAAACTCGTTTGGCTAGCGCCTGCGCGGCGAGAAGCTGAAGTTACCGCGAGGCGCGAGACCGTACGTCACGTGCTGCGCGCCAGGCGTGAAACCCGTGCTCACGCAGTTGCCGTGGATGTCGCGGGTCTGCCCAGCAACAAGGCACCGCGCACCGTGAACAGGTGTGACGTTGATGCGACCACCTGGGATCTGAGATTTGTCAGCGACTTGCATGCTGCGAACCACGATATTTTGTCGTTCACATCGTCCATCGGGAGTAGCGGTGTACCCTTCAGGACACCCAGCAGAGACAGCCTTCGGTGAAGTAGGAACGAGAGCCTTGCACGCGTTGCTCTGACTAAGACGAGCCATTTCATCACGAAATAGTCGATTGGTGTCGTCGAGAGTTTTGACCGCACGTGACGGGTGCAGCGGGTCTTGAACAGCATCGCGTTCCCAGATCGCGTATTTTATCGCGATCTCGATACCGCGTACGAGCGCATTCAGGTCATCTTGGTTGTATCTGCTGTTGGTGAAAAATGTGTTGGAGGTGAGTTCCTTGCTAAGAGCATCGCGGGTACTGCCAAGATCATGCGTACGAAGAGGCGTGAAATCGCCGTCGATGGCGTGAGCGATGACTTGAGCAATCCAGTTGATGTGGTCGAGTGATGTTTTTTGATCCGCAGGCCACAGCTTCTTGAAGCTGCACAAACCTTTCAGAAGCCTGTTCATGTCCTCGTTCCAGGCTTCAGAGAAGCCACCAACACGCGACGCGGCTCCAACAGCGTTCGGTTTCGGACCAGACAGGTACTCGTAGAGGTACATGCGCTCAGACTACACGAACTAGCCCTGCGACGTCACCAACACGTTTACTACTTGTGCGACGGCACCAACGCCTGTGCGTGTTTCAGATTCTGCGAGAACATCGGAACATGCGGTTGTGGCACGGGAATCGATAAATCTCGTACACACGTGTCGCGTATGTCGTTGTACGAGGTACCGGTCTCACACACGTGGAAATCCAGAGCGCCCGCGAGATGCCACGTGCCTTTGGGATCTTGTGTGTACATGATGCTCTTGCCTACGCGTATGAAGTAGAACCGTGTCTCACGCGGACTCTTGCGCGGCCACCGATACGAGAAGCCCCGTTCTGCCAGCTGCATCACGTCCTGCGTCACCGTGTGCGTCGGTCCCAGGACTACTTTCGGATCGGTACCAGCGTGGTGATCAGACACGACCACGATGAGGTGGCTCACGTTGGCGTTCTCGAAGATGCGACTCACGCGAAAATCCGTACTGTGTGAGCCTGTGCCTACAAGAAACCCGCCGCCGTGGGGCTCGACCGAGAAGCTAGGTGCGCCGTTGGTGTAGACGACGGCGTAGGGCACCAGGTGATTCGAGGCAGGTACCAGTTGTGTGTTCACAGGAGGCGCGTAGTCGGCAGAGGGTTTGGGCGCAGCTGTTTGAGCAGCTTCGTAGGCGAAACCAGGTTTGGGCGCAGCTGGTTGAGCAGGCTGGTACGTTACGGCTGGTTGCTTAGGCGCCGCAGGCGCGTAAGAAAAATAAGGCCCTGCAAGTGCGCTCGCGCGGGTGTTGAACGCGATCGGGTAGAAGTACAGGTCGCCGGACATGATCTGAGACTACTACGCTCAGGGGCGTTGAGGTAGTCTGGTCGCGAGATGCGTCGTGTAAACCCGTCGTCGACCGAGAATCTTCGAGAAACCTCAGAGCACGGCAGAGGCGGGGATCTCACGGCGTTTTACGAGGAAGACGCAGAGGAAAAACTAGCGGAAGCCGATCCTGCCTCGGTGTATCGAGGTAGGTACGTGATCTGGCTTGGCATACCAGGCCGCATGATCGAGATCGATCGGGACTACGTGACGGCGATGATAGGCAACGTGTTTTATCCGCTCAAGCTTCGAGCAGTCGTGGACGCTGTGGAGGCGCGGGAGCTTGTCGTGTTTGACGCCGCTTACGGCACCGTTCAAATGGTAACGCCGATCGATGTCGGTGAGAGTCAGGACGCGTTCGATCGGTATGAGAGTGACATGGAACGCCCGTACACCACGGGAGACGAAGAAGCAGATGATTATTTGCTGGCGCTAGCTCGTGGCGAAGTACGACCTGATCAGGATTTGACGGATTACGTCGAGCAGCTTCAGCGCCAGAAGAAGGGCGACTTAGGCAAGCTCACGTACACCGTGCGCGATGGAAACCACCGTGTGTTCGGAGCGATTCTGGGAGGCGAGACCAAGATCTGGATGATCGTCGCTGCGAACCAGCTGCAAGATGTCGAGCAGTTGCGTAAATCTGGGCGACCTGTGAGAACGAAGTACGATCGACTCCTGGCTGAGATCTCGGAGCGGCTTGAATGACCACGTACGAGCAAAATCCCGCCTGGACCGTGCGCGTGCTGCGCGATCACTGGTCGCGCATTCTCGAACACGTACCGCCCGCGTGGATGCCTGTAAATACGCCGCTGAAGCGTTGGCACTTTCAGGAGTACGGCTGCGGCCACTACGGCTGCGTGATGCCGACCAGCGATCCCGACGTGGTGTGCAAGGTCACCACGGACGTCACGGAAGCAGGCTTCGTCGCCATCGCGAAGACGCTCGACTACTACCCGAGCGGGTTGGTGCAGTACCACAAGGTCTTGGCGTTGCCTGGCACGACGCATCGCAACAGACCCTTGTTCATCCTGTGGCGCGCGACCGCGTACGACGTCGGACGCTTGAAGTGCCATGGCGTGTCTCACCCATCTAAATTTCGAGAGGCTCTCACGCCAGACGAGTACCAGGCAGCAGAGCGCAGATACTGGGACGAGCACAATCAGGTCGTGTTCTGTAGGTACCTCACGCTCTTCAACGCGTTTGCTGGCGTAGCTCGGGATTCTCTGAAAAAGAACTTCTCGCTCGCTATCGCCGCGAAGAACTACGAAGACTGGGCATGGGACATCTCCGCTGAGTGGGGCGACGCAGAGCTGCTGCCCAGGTACGGCGAACCTTCAACGGCGTTCAAACGCTTGCGCACTTACCGAGGCGCGCAACGTGTTGGGCTCGCGCTGCGTGGCGCAGAATTGCTAACCGAGCACATGCAGAACAGCGCAGCTAGCTACCTGGTAGGTGAAGCACTCAGATTTTACTTCATGCGAGGCATCCTGCTAGCGGATGTTCACATCAACAACATCGGCAAGGCGCCTGTCGAGGATCACCGAGATCGTGAGTGGGTCATCACCGACCCTGGTCACGCGGTTGTGCTGGATGACAGGTACGTAGGCGTGAGTATCCAGCAGATCTAGATCACGGCTCGCTGATCTCGTACCCGCAGTGCACACACCTCGTGCAGTTCGAGCGCACCGGCACAGGTTCCATACGCACCGCGTGCCTAGTAACCTGCATCGGAGGAGGCGGCGCGACGCGCGGCACGTTCGGTGTAGGCCCAGGTAGCCACGGCCACGGCCCGCCATCGGGCTTGTACGAGGGCGGCGTGCGCTCGACAGGCGGCGTGCGCTCGACAGGCGGCGGAGGCGGCGCAACCTCGATCGGGACGCACGCAGGTGCGCCAGATGGGTCAGTCGCGAGACGAAAGCCCACAGGACACTTCAGATGCTGATGCTCGGGGCATACGCCGCTGGCGGGCATGTGAGTCACGCCGTCAGGACAGAACTTAGGAGGCGGAGGCCGAGTATCTCCGCACTTGCCGTTGACTGGCGCAGATCCGTCAGGACACACGCATGTACCTCCAGCACGGTGAGTGATCTCGTCGTAAGGACTATCTGCTCGCCACTTCATCCCATCAGGGCACTGTGTGTTCGTACACCTGCCGTTGACCGGCGGTAGCTCCGTGCTCAGACACACGCACTTACCTAACACCGCGTGGTAGAACATGTCCGCGCCGCACTGCGGTAGGGTGGTGGTCACAGGCACTCTGGGTGTGAAGCCGGTGATGGGCTTGTTGGGCACAGTGTTCACAGGCACGTTGGGCGTGGAGCCGGTGATGGGCCTCTGGGGATTAAAAAACACACGCGTTTCAGGTGGGAACGAGCTGGTTGTAGGCGCTGACGATGCAGACGCACCAGAGGCAGGCGCTACGCGACGGGAATCACCAGAGGCAGGCGCTACGCGACGGGAATCACCAGAGGCAGGCGCTACGCGACGGGAATCACCAGATGCGGGTGTTGCGCTCGCAGATGCCGCGCTCGCAGATGCCGCGCTCGCAGGCGCCGCGTACATCGGAGCCAGGAGCATAGGCCCGCCGCCCCCAGGCGCTCCGACACGTGAAAAATACTGCGGGTAGATGTAGCCGTTGAGCATGGGAAGAGCGTACGCCTACCGGTACACGAGCGTCAACAACGCGATTTGTGCGAGATCACAGCTCAAATTGTTGAATCCACACGCGCGTCTCGCACTTACTCTGCTTCCACTGCTTCTTGTCAGAGCAGTCGCGTAGAAAATAGTCTGTTTTGCGATGGCTCTCGTACAAGCGCGTGCAGGCTTCAGGTGAGTCGCCGTAGAAACGATGCTCGACCACAGGAATTCTCATCCCGAGGGGTCCCTCGGGCTCGAAGACCTGATGCACGTAGACGAAGAGCGCCATATCAAGTGCTCCCGTGAGTCAGGCGCACGCTACCAGTATTCGTTCCAGATTTCGTAGTCGAGATCTTCGTCGATGTCGGCGTCAGGACCGTATTTTTCCTTGTCTGTCACGAGACGCAGCGCAGTACCCGAGAAGTATGAGTCCGTGGCGAAACCGTCGATCTTGTGACCGACAGGAGATGTTGTGGCGCGCATGAAGTTCTCCAGCGGGATGAACTCTTCACGATCTGCGTAATCCATGCGTACGAACATCTCGTCTTCGTCGGCCCACTCAGCGTGTTCTTTTTGCTCCTCTGCGGGCAGCTCATAGAGGCGGTAGAACCGATCGTAGTGATGCCTACCTTCTCGCGGGTTGGACATGTTCAGTATCCTCCACACACGCACGCAGGTTTCGCGAGCATGCCAGGACCCGAGCGCTTCGCGCCGCAGCCACATGGGTTTTTTCGGCGACGAGAAGTGTTACGACCACCCGGGGTGTACGAAGAACCGGTCAAGTAGCCGTTTTTGTAGCCGTGTATGTAATCGGTTTTGTTGATGGGCTCACGTCCAGCAGCTCGTTTCACGAGAATCCAAGACGCGTCCGCCCTAGAAGGATGTCCTGCTTGTTTGTCCTGAGCGCCCGTGATTTGTCCCATGCTGTAGGACTGAGGATCTGGTCTTGACACAGGATTTTCTTCAGGCTCGATCGGCTCATCCACATCGCTCTGGTCGTAACCCGAAAGGATCTCGGGACGGTACGTGGAGAGCTTTGCGTCACGGCAGCGGTCGCACACACGGTACAACGGGATGCCCTGCGCGTCGTGCTCCCACCACGAGTACTCGGTGGACGGTTCACCACCCACGCAGACGTGTTCTTGTGGGTTTCCAGAGCGCCGTACGGGACGAGCAGGCAGCGTCGGATTCGCTTTCGCAGCGCTCGCGCCTCCGCCACCCATCATCAGCGCGGCACCCACAGCCAGTACGACCGCACCGATGACCAGGAGCCCTGTGCTGTCGCTACCTCCTCCACCTGTGCTCGCTGTCGTTGTCGCACCCACGTCCGAAGGTGTGATGAGCAGCGCGTGAGGGTCCTGATTGGCAGGGTCCGTCATGGTTGCGAGTTGCGATTTGTTCTTGGTCGCGAAGATGAAATTTCGACCGCTTGAAACGAACGATACAGGCGCGATGATATAGTAGCCCTGCTTGGCCAAATCCTGTAACGCCTTGGCAGCCACAGGCAGACCCGGGGCAGGCGCATCTGCGGGGGGACCGACGACGATGATGTAGTTGGGATTCGGCGGAGCAGACAGGATGTCTTGGCTAGACCAGAGCGTATTCATCGAAGCCACGATCGTTGCCTGAGAGGCAGCGTCGAACGCTTTGACACCTTCACGCGTCGTGAAGGCGTAGGTGCCTGCACCAGGGTCTGTGTAGTACGTCGGGAGGTCCAGGCTGCTGGCCGGAAGATTCACGACCACGGCACCAGCAGGCAGCGGGGGTTCCTTGTAATCTGACGCCGTCAGCTCGTTGACCGGCGTGACCAACAAGCGCAACAGATCAAACATCCCAGGCGAGATGTAGGTATTAGACGGTACGTAGTTGACGTACGCCGCCGTCCACGTTGCCTGACCCACGACACCGTCAGGAACGATGCCGTGAGCCGTCTGCCACAGTTTCGTAGCAGCGTCGGTTATCGGACCGAAGGTACCGTCAGCAGGGGCCGTGTACTTGGATGTGCTCGCGTCTTGGATGAGAATGTTCTGCCACTCGACGACATAGATACCCACAGAGCCCTGCTGAATCACAGGATGAGGAGGGCCGACGTACGCGCCTAGATTCCCAGGACCGTTCAACCAACGCACGCTACCGAGCTTCGACGGCACGCCGTGCAATTTGCCTGGTGGGAAGAAACCTCCGAAGATGTTCCCCAGCTGTGTGGCCAGGTCAGGAGGGATCACACCGGGCGGGATCACACCGGGCGGGATCACACCCCCGAGACCGATACCCGTGAGCAACCCGATGATCTGCGTCGGATCTGCTTGTCCCAGGATGTACGGTAGTACGGAGAAACCTAGACCAGGTGCCCAGATCGCCACCACGTCTTCGATGATCAACGTAGCGAGCTGAGACAGCTCTGCGGGCGTGGGAGGCGCTGTAGGCCCTCGTCCGAACACAGTCGTGATCTGAGTCGCGATAGCTGTCGGATCGATGCTGCCTCTGATCGACGCGGCCAGGATGAATTCGCGATCCAGGAACATCGCAGCCATGGGTGAGTTAGCGAGCGCGAGCAGTTGCTGGACAGCCGGAGGGAAAGACGTTGTCACCCCAGGGATTCGTTGCATCGCCGTGACGAGATCAAGAATCTTGCGTCCGGTTGTGGCTTGGTATGCCGAACGTGCACGCAGGTTCTCGTCGGCGTTGGTAGGCGCCATGAAAGACGTGTACTGAGGCAGACCTTCAGCAGGCTTGATCACAGGCTTGGGCAGGCCCAGCTGCGTCATCATGGCGCTGGCGGCAGGCATGGACGCCAGCAGGATGTCCACGGCAGCGTTGGGATTGTTGCAAGGAGAAAATGTACTTGTGGCGCCACACAGCTGACCACTCATGATCTGGCTGTCGATACCCTGGCGACTCGTCAGGTCGAGCTTCGCGTAGATCTGTCCGATGCACACGTAGAAGCTGTACGGCACCGAAGGCGCAGGACCGAAATTGGCCTGGAACGCAGGACATACGGATACCTGGATGGCGTGGACGAGAGAGTTGGCTTCGACGCCGTTGTCCCTCGGAATTTTCTTGTTGTGGATGGTCATGCCGTCCGCGACAGCTTCGCGTACGACAGCTAGCTCGTACTTTGTGAACGGTCGCGGCTTCGGAAGCAGCCACGGACAGAGGCGGATGAGGTCGGCGGTGGACATGGGCTCAGGAGACCAGAAATGCGCTGGTACGGCAAGACACGAGGCGGATGTGCGGCAGACTCACGTACGCTGTGACAGGACACGAGAGACCGTGGTAACTTGAGACATGCGTTGGGCAAACCCGGTTGAATATTTTTCGCAGCGACAGGAATCCTACCTACACAACCCCGAAGGGCGAGTCTCGATCGGACCGGACTTCTTCACGAAGGCGATCGACGAGTACAACGACTGGCGAGAAGCGTGGTGGCGAGAGGCGATCCAGAACGCCGTGGACGCGGGTGCACGCAACGTCTTGCTTCATACGATCTTCATCGCCGAAGACGGCAGCCAGACAAATCACGGCAACGCCAAGTACGTCGATGTCGTGTGCGACGACGACGGTTCGGGCATGACGGAAGAGATCGTGCTCAACAAGTTTCTCGTGTTGCGAGAATCTGGTAAGCCCGCAGGATCGGCCACTGCTGGCGGTTTCGGTAAGGCGAAAGAGCTGCTCCTGTTCGGGTGGATAGGTTGGCAGATCCACACGAACAACCTGCTGTTTGCGGGCGCGGGTGCGGATTACCGCTGGGACGAGGCGCCGCCGCGTAGAGGTACACGTATCGTCGCGCGGATGCCGGTCGGTAAATACGCCGACTCAGGACATGCGATCGACGTCATCAAGAAATCGTACCTGCCACGTGTGCGATTTTTCGTGAACGACGACGAATACAAGGCTGACACGCGCGCTGGTAAGTTGGTGCGAGATATTGCCGAAGGAAAGATCGAGATCTTCTACAAGCGCGGAGACAAGGAAGACAGGCCAGGCATATTTGTTCGCGACCGAACAGGGCTCTTGATGTTCTGTCACAGGCCTCCTAGTGACTTCGTAGGTGTCGTGGTCGCGCAGCTGACGGCTCCGTCGATCGAGATGCTCACGTCGAATCGTGACAGCTTCGTACGCGAGTATCGCTACTCCTTCGAGGACTACATCTCTGAGCTGGCGAAGGACATGCGGTCCGCCGTCAAGCCGAAGAAAAATCTGTTCAAGAAGAAGTACGAAGGCAGCGGCAAGTTTTCTGGCTCAAGCCCAGCGCGTTTGCAGGAACGCATCGCAGCAGGGCTCATGACGTTCAAGCCGATGGCACACGGCGCACGTGGAGGAAGCAATTTCTCTCCTGAACAGATCAGGGCGATCATGGACGCCATGCGCGGGGTCGGCGTCACGACGGACAACGACAACACTCCCTACACCCCCCACGCGTTGCCGAGCCCCGGTGACACGGAGATTACAGGAGGCACACCGTACATCGGTGGTGGAGCGATCCTGCCTGGATCTCCGCCCAATACGCGCCTTGACCCCGGCCTCGATCTGAGGCCGACCCTCGACATGCTCCTTCCGATGTTACAGATACCGATCGGAGATGCGGCACACACCGAAGCACTCATCAAGCAGATCTCGTGGGAGCCAGATTTCTACATCGTGAACGAGATTGAGTGGTTTCATGTCTCCAACAAGTTCGAACCACGGTCTATGGCGCCGCGCTTGCGTATGCTCGCGCGGTTCTGGGCGGGGCTAGTACGGTTCGTGCTGATGCAGGTAGGCTCTGACAGGAACTACGGCGTCGGCTGGCACTTCTCGAAGGTAGATGAGTGGAGCGACTCCTACACGCAGGCGTCGCACTTGCAGGATGAAAACGGAGAGCACTGGGTGATGCTCAACCCGTTTGTGAACGGCGATCCGAAACTTGGTGAGTTCTGGAGCCTCGCGAATATCAAGCACGTCAATTTCTTATACGCGCTGGCGATCCACGAGTGCGTCCATCTCAATGCGAGCCGCAGCTACCACGACGAAGCGTTCGCGGACACGTTCACGCAGTACGTTGCCAAGACGGCAAATCGCGGCGCAGCGATCGAGAAAATTCGCAGGGCTGTTGTCATGCGCGGAGTGCGTTGAGAAGAGTTGTGGTAGCTTGATCTCATGTACCTCGCGAACCCTGTCGAGTATCTCGCGAACCCCATCGACGAGGCACAGCTGCGCCACGCGCTGGGAACCATCGCGCACAACCGCAGGTTCTCAGCACGAGATCTGTCCAGCTATCTGCAAATTTCTTCCGCAGAAGCGTCGAACAAGATCCGTCAGCTGGTCACGGTGGGTTTTCTGGAGCGCACTGGGCCAGGAGAGTATTTTCCTACCCGAGCAGGCTGGGCGTGGATCGAGCGCGAGCTTCAGCAGAACCCGTTGCACACGAGCTACCAGGACAATCCGCTCAAGAAAGGCTGCTCGCAGGACACCATCAGCGCGAACATCCGCAAGATGATTCACGAGGGCTACCCACAAATTCAGGCAGTCGCGATAGCCCTCAACACTGCGCGACGCAGCGGCTGCAACATCCCGCCGCCGAAAAAGGCGGGTAAAAAGCTCGCGCGTCGCGCAAATCCTGTCGAAAACTGGCACTACAACCAGCCAGGTTACCTGTACTACGTCGTGCACCAGGGGCCTTCGGGTACCGGCATCGACAGTGGCTGGGAATTTCGTCAGGACGCCCTTGACCGCGCGCTCGAAGCCGAAGAGAGCCTGCCGCCGGATGTGCGCGTGAAGGTGATCTACAAGGCGAGGCTGCGTATGGAGGGTCTCAATCCTGAAAGCGACAACCACTGGTCAGGAGCACCTCTCAGGAAGTACGCGCTTCATA
>Ga0315273_10010643_pt1 | contig 11741 bp, 10 predicted proteins | sample YL17G02_0_MG_FD_205753 | JGI IMG/M metagenome (GOLD analysis project Ga0315273, IMG submission 205753) | Sediment microbial communities from Yellowstone Lake, YNP, Wyoming, USA - YL17G02_0 | ecosystem: Environmental > Aquatic > Freshwater > Lake > Sediment | place: USA: Wyoming | collected... | reverse complement strand
GGTTGCGCTCACCGCCCAGCGCCATCTGCCCTCGAGATCGACTAAGCCTTCTGCCGTCCGTCCTGCCCATGTGAACGGATACGTGCCGGGAGAGGCTTGGCCGCTGAACATCGGACGTAAGCCGCCGTCGGGAGCGACGAGGCTCGCAGTAACGGTCGACGGTCGCACCACCTTGTAGGCCAGCGACTGCGTCTCGGCGACGCCGTCTCCGTTGGGTGAAAGCACCGAGACGGCCGGGAGCGGAGCGTGGATCCCGGAGTAGCCGACCAGCAGTGCCTCGGACACGGCGCGCTCTCCACTCGTGTCCGAAGGCCGGCTGAGCAGCCGCCCGTCGAAAGCCATCACCGAGGAGCCGCCGCCGTCGAGCGCCGCGCCGCTGACGGCCCCGATCCGCACGAGCGCAAGCGCGAGCTCGAAGTTCGTCATGCCGGTCGAGTAGCCGGGGCGGCGGCCGTCTACGACGACGAGCACGATCCGGCCATCCGCCAGCTGCCCGACGGCCGTGCGCGGCTCGGGAAGAGCGAGCTGGCTGGGCACGAACGCCTCGTTGGCGTTGAACACCGCCTTGCCGCTGCGGACGAGTACCGGCCCGCCGCCGATCGCGTCCGTGACTCCCGCCCAGTCCGGCTGGAGAACGAGGCGTATGCGGACTGTCGTGCCGAGCGGCGCCTCAGCACGCACGCGGTTCGTCGCCGCCGCCCCGCGCGCGACGAGCACGGCACCGTCCGCTGGGATCGGCGTGCCGCCGCCGCCTGCGATTGCGGACACCGGGCCAGAGACCTCGACGTTCGGTGTCGTGACCGGAAAGGAACGCAGCACGAGCTCGACGGATCCCGCGGTGGCCGGCGTAGCCGGCCCCCAGGCAGGCGTATACACAGAAGTTCCGCTCGAGCTCGGCGAGTTGTTCACCGCGGTGACCGTCTGCCGCTGGCCGGTGCCCTGCCAGGAGGAGAGCAGCCGAAGGCGCTCCACGCGGAGATTCCCGGCCGAGTCGAACCCGACGCTCGACCGGCTGTCGCTCGGAGCGTGGTCGAGCGTGCTGTTGCGCATGAGAATCCCGCTCGGCCGGCCGTTCGATGCAAACCTGTCGCCGTTGACGCCCGCAACGGTGGCGATGGGCATTAACCGTTGCTGGATGGAGGTGACCTTCTCGGTGCCCAGGATGGCGTCGTTGGACAGCACCGGTTTGAGCGCCCAGAGACCGCCCGGACGCGGCATCGTCAGGACGTGGATGACGGCAGGACCGTGGAACGTGAACTGCACCTGCCGGTCGTACGTGACGCCGGGCATGAGCAGCTTGGGCTGGGCCGCCGCCGGGGTGGCGAGGACCAGCGCGAGGAGCGCTCCGATGACGATGCGGCGAGACACGACCCGCATTGAGGCTAGCGAAAGGTTGCAGATGCGCGCCGATCGTGGTAGTCGTTACGAATGGCGATACGGGCAATGCTCGCTGTGGCACTCGTGATCGGTCTGGCGTTCGTTCCGCTTTCGCCCGCCGCCACGACCCTCACGCCCGACCAGCAACTCGTAGCAGGCCTCGAGACGGCCAGCGCGGCGTCGCGCGCAGCGCTCAGGGACCTCGCACAACCGACTGCGAAGCGGGTGGCGAGTGCGAGCGGGGATCTCCGCCGTGCCCTCGACGCGCTCGCGGCCGCGAACAAGGTTGCACCGCAGGCCGTCGGCGCCCTCAATACGCGATCGGTGCGAACTGCCCTGCGCCGGGCAGGAAGTCTCGGCCGGCGGGCGGCGACGGACATAGCGAAGGGGAGGTACCGGGCTGCCCGCCTGAAAATCGAAACCGCCCTCGCGCTGAAGTCCGAGGCGCTCGCGGACTTCGGCGTGCCGCTCCAGAAGGAGTTCGCGGCCTTTGCGGTGACCCGTGATCTTCGCGACGTCCCGGGCTTCGCGACGTACTCGGGACTGAGCGCAACCGTGGGCGCACGGATCTCCGAGATTGTCATCGGTGCGGCCGACCGCACGACTGCGAACGCGGGTGAGCAGGCAAACGACACCGTCAGCGCGTCGGCACCGCTGCCGATCACCCGCCTCAGCCGGTACTTCCTGTCCGATCCGATCGGCAGGTGGACGACGGGCTGGTGCACGCTCTCCGAGGGGCTGGTCACCTGCAGCTTCTCGCAGTTGATGCTCGCGGACAGGATCTTCACGGTTGCCTTCGCGCCGAAGCTACCCCGCGGCACGAAGCTGCTCGTGAAGTTCCGCTCCGACAGCGGTCGTCGCTCCTATGCCGTGATGGCATTGCGCTGATAGCGAACGCGGTAACACAGCGCCTGCTCGCTGCTGGGAGGCATTCCATGACTCGTAGGCATTCGTTCTCACCGCAGCGGTCGCCACGCTTGTGCTCGTCTCAGTGGCCCGGCGCCGATCCTGGGCGGTAAGAGCGACGCCGGCATTCCACCCGGAGGCAGCGCAGCGTTCCGGATCGTCACGGATGGGACCTTCGACACGAGCGGTCCGCCTGGCACCGCCGGCTCGACGGGCTGGGAGCTCCGGCCATCGACTACGAGAAGAGTGACTTCGATGGCAACGGGATCCCCGACGGCGAAGAAAGGAAGAAGTAGGGTCTGCGAAGCCGGGGCGCGTGCAATGTCGCCTCGCCTCCGATCGTTCGGCTTCGTCGCGACTCACATTGCGAAACTGCTTGCGACGCGCCGGACCACCCAGGTGGCGGCCTAGTTCCAGACGCGAACGTCGCGGTAGAGCGTGTCGCGCTGGACCGGGATCTTCCCCAGCGACCGGATGAGGTGAACGAGCTCCTCGGTCGACGTCCGGTGCGTCGTCCCGGCGGCAGAGACGACGTTCTCCTCGATCATCACGGAGCCCATGTCGTCGGCGCCGAACTCGAGCGCCACCTGGCCGATCTTCAGCCCTTGCGTCACCCACGACGACTGGATGTGGTCGACATTGTCGAGGTAGATGCGCGAGACCGCCTGGGTGAGCAGGTAGTCGAACGACGTCGGCATCGTCTCTCGCGGCACCTTCGCGCCGAGCCGGTTGCCGTCGTCCTGAAAGGTCCACGAGATGAAGGCGCGGAAGCCGTGCAGCTCGTCCTGGAGCTCGCGAATCCGTCGCATGTGCTCCACCCGCTCGGCCCGCGTCTCCACGTGGCCGTACATCATCGTCGCCGTCGTCGACATGCCGAGGCGCTGCGCCTGGCGCATGACGTCGAGCCACTCGGCAGAGGTCGTCTTCTTCGGCGAGATGATGTCACGCACGCGATCGACGAGAATCTCGGCGCCGCCCCCCGGGAGGGAGTCGAGCCCCGCGTCGCGCAGCCTCGACAGCGCTTCGGGAATCGTCACCTTGGAGCGACGCGCTGCGTGTTGGACCTCGGACGGCGACATCGCGTGCAGGTGGATCGGGTACCGCGCCTTGATCGACGAGAACAGGTCCTCGTAGTATTCGACGCCGAGGTCGGGGTGATGCCCGCCTTGCATGAGTAGGCCGGTACCGCCGATGGCCAGTGTCTCCTCGATCTTCTTGAAGATCACCGACTTCGGGAGCAGGTAACCCTCACGCGTGTCGCCGGGCGCGCGGTAGAAGGCGCAAAAGTCGCAGTCCGTGTAGCAGACGTTCGTGTAGTTGACGTTTCGGTCGACGATAAAGGTGACGCGGTCCGGATCGCTCTTGCGCGCGCGGAGCTCGTTGGCGGCGCGGCCGACGGAGACAAGGTCGCGCGACTCGAGCAACGCCAGCGCGTCGTCGTCCGAGATCCGATTGCCCTCGAGTGCCTTGTCCAGCACGTCGCCAACCGCCAGTCCGGAGGTGACAACCGTCATGCCGGCACCGGCTCCTCGCGGACGAAACGCAGCTCGGGAACCTCATCGAGCTCCCCGGCACCCTGCGCCAGTTCGAGGAACGTGTAGAGGCCGGCCCGCTCGCGCGGCCCGAAGCGGTAGCGCAGCTTCTCGAAGTAGCGGGCGAGAAAGCCGGCCGGATAGCCGTACCGCTCGCTCGCCTCGCGGGCCAGTATCTCCGGCTCAGCCCGCGCCTGACGGACGGAGGCGACGAGCGCTTCCTCCAGCGCCGCGACACCCGGAGCGACGGGCTCGCGCGCGGCCCACACGGCGAACACCATCGGCAGGCCCGTGCGCTCCAGCCAGAGCCGGCCGAGGTCGTGGTGCGGTGTCGGGTCCTCGAACGCGGACTTCAGCGCAGCATCGCCGATCAGTAGAGTCGCGTCCGCCTCCTCACCGAACGCGACGTGCTCCGCCGACGGCAGTAGCACCTTCGTCAGCACCGCAGACGTTGCGCTCTCGGGGGTGACGGCCACGGTCCTCACCTGCTCCAGCGGCAGCCTCGTGACGAGCTGAATGGAGTCGACCGCGCCCTCGGAGGACACGCAGAGGCGTGGTAGCAATCGCAACCGGTTGGCGTTCCGTGCGTACTCGATCGACGAGATTGGAGCGACGTCGAGCTCGCCGTCGAGCAGCTTTCGATTGAGTTCGGTGGGTACGCCGGCAACCTCGTCCACCTCCGCTTCCAAACGGTAGAAGACCGGGGCCATGTTGACGTAGCTGATCCGGCCGAGGCGAATCACGGACCGAACCGCCTGATCTCGTTATAGAGCGTGTCCCGCTGGACGGGAGTACGGCCGGCCTCCCGGATGAAGCGGGCGAGCTCCTCGATTTCCTGCTCGGTTCCTGCGCTCCCGCCCGCGGCCTGGAAGATCTCCTCGCGCACGACCGTCCCCTGGACGTCGTTGGCGCCGAAGCGCAGGGCGACCTGCGCCATCGGCATGCCCATCATGATCCAGTAGGCCTTGATGTTCGGCACGTTGTCGAGCAGCAGGCGAGACACGGCAATCACCTTCAGGTCGTCGGCCCCTGTCGTGTGGCGGAAGCCGCGCCGTTCGAAGACGGTGTTCTCGGGATGAAAGGCGAGCGGGACGAAGGCGAGGAAACCGCCGGTCTCGTCCTGGAGCTCGCGGAGACGCAAGAGGTGGTCGACGCGCTCCTCGTGCGTCTCGACGTGGCCGTAGAGCATCGTGCAGTGCGTCGGGATTCCGAGCGCGTGCGCTCTCCGGTGGACGTCGAACCATTCGTCAGGATGCTCCTTGCCGGGCGCGATGAGACGCCGCACGCGGTCGGCAAAAACCTCCGCGCCTCCGCCTGGCAGCGAGCCGAGCCCGGCAGCCTTGAGCTCCCGCAGCACCGCCTCGTGGGAGATGCCGGCGAGCTTCGACATGTGGTGGACCTCGCTGGCCGTGAACAGCTTGAGGTGCACGTCCGGCATCGCCTTGTGCAGCCGCGACACGATCTCCACGTAGTAGCCGAAGTCCACATGCGGGCTCTCGCCGCCGACCATGTGGATCTCGGTGAAGCCCGTGATCTCGCGTTGCCGAAGCGCATCTTCGACGAGCTCGTCGCCCGTGTACGTGTACGCCCCGTCCTGCTTCTGGGTGACGGCGAACGCGCAGAACTTGCATTTCACGCGACAGACGTTCGTCTGGTTCAAGTAGAGGTTCTGGACGAAGAACACGCGGTCGTCGCCGCCACGTTGCCGGCGCGCGAGATCGGCGAGCTCGCCGAGCGCGAGCAGGTCGTCCGACTCAAAGAGCGTCAGCCCATCCTCGAGGTCGAGCCGCTCGCCCGCCTCCACTTTCTCGCGGATCGATTCCAACGTGGATAGACGCTCCAGGGTGGTCATCAGTGGGCCATTAGCCTTCGCGGTTTACGACGAGGCGGGTCAGGGACTCGAGCTCCTCACGGTGCACCTGGCCTTCGAGGCAGGCTCTCGCACGCTCAGCGTAGTCGAGGGCCATGGCCCGGGAGCGCGCGAGTGCGCCGGTGGCCGCTACACGCACAAGGGCTCCATCCAGCGAGCCCCCGGCAAGTGCCTCGTAGACGACGCGGTCTTCACGGGCGGCGAGGAGCAGCGGCAGCGTCGGCGTTCCCTCGCGGAGGTCAACGCCGGCGATCTTGCCGGTCTCCACGACCTCACCCGAGCAGTCGAGGATGTCGTCGGTGATCTGGAAGGCAATCCCCAGCGCCACGCCGAACTCGCCCAGCCAGGCAACCTCCCCGTCACAGCCGAGCAAGCACGCCGCCTCGAACAGCTTCCCGGTCTTGAGCGCGCAGCGCTCGAGGTAACTCTCCACCGTCGTCTCGGGATCATGGGTCTGCCGCCGCTGGAGCGCCTCCCCACGGGCAAGACAGAGAGTGGCGTCTGCCAGTAGCTCTACGGCAGCGGGCTTGCCCGTCGCGGCGAGCTCGGCGAACGCGCGGGCGAAAAGGTAGTCGCCGGCCGCGAGCGCGGCACCCGCACCGTACGCAGCCCAGGCGGCGGCTCGGCCGCGGCGGAACTGCGCCTGGTCGATGAGGTCGTCGTGAACGAGCGTCGCCATGTGGATCAGCTCGACGGCAACGCCGGCTGCGAGCGGCGTGGGCCCTTCCTCCGGCGAAGAGAGAAAGACGAGCATCGGGCGTAGGCGCTTGCCGCCTGCGGCAAGGGCGTCCTCGCACACGGCGGAGACAGTTCCGGGGTGGCTGCGCACCGTCTCCTGTAGCCGCTCCTCGATCTCGTCGAGGTACGGCTCGAGGCCGGGCACCTCCCGGATTGCGGCAAGGGCGGTCATCTCCGCTCCGCAGTATGGAGGGCGACGATCCCTCCCGCGAACGTGCGATATCTGACCGAGCCGAACCCGGCCGCTTCGATCAGGGCAGCGAGGTCGGCCTTCCCCGGAAACCGGCGCACGCTCGCCGGGAGATAGCGGTACGCGGAACCGCCCGAGAAGGGCTTGCCGAGCACGGGCACGACGCGCTCGAACCACAGCCGATAGAAGGGAGCGAGAGCTCCGGTCGGCTGCGTGATCTCGAGGATGCCTAGCCGGCCGCCGGCGACGAGCACGCGCGCGAGCTCGCCCAGCGCCTCCTCGAGATCGGCGACGTTGCGCACACCGAAACCCACCGTCGCAGCATCGAAGGCGGCGGCGTCGAACGGGAGCGACAGCGCATCTCCCTCGATCCAGGCCACGGCGGCGGACTTCCGGCGGGCGCGTTCGATCATCCGCGGCGAGAAGTCGAGGCCGACCACGCTGCCCGCGCCGGCGCGCACGCCGGCGAGCGCGAGATCGCCGGTACCGCAGCAGGCATCGAGAACGCGGTCGCCGGGCCGTACCACCGCAGCCGCCGTCGCTCGCCGCCAGCGCCGGTCGAGCCCCGCCGTCATCACGTGGTTCATCGCGTCGTAGACCGGCGCGATGCGGTCGAACATCGTCCGCACGCCGTCGGAGGAAAGCGCCCCTGACTCGATGCCGGCGAGCGGATCGCCGTTCTCGGACGTCATGTGCCGGCCGGCGGAACTAGGACTGCGGGCCCTTGGAGGCCTCGAGGAAGATGGCGAGGTTCCTGAGATTCTCGTCGCCAAGGCCGGCGAACGACGGCATGGGCGATCCCGGCGACTTGCTCGACGGGTTGATCAGATGGTCGATCTGCCACTGGATACCGCGGTTCCGTGTGCCTTCGGCCGTCAGGTCGGGGGCGCCGAGGTTCGTGCTGCCGTAGTTGAGATACGTGTGACAGTTCAGGCAGCCGGACTCGGCGAAGAGCTCTGCACCCGGCAGCGCCGCATCGGGCAGGTTGTTCTGCTCCTGGAACTCCTTCGCCAGCACCGGCGCGTCGCTGGCGAGGAACTCGCTCGCCGTGGCGCCCTTCCACGTCAAGGTGCCCATCGCGATGACCGTGAGCACAACCGTAAGGATGGCCACCGGCCGCCGGGTGAGGCGCCGTTCGATCCGCCGGTCGAGGAACGGCAGCGCGAAGAGCAGCATCATAAGGATCGTGGGAATGCCCACGGTGGCGATGACGACGGTGTTCGGCCACTTGAAGATCCGCAGCAGGTAGAAGAGGAAGTAGAAGTACCAGTCCGGCCTCGGGGTGAAGCTCGTCGTAGCGGGGTCGGCCTTATCGCCGTAGAGCGGCCCGAGGTGGCCCGCCTCGGTGCCGTCGGCGCCCTCGTGCCAGATGATGGCAAGCCCGATGATGACGGACACGACGATGAGACTCATCACCGTGTCGTGGAACATCGCGTGCGGGAAGAACGACTTCCCGTTCTTGTCCACGTCGCGCTTGTACGCCGCGAAGTGGCGCCGCCGCTCGTCGTTGGAGCTCATGGGCTGGCTCCCGTCACTTGCCGTTCCCCCGTGGCGTGGGCTTGACGAGCCCTTCCCGCGCCGGCCCCTCGTCCTCGCCTTCCTCCTCGGGATCGTCTCCCCACGGCGGGTTCGACACGCCGAGGCGGATGACGAGGTACAGGTGGAGCCCGATCAGGACGGCGATCGCCCCTGGCAGCACGAGCATATGGATCGAATAGAAGCGGGCTAACGTGTCGCCGTTGATCTCGGCCCCCGCTTTCAGGATCTGCGCCATGAAGGGGCCGACGAATGGCCCCGTGCCGGTGATGTTGATGCCCACCACCGAGGCCCAGTACGACGTCTGGTCCCACGGCAGGAGATAGCCGGTAAAGCCCTCGAACATGCCGAGGATGAGCAGCGCCGCGCCGACCATCCAGTTGACCTCGCGCGGGTACTTGTAGGCGCCGTACAGGAACACCCGCGCCATATGGAAGAACATGAGGATGATGAAGACGCTGGCCCCGAACCGGTGCATGCCGCGAACGAGCCAGCCCCAAGTGAGATCGTTCGTGATGAACTGGATCGACTCGTAGGCCTTGTCCGGGTCGGGCTTGTAGTACATGGCGAGGATGACCCCGGTGATGGCCTGGACGAGAAAGGCTGTCAGCGTGGCGGAGCCAAGCGTTTGGAACCAGTTCGTCCGGCTCGGGACCTTGCGGAAGAGGAAGTACTTGATCGCGCCGACGAGGCCCGTCCGCTCCTCGATCCAGTCGAGCGGGTAGGTGACGGCGGTCTCGGCCTGCTTTCGGCGCTCGGACTTCGGACTCATTAGCTGGGCGGGATGAACGGGTAGAGGACCTGTTCGAGACCGTCGACGTGGATGCCGGGCTGGGCGAGCCGGTACTTGCCGATATTCGCGTCCTTGCCCGTGTTCTCCACCTCGTTCACGCTGAAGGCGCCGACGAGCACGACCCTCCCGCCGCGGATCTCGTAGGCGTAACGGTCGAGCGCACGAACGGGCGGGCCCGCGGTGCGGTTGCCCTCCGTGTCGTACTGCCCACCGTGGCACGGGCAGCCGAAGCCCGCGGGGAGCACCGGCGTGTGCTCGACCTTCCGCTGACCAGCGCCGAACTCACGTGTCCCGGCCGGCGAGACGGGGCCGTTCGCCTGAACCGGGCAGCCGAGATGCACGCAGCGATTGGAGATGATGGTGAAGCTCGGCTCCCGTTCCAGCAGGCCGTTGTAGCGCACGTACGCCGTGCGGTCGGCCACGTCACCCTGGCTCGGGGCGATGTTGAACTTCGAGATCAACCACTCGCCTTCCTTGAAGCTCTCGAGCGGCCCGAGATCGACCTCCATGTCGATGAAGCCCTGGCCCTTCTTGAAGGGCGGCAGCCCGGCGAACACCATCGGGGGGATCGTGACGAGCGCCCCGATGCCCGCGCCGAGGCCGAGCGTCATCGCGGCGAGAAAGCTCTTGCGCGTTGCGGGCTGCGTGCCGACAGCAGCGCGAGCGACGTGCTCGCCCGCCGCGGGGGGGCCGGCAGCCGCCGGTTCCGGCTTTGGGTCGCGCGATACGTCGAAGATCCAGAGCGCGCCGCAGACGAGAAGGATGCCTGCGCCGATGGCAACTATCCACCAGCTGACGAGCAACCCGACGAGCGCGCAGGCCACGCCGATGGCGACCCCGATCGGCCAGAGGCTCAGTGCCGGTGCGTGACTCTGGGGTACGTGCTCAGATTGATCCAACGCTTCGCTCGCCTCCGGGTCGCCTGTTCGCTCGATTCAATCCTGCCGCATTGCGCCTGTCAACGTGGTGACAGCCGCATCGAGGGCAATACCGTAGTCGTTCCACCGGCCATCGACGAGTGCCTTTACCTCGGCCGACATCACGATCTCCTCGGGCCAGGGACGAGCGTCCTCTTCCGGAAGCTTGTGCGTGGCGTCGACACCGAGCTTGCCGCCGTAGAACTGCTTGCCGGGCGCGTGGTCGAGATGGTCGAGCGGCCCCTCGGTGATGAGGATGTCGCGCTTGGGATCGACGTTCGCACAAACCCGGAAGAAGACGTCCGTGTAGTCGTGCACATCGACGTGCTCGTCGACGACGACGATCGCCTTCGAGAGCGAGAGCATGCCGAGCCCCCAGAGCGCGTGCATGACCTTCTGCGCGTGGCCCGGGAACGCCTTGCGGATGGAGACGATCACGCAGTTGTGGAAGGCGCCGGCGACCGGGAGGTCGTAGTCGACTATCTCCGGCAGCGTGAGCCGCACGGCAGGGAGGAAGATCCGCTCCGTCGCCTTGCCGAGCCAGGCATCCTCGGCCGGCGGCTTGCCGACGACGATCGACGGGTAGATCGCGTCCCGCCGCATCGTTATCGCGCTGATCCGGAAGATCGGGAACTCCTCGGCGTGCGAGTAGTAGCCGGTGTGGTCGCCGAACGGCCCCTCGATGCCGACGTCGTCGCTCGACACGGTCCCCTCGAGCACGATCTCTGCGCTCGCCGGAACCTCGAGGTCGATCGTCTTACACTTGACGAGCCGGACGGGCTCCCCGCGCAGGAAGCCCGCCAGCATGAACTCGTCGATGTGGTGGGGCAGCGGCGCGCTCGCCGAGTAGGCCGTGATCGGGTCGAGGCCGAGCGCGACGGCGACGGGGATGCGACCGTCCTCCGAGGCGAGGAGGTCTGCGCGGCCGTCCTTGTGCATTTGCCAGTGCATGAACGTCGAGCGCTTGTCGATCACCTGCATCCGGTACATGCCGACGTTGCGCGTGCCCGTGGCGGGGTCCTTCGTGATCACCGCAGGCAGGGTGATGAACGGCGCCGGATCGCCGGGCCAGCACGTCTGCACCGGCAGCAGCCCGAGGTCGATGTCGTCGCCGGTGAGGACGATCTCCTGGCACGCGCCTTTCGAGACGATCTTCGGCGGCGAGTCGGCGATCGACTTGAGCTTCTTCAGGCCGCGCATCTTCTCCCTGAGCCCTTTGGGCGGCTGCATCTCGAGCACATCGGCGAGCCTCTCGGCGACGGCGTCGAGGGTGGGCGCGTCGAAGGCGAGCGCCATGCGCCGCTCGGTGCCGAACTGGTTGATGAGCAGTGGGTGCTCGGAGCCCTTCGGGCTCTCGAAGAGGAGCGCCGGCCCGCCCGCCTTGACGACGCGGTCGACGATCTCCGTGACCTCGAGGTACGGGTCGACCTCGGCACTGACCCGCACGAGCTCGCCCTCGCGCTCGAGCAGTGAGATCCAGTCACGAAGGTCGGCCGGCGGCGCCAAGGCCGGGTCAGTCTATGGAGTCGAGGGCCAACGCGACCGCTTCGTCGACAGTCAGCGAGCGGCCTTCCTCCCATGCCTTCTCGAACGCGGCGTCGTTGACCTGGGTCCGGATGGCGGTGAGCGTCTCTTCGTTCATCTTCAGAAGAAACGGCGGCACACCGGCGCCGATCTCCTCACGCAGAGCCTCCGCGCAGGAGAGGAGCCGGGCGGCTGCTGCAGCTGCTCCGCCCGCGAAGGCGAGGGCACGGGCGAAGCGGCTGAGATCAAACGCAGTCTGGAGGTGTGCACCACGGTCGCGGTCTATCCGGAGGACACCCTTCATCATCGAGACGGCGTCCCGAGCTCGCCCCTGCTCGAGAGCCAGCGACGCCAGAGC
>Ga0315273_10010641_pt1 | contig 11743 bp, 6 predicted proteins | sample YL17G02_0_MG_FD_205753 | JGI IMG/M metagenome (GOLD analysis project Ga0315273, IMG submission 205753) | Sediment microbial communities from Yellowstone Lake, YNP, Wyoming, USA - YL17G02_0 | ecosystem: Environmental > Aquatic > Freshwater > Lake > Sediment | place: USA: Wyoming | collected... | reverse complement strand
ATGGGGCGCCGTGCGCGCAGCCGCCATGCGTGATCGGCGTGCCGGATGCGCCGGCTCCCGGTCCACGGGGCGGTCTCGCGCCGGCCCGGCCGAATCCGTTCCAGGGGACCACCACGATCCACTTTGTCGTCGACCAGGCGGGACCGGTCGAACTCGCGATCTACGATGTCTCCGGCCGCCTGGTGCGCGGGCTCGTCCACGGAGCGGCGTCGGCGGGGGACCAGCAGGTGTCCTGGGATGGACGGGATGATGCGGGGCGCCGCGCGGCGCCGGGGGTCTACCTCTACCGGCTCCGGTCGCGGAACGTCGTCCAGAGCAAGCGCGTCATCCTGCTGCGCTGAAGCCCCGGTTCAACGCGCGATCAAGCATTGCTCCGGCACTCCGACCTCGATCCGCACCACCGTTCCCGAGCGATCGAACAACGCAGCCGACTCTGCCGCGTCGAGTTGATCGCCGCTGCGGTCGGTCGAGCTCCCATCCTTGCGAGTGACGCGGATCCAGGCTTCCTCCCGGGTCCGCTCGTAGATCACCGGCACCTGGCAGAAGCTGAACGCCAGGCTTCCCGGCATCACGTCGATCGTGGTTTCCCGCCCCTGCAGGTCATAGTAGCGGTAGGCGCCGGGCTCGGCCAGGAACTCGCCGCGCTCGAGCAACGTGGGCCGGAAGCGCACGAGGCCTGCCTCCACCTCGACTCCCAGCTCGCCGAAGCGCGTCAAGATCTCCTCCTTGACCTGTCCCGTCATGCCCGGTTGCTGCGCCCCGGCATGCCGCGGCGTGCGCGAGTACGGGTCCATCGGGAACGCGCCGAACCGGGCCGGCGTCTTCGCAAAGCCCAGCCCGCCCCGGATGCGCGCTTCGAGTTGCGCCAGCGCCCGGCGGATCGGCGCGGGTTCTCCGGCGCGCGCGGCCTGGAACGCGACCTCCTGCACCGCGAGCAGGAGCTTGGCGACCATGTGCCAGTAGATGCAGCCCAGTCCCTCGTAGCCGTACATCGTGCCCGAGCGACCCGTGTACGAGCGATGGTGAAAGACCTCCTCGAAGACTTCGAGTACGGCGTGCCGATCGCGTGCCACCGAGGACATCCAGCGCTCCTCCCCGGCGAGCCGGTCGAGTGCGGCGTCGAGGTCTCTGGCATTGCGAAAGTCGGCGTGGAAACGAAAGACACCAAGCGCATCCTGGGCCAGGATCGAGCCGTCCCGGGCGGCGATCAGGGCCGAAAGCAGGGGGACCCCGTCAACGCTCGCGGCGGGGACCACGTTCTTCTCGAGGAACCCCGGAAGCGCCTTCTCCGGATAGAGCAGGAAGCTCGCCTGGTCCTCGCGGTAGAGGCGGCTCGCAAACAGCTGCTCCACGAGCCGGACGGCCTCCGCGGCATCGATGACGCCGGAACTCAGCACCGCGACCTGCCCCTCGAGCATCTCGTCCATGCGCTGGACCCTTATCTCGCCGCGCTCCCGCTCGAGCGTGATCAGGTTGTACGAGTGATAGAGACCGTCCTCGCGCCGGTTCGCGTGAATCGCGTGGTCGAGGTATTCGAGGGCGCGCTCGCAGAGCGCGGCGATCTCCTGGACGGGCAGCTCCGTTCGTCCGGAGAATCCGCTGCCGTAGACCGCCTCGCGGTAGGAGGAGAACGCCTCGCCGAGTTCGTCCAGCAGGCGCTTGCGATCAAGATCGGCCAGCGCCGGGCGCTCGAGGACCGGGCGCCACCGCTCGAGGATGACGGCGGTCTGTCTGAGCCACACGACAACTTCGCTCGACATCGCGGTCGTGCGCCCGCCCGGGTCCGCGACCAGGCGCCCGAGAAAGTGCAGGTAGCGGCGCAGGTAGCACAGGGTGACGATCGATGCCCCGTTGCCCACGAGCGCGTTGTTCGCGTCGTTCCATTCCGGTCGCTGGGTGTTCATCCAGATACCCGCGTCCGGGACGAGGTTCGAAAGCTTGCAGAGCGCGGGGACCATGAGCTTCTCGAGCAGGTTGACGTGCCGGATTCTCCCGTCGGAGTCGGTCACCAGCTTGCCGTCGGTTCCGAGGTCCTCAACCCGCGCGTGGATGCGGGTGGCGAGATCCGCCGCGAAGTCGATCGTCGAGTGCGGATCCTCCACCATCGCCGCATAGGGCCTGAGCCGGTAGGGGACGTCGGCGTAGCTGTAGATGGCGCGCTCGAGCTGCTGCGCGAGTTCTCCGGGCGCATGGTGCTCGAGCGCCTCGAGGAACCGGAGCAGGTAGACGATCTGGTGATCGCCCCAGTATCCGATGTGGCTCCACGGGTGGTGCGGCTCGATCACTTCCCAGTCGATGCCATCGCGCGTGATGCGATACGGATTGAATCCGTCCACGGTCGACGCGTTGACGAACTTGGCGATGATCCCCGGGAGGAATCCGGGGAAGCTCAGGCTGAGCGCTTCCCAGTTCTGGAAGATGTCCCGCCAGTTGCCCTCGTAACGGAGTGCCCGGTTCCCGTCCTTGTCGTGCACGTGAATCGCGAACCGGTTCCACGGCCGGCTCGGGTCGCCATGGCGACGGCCGAAATAGAGCGGCAGGTATTCGTGGCTGAGCCGCTCGAGGTCCGCGTCCCCGGTGTCCCGGGCCGCGCGGATCAGGTCGGCCGACCGGATCGTCGCCGGGAGGTTCGCGAGGAAGACCCCGTGGCGAACCACGACCGCCCGGTTGCGGGTCTCTAGGAAGTCCCGGAAGTCCGGGGCGGGGACGTCGTAGTTCGCCGCGAAGATCCCCCCGCGCATGTTGTTGAACAGCACGTTCGCGAAGTGATGGGTGTCGTTTTCGCGCCGGGCGGTCAGTTGCAGGCCGTCGGCGCTGGCCACGATGCGTCGCAGGTCCTCGCCGGCCTCGTCCAGGCTCCGATCGATGGCGCGCTCGAGGTCCTCGCCCGCGAGCAGGCGGGCCCGCAGCGCCGCGACCTGGATGTGGCTGCGGCCGACGTCGGCCGCGATGTGCCAGCGGACGCTGGCGCCGGGTTCGAGCGTCCGTGCCGACGTGACGAGGTAGTTGCCGCGGCGCCCGGTCAGCAGGCGCTCCGCGGGAACCGGATTGCCGTTGCGGAACGCCGCGATCGCGGCGAGCGACAGGTGGACCTCGAAGTTGCCGAGGCCGTGGCACCAGGCGGTGCTGGCGTGCAGTTCCTCGGCGGCTTCGGCGCGGTCGAGGATCTTCGCGGTCAGGGAGAAGGTCGCCAGCCGCGTCTGGGGATCGCAGTCGGCGCGCTTGTACGCGTCGACGAGGCAGCTCGATTGCTGGTAGAGCGCGAGCGGGGCGCCGCTGGGCAGGAGGTTCCTCAGGCCGTCGAGCAGCGCGAGCGGAGCCCGGGCGGGGCCGAGATTCGACAGCGTCGCGGTGCGCACGAGGCCGAACTCGTCGCTCGCCGACCAGCGATAGCGGAACGCCAGCCCGAGGTCGTGGTTGATCTCCTCGAAGTGGACCCGGTTCCCGATCGTGTTCTTGTAGAGGTTGCGCTCGATCCGGAAGCCCTCGTCGGAGCCCTCGGAGAAGGGCTGCCACAGGACGCTCGTCCCGTCGCCGCGAGTCACGCGCACCAGCGTGATCGGGCCCGTGTGGTGATGCGCATCCGCAAGGCGGTCGACCGTCTCATAGGGAAACAGGCTGCCGTCCGGGCTCACGCGCCCGGCCGTGAGGCCGCCGCTCGAGGCGAGGAACATCCAGAGATCGCTGGCGCTCGGGATGCTCATCAGGAACGCGGGCATGCGGTCGTAGCCGGAGATCCGGTAACAGTCCTCGCCGTCCAGCGTCGTGAACGCGCCGGCGGGTTCGGACACAGGGCGATGGGTGAGGGCCATCACGGAGCGTCCCGGCCGGCCATCGCCTTCTTGGGAGTGCGGTCTGCGCGGTAGAGGCCCCAGTGCTTCTCGACCTCATCCGGCGGGGCGCCACCTTTCCAGTTCTCGTCGAACGCCTCGAACCAGAACGTGGGGACCCGCGACTCGTCGACCCATGCGCTGAGCTGCTCGAAGAAGACTTTCTGCGGCTCTTCGCCGGGCTCGCCCTTGATCAGGGTGGCCTGCTCTCCCTCGTTGTGCTTCTGCGTCGCCCAGCCCGTCTCGCCCAGGACGAAGGACTTCCCGGGATGCGCGGCCTGCACGTCGGCGCAGATCTGCTTCGTCCAGTCGAGAGCCCCCGCAACTTGCAGCCCGTTCCACAGCGGATGCGCGTGCATCATCACGAAGTCGAGTTCGGCTGCGACCGGCTGGCTGGCGGGCTTGTTCCAGTAGTTGTAGTCGTCGCCGGTCGTCACCGGGATTCGCGTGCGCGCCCGCATCTCCCGGACGTAGCCAATCAGGAGTGCCTCCGGGACGCGGTGGGAGGACCAGAAGATCTGGGTCTCGTTCCCGACGCTGAGGGCGAGGACGATCCCCGGGTAAGCGGCGGACAGGCGGACGGCGGACTCGATCTCGCGCCGGTTCGCTGCCCGGGCCTCGGGCAGCAAGTCCACGATCGCGCCCGTGCTGTCGCGCCGATCCTCGGCATCGATCCAGACGCCGAGCAGCACCCCGAGCTCGAGCCGGTCCTCGTGGATGACCTCGAGGATCGTCTCCGCCGACCCGACGGACCCGTAGAGGCGAATCATCCCCCAGTGCCTGGCGATCCGGTGCAGGTCCTCACGGATCTGCTCCCTGGTCGGCGATGGGCCACCGGGGCGCTGACCATCGCGATGCGGACCGTAGGCGATCGCGTTGCCGACCCAGCGCTTGCCGAGGAACAGGTGGAGCGGCCGGGCCACGAACGGCGACTCGCGGGCAAACGCGCCGGCGGGCCCCGGGTTCCCCGGATGCGCGAGCGCCGATTGCGAGGCCGCGCAGCCGCCGGCCACGAAGCCGGCGAGGACGAGGGCAAGCGCGAGGCGCATCCCGGGAGACGGCCGGCCGGGACGAAAACTGCGCCCCGGGAAACCCGGGGCGCAGAGTCGTTCCTGCGAACGAATGAGCAGACTCACAAGTCGTCCGCCCCTCATGTCAGGGAATCAACAGCATCCGCCGCGACAACTGACCCGCGGAGGTCTTCAGCACGTACTGGTACATGCCCGGCGCGGCAGCCACCTGGTTCGCGGCCTTCCCGTTCCAGGTCACCGAGTGCGGCCCGGCATCCAGTCGACCCTGCACGAGGGTCGCGATCCGCCGGCCCGCGATGTTGTACACCACCAGGTCGACCGCGCCCGGCTCCGTGAGGACGAAATCGATGCGCGTGTTCGAGCCGAAGGGGTTGGGCACGTTCTGCGCGAGTTCGACGCCCCGTGCTCCGGCGCCCGGCGCCACGCCGACCGTTCCGAGATTCTGGAAGTTGATGTCGTCCACCCACATCGAACCGACCTGCAGCGTGGGCGACACGAAGAGCAGGTACGCCTGCGCGGTCGTCGTTCCGGCCGGCGCGACGGCGCTCACGGTGTGTGCGGTCCACTTTCCGAGGGGCGACGTGTTGTTGAGGATCACGGTCTCGTTCGAGCCGAGCTCGGTGCTTGCGGCGTCGCGGAACACGACTTTCGCGCTCACGTAGTTGTCGTTCGTTCCCGTGATGGCGTCGTTGTAAAGGCACGAGGTCATGGCGTAAGCATCGAGCTGCCAGACGGATCCGGCTGCCGCCGCGAAGGTTTGGAACATGCCCGACGGCGTGTCGGGGCTGAACGTCGAGTACATCTTGGCGCTGCCGGCCGGCGTGCGGAACGAGCCCGCGCGGGCATCCCGGATCACGTTGCCGAACGTGGTCCAACCGATCAGGTCCGTGCTAAAGCTCGGGTTGGCCAGGACATTCGGCTGCACGGCCGTCGTGGTCTCGTCGAACGACGTGTCGTCGATGTAGGTCGAACCGGTGTCGCAGCCCGGCTGCAGGAACAGGAGCAGGGCTTCGACCCGCAACGCTCCGACCGGTGCGGGCGCGGAGACCGTGAACGCGTTCCACTGGTTCGTGATGCTGTTGCCGTCGCCGATCAGAACCTCGTTCGACGCCATCTCGGTCCCGCCCACTGCGGCGTTGTAGAACGAGATCTTCGCGATCGCGCGATTCTTCGTGCAGGTCGTCGTCCCGGGAATCGGGTCCGCAAGCGAGATGAACGAGTAGCCGCTCATGGTGTAGAGCCTGCCCGCGGTCGGGGTGAATGCCTGGAAGCAGCCCCCGACCGTGAAGCCCTTGGCGCTCGGGCAGCCGGTGAACTCACCGAAGAGCTTCGAGGCGGCGACGCCGGTGCGGCTGATGTTGTCCCCGGGCGTGGGCAGGGAAAGTTGTGCGCCATTCCCGAACGTGGTCCAGCCCGTGTAGGAGCCTCCGCCGGTTTCGAAGCCGGGGTTGACCAGCAGGTTGGCGGCTGCCGCGGGGGAAGAAGAAATCGCAGCGGACGCGGCCAGGAGCGCCCCCACGAACCAGGTACCAGAGAACGCTCGCATCATCCTCATCCTCCTCAGCGACGTGTCTTGATCGCCGTCAATGGCGTGGATCCCACAGGATGCTTGCATGGCAGACAGGCGGAACGCTGAGAGGAAGGCTCCCGCCGGCGACCTGCTTCGGTCGCCGGGGGAGACTCGTCCGCCAGGTCGTTAGTTCCGGTAGAGCGACTTCACGCGACCCCAGCTCGTGCCGTCCGCCGGAACCGGCGTGACGTTCTCGAGCGAGACGTCGTCGATCTGCGCCGCGCCGCCGTCAAAATTCGGCTGCACGTACAGGATGAACGCCCGCACGAACGTGCAACCGGCCGGCGCCGTGCCGACGGTGGGGGCGTTGTTGAACCATGTGTTCACCGCGAACGTACCGTCGAGGATCGTCGACTCCACCGCAGCGGACGGGACCTCGGTGGCCCCGTTGATCCAGAACGTGAGCTTCTGGACCACGAAGTTGCCCTGGGTGGCCTGGCTGCCCCGCATCGGATCGTCCGAGCAATGACGCGAGTGGCTCGAGATCGCCCACTGCTGGCCGGGCGTCGTGGGGAAATCCTGGAACATGCCCGAGACGCCGGGGAACGTGCCGAACATCTTGCACAGCTGGTTGCCGGCAAACGGAACGATGCACGGATTTGGCACTTCGGTGAAGACGTTGCCGAAGGTGATCCATCCCGGACCTGCGCCACCGGCGGGCGCCGGCCCGAGCTCGAAGCCCGGGTTGATGAGGACATTCGCCGCGAACGCCGTCGAGCCGTTCGCGCTGAGAAGGCCGAGGAGCAGGCCGACGCTCGCAATGCGCGGTAGCAAGTTCTTGATCATGATTGCGCTCCATCTTGGTTTGAAACAGGCGGTAGCTCGATGGCTCAATGGCCGAGGAAGAGGGATTCTCGCGGCCTTGGAGCTTCCCCAGAGAGATCCTGAGTGCTTCGCTTCGGACTCGACTGGTGCTTGACAGGATCGCAAAGAGAATACACTATGTTCGGCGAGCGAACAAAGTTTTCTTTTCCCGGGGGGAGACGTGGAGCCAGCCAACGGCAGGGCGCACCAGCCGCCTCTGATGGAGGTCCGCGGCATCCGCAAAAGCTATGCCTCCCAAGGCCTGTTTTCCCGCGGCCGACGGGTCATCGCGGCCGAGGATGTATCCTTCCAAATTGATCGCGGACAAGCGGTTGCCCTGGTCGGGGAGTCCGGAAGCGGGAAGAGCACCGTGGCCCGCTTGCTCCTCAGGCTCGAGCCTCCGGACCGGGGCGAACTTCGCCTCGACGGCGAGGACGTTCTCGCCCGGCAACCCCACCGGGTCCCGCTGGCCTACCGGCGCCGGGTGCAGATGGTTTTCCAGGACCCGTTTGGCTCGCTGAACCCCGTCCATACCATCGGCCACCACCTGGTGCGGCCGCTCCTGCGTCACCACCGGGCGGCGGCGGGCGACGTCCGCGCGCGCGCACTCGAACTGCTGCGCACCGTGGGCCTCGACCCCGCGGAAGAGTTCATCGATCGTCACCCCTACGAACTCTCGGGTGGTCAGCGGCAGCGCGTGGCGATCGCGCGCGCCCTCGCCGTCGAGCCCGACCTCCTGATCGCGGACGAGCCGACCTCGATGCTGGACGTTTCGATTCGGATGGGAATCCTGAACCTGCTCGCCCAACTCAAGCGCGAGCGGCAACTCGCGATCCTGCTCATCACCCACGACCTTGCCTCGGCGCGTTACCTGGCGGATCGCATTCTCGTTCTCTACCAGGGCCGCATCGTCGAGGACGGACCCGGCGGCGCCGTGGTCGAGGCCCCGGCGCACCCCTACACCCGGGCCCTGCTGGGCGCGATCGCCGACACGGACGGAGCCGCACCGGCGGCCCGCCGACCGGTGGAGAAGATCACGAATGCGCCGGCCGTGGGCTGCCCGTTCGCCCCCCGTTGCCCGGACGTCTTCGATCTCTGCCGTACCAGCGAGCCCGCGCCGCGTCTGGTGGACGGTCGTCGCGTGCGGTGTCATCTCTACCCGGCCGGCGAGCCGAAACCCGTCCAGTAGATGAAGCCCCTGCGCGACTTTCCCGACGGGTTCCTGTGGGGTGTCGCCACCTCCGCGCAACAGATCGAGGGCGGCATCCACGACGGGGGGCGCGGCGAGTCGATCTGGGATCGCTTCGCCAGGGCTCCGGGCCGGATCGAGGACGGCTCGGACGCCGCCGTCGCGTGCGATCACTTTCACCTTTGGCGAGAGGACATCGAGCGGATGCGCTGGCTCGGGGTGGGCGCGTATCGCTTCTCGGTCGCCTGGCCCCGCGTCCAGCCAAAGGGGCGAGGCCCCGCCAACGCGGCCGGTCTCGACTTCTACGACGCCCTGGTCGACGGCCTCCTCGAGGCCGGGATCCGGCCGTTCGTGACGCTCTACCACTGGGACCTGCCGCAGGCGTTGCAGGAGCGCGGGGGCTGGGCTGCGCGCGACACGGTCTCCGCCTTCGCCGATTACGCGGCGCTGGTCAGCCGGCGGCTGGGCGATCGCGTGCGGGACTGGACGACCCACAACGAGCCGTGGTGCATTGCCACCCTCGGCCACGAGCAGGGCCACCACGCGCCGGGGCGCTGCGACCCCGCCGAGTCGCTGCGGGTCGCGCATCACGTGCTGCTTTCCCATGGCCGGGCTGCCCAGGCCGTGCGGCGGAATGCCGCCGGCGCGCAGGTCGGGATCGTGCTCAACCTCACCCCGGTGGCGCCCGCCACGCCGACAGAAGCCGATCGCGACGCCGCGCGCCAGGCCGACGGCATGCTCAACCGGTGGTACCTCGATCCCCTGTTTCGCGGGCGCTACCCGGAGGATGCCGTGGCGGACCGCGCGCGGCAGGGGCACCTGGACGGCCCGCAGATGCCGTTCGTCAAGCCCGGGGATCTCGCGGAGATCGCGACGCCGCTCGATTTCCTGGGCGTCAACTATTACAGTCGCGCGGTCGTGCGCGCGGGGGACGATGGGCAGCCCGTCGGCGTGCAGGTCGTTCCGGCCGAGCAGCTCACCGACATGGGCTGGGAAGTCCACCCGCAGGGGCTGCACGATCTGCTGGTTCGTGTCGACCGTGACTACGCTCCGGCGAAGATCTTCATCACCGAGAACGGCGCGGCGTACGCGGATGGCCCGGACGCGACGGGGCAGGTCCACGATGCGCGGCGCATCGAGTTCCTGCGCGGCCACCTGCAGGCGGCGCAGCGCGCGCTCGGCGACGGCGTACCGGTTGTCGGCTACTTCACCTGGTCGTTGCTCGACAATTTCGAGTGGGCGCACGGCTACACCAGGCGGTTCGGTCTCTACTGGGTCGACTTCGTGACCCAGCAGCGCATCCCCAAGCACAGCGCCTACTGGTATCGGGACGTCGTGGCTTCCGGCGTGGTCGACGACGCAACGCTTGAACCCAGCGCGAGGAGATCCCCGTGAGCTCGATCCATAATGACCCTGCCCGGCCGGTCTCCGTGCTCTGGTTCGCCGTCACCGCATTCTTCGTCCTGCTGCTCGCGCCCTGCGCGCGGGCCCAGGGACAACCGGTGCCCGCCACGGCCGCGACGGTGCGCGTCTTCTCCGACGCGGGCGGCTCGAAGCTGCAGGTCGACGGCCGGGACTTCATGGTCTATGGCGTGAACTGGGACTACACGCCGATCGGGCAGAACTACATGTACAACCTGTGGAACGAGCCCGACGGCGTGATCGAGGCCGCGCTCGCGCGCGAAATGCCGCTGCTCCAGGGCATGGGTGTCAACGCGCTCCGCCAGTACAGCGGCATCCCGCCGCGCTGGGTGCGCTACATCTACGAACGCTACGGTATCTACACCGTGCTCAACCACGCGGTCGCGCGCTACGGCTTCACGGTCGACGGCACCTGGATTCCGGCGGTGGATTACTCCAGCCCGCGCCTGCGCGAGGTTGTGAAGGCCGAAGTGCTCGCCCAGGTGGACCAGTACCGGGGCTGCCCCGGCGTGCTGATGTGGCTGCTCGGCAACGAGAACAACTACGGGCTCTCCTGGAGTTCGTTCGAGATCGAGGCGCTGCCCAAGGGCGAGCGCGACGCCGCCCGGGCAAGATATCTCTACTCGCTGTTCGGCGAGATCATCCAGGACATCAAGGTGCACGAACCCGGGCGCGTGGTCGCGATCGCCAACGGCGACGTGCAGTACATCGACCTGATCGCCCAGGAGTGCAAGGGCCTCGACGTGTTCGGCACGAACGTCTACCGGGGCATCTCCGCGCGCGACCTGTTCCAGGTCGTCAAGGACAAGCTCGGCGTGCCGGTGATGTTCACCGAGTTCGGCGCGGACGCGTTCAACGCGAAGGAAATGCGCGAGGACCAGTCGAGCCAGGCGCGCTACCTGATCGGCCAGTGGGAGGAGATCTACGAGCAGTCGAGCGGCAAGGGCCGGGTGGGGAACGCGATCGGCGGGTTCGTCTTCCAGTGGAGCGATGGCTGGTGGAAGTACGGCCAGGAAAGCCGCCTCGACGTTCACGACACGCATGCCTCCTGGCCCAACGGCGGCTACGTCGAGGATTTCGTCGAAGGCGAGTTCAACATGAACGAGGAATGGTGGGGGATCTGCGCCAAGGGCCCCGCGGACGGCCGCGGGCTGTACGACCTCTACCCGCGGGCCGCCTACTACGCGCTCCAGCACGCATTCCGGCTGCCCGCCTACGCGCCGGGGACGGACCTTGCCGTCATCCAGGCCCACTTCGGGGCGATGACGCCCGCGACCGCCGCGCTGATGGCGCGCGGCGACCACGCCAGCCTGATCGCCACCGACCTTGCTCGCCTGCGCGTGAGCGGGCTCCGCATGCGCTTCGAGACGATCAACACCGGCGGGGCGTCCATCACGACGCCGAAGACCGCCGCCGTGGGGGCGCCGCCCCCGGGCTTCCTCGGCTTCGACCACATGCAGTCGTTCTACACCGACTTCGAGGCGCACCCGACCGCGAATGTGTCCGGCATGCTGTCGGTCAACGTGCTCGGCCGCGTGCCGCAGAATCCCATCAACGAGATCTTCTACGAGAACCGCGGCCGCCCGCGGACCGTCCAGTTGTCCAACGGCCAAACTTACGATGTTCCGGGCATCGAGCGGGTGAAGGTCTACCACGCCTCGGTCTCGTGGGAGGAGCCGTGGTTCCAACTCGATGCCTTCTACCGCACCGGTCACTACCACTGGGGAGCGGAGGGCGACTTCTTCGGCCTGTACCGGGAAGCCAATTATGGCGAGAACATCGACATCTACAACGGTGAGGCGCCGATCGGGATCGAGATGTCCGGACGCAAATCACTCGAGGGCCTGAAGGTCGCCTTCGGGCAACAACTCTGGTGGGGCGCAAACCCTGCCTACAT
>Ga0315273_10010640_pt1 | contig 11743 bp, 9 predicted proteins | sample YL17G02_0_MG_FD_205753 | JGI IMG/M metagenome (GOLD analysis project Ga0315273, IMG submission 205753) | Sediment microbial communities from Yellowstone Lake, YNP, Wyoming, USA - YL17G02_0 | ecosystem: Environmental > Aquatic > Freshwater > Lake > Sediment | place: USA: Wyoming | collected... | reverse complement strand
CCGCACGCCGGTTCCTTGCTCCTGAACGGGAGGTTACGGGGGGAGCGGTACTCGTGCATCCTTCGCGGAATCGAGGAAAACAGGAGGGAGCGCGTGCGGCTCCGCGAGAGGCTTCCGTTTCAGTACTCGGAGAACCTGAGCAGAGTCCACCGGCGTTCTCTGATGTCCGCGAAACGGCCGGAAGAGGGGCTCCTGGAATGGCTCCTGGATGTGACTGAGGAGAGAACGCCGGACTCGCAGAAGGCTTCGGGGATGAGGCTGAGGATCCACTTGGAGGAAAGCAAAAGGGGATGGGTCTACTTGGTTGGCCTTCTGGGCAGTGGACCTCCGGACTCCCACGGCTCGGCTGTCCGGCGGATGGACCTGAGCAGCTCAGGGATCTGCTTTCCCACGGAGAGAAGCCATGAGCGAGGAGACGGCTTGGCCATCGTCCTGTACCTGCCTTCGGATCGGAATCCGCTCTTGCGGTTGGGGGCTGAAGTCGTCAGGCAGAGTCAGCCTCTGTCGTCCGGAGGCGTTCAGACGGCGGTGAGATTCGTCGAGATTTCGCGTGATGACCAGGAGAGGATCCTCGATTACATTTTGGCCAGACACAGCCAAAGGCTCATTGAAAAGACGTATCGGGGAGGGTCTTGAAACTGCCACTCGATCGGATCGCAGGTGGATCTGTTCCACCAGGCGTTCCGGGTGAAGGATGCCATGGAAGAACCGAAACACGCAGAGACAGAAGTTGTTCCGGGATTCCCAGGAGAGTCCGTGAACGAGCAAGAAGGCAAGGAGGGGACCGATGATCAGGTCCTGGTGATCGCCAGAAAGGCGATCCTGAACATGTCCAATCATCGGATTTCCATGACTCCGGACAATTACCGCACCTGGTTCGAGTACCTCGTGGGCAGCAACGCAGCGTTGCGGGAAGAAATGGATCGGTGCTTGAAGGAGGGGGTTCGATTTTCCGATCAGCTCAATGAGGATCTGTGCAGGAAGTACTTCCAGGGGTCTGAGGACAGGAAAATCTTGGAGGAGATCGCCAGGGAAACCCGGCGGATTCTCAGTGAATCCATGGAGCAGATCGGCGCCATGGGAAGTGTCACAGAGGAGTACTTCTCAAGTCTCAACGGTTGCCTGGATCGGCTGGGAGGAGAGAAGCAAAACCCAATGGGACTGACTGCGATTCTCTCAGACCTCATCTTCGGGACCCGCAGAGTGATTCAAGCCAGTTCCGGACTGAAGGAGAACCTTGCCAAGGTGGAGAAGGAGGCAGATTCTCTCCGGAAGAAGCTGAGTGAGCTGAAACAAGAAGCGAGGCGGGACGCCCTGACCGGCCTTTACAACCGCAAACACATCGAGCGGTGCCTTCGGGACGCCTGGGCGAGTTATCAGACAGAGGGGGTTCCCTTCTCCATCATCATGATGGATATCGACCATTTCAAGGGGGTCAATGACACGTATGGCCACAAGGTCGGCGACGCAGTGCTGGAATTCATCGGTGCGACCCTAACAGATGCGATCAAAGGGCGGGACATCCCGGCCCGTTACGGCGGGGAGGAATTCGTAGTTCTGTTGCCCAGGACGACGCGTGAAAACGCCTGTTTGTTGGCTGAGAACATCCGGAGGGAGATCTCGTCCAAGACGCTCAGGGTTTCGAAGAGCCAACAGAGAATCGGACAGATCACGCTGAGTGCAGGGGTCGCGCAGATCCATGACCGGGAAGGCATCGATTCCGTGGTCGAACGCGCCGACCGGGCATTGTACCTCGCCAAGAATACGGGCAGGAACAATGTGAAGTCCGAAAAGGATCTTGCCGTCAGCGAATCCTAGGACCATCGGAATAACCCCAGAGACAGACCCGAGCAAGCCCAGGCGGGTTATCTGAGCAGACCGACGAACTTTTCGAAGATCTCCCAGCCGAGTGGATCCTCCACGTCATCTTTGATCATCTGGAGCGCCTTGAAAGGCGGGAATGCCGGCTTGTAGGGTCGCGTGGCCAACAGGGCGTCAAAGGAATCCACAAGATGGCAGATCCTGCCCAGCGGATCAATCTCGCTCCCCAGAAGATTTCCGGGATATCCTTTTCCGTTGAACCTCTCGTGGTGTTGAAGGGTCGTAATGGCGGCCGCGGGGTTCATGTGCCCCTCCTCGCAGAGGATCTGGTATCCCAGCTCCGGGTGACGCCGCATCTGCTCCCATTCGGAATCCGAAAGCCGGCCTGGTTTCGCGAGGATGCTGTAATCGATTTTTGTCTTCCCGATATCGTGAAGGAACATCGCGTAACCGATCTCGTGGAGGTCGGGGTCGGAACCACCCAGAGCCTCCTTTGCAAGTACGGTTCCCAGGAGACCCACGTTCACGGAGTGGGTGTAGACGCTCTGATCGTATGAGATCATGCGGATCATGTGCTGAACTCCATGCCGGCTCAAGTCAAGCATGTAATCGACCGTCAGGCGAAACACCTGTTTACCGTTTTCGATGAGCTTGGCACCCGGAGTCTCCCAGAGATTCTCGATTCGACTGAGACAGGAGTCATAGATGACTCTTGACTTGGTTTCCGGGGGCAGAGAGGGTTCCTGAAGGATGGCTTTGAGATTCTGATCCAGGTACCTCCTCAATACCGCCTTGTCACGTTCGTGGATATACAATGTGCGGATCCCGGTTTTTCTCAACCTCCGCCGAATCAGTTCTGTGAGAAGAGTTCCAGGGGTCAGATAGGGTAGATACTGGTCACCCAGGAGTGTGTAAACCTGGAAAGGCTTTGTGGTATCGGGAAGAAGGAGATCGATGTCGATGGGCAGATAGCCGGGTGCTGGGATCCTTTGTGTATTCATGGGCGCTTGGCCAAGGCGATGTTAGATCTCCGGCTCCGAGGTCCGATGGAAACCGCTCTGTTGTTCTCCCGGAGCCTTCAGTTTCTTGTTCGGATGATTTTGCCAGGAAGTTGAGTCTCGGAACCCTGATTAAACTCCCTCGGAAACCGACCGATAACGAAAGGGCCGGGGAGTTTGCAGAGGGCAGAGGCCGAAACGACCGTCATGCAGGAGGTAGAACTGTGAGCCGCAGGGAGGAAGTTCTGTCCTTGAGCGATCTGGATGACCTGCGCAGGCTCTTCAACGCTTCGGAAACATCCAGCCATCCGGCAGCATGGAGATGCAAGACAGACGGGGCGATCCGTTGAATCGACATCCCCCAAAGGGTTTTCTGCCATCTCAAGAACCCGGAACACGGCCCTCTTTGCGTAGGATGCGTCCCCGGTAGGCCCTGCATTTGGAATCCAGGAACTCCAGAAAGAGCAGTGCCGGGGAGAACCCCTTGTCTGGTTGGAACCTGCTGCTTCTGTCTGGCACCAGGAGTACATGACCGTGCGTCTTACCGGCAGCCTGTTCAGGAAGAACCCCGACATTGTGCAGATCGATGGATCCGGGGAGACGGACCCGGGGCCTCCCAAAAAGGTTCGCTTGGAGAGGCCGATGTTTCCGCCTCACAACCCTCCTGGTCGATTCCTTTCCGTGGAAATCCAGGGCTAGGGCGGAGTGAGAGGAGTGCACGTTGAGAGTGTTCCGCGATCGAGAAGCAAGTTTTCTCATGATCAAGCTTTCCCGAAAAGCAACCGATGATTAGTGGAACTTCGCGCGGACGGGAAGCGTGTGAAGATAAGGAGGACCTCAGAGACTGAGCAGAGATTAGGAGGAAGAATACATGGATCATAAAGAGGAGAGAAGAAACTGCGTGAAAGTGGGAAAGGACTTGGCGGGGAAGTATCTGACCTTCCGGTTGGGTGCGGAGGAGTACGGGCTGGAGATCCTCAAGGTGCGGGAGATCATCGGTCTGATGAACATCACGTCGGTGCCGCGGACCCCCGCCTGCATCCGCGGAGTGATCAATCTGCGGGGGAAGGTGATCCCGGTGGTCGATCTGCGCAGGCAGTTCGGGATGGAGGAGGTGGAGGACACCGAGGAGACGTGCATCATCGTGGTCGAAGTTACGGCCGGGGGCGATGGGGTGGAGATGGGGATCCTGGTTGACACGGTGAGCGAGGTTTTGGACATAGCGGAAAGCGAGATCCAGGAGACGCCGTCTTTTGGGGAGGGGATCGACACGGGTTTCATCCTTGCACTGGCCAAGGCGAAGGGGTCGGTGAAGATTCTGCTCAGCATCGAGAAGGTCCTGAGCCAGCGGGAGGCGGCCGAGGCGCTCTTGGCGGTGCGCGGGGTCGAAAGGAAAGAGTCCGTGGTAGCAGGGGCGGCGGAGTGAGGTGGGGAGATGGCCTTTACCTACTTTTTCCGGGACATGCAGACGCTGGAGGCCGTCGTCGAGTACGCGCTGCCGGTGCTCAAAGGGCACCGGTACATCCACATCTGGGACGCGGGGTGCGCGCACGGGCCCGAGCCGTACTCGCTGGCGATGCTGATCCGGGAGAACATGGGGCGTTTTCTGTTTCGCAACGTGCGCATCCACAAAAAGAGCAAGGAGGATCGAAGATGTTCAAAAGCATGAAGATGCGGACGATGCTGCTGGCAGGGTTCGGCATGGTGAGCATCATACTGCTGGTCGTGGGGATGGCCGGTATCATTGGGATCGGCCGCCTGGGCGACGACGTCACGGAAATCGGCATTGTGCGGATGCCGAGCGTTCTAGGCCTGGGAATCATGAACGAGGGCCAGACCGCGGTGCAGAGAGCGGAACGTATACTTTTGTACGAGAGGAATCCGCAGATCGTCGAGAGGCAGTATTCCCACTTGGAAGATGCGTGGAGGCGTATTGAGGAGGGGTGGAAGATCTATGAACCGCTGCCCCAAAGCGCGGAAGAGGCCAAGGTCTGGAAGGAATTCGAACCCAAGTGGGAGGCGTGGGAGCAGGCTCACAAGGAGGTCGTCGGGTTGGTCAAGGCTGGGAACTTTGATGCCGCCCACGAATCCTCCTATGGAAAGGGCCGGGGGGCCTTTGAAAAATCCGAAAAACTCCTCGGGGAATTGATTGAAATGAACAGGCTCATAGGGACGGAGTCTGTTGCGGAGGCAAAGGCGGGGGCGGCATCGTTCTCATCGATTGCGGTGGTATGCATGGCAGTCGGGGTCCTGTTGGCCATGGGCCTTGGGATTCTCATCACGCGCAGGGTCATGGGCAAGCTGGGCGGAGAACCCGATTATGTGACGGAGATCATCCGAAAAATTTCGGCAGGCGACCTGTCGATGGAGATCGAGACGAAGGGCAAGGCCGAAGACAGCCTGATCGTGGGCATGCGGAAGGTGGCGGAGACGATCCAGGGGCTGGTCGGGGACGCGAACCTGCTGGCCAAGGCGGCGGTGGAAGGGAAGCTGGGCACGCGTGCGGATGCCACCAAGCACCAGGGCGACTTCCGCAAGATCGTGGAAGGGGTGAACGACACCCTGGACGCGGTGATCGGACCGTTGAACGTGGCGGCCGAGTACGTCGACCGGATCAGCAAGGGAGACATCCCGGAGAAGATCAAAGAGGAGTACAAGGGCGACTTCAACGAGATCAAGAACAACCTGAACCAGTGCATCGACGCGGTTCGATTGCTGACTGGGGACGCGAACCTGCTGGCCAAGGCGGCGGTGGAAGGGAAGCTGAGCACGCGTGCGGATGCCACCAAGCACCAGGGCGACTTCCGCAAGATCGTGGAAGGGGTGAACGACACCCTGGACGCGGTGATCGGACCGTTGAACGAGGAAGGCAGGGTGCTGGAGGCGGCTGCCAACAAGAACCTCACGCAACGGATGACCGGAGACTACCTTGGTGAGTTTGCCAAGATGAAGGAAAACATGAACAAGGTCGTCCAGAACCTCGACGAGGCTTTGCAGCAGGTCGCGGAGGGTGTGGAGCAGGTGAGTGCGGCGTCGACTCAGATCAGCAGTGGGAGTCAGAGTTTGGCGCAGGGGGCGAACGAGCAGGCGAGTTTTCTGGAGGAGATATCGAGCAGTTTGGAGGAAATGTCGTCCATGACGAAGCAAAACGCGGAGAATGCGGGGCAGGCGAAGTCCTTGGCGGAGTCCGCCCGCGGGTCTGCGGAGCGGGGCAACAACGGGATGAAGCGGATGTCCGATGCGATCGCCAAGATCAAGTCGTCGTCGGACGAAACCGCAAAGATCATCAAGACGATCGACGAGATTGCGTTCCAGACCAACCTCCTTGCGTTGAATGCGGCGGTCGAGGCGGCGCGTGCTGGCGAGGCGGGCAAAGGGTTTGCCGTGGTGGCTGAGGAGGTGCGGAACCTCGCGCAGCGGTCAGCAGAGGCGGCGAAGAACACGGCGAACATGATCGAAGATTCGGTCAAGAAGGCCGAGGACGGGGTGAAGATCACTGATGAGGTTGCCAAGATCCTGGTGGAGATTTTCGAGGGATCCGGCAAGGTGCATAGTCTGATTGGAGAAATCGCAGCGGCCTCGGAGGAGCAGGCCAAGGGGATCGATCAGGTGAACACGGCAGTGGCGGAGATGAACAAGGTGACGCAGCAGAATGCGGCCAACTCGGAGGAGTCTGCCAGTGCGAGCGAGGAGTTGGACGGCCAGGCTCAGGAGCTTGCGGCGATGGTAGAAAAATTCACGTTGAGCGGGAACGGCGGATCGAGGCTTGGATCCGCAGGGAAGGCCGTGGGTCTGTACGGCACGCACACTGCAAAGCCGTTGCATCTGGCCCCAGTGCGCCAGGCAAAGGGGGCCGGGGACAAAATGGGAAAGGGCTTCAAGGCCAAGGTGGGCGCATTGGTTGTGAAGAGGGCGCAGAACGTGATCCCGCTGGATGAACAGGAGATGCGGGATTTCTAGGGCTAGGAGCCTGTTGAAAATCGGCTGGGGCAGTCCAGAGAGGAGTGTCTGGTGTGGAGGGAAGGGTGTGTTCGGCAGCCTTCCTTCCACTAGGGTCTGAGGAGAAAATGGGGTGGATCGAGCCACGCTGGGTCGATTACGGAAGATCATATACGAACGCAGCGGCATCGTGCTGGGGGATAACAAGGAGGCACTCATTTGCGCACGACTGAACAAGCGGATGCAGTTGTTGGGGATCGAGGACGCACGTGCGTATCTTGGGTACCTCTTGGAGGACGGGACGGGAGAGGAAATGGTGCAACTCGTCGATGTGATCTCCACGAACGTGACGAGTTTTTTCCGGGAGGGTGAGCACTTCGCGTTCTTGGGAGGGTTGGTTTCGCAGTGGGCGAATGAGGGGCAGAGACGCTTCAGGCTATGGTCTGCAGCATGTTCGACGGGAGAAGAGCCGTATTCGGTTTTGATGGCGGTTCTGGATGCGCTAAAAAGTCGTAGTGTGGACCTGAAGATCCTTGCCACTGACATTTCCAGGCGGGTTTTGGATGCGTGTGCTTGTGGGGTGTATGAGGCTGGGAAGGTGAAGACGATACCTGGATTGTTACGGGACCGTTATTTTGAGCGGAAACGCGAAGGGCGTGGAGTTGTTTACTCGGTGAAGGAGGAACTGAAACAGAGGATCGCGTTCAGGTGGCTGAATCTGTCGCGGCCGCCCTTCCCGATGCGAGGACCTTTTGATGCGATCTTTTGCCGTAACGTGATGATCTATTTTGACCAAAGGACACGGCTGAACCTGTTGGCTGAGCTCCATCGATTGTTACGGCCGGGAGGGTATCTGATGGTGGGGCACGCGGAGAGTCTTTCGGGGATCGGGAACGGTTTCCGGATCGTCAAACCTTCCATCTACTTAAAAGCCTGAAGGCACGTTGGAGGAGGGGACTGGTGAGTCGCCGAGAAGAGGTTCTTTCCAAGATTGGATCTGTGCAGTTGATGCCACCTGCGGCTCTGGAGGTGGTCCGACTGCTGCAGGAAAGCGATGTGAGCATCGCATCGCTTACCCGGACAATCGAATACGACCCGGGGCTCACGTCCAACGTGTTGCGACTGGCCAATTCGGCGTATTTTGGATGTTCGTACCAGGTGGGGTCGGTACGGGATGCGATCTTTCGGCTGGGGACCAAGAGTATTTTCCGACTGGTGATGGCAGCGGGGTTTTCTTCGGTAGCACAACGTGGCATCCGTGGATACGATCTTGCGCCGGGGCATTTCTGGGAGCATTCGATGGCGGTCGCACTGGGGGTGGGTCGACTGGCTTCGGCTTTGGGGATCGAGGTTCGGGAGGATTTATTTACGTCGGGGATTCTGCACGACATCGGGAAGATCGTGTTGGGGACGTATCTGGAGGTGGATGCGTCACCGATTCTTGCGATGGCGGTTGAGGAGCGTGTTTCCTTTGAAGTGGCGGAGCAGCGGGTGTTGGGGATCGATCATGCGGAGGTGGGGGCTCTGCTATTTAAGGGCTGGAATCTGCCGTCCGAGACCGTGGAGGCGGTGCGCTGGCACCACCAGCCGAGCGGTTTGGGGAAGATATCCCTTGAGGTGGACCTCGTGCACCTGACCGACGCCCTGTGCATCATGAACGGGATCGCAACGGGTGTGGAGGGTCTGTACTACAAGGCGGACAAGGAGTGCGTGGCAAGGCTCTCTCTCAAGAACAGTATCGCCGAGGAGGTGTCCTGTCACATGGTGTCCGACCTCAAAGAGATGCTCAGCACGTTTGGACTTGGTACGGGCATGCAGTCTGGAGGATAGGCGGGCGGGTGGAACCCGGAGGATCGTGGCTCAGGGGAGAAAACTCTGGAAGAGGAGAGCGGACCCCAAAATGGTAACGCAACAAGAGACCGAGGAGTTTCTGGAATCACTGCAGGAACTTTCGACTGCACTGGCGCTCGTTGATCCGGAGGACCCGGGCAGTTTTCAGGAGGCCCTGAGCCTCTTGGATCGATTCGCGGGCCACCCTTGTGTTGAAGACGACCCCGCAGTGCTTTTGATTCTGTCCGGCATCCAGAAGAAGATCGAAGAATCGATTGTATCGCCAGAGATCTTTGCCCAACGGCTGTCTGGGATCGAGGAAGACTTGAAGACAATTGAGCGTGCCTGTGAAGGCGAGGACCCTGCACAGACACCGCAGGAGAAGCAGCGGACAGTCGCAGATGAACCTGAGGGATTTCAGGCGTCGACAACGGGGGGCAGAACGGATTTCATCCAGATCGAATCTGACCGGGATCTTTACGAGGACTTTCTCCTGGAGGCAACGGAAAGTCTCGAGTCCATTGAGGTGAAGATCCTGAGTCTCGAACAAGACCCTTCGAATCGAACAGTCATCAACGAAATCTTTCGTCCCTTCCACACCATAAAGGGTGTTTCGGGGTTTCTGAATCTTGCCGACATGAACCGGCTCACCCATGGCGTGGAAAACCTCCTGGATCAGGCTCGAGAGGGAAAAATCGCCGTGGGCCGGCAGGAGATCGACGCCGCTCTGGGGGCAGTGGATCTCCTCCGACGACTCCTGGGTTGCGTAAGGGCTCGTCTTCGTGGGGAGGAAGAAGAGAACCTGAGGGGGACCGTGAACGACTTCTTGGAGCGGATCCGCTGTCGGAAGGAACCTGCTGGGGAGGCCTGCCATGAGGCCGAAGCATCGGAGCAGATCGGAAGCAGGCCCTCAGAGACTGCGCAAAAAAGAGAAAGCGCTCTTCCGGCTGTTGAGGCTGGCCGGAGCACGCGCCAGAGCGGTTCCGAGGATTTCAAAATCCTCGCACAGAGGAAGGTGGGGGCGTCGACCATCAAGGTTGATATGCATAAGCTGGACGACCTTGCGAACATGGTCGGTGAACTGGTGATCGCACAGTCCCTTGTCCAGAGAAGCGAGCGGATCCTGGGGGGCAAGGATCACAGCCTTACCAAGAATATGGGGCAGTTGGAACGGATCACTTCCGAGTTGCAGAACGTCACCATGGCCCTCCGGATGGTGCCGCTCCAACAGACGTTTCAAAAGATGATCCGGGTGATCCGGGATCTGACGTCCAAGTCCGCAAAGTCGGCCCATTTGGTCATGTCGGGTGAAGATACCGAGATCGATCGGAGCATGGTGGATGCCATCTACGATCCTCTCGTGCACATGATTAGGAATGCCGTGGATCACGGGATCGAACCTCCGGAGGAACGGCGGACGGCAGGGAAACCGGAGTCGGGTACGATCCGACTCAAGGCCTACCACAAGGGAGGTTTTGTCCACATCGAGATGGAAGACGACGGCCGCGGCTTGAATCGGCAGCGGGTTCTGGAGAAGGCCAGAGAACGAGGACTGGTGGGGCCCGACGAGGCGTTGAATGACCATCAGATCGATCAGTTGATCTTGCGTCCCGGACTCTCCACGGCAACGACGATCACGGACATCTCGGGCCGGGGGGTGGGCATGGATGTGGTGAAGAGAGCTATCGATGCACTCCGGGGCAAGATCGAGATTCAATCTCGCCTGGGCCGGGGCTGCACGTTCCTTCTCAAACTGCCCATCACACTGGCCATTATCGATGGGATGGTCATAGGCATAGGCCGGGACAGGTACGTGCTTCCCACGGCGAATATCAAAGAGACGATCCGGCCCAGAAGAGAGGATTACTTCACGATAGAGGGCCGCGGGGAGATGATCAGGATTCGAGGGGAGCTGCTTCCATTGATTCGACTGCACGAGGTCCTCCGAATCAAGACGGAAAAGGTCCATCCTTGGGAGGCGCTCGTGGTGGTCGTGGAGAGCGACGAAAATAATCAATGTCTACTGGTGGATGAGGTCTTCGAAATGCAGGATGTCGTGATCAAGAGCATGGGAAGGGGATGGACGATTCCGGAGGGGGTGGCGGGTGGATCGATCTTGGGAGACGGAAGGGTCGGCCTCATTCTGGACGTGAACGGGATCCTTCGGCTTCACGATGGCGGCTCTGAGAAGGCTTGCATTCGCAGCCCTGACCGCTGATGGGTGATGGCGGTTTTCGACCGACGCCTTTTTCTCCAGTGATACCGGTCGGAGCAGGCGGAAGAATGGCGCAGTGCGTCGTTGGCATAGCGGAGTTGAAAGTGGCCTCGGAACCGGGGGCCAGGTTGGTTACCTATTCCTTGGGGAGCTGCATCGGTCTCGCCATCTATGATCCGGTGGTCAAGGTAGGCGGGATGATTCACTTCATGCTTCCCGATTCCTCGATTGACGTGGAAAGAGCCCGCATGAGCCCGGCCATGTTTGGTGACACGGGTATCCCACTGCTCTTCAGGACGGCCTATGCGCTGGGTCTGAAGAAGACCAGGGCCAGAATTCTGGTTGCTGGAGGTGCCCAGATCCTGGACGAATCAGGGCACTTCAAGATCGGGAAGAGGAATTATACGGCATTGAGGAATATTTTTTGGAGAAACAACGTACTCATTGATGCGGAGGATGTGGGAGGTGCGGTGAGCCGCACGCTCTTCCTGGAAATCGACACCGGTAGGGCGTGGGTGAAGAGTGGTAGGGAGGATCCCAAGTTCCTCTGGGGAGGTTCCTGAAGAGACGTCCCGTTCTCTTTCAAGAGAAAGGACCGAGGCAATGGCTTTGCAGGTTTTGATCGTTGATGATTCGGCCACCATGCGGACCATTCTGCGGAAGGTGGTGTCTCTCTCCGGGTACGACGTGAAAGGGTGCCTTGAAGCAGCCAACGGGGAAGAGGCCCTGGAGGTTCTCGCCGCAAGTTGGGTGGACGTGATTCTGCTGGATATCCACATGCCGGTCATGGATGGTCTGACCCTGCTCAGACATCTCAGAGACGACGAGATGTATCGGAAGATACCTGTCGTGCTGGTCACTACCGAGGCAAACCAGGATGCGATTGGGGAGGCAGTTCGGCTAGGGATCAAAGCTCACGTGAAGAAGCCTTTTCAACCGG
>Ga0315273_10010639_pt1 | contig 11744 bp, 13 predicted proteins | sample YL17G02_0_MG_FD_205753 | JGI IMG/M metagenome (GOLD analysis project Ga0315273, IMG submission 205753) | Sediment microbial communities from Yellowstone Lake, YNP, Wyoming, USA - YL17G02_0 | ecosystem: Environmental > Aquatic > Freshwater > Lake > Sediment | place: USA: Wyoming | collected... | reverse complement strand
GTCAACATCGCCTTGCCGCCGGGCACGCCGAATAAACTGTGTCTGTTGCGTTGTTCTGTTTCTGCAGCTCACACGTTTGACGATATTGACCGTATTATCAGCCTGTTCAGGACAGTGGTGGCGCGCAAGGCAGCGGCCTAGCGAACGGCACCCTTGCGCAGGAGAGTGCCAATCAGCACAAAACCGGCGATCACGGGGTGGCGCCTTTGCCAGTCGGTGAGAACGATCTTCTCGCCGGAATGCCGCTCAATTTTCCACACGATGTAGTCAGCACCACCCTGAAACGTGAAGGCTGCCTTGATCAGCCGCAGGGCAGACCAAAACTTCCCACCGATGTGCTGCAAGTAGATGTTTGATTTGATGGGCACTTGCGAGGCCATGAATCCAGCAGCTTCCCTATAATAGCCGGGATAGGTTTCAACGATCTGCTGGGCGCGGCCTTCCTTTTCAGAGCGTAACTCTGTCCTATAGGTGTTCGCATATCCTGCAGTCCAAATGACCAATGCATCCTTGGAGTCTGTAAGACCCATGGCATTGGCATAACAGGTTTGCATCGCTGTGGCCGTGATTGCGGCGACGTCTGCCCGGGCCATTTCATCGCGCACGTAGACCAGGGCTGATGGCTGCGAAAATCGTGCCCAGAAATATGGGTTGACTGTCTCGCGTGTCATCCATCTTGCAAACTGGGCCAAGGGAAGAACCGCATACTTGGCCCTCAGATTACCATTGAGTTCGGCATAGTATACATTGGGTGGTACCGCCGCGCAGGCAAATTGGCTGATCCTGCTGGAACTCAAATCGGCGATATCTTCGATTAGCACATAGAAGTCCATGAGGGTTTCGGAGGCTGCAACGCCGCGAATGCATGATCCGTAGGCAAGGATGGCAACCGGATCCTTAAATTTGGCAACCAGAAAATCGGCCATGTGTCGCAATTCATCTGGCACTTCGCGGGCCAGGGAAGTCGCACAGAAATTTTCAAGTGTCGTCATCTAGCCACAGAGATAGGTAAAAACCGGGCCAGTTTCCACTTTTAACGGAGCGCCTTCGGGCCCGTCAAAAAATTCGCCGTCAATGATGTAAGTGCTAGGGCTGGTGATATCGAAGCCTTGGCTTGCGAAACTCAGTGAACCTTCCGGCACTTTTCGGGTTTCGCGGCCATACATGATTGGCAGTAGCCAGCGGGCCAGGCTCGGCACGGGAAAAGGCAGGATGGTGGTGCGCAACGAACCGGATTTCCCACCCCAAAAGGGTCTTGTTCCAAGCGTAAGTTTTTCCAAAGTGGTGCTAAGCATTAAGAGCTGGGCGCCGTTGCATATATCGGTCGTACCAATGGAAATACGCATGGGGCAAGGCTGGTCAAATCGCGCCACATCATACGCATGGGAACTGCCAAACGCGACCTGCCCTATTGCAACTGCAAGAGTTGCAAAAGTGGCCAAGTTACCTTTTACGCCCTTCTCGTTGAGTGCCTGCTGGCAGAAACGGGCAGCACTTGTGGTGGCTCCCGCGCCCAGGAACATGCCATGCCTTGGTCTCCCGTCATTTGGATTTACCACGCGCAGCGTGGGGCGCTCGCGCAAGTGGCTTGCTGCCAGATTCGTCATGAATTCTGCCTGGTCAGCGATGCTGTGATGTCGGAACCCAAGGTCAGCAGCCGTCATGTTTGTGGTGCCATGCGGCAAGAGGCTGAGGCGCGGGAAGTTCCGGAATGGTTTGCGTTCCGCAAGTTCTGTCTGGATGGCGTGGATGGTGCCGTCACCAGAACTGATGAAAAGATCAGTGACGCCGTCCCTGGCGAGCTCATTCAAATGATTTGGAAGCTGCTCAAATCTTTCCAGCAGACGCGCAGAAATGTTCGGCCTGGACCTTACCATTTCCATAAGGCGCAGCCCCTTGCCGCTGGACTTTCCAGACTGCGGATTGACGATCAGGCCGGCCCGCTTCACGCTCTTGTCATCCAGGATGAGAGCGGGCCTCCCTTGCGTTTGGAAACAAATGCCTGCGACAGCTGTAATGCGTGCAATACTAGGCAAGCGACGGTCCACAGCGCAACCGCCAGCAAGCCCCAGTCGGGTTTGGCAATGAGCGTGAACAGCGTGAGCAATACCAGGTTGGGATTGCGCCGTGCAGTGATCTGGCGAAAGAATGTGTCAATCGGACGCCAGATATGAATTTCAAGCCCCAACCACTTGATCGAAATGCCTTCTATTAGACGCTGCAGGACATACCCTCCCAGAATGGCGATGATCACAAGCCAGAAGAGTTCAGGGCTCCAACTCACCCCCGTGGCACGCAGGCCAAGGGCCCAGGCGATGTACCAGAAGGGGGGATGCAGAAGATCCAGCCCATGGTCAAAGACATCGCCCCATTTGCTTGATGTGAGCGTGGTACGTGCCAACTTGCCATCGACAGTGTCGAGGAACGTCATGGTCCAGGCGGCCAGCAGCCCTAGAGCGAATTGCCCTTTGAGGAAGAACCAGAAGGCTAAAGCTGTCATGATGGCGCCCACGGTTGTGACCATGTTGGGGGTAATACCGCAGGAGGCAAGGTAGCGCGTGACGTGGAATGCTGGCACCGGCCAGAGGTGCTTGGTGACAAGGTCGGTCGCACCCTTATAGGTGCCCATGAACATACGCCACTCCACAGCCGGTTTGTTGCTGGGAGTGACCACCATGGCATAGGGGGTTTCGCGCTTTCGTAGCGCTTTCCAGAAGTCGGTATCAAGCTGTGAAGGTGCACGGGCCAGCAATTTGGCGCTCGCGACTGACTTTGCTCCAGACAGGACCTCTACAAGCAATGGCATATCTGTACCACGCACGCTGGCTGCTATGGGCAAGGGGTTTGCGGGATCATCGCTAAGCAGCAAAAAACCAGGACGCTTAAGAAGTACAGGGATAATAGGCTGGTCAATGACCGCATCGCCACGCACCAAGATCAGCGGGCCATTATGTTTTGCTGCGGCACTTTCATCAAGCACGTCGACAAGTCCCGCCTTGGCAAATTGCCAGATCAATCGCCCTTTCAACGAGAGCGACCACAGTTTTTCTTCACCGCTCCCCACGATGCAGAGGGCCTGTATAAAAGTCACCGTGGGCTTTGGCGCAGTTGTTTGCTTTGCCTTGGTTTTGAGTCTTGTCGCCATTCTAAACGCGTTCCAACTGGATACCGAGGGCTGCAGCGATTGCCCCAAAACTCAATATTGGAAGCCATGCCGCCATCCATGGTTGGACAAAACCCAATTCGCCCATGGTGAGTGCTATGCCGTCAACCATAAAAAAGAGAAAACCAAGGCCTACGCCTACACCGAACAACATGCCGATGCCGCCACCCCTTCGGAAGCGGGTGGCAAGCGGTATGCAAAGTGATATCATGACAAGAGTTCCAAAAAACAACGACAAGCGCTTTTGCCGCCAGGTTTCGTAAACCCATACGGGCCGGATGCCAAAGCCTGAGTTGGCAATGAAATAATTCAGGTCGGTAAACGTCATTTCTTCGGGATCGCCTGAACGGGCGCCCGTCGTGGCAGGTTTCATGGACCCCGAATATACCATGCTGTCGAGCTTGTTAGGAGCAAGATTTTCACGGTAATAGACGATCACGTTTTTGAGGTTCCAGCGATCATCGCGGAGTTCTGCCTGCTTTGCCATGATCTGTTCACGCAGAAGGCCGTTGGGGTCCCTTCGGAAAATAATCACGTCCTGCAAAACGGTAGCATCTGCGTTTGCGGTCGCAGCCCGCAGAATGTCGGGCCCGGAGCGCAACCAGAGAGGATCACGCACGCCCGATTTCAATTTCTTCTCCCCATAGTCGGCTATTCCCCATTCCTTCAACTGTGGGGCAGTTACGGGTATCGCCTGGTCACTGAGGAGAAAGTTGAGGCCGCCTGTCACAAAAGCAACTGGCAAGAGCATGATGACAAGGCTGACGGGCGACCCGCCGGCTGACCAGATCGCAGAGATTTCATTGCGATAACTCAATTCCGTGAGGGTGAGAAGCAGCGCCAGTAACATACTCATGGGCAGAAATGTTGCAAGCGTTGCTGGCGAGCGTAACAGGAGATACTTGAACATGATACTAATGTGACCCTTGTCCAGGGCTAGAATTTCCTTTGAGTACGAAACGATCTCGAGCGTCAGAACAAAGATTCCGACACCGAAAAGGATACCGAAAAAACGCGTGAGTATCATGCGGGTGAGCATCCAACCAATGATCTTCATGGATGTGCCGCCATGCCAAGGCGCCGTGCAATGGGACGCCAGAAATCTGCCGCCCATATGTCAATACTGTCGAGCATGTTGCCAAACCAGTCCGGTTTCAGGGTGAAGCAAATCAAATAGAATCGCCAAATTGCCAACGCTGTTATGAGGCTGAAAGGGAACCACATAGTCAACCACGGAGAGAGACCGCTAGATCTCGTGGCCACCGCGCCTTGCTCGATGATTTCGTGGAAGGCGACGACCAGAACAAGGGCAATGCCAAAACGGTAACCGCGCTGGCCGCGCTGGCGCACGATGGCGAACGGCACGGCCAGCAGCGGCAACATAAGCAATGTCAGAATATGCACAAAGCGCAAATGCAGTTCTGCGCGCATCATGTCGGGGGTGGCACCGGCGGGTGGATTGCCCTGCTTGGCATAAAGTTCGGGCAAGGTGAGTTCACGCTCGTCTTCACCGCGTGGCCGGAACAGTTTTTCCGATATCTTTCCGAGCGGCGTATCCGTTGTGTGGAACTCCGAGATGGTCGATTTTGGAATTTTATCCTCGGCATTGAAACTAGGCCAACTGTCGAGCCTCAGCCGGTGGCCGTTGTTGAGCTGCAAGACCGGTCGTGGCTGACCTTCTACTGGAACAAGGATGCCATTTGACGCAGTGAGAGTTTCTGGCTTGCCGCCATCTTTGTAGTCAAAAAGGAACACGTGTTCGAATCTGTTGGTCGAGCGATCGAGCTTGTCCAAAATGAATGTGCGTGATCCTGCCTGCATGAACACGCCTTCTTCGGCAAGGTAAAAGATCTCGACGTTACCCACGTCAAACAGGACTGAACGATAGGCATATCGGGTTTCTGGCTGCAGCCAGCCCACAATGAAGACCGACAACGCACAGAACGCAAAGGACAGGAATATGATAGGTCGCACCAGCCTCGATATCCCAGTTCCTGTTGCCATGATGGCATCAATCTCGCTATCCTTCGATAGCTTGCTAAAGCCAAACAGCAAGCCAAGAAAAAGAGCGGCGGGAATTGCTGTTCCCAGATAGTGCGGCACCAAGTAGGCTAGAAGTTCGAAAACAACACCAAAGGAATCCCGTTTGCCAAGCGTGCTATCGAGAAGATGCACCATGCGCTCTGCCAGCAACATCAGGAGTCCAATGGCGAGTGCCGTTGCCAGGGGTTTGGCAACCTGTCGCAAAATATAGCGATCAATGATAGTCAGCACAAGTTCATGATTCTCCGGACAGGCGCAATTGCAGGGTCCATAACAGGTTTTTACGTAGTTTGTCAGTTAACTCTGGAGCTGATTTTAGGTCGGGCGGGCCCGGCCATCCGCTGTCAATAAATTCAACCTCATCAAATATTTTGCGGTTAGGGTAGCGGGGGATGACATGCATATGGACATGTGGATCAACCATCATCAGCATGAGATAGTTTATCTTGGCATAGGCGTTGAAGCGCTGAAGGCTGCTTTCAATTTCCGGTATCACGGTGGCAAGCTCGGCAAACGCTGCACGCGGCAGATCGGCAAAGGCCGTTGCTTCAGATTTGGCAGCAAGAACAAGGCTGCCCAACGTCACCTGCTGGGGGCGCAGCAGGATACACCATTGGTCATGTTCCTTGATGAGGCTTTGCGGATAGCCGAATTTCAATAATGTCGCATTCATTCAAACAACTTACCCCGAAGCGGTCTCAGGAAGGAAGAGTGAAATGTCTCTGAGGTACAATGGTCCGGGTTGCATTGTCCCAGCTACGAACGGAAACTTCAGTTACCCAGTTGCCCTGATTTCGGCTGATATGATAGAGATTCCAAGTTGCTGGCTCATACTTGCCTGTCCCTGTTGAAGAAGCAGATGCTACGCCGATCACCGGAATTCTGGCCTCACGACCCGCGATAAAATTCACCATCGCCCGGTGATTGTGCCCATGCAAAACAAGCTCAGCACCTTCACTTGAAAGGATATCGTGCAATGCTCCGGCATCGGTGAGCGCCTTCCTGTCCGGTGCCAGGCCAGGTGCTGGCGGATGGTGGATCATCACCGCACGGTAATAGCCTTTGGCTTTCAGGTCGCCGAGCAGTTTGGACAGCGTCTGCAATTGCGTGGCGCCCAGTGTGCCTCCCGCCTTGAACAGGGATTGTGGCTTGGCCGAACTCAATCCTATGATCGCCACATTGCGGCGCAGGCGTACATAGGGAAATCCAGCAGCAGAGTGCGCCGACGTATGGATGGCGGCAACAGCCATGTCGCCCTCCATATAGGGGGCAAAGTGACTTAAGCCCTGTTCCCAACGCACCCGTACATAGGCATCATGATTGCCGGGAACAAAGGAAATCCAGGAGGCCTTGCCGAACTCCTTGAGCCACTCCGCTCCGCGCGGGAACTCTGCGTGGGCGGCAATATTGACAAGATCGCCGGTCAGGGCCACATGATCTGGTTCGGCTGCCCGGATGTCGTCGACAACGGCCTGAGCCACGGCGGGATGGTGGAGTTTGGTGCGGTTCATGCCCCAAGAAACACTGCCAATCAGCCGTTTGGGCGCAAAATTGTCCCAGATAGCTCCCGGCGGCAGGGGCCCCAAATGGACATCGGAAAAATGGGCAAGGGTCAGGGCCAAATCAGCTTCCGTTGACTTCTCATGAATCGAATGCGAATGAGCAGACCGTACATACTCTCGTCTTAGATATGGAATCAAGCATCGTGCGTGTTGTTATTCTTGCGGCTGGCCAGGGCAAGCGGCTTTTGCCACTTACCGCTGAAGTTCCCAAAGCTCTCCTCGATATTGGCGGAAAGGTCCTTGTCGAGCGGCAAATCGAGGCTTTTGCGGCGGCCGGCATTAAGGATTTCGCTGTCATCATTGGCTACGGCGCATCGCGCATGGAAGAGGCCCTTGCGAAAATTGGGTCTCGTCTGGGTGTTACAATCGTCACGGTGTTCAATCCTTTTTACGCTGTTGCCGATAATCTGGCGAGTTGCTGGATGGCGCGCGACTTCATGACGGGTGATGTGATCCAAGTGAATGGCGACAATGTGTTCCGCAGCGATCTTGTGGAAAAACTGCTTACAGCCCCAGCCGGTCCGCTCAGCGTAGCCATTAACCTGAAACAGTCCTATGACTCCGACGACATGAAGGTCATTCTTGACCGGGGCCGGCTGACGGAAATCGGCAAGACACTTCCCGTCGACACTGTCGATGCGGAGGCTATTGGATTCTATGTCTTCCGGCAGAATGGCGCAGCCGCCTATGTTGACACCCTTGAACAAGCCATGCGCGATCCGCAGGCGCTCAAGCAATGGTTTCCATCAGCTATTGGTTCGCTCGCCAAGAAAATTGAGGTGCGCACCATCCCGATTGACGGCCTCAAGTGGTGCGAGGTTGATTTTCCTGTCGACCTGCAGCAGGCGCGGCAACTTGTAGCGAGTTGGTGACACCGCTGCGGTGGCGCAGAATCCCCTCGGCAAGTTCGAGATCGGATGGTTTGTCCACATCTATAGCTGCCTCTGCGAAGGGCATGACGACGGGCTTGATTCGCATGTCCAAACGGCCGGAAATGATCCTGAAGGCATCATCCAGGGATAGCTTGCCAAGCGCAAAGCGGAACAGGGCAAATGGGCCAAATGCCGCGACAAGGCGCCACGGCTTCTTGCGTACGGTCTCAAGATATTTCCAGCGTTCCAGAATGCGTAGGCCCTTCGGGTTTTGAACAGCGAAGAGGTTGCAGCCTGATACGCTGTCGTGGCCGAGCCTGAAAAAAGTCCGCACTGACTGCGGGTAGGCGGCCTGAATGACTTGGGCCGTGGCCAGACCTGCCGAGAAGTCAGCGCCATTGGCAGATGCAGCGTCGCAAAAATATCTGAGCATTTCAGGCGTGAGCAGAGCATGGTCGGCCGTCGTCACGAGAAACGGATAATTCGGGTCTTCCTTGATGGCAGTGATAACCGACTGGGGGGCCGAATTCTGCGACCTTACAATTGAAAGTGATGACTGTATCTTCCCCAATGCTGCCTCAACAATTGCGGGGCTTTCGATGGACACGCAAATGCCGTTGATCGCATCCGAGCCACGCAAGGCGTCAATCACGCGCTTCAGCATGGGCACGCCATTAACTGGAAGCGTACATTTGTGACTGACACCATAGGCTTTGGCCATGGGATCGTCTGGTCCCCGTCCAGCCGCAAGAATTATGGCCCGATAAGTTTGCGCCACTAAAGCGTCATTTCATAGATACGGTAGGTCTTGTAGGGAACCGCCCCGAAGGATTCAATGATGTGCCGCATGGGCATGTTGTCTTCGAGGATCCATGAGAGTTCGCCTCTTATAGCGCCGCGTGCGGTATGATAGCGGCGCACAGTCTCTATAACGGAGAGTGCCAGCGATGAACCCAGCAGGGAGTCGTGAAATTCCTTGCGAATGCCCATGAGCGGCATGCGGATGCTGCTGGGCCGACCCCTGATGACATTCCTGACGATCCTGGCCCAGCCAAAGGGCAGTAGTTTACCCCCAAGTCCGTCAAGCCATTCATTAATGTTTGGTACCGTCACGACGAAGGCAGCAGGCTTGCCCTTGTAGCTTGCAATGGCGATGTATTCATTCTTCAGGAGGAGCTTGAAATTGGTGCCAAGAGCCTTCACTTCTTCGGGCGTGAATGGAATGAAGCCCCAGTTGTTTTCCCAGGCATCATTGAAAATGGACATCATGATATCAAGATCACGGTCCATGTTCTTTTTGTCCAGGGCGCGCACCTGTATATCCTTGGTCCGCAAGGCACGCTCATAGGCCATATTAAGAGTGCGCTGCAATGGCTTGGCCGCGTCAAAGTCATAGGCAATTATATCCTTGATTTTCCGAAATCCGGCATTTTCAACCTGCTTTGCATAATAGGGCAAGGCATGTCCCATCATAATGCTGGGTGGTGTATCGAAACCTTTGATCAACAGTCCGACTTCGTCGTTGATTGAGAAATTGAACGGCCCGCGAACGTGTCTCATGCCCCGTGATCGCAACCAGTTCTTCGCAACGTCGAAGAGCGCCTTGAAGACTTCCGGTTCATCGGGAGCTTCAAGAAAACCGAACTGACCGGTATCGTCCTTGTAACGCTCAAGGTGCAATTTGCAGACCTGTGCTGAAATACGGCCCACGGGCTTGCCATCAATTTCGGCCAGGAAGAGCTGTACTTCGGCATGCCGGAAATATGGATTCTTCTTGGGGCTCAAATGCTCAAAACGTTCGAAATAGAGAGGAGCGACCCATTGTGATCCTCTACCGTAGATACCGAACGGTACATCAAGAAACTGCTTAAGATCGAACTTGGTGATGACCGGGCGTATGTTGACTTTCATCTACTACAGCTCATAGATTTGGCGGGCGGAGGGGTGCAGGCTATTGCTGCCACGGTGCATGGTATACGGCCTGTGGGCAATGCTTGTCTATGTGCAGTATGGGGTTGCTCCACTGGATCCATTAAATGTGTTTCGGGTGCCCGGCGATGTAGTAGTATTGATGTTGTGACGTAAACATGATCAAGAGCTCTGCACGCAAGGTTTTCTTTAGGCTAGTCCTGCAGCCATTTCACCGCCAGACACGGGGGTTGACGCTTGGAACGCGAACGGCGGTCTTTGATGGTGAAGACCGAGTGCTTCTGGTCAAGCATACCTATGCTCCAGGATGGTTGCTGCCCGGCGGTGGAGTTGAACGCGGTGAGACGATCTATCAGTCGGCGGTCCGCGAAATCCAGGAAGAGGCCGCAATCATTGCCGAGGAAGCACCTGAGTTAAAAGGTTTTTGCATGAACGATGCGCAGTTCCCTGGTGATCATATCGCAATTCTTGTAGTCCGGAAATTCAGGCAATTGCCGTTCCAGCCGTCGCTCGAAATTTCTCAGGCGCAATTCTTTCCCACCAGCAGCTTACCTACCGATACGACCGGCGGTACGCGGCGCCGTCTGCAAGAGTTGACGTCAAATAGCCCAGTTGCTGCCACCTGGTAAGCTCAGTCAACGCAAAGTGAGAATGTCCCCTGTTTGTGCAAAGTGAGAATGTCCCCTTTTGGATGATTGGGTGGCTGTGGGTAACGGCGGGCGGAGCGCGCCAGGCCATAGCGCTGTAGCCCAGCCCGCCCTTATCCACAATCTTGCGTGACTGGTGGTTTGGAGCGGGAATCTGAGACGGCGATGCCTGCCATGATGGCGTCGAGGTGGGCATCGAGGGTCTTTTCGTATTCGGCCGGTATTGGGTCGGCGACTTGCGGAAGGCGGTGCAAGTGAGGATCCGGTCCTTGTAGCGGACTTTGAGGGTACCATCCAGGAAGTGGTACAGGCTGACACGGGCACCCCGCAGCGCTATGCCGGAGCCGCTTGTCTTGACGCAGTAGAGATTGCCGCCGGCGCGAAACGTGAGTGCTTTGGACAGGACCTGCTCCTCGCGCCTTGCCAGGACTTCATCCAGAGCATCGTGTGTTACGCTCCAGGCGCGGTGGGCAGGCGTTGTGTCACGCGGCGCGGCGGCGAACCTTGCATGCCACATGGCCATGAACTAAGGCGCGAAGGCCTGGGGACGGCATTGATACAGGAAATGCCGGGCCAGCCGCATCTCCTTGACGAGGCGGTCCTGCAGCGTCTGGTTGGTCCTCTCGACACGGCCCTTGGCCTGCGGTGGGGCGGCGTTGATCAGCGCAATGTCGAGACGTTCCACAACGCGGCCAAACTCGGTCGTGCCGGCACCGCTCACGGCATCCTTGGCCTTGACCTCGGGAAGATGCCGTTCCGGTGGCTGTGCAGCGCCATGGGCCGCGCATGCGCCGGGACATGGGCTTTCAGCGCCTCAAGATCGGCCCCGGGGTGGTCTCGGCTGGAGCAAACCGCAGCTCTGTCAGGCGGCCCGTTGCATCAACAATGAAAACGATCAGCGTGCAGCGGGGCCCACGCCCCTCGAACCAGTCATGCGGACTGCCATCGATCTGAATGAGTTCGCCAAACCGGGCACGGCGTTCACGCAGCGTCTGGACCCGCCTGGCCCGGCGGTGTTTCGGCCGCCACAGCGTGTGTTAGATTGGCAAGGTTCGGATGGTCTCGCGTGAGGCTGTGATCCCTTCACGCTCGCACAGCTTCTCAACCCGCAAGCGTTGGGCCAAAGCCCCTGTATTTGCCGCCCAAAACCCCTGCAACCGCCTTCTGCGACACCAGCCGTTGCACAATCTGTCGCATCAAAAACGCCCGCTCGGGCTCGGCCTGGCTCATCGCCAATATCCCCCAACCCATCCGCAAACCCCTCCCGGTTCAAAACCAAAAAGGCGACATTCTCACCTTGCAGAAAGGGGACATTCTCATTTTGCGCTAACACCACCTGGTAAGTTCTTGACCTGCGCCCCGCTGCCCTGTATGCGCGTGCCATGGCCATGTCTGTGACCAGTTCCCTGCGACGACGAGCAAAACCCACACGTTTTGCCTGATACGTTCGTTTGCCCTCACTGACATGGAAAATGCTCCTAATGGACACCGCCTTTCTGGTTGAAAATACAACGGTTGCCGACAACCC
>Ga0315273_10010638_pt1 | contig 11744 bp, 14 predicted proteins | sample YL17G02_0_MG_FD_205753 | JGI IMG/M metagenome (GOLD analysis project Ga0315273, IMG submission 205753) | Sediment microbial communities from Yellowstone Lake, YNP, Wyoming, USA - YL17G02_0 | ecosystem: Environmental > Aquatic > Freshwater > Lake > Sediment | place: USA: Wyoming | collected... | reverse complement strand
ACTTCGTTCATCGTCGCGCACAATCATCCAAGTGGAAACTCCGACCCAAGCCCAGAAGACGGTGCTGTCACTGCGCGCATTAAGAATGCATCAAAAGCTGTGGGATTGTTCTTTCTCGACCACCTTGTTCTCACCGACCATGAGAGCGACTACTTCAGTTTCGCGGACCACGGGAGGATGCCAGAATGATGCAAACCTTGATCAACGCGCTCTCCGCACATGTGACTGAAATCGTCAGCGCACTCGTGGCGTTGTTCTTGCTCTACGCTCGCGCTTTGGTGCTCTCGCGCATCGCGGCTCTCGGCGTTACTGAAGCCGAGACTCTTGCGCTCACCAAGCCGATGAAGCACGAGCGTGTTGTGGCGAAGTTGCGTCGACTTCCGCTGGGTGTCCGACCTGTGCTCCAATCGAGCGCGGACAAGCTCGTCGTGGCGGCGCACACCAAGGTCAAGAAGGCTCGGAGCGCGCCGAAGCCGTGACGTACCACGGCGAGCACACTGCTCCAGGCAAGGACGGCATACCTCTGCACGACTTGACGCAGAACATGCCGCACGATGTCTATCAGACGCTACACCAGTACATCGCGCCAGGGCTGACGTCGTCCATCCTTCAGTCGTGCAAGGGTCGACCTGCGTGTCGGGTGAAGATCTACCGTGCGGTGCCGTACACCTTGACCCGCGACGAGCAGATTGCTCTGTACGAGAAGCACAAAAAAGAGATGCTCCGCACCGGCAGGATCCCCGCCGGCGCAGATTGGTCTGGAAGCAACATGTCCGCGTACTACGACTTCGCGCATGCTCAGATCGAGAAGCTGTCGAAGCAACCGCCAGCGGTGAACGTGAAGCTGTCGATAAACCCAGGCGACTGGGTGTCGATCGACAAGAAGTACGCGATCGAGCACGGCAGGTCTAACTTGCGAAACCGCTACAGGGTATTGTCGAAGACAGTGCCCGCTCGTGAGCTTTTCACAGATGGTGATCTCGAAGAGTGGGGCTGGGCCCCGTGAACGGGCGCACGCAGTAGGTAGATGAAACCCTCGATGCCAAAGACTCGACGCTTGCGAAGAGCTCGCACTTTGCGACGCAGCGGCTACAGCGGCGGCGCACCTCGACCGAACCCTGCAGACCGAAACCCTCGACCTCGACAGATACTGAAGCCGCTCTGGACATGCCCACACTTGCAGCAGTAGCCTGCAAGCATGTCTCTACAAGTGGTTCTCGGGGTTGCTGGAATCGCGATGGGTTTGCGACAGATTTCTTCCGGCCTCGGAAGGCTAGATGTGGCTCGGAGAGCCCCTAGCAAGGGTCGTCTGCCGACCAAAAAGGGGTCCACGAAGCCCCTCGGCGACGTTTTTGTTAAAACTCCTTCAGGCCCAATACGCCTACGCACCTACAACATCGGCAACCTCGATGAGCGTGTCGCCTACCTCCGAGATCTCGCGTATGCCGGAAAAAAAGACCCGACGGTCTACGAGTTTGCGCGTCGAGCAGTCAACGGCAAGTGCGGAGACTCGTGGTGCGTGCCGGAAAAAGACAACCTCGCAGAGGCGCGTGCGCTCTTCAACGCAGTTCGCAAAAGCGTGAGGTACACGTCCGACATCGCAGGCATCGATAGTTACCAAAAGCCTTCACACACGCTGGCGTTGCGCACTGGCGACTGCGACGACTACAGCACTCTCGCGTGCGCAGCCGCAGCGTCACTCGGCATGCCGTGTCGCTTCAAGGTGATCAAAACCAAAGGCGCACCGACGTGGAATCATATCTATGCACAGATCGGATTCCCTAGACGTATGCCTCGAAAGTGGGTTTCGTTTGATGCGAGTGTCGACATGCCGTTCGGTTGGGAACCTCCAGCAAGCATGGTCGCAGACTCGCGTGTCTTCCCACTTTGAGTTGTTGACGTCGTAAACATCCAAGCGTTAGCTTCGCGTTCTGTGATGCGACATCGGTCGCACAACGAGAACTCTGGTCCCGTCGATGCGGACCAAAAACTGGAGGCTAACGCACGATGGCATACGATGATCTGATGGGACTCGACATGTACGACGACGGCATGGAGGGCTGGTACAGCACTGACATGCTTCGTGACCAAGTGATCGCTGCTGGCTCAAGCGCTGCAGCCATCCTGCTCGCGGCATGGGCTCTGCCCAAGCTGTCCTCGAGCGAGATGATGTCCAAGTACGAGGAGCCGACTCGGCACCGCGTCGCGGCGTTGCTCGGCATTCTCGGTGGCATGGTGGGCGGGCGTCTGCTCTGGGACAAGAACCGTGACGCTGCGATGGCAGTCGTTGGCGGCGTCTCGGGCCTCGGCTTGGCGCAACTCATCGACAGCTACTTCGACAAGAACCTGATCGGTGGCGGCGCAACCGCTGTCTACCCGCTCGGTTCGTTCCAGGCCGCAGACGACAACATGAGCGTGAGCGATCGTGCTTTGCTCTCGGCCTACGGTGACGACGGCATGGGCGCGCTCTCCGCGCTCGAGATGACCAGCGTCAAAGCTTCTCGCGGTGCGAACTTCAGCGGCTTCGCAGGCACCGTCGTGAACAACGAGTCACTCATGGGACTCGACGCAGCGGTGGTCGCTGGTGAAACCTTGGGCGAGGGTTACAACCCGTACCTTTCGTGATCGGTTCTTTCAACTCACAACGCTAGTACGGGCGGCGTGTGCTCGTAAGTTTTTCAACCTGCTAGGAGAGATACAGATATGGCAATGCAACCGATCGAGGGACAGCCGGGTTTGTTCAAGGACAGCGACACTGGACAGATCCTCAACGTGCGTGACTTCCGCGAGACTGACAAATGGGACACAATTGCAGTACCAGCGGGCGAGATCGTCCCTGGCACGCAGTTCATCTTCTTCGCGGACATCCAGTCGAAGCGCGACACGGACACGAACATCAAAACGCCGCGCAAGCTGTCGTCCGGTGAGTCGATGGTCCTCGACCGCATCGGCCTGTACTTCCGCCTCGTGACCGGCGACGTGGTGACGGTGCCTCGCGACATCAAGAAGGTCGTGGACAACGCCTACTACCGCTTGAAGATCAACGATCTTTTGCAGGCAGAATCGCCGGCAATCGCCTTCCCGTCTGCCTACGGCATGTACGGTCAGACGACCGAGACAGACGCCGGCATCATCTCCATCGGCGTGCCCGCTACGGCGAGTGCGGCGAAATTGGTGAAGAAGCAACTCTTGAACCAGAACCATGAAATCGAAGGCCTGCTGCGCTTCGATCCCCGGAACTGGCTCTCGCAGTTGTCGCCGCCGATCCCGTACACCAACCCCGTGACAGAGCAACCCCTGCTCATCACGAACTACCTGCACGGTCTGGTCCGCAGCGCCGTTACCAAGTAGTTCGCACTCGCGTGTCGAATGCTCCGGTGCGGCCTCGGTCGCATCGGAGCGCACCGCGCTTTTGGTTCCGTTACATCCCCACCGCTCGGAGACGCTATGGCCCCGCCCAATCTCTCACGATACAACCGCACGCCAGGTATTGCGCCTGCAGGTGCGCCGCAGATGGGCTACCCACCGAACGTGGTGCAGGCCGACATGCCGATGCCTGACGGCTCGCTGCCGGTCCCGCCCGGTGCGCTCGTGCAGTACTACTCGGATCTCGCTTCGGGTGCGATTGCCCCGGAGGACATGCGGATCGAGGACTTGCAGTTCAGGGTCACAATCGACCCAGTCGGAAACATCACTTTCGAGTCTGACAAGGTCAGCCTCATCTCGCGTTACAACTTCGCGCTTCGCCGCATCGTGGGCTTCGCAATGGACCCGGACTTCGCGGGTATTGCGTCATACTTGGTGGGCGTCCAGGTCCGCGAAGAAGGCCGAAACTTTGAGATCTTCAAGCGGCCCATCAACATGGGTTCGCTGCTCAGTCGCAGCGGCTCATCGGACGTGGCGGCATGGGATGGTGTGTACATCACCGTCCCTGGCACAGACCTCGCGGTGGCCTGGTCTGTCGACACGCAGCGGTGGCCCGCGCTCGTCGGAGCGACCAAGGAATTTGGCGTGCAACTTCTCGGTGACTACGTCGCTTGCGCGCCTGTACGCTGAAAGGTGAGGCGTGTTCGACCTCAACCTCGACCCAGGCACTGGAAATCTTAACGTCCGCGCATACCTAGCGTCGGTGGTTGGACCTCGTCGCGTTGCGCACGGGCGCAGGACGGTGAAGGTCGTACCGCAAGCGCAATCCTTGTCCATGTTGGGAACGCCCTCGGGTGTCGAGGTTGCGTATTTTGAGGTTTGGCTCCCTCTGTCGAGTCTCCTTGCGCTCGGAGGGGGCGGCGCGGTCGTCGCGTTCTCCTCAAGTGAGAACACAGGGCAGGATGCGTTTCAGATCTTGCTCACACCCGCGCAGCGCTACAGCGGCGTGCTGCTACCTGACGACCAGCTTTACGCTCGCGCAGTGAGCGATGCACTCGGAGCCCCGATCGCGGATGTGTCGCTCGTAATCTCTTCGGTGGTGTTCTGATGAGTCTCGATGACTACATGCGCGTGTTCGCGGGGGGAGACTTTGCGTCTTTCGAGGCCTCCCCGTCTCAGGTGGGACTCGTGCGCCGTTCTGTTGCGGATCTGCAGAACATCCTGATCAAGCTTGGTTGGAAGTCGACAACGATCCCTCGTCCAGGGGCAAAAGACTTCGGCATGTTTGGCCCGAAGACCAGCGGAGCGTGGGCGCAGTCCGCGACGCAACGCAAACTGAACCCGACGTTTCAGCGCTCGAGCGCGACCGAAGCGTTTGTGGATCCCAACGCACTAGCGATTCTCATCCGAGACGGCGGTGGAGTTTCTGCGCCGGCGGCGGCAGTTCAAGCGTCGAAGCCGGCGGCTGCGCCGGTAAAGTTGGTGACGCAAGCACCAGCACCCGCGCCGGCGATCAAAGACAAAGGCATCTCCGCTGCGCGTCCGACGAAGGAGCTCTTCAACATCCTCTACGCTCTCGGATGGACGACCAAGAAACTCCCTCGATCGAGCGGATACACACCCGCCTTGGCGAAGGCCTGGGGTATCTCCACCACTACGCGCAAGCAAAACTCTCTCATTTTCTCTTCGGTAAACACACCCAACGCAGCCGTCGTCAACGAGGCCGCGTACCAAACTCTCAGCGCTGAAGCACGACAGAAGTCCGTTCAAAAGGGCGCACCGGCAACCGAAAAGGTCGTGGCCGGGACGGTGGTCAAACCCGTCTTCGACCTTCAAGACCTGTTGTTTGGTGTGGGATGGACGACGCAGAAGCTGGTTCGCGACGGCGATTTCGGACCCAAGACGAAAGCCGCTTGGGCAGTGTCAGCGAAGCTGCGAGGCCTGCCGCAAACTTTCGACAGGGTTGATGGGCGCAATGCTCGCGTCGCGCAATCGACCTTCGACAAGATCTCAGCCGACGCTGGCAAAAATCCAGCCCCTGAACCCAAGACGCCTGACAAGCCCGCTCCAGGTCCAGGTCCAGGTCCAGGTCCAGGTCCAGGTCCAGGTCCAGGTCCAGACACCCTCGTGCAGTCTGTCGCAGACGTGCAGAAGGTTCTGACCAAGCTCGGTTGGAAGGCCACAACGATCCCGCGCTCCGGGGCAAAGGACTTCGGCATCTTTGGCCCCAAAACCAAAGGCGCGTGGGAAACCTCGACCAAGAAGCGAAAACTCGATCCGCTGTTTGAGCGTGTCGACGCGAAGAACGCGAGAGTCAACACTCAGACCTACGTTGCGTTGCTCAAAGAGACGCAAGGCGTGAAGCCCGACAAGCCGTCGGATCAGCCCAAGCAGCCCGACCCTAAGCAGCCTGATGCGCCTGCGGCGTCCACCGAGACGCTCTCGGTTCGCACCGTCCAGCAAGCCCTGAACATCTTGAACAAGGCGAAGCTGAAGGACGACGGGACGTGGGGCAGCAACACCGAGAAGGCATTGCGCACTTGGCTCAACAAGCAACCCGGAGGAAAGTCCGTCAAGCCTCGTGTGGTGTCGAAGGCAAAGAACGCAAGCACAGTGAACTTGCCCAAGGCAATCGCAGGCGTGTTGAGCGATGCCGCGAAGGCAACACCCCCAGAAAAACCTGAATCCAATGCCGAAGCCGAAGCTGCAGCGAGTGTCGTTGCGGCCTCGACGCAAGTCGTGCCGGTGTTGGCGCTGCAGCACACGCTCGCAGTTGCGCGAGGGACCAACGCCGCAATCCCAGAGGCGCAACTGACCTCGACGTGGGATCCGGCAACTGCCGAAGCGTTCATGTTTTCGTTCAAAGGGAAGCTGACTGCAGATCTGCAACGGGTGTGGCGCATCGCGCTGCAAAGCGTCGTGAGCGCAGATCAGAAGACCATTCGACTCATCCCCCCGGATGCAGAGGTCGTCGCCAAAGGCGAAGCGGTCTGGCAACAGCAGCAGCAGAGCGGCGGTGGTAGCGGCGGCGGCGGTGGAACTCCCAGCGGCGGCGGTGGAATGCCCAGCGGCGGCGGCGGCATGCCCAGCGGCGGCGGCGACACTCCCGGTGGTGGTGGAACCCCCAGCGGTGGCGGTGGCGGTGGTGGCGGTACCCCCAGTGGAGGTGGCGGCGGCAATAGCGGCTACACCCCCGGTGGCGGTGGCGGTGGCGGCGCATCCGGTGGCGAGGATAGTGGTTTCACCCCTGGCGGTGGTGGTGCTCCAGCCCCGTCACCGGGTGCGTCTGCTGATCCGGCTTCGGTGTGGACTCGAGCGGTGACCGCTTTGCGTGCGGTCAGCATCGAGGGACCAAAGTACGCAGCAGCGTATGATGCTGCCGAAAAATCCGGCGGGCAGATCCGGCCAGAGGCGGCTGCGGCATACGAGGCTTGGAAGCTGACGGTCGAACGCTTGAAGCAGCGCATCGCGCAGATCATCGAATCAAATCCGCAGATCAGCGAGGCTCTCGATGCGACCGGCACAGCGTCCATGCCTGTGTCTGGGTTTTCGATGAGCAGCCTCGAGGCGTACTTCGGGGAGCTCGCAGGCCCAGCGGCAGACGTGCTCGACACGCTCAAGAACCCTCTGTTCACGCCGCAGGCCGCAGCAGGGGTGCAAGGGCTGTCGCAACTTTTGCAAGCCGCATCGTGGGCTGCTCGAGTTGCGGGCCCGGTATGGGCCAAGATGGTGGAGTTGTTAAGCCTGCCCTTGGTGCGCTCGGCAGTGGTCACAACCATCGTCACCAAGGGTGTGGGAGACGCACTGAATGCAGACACCGTCGCGTTCAGCGAAGCGGACCAACAGTTGAATTCGCTGGTCGCCGAAGGGAAATTGACCGTCGAGCAGGCCCAGCAGTTAAAGCCTCAACAACCCAGCGGTCCTTGGGGTATGCTCGCAATCGGAGCGGTCGTACTTGGCGGCGGGTGGTTGTATCTCCGATCCAAGAAAAACGACTAACGGAGGAACGTATGCCACTCAGCGAAGAAATTGCAGTGCTCGACGGGTTTGAAATCCCTGGCTATTACAACCGTGGTCGAGTGATCGATGCGAGCGCCGGCGCGAACTACTCGGGTGGGTCGAGTTGGCCCGGTGATCTCCCACTCACGCCCAGCAACGCAGGCCTAGCGGACGCTGACTTGGCGTTGGAGTACCGGAACATCCCGAACTACTACAGCGCGGGTCGCGTGATCGATGCGAGTGCCGGCGCGAATTACTCGGGAGGCTCAAGCTGGCCCGGTGATCTCCCACTCACGCCCAGCAACGCGGGCTTGGCGAACGTCGACCAAGATCTGGTCAACGGCTACTACAACCGGGGTCGCGTGATTGATGCGAGTGCCGGCGCGAACTACTCGGGCGGGTCGAGTTGGCCCGGTGATCTCCCACTCACGCCCAGCAACGCAGGCTTGGCAGGCTCCTACGAAGGCAGGCCGCTCGAGGACTCCGACCTCTACGGCAGCACGATGGAAGCGGTTCCTGGGTACTACAACGCGGGTCGCGTGATTGATGCCTCGGCAGGCGCGAACTACTCGGGCGGCTCAAGCTGGCCCGGTGATCTCCCGCTCACGCCCAGCAACGCAGGCTTGGCGGGCCTCGACGCAGTTCCCGATGCGACGTTGCGCAACATGGCGCAGCGCTTCGTGGGCGCAACTCGTGCGGCGAGCATGATGCGCGTCGCAGGGCAGAAGCCCTTGATGAACCTGAAGATGCGGATTGTGAAAATCCAACGTCTGCTGCAAAGCCCAAGGGGGCGCAGTCTCCCGATGCCGACTCGGCACAAGCTCGCCTTGAAGCTCAACGAACTCAGGGCGCTTCTTCGGGCACAGCGCATGACTCGGGGAAACATGCTTCGGCCCCTGCTGGCATTGCGCAACCGCAGGGCTGCGTAGGTACCGAATGACGGTCGTCAGCTACGTCGGTCTTGAGGCGATCAACACGCCTCAATACCTCGTCGCAAGAGCGCGGGATCTCGCGAGGCGCGCACTCACCGCGCCGCCGCCGGTCCTGTTCCCCGGCGGATCCGTCGCTGCGATGGTGTTGCCCTACGTCTCGGAGACACTTCCGGCGGCGTCCGAAGTCGCGTCCCAGGTCGTGAGGAATCTGGTACACGCCCACGAGACAACCCAACGAAAACAGATTGCGGCAGGCGCACAAAGCCTCTTGCGCGCCGGCGTGTCGAGCCCCGAAGTAGCTCGCAGAGTGCAAGCTGCCGTACAGCAGATCCCCGCTGTGCAAGCCCGCAAGGCTGTCGCGGAGCGGCGCGCAACGGGTCGAGTCTCGAAACCGACGCAGGACGCACTACGCAAAGCGCAGGCCGCACACCCAGAGCTCAAACGGCAGATCGACAAGGTCGCAGCGCCAGCGAGGCGCGAAGTGCAAAGGCAAATCAACCGCGCTGCAGCGCCGGCAAGACGTGAAGTCGAGAGGCAGATACAGAAAGCCACTGCGCCTGTCAGAGACGCAGCGAACGCCCTCGTCAAGGGCATTCCACCCGCGCTTCGCGGTCCTGCGAAAGCGCTCGCGGACTCGGTGTTGAAAGGCAAGCTCGACCCGAAGGCTGTGCAACAGCTAGGGGAGAAGGAAGCCAAAAAGGTTCTGAACCAGTACGCGGAGAAGTACGGCAAGCAAGCGCTCGACAAGCTCACACCCCCAGGCGTGAAGCTCCCCGGCGGCATCGACGTCGGCGGCGCAGTCGACATGCTGGTCAGCGGCAAGGTCACAGCCGAAGGCGTCAAGGAGTTGATCTACGACTCCACCAAAGGCACTGCCGAGAGCTTCATTAAAGGTGCGACCGGGTTTCCGATAACGCTACCGAAGGACTTGTCAGCCAAAGCCATCCTCGGCAGCGTGACCAGTCTGATCCCAACCGACATCAACAGCGCAATCAACACGGGCGTAGCCATCGCCACCCAAGCTGTTTCCGGCGCACTCACAGCCGCGTTGGCGGGCTCGGCAATCGGCTCTGTGATCCCCGGCCTCGGGACCGTCGTGGGCATCGGCGTCGCGCTCGGCGTCAACGCTCTGCGAGGCGCACTCAAGGGCAAACCAAAACCCTACGAGCGGAAGTGCCCAACAAAAGTTCCATGTCCAGAAGTACCACAGCTATCTGCGATAGAGTTGCTGCCGTGGATCGCGACGAAGCAAATACCCATCTACGCCGCTGTCGCGAAAGACCAGAAGAAAAGCTACTGCGGAAAAGGCGCGACTGTAGATTGCGCAACACGCATGATGGTGCTTACGGATCGCGTTGCGGAGATCTTGAATCCACCAGGCGTCCACGCCAACATTCTGACCAAGGGAACCAAAGCAGATCCCAAAAAGGCCACAGCCTACATGCTGGGTCTGCCGCAACTCGCGAAGCTGGTACCCAAGTACGAGCGGGCCCCGAAAAGCCACGACTGGTATGTATCGGACAACGGTCGCCCCGGATACAAGACCATCATTCAAGTGCCCAACGCAGCACTGGCTCTGGTGCTCGCGCAGATGAGGTGGCGCAAAGAGTTTCTCGATGCTTTCGTGAAAGAGAGCAAAACCACCCCAAACATGCGTGGCATAGGGGAAACGGAAGCTTTCCGTTGGAAGATTTGGGCAGAGTTAGGGAAGGCCACAGAACAAGCGTCCTTGGACCCCAGCAAAGAGACACGAGATTGGGTCGCTACCCTTAGCGAGATGCTGAAGAAGAACCTCGCTCGCGAGGCTGAGTTGAAAGCCGTCGGTCAGAAGCGCATCGCGGATGCACACGCACGCCGCGCTGTGCTCGCCAAAGACCCGAATTGGAAACCCAAGCAGTACATTGTAGAGTGACCACCACCAATGAGGACCACCGCCAATGGACTCCATCGAAGTGCCTTTTTCCGACCTCCCGCAACACCTTCGTGCGTACCGTGCGCAGCCGCTCTCGGAGTATTCCAACGCGCAACGGCACGTTTATTTTTCGCCGCCGATGAAGCAGTACATCACCGTCCGGTCCAAAAACGGCAAGGCCGAACTGGAGTTTACAGAAGACTGCCCATGCAGTTATGATGATTGAGCGGGGTGGTCCCGCTGCGACGATGGATCGACCGATAGGAGATACACAGATGCGACACAAGCGAGCCAAGAAGTGCAAGTTCGGCGTCAACAAGAAGACGGGGCGCTGCCTCAAGAACAAGCGAGCGAAGAAGCGTCGCTAGATCACACCTGTCGCAGAAAGGTGGCACATGACACTCGACGCGACACGGTGGACGACCACACGCGCTACGCCGACGAAGAACGCCCCCTTCGGGGGCTTCGACGCGACACCCGACTACAGCAACGCCAAGCAATTGCCGCTTCTGATTGAACCGCTTTCAGCAGTTGAAATAGCAGGGGCTCTACTGGTGCTTGGCGGGGGTGCGTTTCTGCTGTGGCAAGGGATCAACAAGGGGCCTACCACGAACCGTTGAAATCAAGAGGTGAGTCATGAAGAAAGTTTGCAGAACGAAGAAGGGGCGATTCAAGCATTGCACCCCGAAGTCGAGCGCAGGCCGCAAAGCCGGGAAGAAGCGCTGCAAGTACGGGCGAAGCAAGACAACGGGTCGGTGCCTTAAGCGCCCCCGCTCTTGCCAGACCTGAGCTTGAGTCTGAGCACGATGAACGGCCAACCCACGTCGACAGACGTCGTCGCTTGGGCCTTAGCCCTCGGGGCGACGGCTGCTGGCGTGGTGTTGGCTATTCGCCAAGTGCCGGCGGTTCAGCGTTGGATGTTTGCGCGCAAGAAGCCGTGGGCTTGTGACATTTGCATGGGGTTTTGGTCGACCGGCTTCGCGGCCTGCGTGCTCGCGGTCAGCCGTTTCGACCCAAGCTTGCTGCTGGTAGCTGGACCGGCGTACCCGGTCACGCTCTGGTTGCTGCGCAAGTTGCAGGAGCCCACACGCCCGCCGCGACTGCCGCCCTTGGAGCCGCATGCCTAAGACCGCCAGCGACCCTCCCATCAACCTCGACGGCAAGCTCAAGCTCGGCGTCTGGACGCTCGTGGCGATTGCTGGCGGGATTTTCACGTTGGCAGGTGTGTACGGTCGCTTGCCGTCGATTCACGACCTCGAAAAGGCCTTCGACTCCCACAACCGCAGCGCCGACTCGCACCCGGCGACGACGCGCATGTTGAGCGAACTGAAAACCGGGACGGTGCTGGTTGAGGCGCGCATCCATACCCTCGAGTCGAGGCAGCAAGAGACGCATGCGGATGTAGAGTACATCCGGTCGAGGATTGACTACCTCACTGAGCAAACGGTGCGGCAAGACGCGCAAGCGAGGGCAGGGGCCTCGCAGCCAGGTCCGAGAGCCGTTCGCGCCGGCAACACAGCGGTGGAGTTGCTGCA
>Ga0315273_10010637_pt1 | contig 11744 bp, 7 predicted proteins | sample YL17G02_0_MG_FD_205753 | JGI IMG/M metagenome (GOLD analysis project Ga0315273, IMG submission 205753) | Sediment microbial communities from Yellowstone Lake, YNP, Wyoming, USA - YL17G02_0 | ecosystem: Environmental > Aquatic > Freshwater > Lake > Sediment | place: USA: Wyoming | collected... | reverse complement strand
CAAGTTAGTCGTGACTGGGATGTCGTGACTTGGAGCGGCGAGGCTGCGCCGGGTGCCCTTCGTCGCCGACCTGACCTGCCGCCCTACTCGGCGTACCCCGGATGGACCACGCGCGTGCCCCCACCGGCGTCAATCGGGATGTGCGGCAGAGAGCCGGTCACGCCCGCCAGCAGGGTCGCCATGACGGCGGCCGGCTCGAGGGAAAGGCGCTCGCCGTCGGCGGCGCCGGTCGGGGTCGCCTCGGCGAGGGCGAGGGTGTCGCGATCGAGGGTGGCCCGGAAGCCCGGCGCGGTGTACGCGATCCGGCCGTCGGCGGCGCCGGGGCGGGGCGCGGCGAGCCGGTGGGTTGCGCCGTCGAACCGCGCCTCGATCACGCCGCCCCCCAGGAGCATGAAGGCATTCGACGACTGCGCCTCGAAGTCCGCCCGGTCCAGGTAGAGCCGCGGCTTGTCGACGTACGGCCGGCCTGACGTGGGGCAGGCCGTCACACAGTTGCCGCATTCGTTGCAGAAGTCGGTCAGGACCGCGATCTGGAGTCGCTGCTCGGCGACGAAGGGCGTCGATCCGGTCACGACCAGCGCACCAGCGGACACGGCCAGCTCCGGCAGGTCGGCGCGCAGCGGGGCCATCTCGTAGGTCATCAGGGCCATGTTGGGGCAGACCCCGACGCACAGGCTGCAGATCGTGTCGCAATCGAGGCAGCGACTCGCCTCCCGGATCGCCTCCTCGGCCGTGTAGCCCAGGACCGTCTCCTCGAAGCCGTCGCGGCGATCGAGCGCGCTGACCTGGATCGGCACGCGGTACTCGCGCCGGGCGCGAAGGACCACGAGCGACTGGACGTCCGGCAGGGCGTCCTCGACGACCGGCCGGGGCCCGGGGATGCCGAGCGCGGCCGCGATCGCCGTGGCGACCCGCTTGCCGTCCGCGGCGGCCCGCACGATTGATGCAGGGCCGCGATCGGCGACGTCGCCGCCGGTGTAGACGCCCGGGATCGACGTCTCGAGGGTCTCCGGATCCACGGCGATGAAGCCGGCCGGCGTCAGGGCGGGCACCTTCTCGCCGAAGACGTCGAGCACCGGGTGCTGGCTGATCGCAAGGATCAGGGTGTCCAGGCCGATCTCGAAATCGGAGCCCGGGACATCGTGGGGTACCTTCCGCCCCGCGGCGTCCCGCTGGCCGCGGTACTCGGTCCGGGTGCACACGAGCCCCGCAAGCCGGCCGTCCTCGACCCGGAGGCCGACCGGCCGGGCCAGCTCCACGATCGCGACGCCCTCCTCCCGGATGGCGTGGATCTCCTCCGCGTCGGCCGGCATCTGGTCGACGGTCCGCCGGTAGATCAGCGAGACGGACGACGCGCCCACGCGGCGCGCGGATCGCACGCAGTCCATGGCGGTGTCGCCGGCACCCACGACGCCCACGCGCGGCCCGACCGCGACCGGCCGGCCCTCCTTGACGCTCCGCAGGAAGGTCACGCCGTCGATGACGCCCTGGGCATCCTCGCCCGGCAGGCCGAGCTTCTTCGCCCGCTGGGCTCCCACGGCGATGAAGATCGCCGCGAACCCGTCGGCGCGCAGCCCGTCGATCGTGACGTCGACGCCGGCATGCTGGTCGTAGCGGATCTCGACGCCGAGACGCTCGAGGATGGCGACGTCCTGGTCGATCTGCGCCTGCGGCAGGCGGTAGGCCGGAATCGCCCCGCCGACCATGCCGCCGGCGTACGGGTGCTCCTCGAAGATGCTGACGCGGATGCCGGCGCGGGCCAGCCACTCGGCGGCCGCCAGGCCGGCCGGCCCGGCCCCGATGATCGCGACGCGGGGCTTCGTGCCGGGATCGGCCGCGAGCGTCGCCGCAGTGCTCTCCCCGCGCGCCGCCGGCTGCCGCTCCTGGTCCATGATGAAGCGCTTGATCTGCCGGATCGCCAGCGGCTGGTCCAGGTGGGTGCGGATGCAGGTGTTCTCGCACAGGTGGTCGCAGACCCTGCCCAGGATCGCCGGCAGCGGGTTGTCGAGGCGGGTGATCCGGACGGCCTCCGCGAAGTCCCCGGAGCGCACCGCGGCCATGTACTGGGGCACCTTCTGGTCGACCGGGCATTCGTCGAGACAGGGCGCCGCGATGCAGTCGAAGTAGCTCAGCCGGCGGGGCGTCTTGGACCGATCCATTCGGAATGAGTGCTTCTGGTAGCGCCAGTCGAGCCGGACCCGGTCGGCGTACCGGCGCAGGTTGAACCGCGCGCAGGCCGCGACGTCGCCGCCATCTCCTTCGAACCCGCCGCCGAGCGCCGACCGGCGAATGAAGTCGCTGGTGTCGAGCGCACCGACGGCGTCGAACGCGGCATCCGCGTTCTCGGTGTACTGGAGCAGCCGCAGGTAGCCGCCGGACTTCAGCAGGTCCGAGCAGACGGTGACGGTGCGCATGCCGGCGCCCAGCAGGTCCGCCACGTTGAAGCAATCGGCGCCGCCGGCGAACGAGAGCGGCAGCTCGCCGTGGAACTCCTCGGCGATCGTGGCGGCCAGGTTCGTCGTGACCGCGTGGAGCGCCCGGCCCGACAGGTACATCGTCGGGTCCCGGTCGAAGACCCCCCGCCAGTTCTCCACCTCGAGCGTGTTCGACAGCTTCAGGCCGAAGGTGAGATCCCGGGCGGCGGCCGCCCGCCGCAGGTTGTGGAACATCGGGACGGCGTCGGCCCACTTCAGGTCGTGCCCGAACGCCTCGTCGGGGATCGGCACATCCTCGAAGCCGAGCGCGTCGTTGACGATGCCCCGCACCCGCTCGGCGCCCAGCAGCGTCGGGTTGCACTTGACCGAGGTGTGGAGGCCGCGTTCCTCGAGCAGGTAGAGCGAGATCTTCTCGATCTCGTCGGGCGGACAGCCGTGCATCGTCGAGAGCGTGATCGTGTCCGACAGGCGGGCGGGAATCTCGATCTCGCGGACCGCCGGGTACCGGCGCGCGACGATCTCCACGTACGCCGGCAGGTAGGCCGACGCGTCGGCCATCGCATCGAAGTACCACTGCACGTTCGGCTTGAGCATGCCCTCGAGGTTGTACCCCACGCTCATGTTGAAGATCATGCCGGGGCGCTCGCCGGGCCAGGCGAACCTGTCGTGCAGGGCGTGGATCAGCACCCAGGCCCGCAGGTACTCGTCGAACGACTGGTGGACCTTGAGCTCCTGGGACCACTCGACGTTGTAGCCCTCGTCCACGACGTCGATGCAGGGCTTGTTGACGTCCAGCTCGTCGAGCGTCTGGATCGTCTTGAGCTCGATCAGCCGGGCCCCCACGAGCCACGAGACGATGATGTTCTGGGCCATCTGGGTATGGGGCCCGGCCGCGACCCCGAACGGCGTCTCCAGATCCACCCCGTACTCGCGGCGCCGGAACCGGTGGTCGGGGCGGGGGACGAAGAAGGCCGAGCGGGGCACGTTGAAGAGGGAGCCCTTCCGCTCCAGCTCGGTGAACACCCAGTCGGTGAGCTGCTCCATCGAGATCGGGTGGAACCGGTCAGACATCGGGTGCTCCCTCGTGAGGTCGGACGCGACGCCAGGTCGGGCGCGCACCGGCCGGCGCGCTTCAGGATAGGCGGGTCGTCACGTCTCGGTCCGTTCGTAGTGCGGGGTCGCAGCCGTCGCCGGTAGCAACGTCCTTGCTACCATGAACGATATGAGGTAGCATCCACGGTATGAAGGTGAGTGTCAGCCTCCCGGGCGCCGACGTCCAGTTCCTCGACGACTACACGAAGGAACAGGGCCTGCTGTCGCGCTCGGCGGCCTTGCAGAAGGCGGTCCGCCTGCTGCGCGCGGCAGAACTGAGCACTGCGTACGAGAGTGCGTGGGAGGAGTGGTCGACCGACGACGGCGAGGGGCGGATGTGGGAGTCGACCGTCGGAGATGGGCTGACCGAAGGGGTCCCCTCCTGATGCGCCGGGGCGAGATCCGTGAAGTCGATCTCGATCCTGGGCGCGGGTCGGAGTCGAACAAGCGGCGGCCGGCGGTCATCGTCAGCAACGACAGCGCCAACGAGATCGCCGAGCGGCTCGGCCGCGGCGTGATCACGGTCGTGCCGGTGACGTCGAACATCGAGCGGATCTATCCATTCCAGACCATGATCCCGGCATCCGGCACGGGCCTTCCACGAGACTCGAAGGCCCAGTCCGAGCAGGTCCGGTCCGTGGACGTTGCGCGCGTCGGCGCCCGTCTCGGCACGGTCCCGGGCACGATCATGGCCCAGATCGATGAGGCGCTCCGCGTGCACCTGGCCCTGTAGGGGCGCCCGAGCTGGTTCCGCGCGCTCAGAGGCGGGCGTGCAGACGGGCCGCCTGCTCCCGAGCCTTTGCGCGGATCTCGTCGCCGTCGACCCGTGTCGGCCGGCCGTCGGCGAGCACGACCTCGCCGCCGATCGTGACCTTCCGCGGCATGATCCCAGGGGTGAAGGCGATCTGCCACGGGTCCATCGGGTCGTAGGACCAGGTCACCTCGTCGGTGCGCGCCTCCGGGACCAGGTTCCACCCGGTCTCGAGCCACGACCACGCCGTGTCCGGGCCGCAGGTGACGTCGACCGAGCGCTGCAGGACGTAGGCCAGCCGGAATGCCTCCAGCACGTTCCCGCCGATCCCGTCGGTGCCGAGTGCGACCGGGTTCGTGAACCGGGCCGGGTTCGCGTACCCGACGGCGTTGTTCAGGTTTGACATCGGGTTGTGGAGGATCGTCCCCCGCAGCTCGTGATCGGTGGGCAGGTGGACGCAGTGGGCCAGGAGCCAGTCGTCGCGCGTCAGCCCGGCCAGTCGGCGCGGCGCGTCGACGTCGCCGACCCCCTCGCAGACGTGGACGTGGACACCGACGCCGAGGTCTGCGGCCAGCCCGGCGGCGGCGCGCAGGGACTCGTCGGAGCAGGTGAAGGCGGCATGGATCCCCACGAGGCCCCGACCACCGGCTCGGATGAAGCGCTCGTTCTCGGCGAGCCCTCGCCGGGCGCCGTCGGGCCCGTGGCGATCCGTGACCCCGTAGGCAAGCAGCGCACGGACCCCGACGGCGGCGCAGGCCTCGGCGATCACGTCCAGGCTGCCCTCGATGGCGTTGGGGGACTCGTGGTGGTCGACGATCGCCGTCGTGCCGTTCTCGAGCGCCTCCAGCGCGCCGAGCATCGCCGACCAGCGGATCATCTCGAGGTCCAGCGCCGTGTCGAGGCGCCACCAGACCTGCTCCAGGATCTCCTGGAAGCTCGTGGCGACCTTCGGCGGTGCCGGCATCCCCCGGGCCAGCGCCGAGTACAGGTGATGGTGGGCGCAGACGAGGCCCGGCGTGACCGCCGACATCAGTGCCTCTCTTCTCCGCCGGCGACGGCATCGCCGGCTCGCGGCAGGAGGTCCACCCGCGGCAGGGCGGCCCGCGCCGCCGCCGAATCTCGCATCGGGAGCGCGGTCCGCCAAACCCCGTCGAAGGTGAAGAGGGCGCCTGCGACCGCCGCCGGCGTCGGCACGAGGACCGCCTCGCCGGCGCCCTTCGCTCCGTACGGACCCTCCGGCTGGGCCTCCTCGACGATGATCACGTCCACCGGTGGCATCGAGGCCGCAGGGATGATCCCCTGCGACTTCAGCGTGTCCGTGAGCGGGACGCCGCGGTCCGTCACGAAGGCCTCGGTCAGCGCGAGCCCGAGGCCCATGTGGACGCCGCCCTCCACCTGGCCCTCGAGAAGCGTCGGGTTCATCGCCCGCCCCACGTCGTGGGCGGCCACCACGCGCGCCAGGCGGCCCTCGCCGTCGAGGATGACGACCTGCGTCGCCCAGCCGTAGGCGAGATGCGTCACGGGATCCTCGATCCCCTCGCCGATGGGGGTCGTCCAGTCGACGACGAACTCGCCGGCGAACTCGTGGCCGGCGAGGTCCTGGGGAAGCCCTCCGGGATGCAGCGCGTCGAGCGCGGCCTTCAGCCTCCGAGCCGCCTGGGCCACGGCCTGCCCGCCGAGCGTCGTCGCCCGCGACGCGGTTGTCTCCCCCGTGTCGAGCTCCTGCTCCGTGTCCACGAGCACGTGGACGCTCGCCGGGTCGACGCCCACCTCCTCGGCCACGATCTGGGCAAAGACCGTGTGGACGCCCTGGCCCATCTCGGTCCACGAATGCCAGAGGGTCAGAGTCCCGTCGGCCTCCGGCCGCAGGATGGCCCGCCCGCGCTCCACCATCCCGTTGCCGATCCCGACGTTCTTCGCGCCGCACCCGATCCCGGCGAACCGGGCGCCCCGGTAGGCGTCCCGGACCGCCAGCAGGGTCTTCTCCAGGCCGACGCCCGGACCCAGGATCTGACCCGTCCCGAACCGGTCGCCGGTCCGCAACGCGTTCCGCCAGCGGACCTCCCAGCCGTCGAGGCGCACCCGCTCGGCGAGGCGGTCGAGGCAGCCGTCCATGGCGAACGTCGCCTGGGGGACGCCGAAGCCCCGGAACGCGCCGGCCGGCGGGTTGTTGGTGTAGACGCTGCGCGCCTCGACGTCGACGTTCGGGACCCGGTAGGCGCCGCAGGCATGGCCGGCCGCACGCTCCAGGACCTTGGCCCCGACGCTGGCATAGGCGCCGGTGTCCCCGACGATCCGGGCGCGGACGGCGACCAGGCGCCCCTCGGCGTCGCAGCCGACCTCGTAGTCGAGCGTCATCGCGTGCCGTTTCGGGTGGAGGCGGAGGCTCTCCCGGCGAGAGATGGCGAGCAGGACCGGCCGCCCCGTGACGCGGGCGAGCAGCGCGGTCTGCCCCTGGACCGAGAGGTCCTCCTTCCCGCCGAAGGCGCCGCCGGTCGCCACCTGGGTGACCCGGACCGCCGACTCCGGCAGGTTCAGCAGGGCCGCGACCTGGCGCCGGTCGTCCCAGGCGCCCTGGCCCTGCGAGTAGATGCGGAGGGCGAATCCGTCCGCGGCGCCGTGGCCGGGCGCGCCGTCCAGCCCGGCGTGCGGCACCGCCAGGCAAGCCTCGGGCTCCAGGAAAGCGTGCTCGATCGCGCTCGTCGTGAAGCGCTCCCGGACGACGTGGGCGGCCCCGGCCAGCGCGGCGCCGGCGTCGCCCCGCCGGACGACCGAGGTCTCGAGCAGGTTGCCCGCGGCATGAATCGCGGGGGCGTCCGGCGCCAGCGCCGCGAAGGGGTCGGTGATCGGCTCGAGCACGTCGTACTCGACCTCGATCAGCGCGGCCGCTGCCCGAGCCTGGCGACGGGTCGCTGCCGCCACCGCTGCCAGCACGTCCCCGACGAAGCGGGTCGTCTCGGCCCGGGCGACGAAGACCGGCCAGTCGTGCGTGATCAGCCCCACGATCCGCTCACCGGGGACGTCGGCGGCAGTGACGACCGCAATGACCCCCGGCGACGCCGCGGCCCGGGTCGTGTCGATCTGCCGGACGACCGCGCGCGGGTGGTCGCTGAAGCGGAGCGCGCCGTGGAGCATCCCGGGGGCAGTCATGTCGGCCACGAACGGCTGCTCGCCGAGGGTCATCGCGCGGGCACCGATCCGGTCGACCCGCGCCCCGACGCCTCCCCAGCCCCCGACGCGGCCGGCCGGTTCGCCGCCATCAGCCCGATCACCGCCGTTACCGGCCCGGCCCTCGCCCCGTCGCCCGGCCGCGACGCGCTCGATCGCGTCCACGATCTTGACGTACCCCGTGCAGCGGCAGAGGTTGCCGGCCAGGGCGCGGGCGATCTCGTCGCGCGGCGGGGCCGGCGAGCGCGCCAGCAGCCCCTCGGCCTTCATGACGATCCCCGGCGAGCAGAAGCCGCACTGGCTCGCGCCGGTGGCCACGAAGGCGTCGGCCCAGCCGTCGCGGTCGGCCCCGGGCAGGCCCTCCAGCGTCAGCACCGCGCGACCGGCCACCCGTTCGGCGGCGCGCGCGCACGAGACAACCGGGCGGCCGTCCACCAGCACCGTGCAGGCCCCGCAGGTTCCCTCGGGGGCGCAGCCATCCTTCATCGAGCGCAGCCCGAAGCGCTCGCGGAGAAGCTCCAGGAGGCTGGTGCCCGGTTCGGCCTCGACCGAGACCGGCCGGCCATTCAGGATAAAGTCCATCGTGCGACCCCGGTCCTGCAGGCGGGGACCAACTGGCCCTTCCGACGATCCCATCGGTGGGAGAATCTTGGCCGCGCAGCCCAATCCCGGGAGCGTGCCGTCCGGCCCGAACTGCGCATCCGTGCCGGACCGAGAATACGCGCATTGACCGGGCTTCCACCAGCCCGGCCCGGAGGAGGCACGGCATGACGGCAGCCCCGGGCGGCCAGCCCGCCGACCGCACGGCCTACGAGCGGACCGTGCAGCGGTTCCGCGACACGCGGACCGTGCTCCCGACCTTCGCCCAGCTGATCGACCCTCCGACGATCCCGGCGAACGCCCGGGCCGCGCTCGCCGGGATCGACCCCGACGCGCCCGACGCGCGAAACCTGTTCCGGGTCCACTGGCACAACGCCGCGGACCGCCGCGACGTCGCCCCCGTCCCGGACCACGTCGTCCTGCCGTCGGCGCTGACCGGCGTGGAGGCGCCGATCGTCGTCGCCCTGGGCGACCGCTTCCCGATGATCGCGGCGCACAAGGTCCTCGCCGCGTACGCCTGCCTCGTCCCGCGGCTGGTCGCCGGGGAGTTCGACCCCACGACCCAGCGCGCGATCTGGCCCTCGACCGGCAACTACTGTCGCGGCGGCGTGGCGATCTCCCGGATCCTCGGCTGCCGGGGCGTTGCCGTCCTCCCCGAAGGGATGAGCCGCGAGCGCTTCGCCTGGCTGGAGCGCTGGGTCGCCGACCCGGCCGACATCATCCGGACGCCGGGAACCGAGAGCAACGTCAAGGAGATCTACGACGCCTGCACCGAGCTGGCGCGCGACCCGGCGAACGTGATCCTCAACCAGTTCTCCGAGTACGGGAACCACCTCGTCCACTGGGCGGTCACGGGCCGGGCGCTGGAGCGGGTGGTCGAGGTGCTCGCAGACCGGACGCCGGGCCTGCGGCCGGCCGCCTTCGTGTCGGCCACCGGCTCGGCCGGGACGATCGGCGCGGGCGACTGGCTCAAGGACCGCCACGGGACGAAGATCGTGGCCGTCGAGGCGCTGGAGTGCCCGACGATGCTCCGCAACGGCTTCGGCGAGCACAACATCCAGGGGATCGGCGACAAGCACATCCCGCTGATCCAGAACGTGATGAACACGGACCTCGTGGTGGCCATCTCGGACCGGGCGACGGACCGGCTGCTCGTCCTCCTCAACACCGACGTGGGCCGGGCACACCTGGCCGCCCGGGGCGTACCGGAGGCCGTCCTGGCCGAGCTCCCGTCCCTCGGCATCTCCTCGATCTGCAACGTCCTCGCCGCGATCAAGACCGCGAAGCAGCTGGGCCTGGGCCCCGATCAGGCGGTCGTGACCATCGCCACCGACGGCGCGGCCATGTACCTGACCGAGGTGGAGAAGGTCCTGGCGCGCGACTTTCCGGCCGGCTTCGGCGCCGCCGAGGCGGCCGAGACGTTCGGGCGCTACGTGCTGGGCGCCGGCACGGACGACCTCCTCGAGCTGACGCCGGCCGAGCGCGAGCGGATCTTCAACCTCGGCTACTTCACGTGGGTCGAGCAGCAGGGCGTCTCCTTCACCGACTTCGTGGCCCGCCGTGACCAGGCCTTCTGGCTGGGCCTCCGGGTGAGCATCCCAGCCTGGGACGACGCGATCCGGGAGATGAATGCGCGGGCGGGGGTCGAGGTGGGCGGATGACCGACGCACGACCCGCGGCCGTCGCCGCGCCGCCGACGGCGCTCGTCTGCGCCGGCTGTGGGCACCGCGTTCCGGACGAGGCGCCCCTCGCCTTCGCCTGTTCGGCCGCCCGGCCGGACGACGACGTCGACCACGTGCTGGTCCGCGAGCTGGATCCGGCGGCGGTCGCCGCGAGTGCGCTCGGCGACGATTCCGCGAGCCCGAACCCGTATCTCCGCTGGCGGACGCAGTTCAACGCCTACCACCGGGCGCGGGCGCTCGGCTGGTCCGACGCCGACTACGTCCGTCTCGTGCAGCGGCTCGACACCGCGGTCGCCCTGGTCGACGGCCACGGGTTCCGGATCACGCCGTTCGCACGGAACGGCGCACTCTCCGATGGGCTGGGCTTCGCCGCGGCGGGAGGGGTCTGGGTCAAGGACGAGACCGGCAACGTGTCGGGCTCGCACAAGGCGCGCCACCTCTTCGGGACGCTGCTGGAGCTCGCCGTGGAGGAGGCGCGCGTCGCGGCCGCGGGTCGGGAAGCCGCTCCCGCACGCGGGCCCCTGGCCATTGCTTCGTGCGGCAACGCCGCCCTGGCCGCGGCGGTCGTCGCGCGCGCTTCCGGCCGCCACCTGGACGTCTTCATCCCGCCGGACGCCGATCCCATCGTCGTGGATCGGCTCCGGTCGCTCGGCGCGGCGTGCACCGTCTGCGAGCGTGAGCCGGGAGCGGCCGGCGACCCGACCTACCACGCCCTCCTGCGGGCGGTCGAGGCCGGCGCGATCCCGTTCACCTGCCAGGGGAACCTGAATGGCTTCGCGATCGAGGGCGGGGAGACGCTCGGCTGGGAGCTGGCGGCGGCCGTCGGCGCTCCCGGCGGCCCGCCGCGCCTCGACCGGGTCGTGGTCCAGGTGGGTGGCGGCGCGCTCCTCTCTTCCGTGAGTGCCGGCTTACGGCACGGAATGGCCGCACTCCCTCGCATCCACGCGGTGCAGCCGGCGACCGTCCACCCGCTCGCCCGCGCCTTCGAGCGCGTGCGCGCCCGCACCGCCACCGGCGAGCCGCTCGACGATGCCCTCGCCGACGCCGCCCGCCACCGGTCGGCCTTCATGTGGCCCTGGGAGCAGGAGCCCCACAGCGTCGCCCACGGGATCATCGACGACGAGACGTACGACTGGCGCGCCTGCGTCGCGGGCATGCTGGCCAGCGGAGGCGGCCCCGTGGTCGTCGACGAGGCGACCTTCGACGAGGCCAACGCGCTCGGCCGCGAGACGACCGGGATCGACGTCGACCACACCGGGTCGGCCGGACTCGCCGGCCTCCTCGACCTGGTGCGGACGCGGGCCATCCGGCCCGAGGAGACCGTCGCGGTCCTCTTTACCGGCGCCGTGCGGCGCCCGCCCACGCCGGCGCCCGGCGATCACCCCGTCACCCGTGCGGCGCACCGGCGCCTGCACTCCCACCACGCCACGAGCGGAGGAAACTGATGCGGAGCTTCCAGGGCCGGGACATCCTGTCCCTCAAGGATTTCAGCCGGGACGAGTTCTCCCGGGTCTTCCAGGTCGCCGACGACCTGGCCCCGATCGCCCGGGACCGCCGCAACACGGAACTGCTGAAGGGTAAGTCGCTGCTGACCGCGTTCTACCAGCCCAGCACCCGGACGCGGCTCTCGACCGAGGCCGCGATGCACCGCCTGGGCGGGCACGTCCTCGGCTTCTCCGATTCGAAGATGACGCGCGCCGGCGACTTCTACCAGGAGTCGATCAAGGACACCTTCCACATGCTGGAGTACTACGCCGACGTCATCGCGATCCGGCACTTCCTCCAGGGCGCGCCGGCCGAAGCCGCGAAATGGGCGTCGGTCCCCGTCATCAACTGCGGCGACGGCTGGGGCGAGCACCCGACCCAGGTCCTGACCGACCTGTACACGATCAAGAACGAGATGGGGAGCCTCGACGGGCTGACCTACCTCCTCGTCGGCGACATGCGGATGCGGACGATGCATTCCATCCTCTACGCCCTGTCGCAGTACGACGCCGAGGCGATCGTCGTCGGACC
>Ga0315273_10010636_pt1 | contig 11746 bp, 11 predicted proteins | sample YL17G02_0_MG_FD_205753 | JGI IMG/M metagenome (GOLD analysis project Ga0315273, IMG submission 205753) | Sediment microbial communities from Yellowstone Lake, YNP, Wyoming, USA - YL17G02_0 | ecosystem: Environmental > Aquatic > Freshwater > Lake > Sediment | place: USA: Wyoming | collected... | reverse complement strand
CGCCGCGCCACCGGCAAGCTGATCGCGGAGCAGATCGAGCCATCCATTAAGGCCGTAGGTCATCAACGCCGGCACGAACGAAAGGACAACGACCGCAAGTGTAGCGACGGTTGAGACGAGCAGACGCCGCGACGGGAGAACCCCGGACTTCTTCTGAAGGATGACCATAGCCACCAGGGGGAACATGGCGACCGCATTGACCGGCCGGAATCCGATTGCCAGACCAAAACAGACCCCTGCAAGCAGAGATCGCTGTTTCTTTGCGGCGAGTAGTGCGAGCAGCACAAAGAGCAGCGACCAGACATAGTCCACGGTTCCGGCGCTGTTGACCCAAAAGAGAGGGGTGAAGGCGAAGATCGCGGTCAGGAGCACAGGGTAGCGTGTATGTCGGGAGACAAGACGAAAGAACACCATAAGGGTGGCAAGGGAGGCCAGGAGCGTAGCCATATTGGAGAGCAGTGCGCCGCCGGATCCCACCAGTGGAGCGCAAAGGATCTCATACAACGGGTACCCTGGCGGACGGGAGATCTCATACTGTCCTGTCCTCCAGAATTTTTCCGCAACCGCGGCGACCCGCCATGCGTCACCATCGGCACCGTAACCGGTCACGAGAAAGGGTACACGGGTGAGTGCTGCTGTGAAAAGGATAGACCGGATGGACCGAACAGAAACGCCGGGGGGAGATGCCGGAGGAGCGGCAAGCGGTGTCACGGGGATCGTTTCGCTGCGATCAGGAAAGAAAAATCGCTCTGGATGTCGCCCCGGGCTAAGGCTTCGTCCTCCGCGGCGGAACAGCGGTGGAGGATTTCGTCAGCTTCAGCGTCCGGCTGTATAAAATGATGCGCAATGTCCTTGAAGAGGAGATGCAGGATCGTACCTCCGTACGGTTTTTCTTCGCGGATGTCGAACAGGGAGCGGACGGCGGGGAGAATCCGGGCTGACTCCGCCGCTTCGGACGGATCATACATGAACATTGTCAATCTTCCCGGACGGTGCACCGGAGTCTTTGGCTGTCCGTCAGGGCGGAGAGTAAAACGGGCGGGCAGGGAAGAGAGGAGCTCGTTGGTGATGGCCAGTTGTCGTCTGGTCCATTGAAAACGGTTCGGCCCGACAAACTCGTTGACGACAAAAAGGCCCCCCGGGGCAAGCCACTCTTCTATGCGTCGAAGCAGGACGGTCAGGGGGGAGAGGTGATGAAGGGCGTCTTCCACGATGATGAGGTTGTAGCCTCCGGCTGGAAGCTGCAGGGATCGGGCATCGCCGACGGCAAATCGAAGCAGATCGGCTTTGCCGGCCTGCCGGGCGAGCCGTTGAGCTTCGGCGATTCGTTCGGGAGAAATATCAAAGGCGTCGAGGGATTCAATCGTGTCGGTCGCCGCCCACGCGAGTTCTTTTCTACCGGTCCCGCATCCCAGGGAAAGGGCGCGCCATCTGGTCTCGGGGGTTCCGTAACGCTCTGTGACGTACTGGGGAATGTTCACGCGCGGATCACCCGTAATCCTGGCCCGGATACGCTCCTGGAGAATCGGGATCGCCGTCCACTGTGTGGGACCGGCACTCATCTGACGCCAGGTGGTCCGGACGCGCGTCTCGTTGCCCGTAAAGAGTTTGGAGAGAACAGTGCCGCCAGTGGTGCGGATTTTTCCGTACAGGGTACGGAGGTCCGCCGGATGAATAATTGCCGGGAGCATGGGCCAACCACCTTCTTTCCTACATCACTTTTGCGCGAATGAATTCCCGGTTGAGTCGTGCGATATGCTGAACGGATATCTCTTTGGGACATTCGGCTTCACACGCGTAGGTGTTCGAGCACGCGCCGAATCCTTCCGCATCCATCTGTGCGATCATCCGTTCCACCCGTTCCTTCCGCTCGGCGTGTCCTTGCGGAAGGAGGGCGAGCTGCGACACCTTGGCTGCGACGAAGAGCATTGCCGAACCGTTGGGGCAGGTGGCGACGCAGGCGCCGCACCCGATACACGCCGCGGCATCCATCGCCTCTTCCGCGTGGTGTTTTGGGACCGGTATAGCATTGGCGTCAGGTGCCTGTCCGGTTTTCACGGAGACATATCCGCCGGCCTGCATAATCCGGTCAAATGCGGTCCGATCCACCATCAGGTCTTTGATGACCGGGAACGGCCGGGCGCGCCAGGGTTCCACGGTGATTTTTCCGCCGTCGGCGAAGCTCCTCATGCGGAGTTCGCACGTTGCGGCGCCGTGGTTGGGTCCGTGGGCGCGACCGCTGATCATCAATCCGCAGCTGCCGCAGATACCTTCGCGGCAGTCATGGTCATAGGCCACCGGTTCTTCGCCATTCCGGACGAGGTCTTCGTTCAGCACGTCGAGCATTTCCAGGAAGGATGCATCCGGGGAGACGTCGCGCACCGTGTACGTGACCAGCTTCCCCTTGGTGTCCCGGTTTTTCTGTCTCCAGATCTTCACCGTGAAGTTCATCACTTATAGCTCCTCTGGGAAGGTTTCACGTATTCGAACTCCAGTGCTTCCTTATGCAGGACAGGCGCCTTATTTTCGCCGGTAAACTCCCATGCGGCAACATACGCAAACTTCTTATCGTTGCGTTGTGCCTCCCCCTCTTCCGTTTGGTGTTCCTCGCGGAAATGTCCGCCGCAGGATTCTTCCCGGTGGTGGGCATCGCGTGCCAGGAGCTCACCCAGTTCAAGAAAATCGGCGACTCTCCCGGCGCGTTCCAGCTCATTGTTCACATCATCTGCGGACCCGACGACGTTCACATCCTGCCAGAATTCCGCCCGCAGGGCGGCGATCTTCTTCATCGCTTCTTCCAGACCCTTCTTGTTCCGCCCCATTCCCACGTTGTCCCACATGATCTTGCCGAGCTCGCGGTGGAAATCGTCAGGTGTCCGTTTCCCCTTGATGCCGATCAACTTTGCCATACGCTCTTCCACTTCGCTACGCACATCCTGGCACGGTTTGTCGTCGGGTGTGACGGCTTTGAACTGCGTACCCGCCAGGTAGTCGCCGATCGTATACGGAAGAATAAAGTACCCGTCCGCCAGCCCCTGCATTAACGCGCTGGCACCAAGCCGGTTTGCGCCGTGATCGGAAAAGTTCGCTTCGCCGATGACATAGAGACCGGGGATGGTGCTCATGAGGTTGTAGTCGACCCAGAGTCCGCCCATGGTATAATGTACGGCCGGGTAGATCCGCATCGGATTGGTGTACGGATCCTCTGCAGTGATTTCATGGTACATATCGAACAGGTTGCCGTACTTTTCGGCGATCCAGGGTTTCCCGTTGCGCTGGATGGCGTCGGAGAAGTCCAGGTACACGGCGAGGCTTGTTGGGCCGACGCCGAACCCTTTGTCGCACATTTCTTTGGCGCGTCGTGACGCGACATCGCGCGGAACCAGATTGCCGAACGAGGGATACATGCGTTCGAGGTAGTAGTCCCGTTCGCCTTCCGGAATATCCTTCGGGTTCCGTTTGTCGCCCTTGGCTTTCGGGACCCAGATGCGTCCGTCATTCCGCAGGCTTTCGCTCATCAGCGTGAGCTTCGATTGGTACGAGCCGCTCTGCGGGATGCAGGTGGGATGGATCTGGGTGAAGCTGGGGTTGCCGAAGAGTGCGCCCCGCTTATGTGCGCGCCAGATGGCGGTGGCATTGCTGGCTTTTGCCATCGTGGACAGATAGAAGGTATTGCCATAGCCGCCGGTGGCGAGGACCACGGCATTTGCCGTGTAGACTTCCAGCTTTCCGGTGATCATGTCGCGTGCGACGATGCCGCGGGCCTGGCCGTCCGCGACGACCAGGTCGAGCATTTCACGGCGCGGGTAGAACTTCACCTTGCCCGTTTCGATCTGTCTGCAGAGGGCGGAATACGCGCCGAGCAGGAGTTGCTGGCCTGTCTGACCGCGGGCGTAGAACGTGCGCGAGACCTGTGCCCCGCCGAACGAACGGTTGTCCAGCATCCCGCCGTACTCGCGGCCGAACGGCACACCCTGCGCCACGCACTGGTCGATGATGAGGCCGCTCACCTGGGCCAGACGGTAAACATTGGCTTCGCGCGCGCGGTAGTCACCTCCTTTGACGGTATCATAAAAGAGGCGGAACACGCTGTCGCCATCGTTGGTATAGTTCTTCGGTGCGTTGATGCCTCCCTGCGCGGCGATGCTGTGGGCGCGGCGGGGGGATTCATGGTAGCAGAGGGAAATAACATTGTAGCCGAGCTCGGCAAGGGAGGCCGCAGCCGATGCTCCGGCCAGACCGGTACCGACCACGATGACCGTATACTTCCTCTTGTTTGCCGCGTTCACCAGTTTCAGATGAAACTGATGGCTGTCCCATTTTTTCTCAATAGGACCGGACGGAATCTTGGCGTCTAATGTCATGGTGATGACCCTTTAGTGAGCCCAAAGGAAGAACAGCGGGATGGCGGCGAACCCCAGCGGGATGAGCAGCCAGAAGACAATGGCGAGGACATCGATCGCCCGTTGATAGTGCAGGTGGCGAATGCCAAATGTCTGGAAGGACGACTGGAACCCGTGCCGCAGGTGGTATGCAAGAAAGGCGATGGCGACCACGTACAAGCCGACGGTCCAGGGGTTATGGAACGCTTCCCGCACGATTTCGTACATGGTGCGTCCGTTGGCAAAGAAACGCGATTGGATGAAGAACGCGTTGATATGCAGCACCAGAAAGATCGAGACACCGATGCCCGTAACCCACATGATACGCGATGACAGTGCGCTGCTGTCGCCTGCTTTCAAAACGACATAGCGCACCGGGCGTGCCCGGCGATTCACAATCCAGAGCCAGATGCCCAACAAGGCGTGCACCAGGAATCCGAGGAACAAGAAGATTTCCAGTGGCCGGATCAGGGGGTAGGTCGCCATGAATTCCGAATAGACGTCGAACGTCCCGCCGTTATCCTGTTTGAACAGGAAGAGGTTGAGATAGAGGTGGACCACCAGGAAGCTGCACAGGAAGAGCCCGGACAGCCCCATGATCAGCTTCCGGCCGACCGAGGATGTCAGGAACGCGGTTGTCTTGCTCATAGAGATCGCTCTCTACTATAGTGGATACCAGGAGGTCGGTGAGAATGAAGAACCAGGAAAGCTAATCTACAAAACCCCGGGCAATAGTGCAACCATCAATCCTTCCGGATAAAGCGTGTCACGGCGATCAGCCCGCCCACCAGCCCCAGCAGGAGGCCGGCCAGGACCACGAGCAGATAGAATGCGGTGGGGATTGCGATATACGTGGCCAGTTCGGAAGACAGGTACCGGAGTCCATACACAATCAGAACATACAGGAAGGCCGCTGCGATCAAGCCGCCCAGCAGGCCCTGCAGGAGTCCCTCGAGCAGGAACGGCACTCTGATGAAGAGCCGTGTTGCCCCGACAAGTTCCATGGTTCTAATGAGCTGCCGTTTTGCATAGATCGCGAGACGGATTGTATTGGACACCAGGATAATGGCCGAGAGGCCGATGAGGATACCGAGGCCGAGTGTGATGTTGTGGAGGGTCCGGGCCCGTTGATCGATCATTGTCAGCATGGCCTTCCGGTAGACCACGTCTTCGATGCCGTTGCATGCGCGCAGTTGATGTTCGAGTGCCTCGGCGCGCGCCGGCGTCTTGTATCCGTCCTTGAGGAACACCTTGAAAGAAGGCGGAAGCGGATTATAATCCAGCACGTTGAGGATGTCTTCCCCGAATTCCTTCTTAAACGTCTCCGCAGCGTGTTCCTTGGAAACGTATTCGACGCGTTCGACGCCCTCCAGATTTACAATGACCTGGGCGAGACTGTCCACGTCGATGAGAGCGATCGGTTCTTCCAGAAAGGCTTCAACCTCCACGCGATTGCGGAGTTCGTCCAAAAAGCGGTTGGCGTGGATGGTGATGACGGTGAAGAGGCCCAGGAACAGCAGGGCGATCGCGATCGTCATCACGGACAGAATGCTGGAGAGTTTTGTGCGGGTAAAGCCGGAAAAACTCTCACGCAGAGTATACGAAAGGCTCATGGTAGATGAAAACCGGAGTGTGGGTCAGACATGGTGTTGTCCTCTAATAGTTCGACTCATCGCGCCAGCGCACGATTTTCCAGGGATCAGAAATGCGCACACGGCGAAACGTGAGATTCGCATATCCATCAATCCGTTCGATGTCACTCGGGTTGAACACCAGCGTCAGGTTGAAGCCGCGGATCACGTTGACGTTCGTGGATTCCGCCGTCGTGGAAATGATGTTGTTCCAGATCAGGTCCAGCTTCTGCGCATTCTGAAACAGCCCGAAGGTCGTGCGTAAATCATCGTCACGACCCCAGGTGACGTCAATCCCCAGGTCATAGTTGCGGTAGACGAAGACGAAATTCGGATCGATCAGCTGCCCGTACACCGTGGTATCGCGGAAGGTATAGGCCGCTTGAAAGCACTGAAACAGCCCTTCGATCGTATTGGGATCGCACGTTGTTTCCGCAGGCGAAATGTCCCAGGCCGGAGCAAATGGATTGATGCAGGCGGGGACCGCAGTCAATGCCATAAGACAAAGGAGAAGGCTCAGTGCACGGGTCAATTGCTGAAATTTCCTTTGAAGTGGCTCCACGAGATATCTGTTGTGGTCTTAAAATCCACCCACCGCTGGATCATCCAGAAGTTGTTGTTGTCCACCCGCAGCGTAAACAGCAGCGCACCACGGGCGGTCCGGGGAAAGCCCGGATCGTTATGTTCGAACAGCAGCACGTAGTCGTAACTATAGACGACTGAATCCGCGCTGACGGTTGACGTCTTGAGCGTGAGGGAGAGGCTGGAGAACGCCTGTGCAGGGCTCCGGGCGATGAGGTTCTGGAAATACGACTGTTCGTCCTTGTAGGACCATGTTGAAAGGGCTCCGGCATACAGCGCGCCGGCGTCCGCCGAGGGGATAAAGACGAACGCCAGGCTCCCCTTGGACGGGTCAGCGAAACACCCCATATAATTGACAATATTCTTCTCCTCGATGGAGCTCTGCAGGTTTGCGATAACAATGGACGGCTCGGTAGGGGGGCGGTTGTTGAGGCCGGACTGTGTCGGCGGCTCAGGGTCACGCGGCCCGAACAATCCGCATCCCGGAATCGAGAAGAAAACACAGCACAGGAGGGGGAACAGAGATATGCAGTCCGGACGGGTCACAGGACGATGCGTCCCTCCAGCGCTCTCGACAGCGTTGCTTCATCGGCGAATTCCAGATTTCCACCCACGGGAATGCCCCGTGCGAGGCGGCTCACCTTGACACCAAGGGGTTTCACAAGCCGGGTCAGATAGATGGTGGTGGCTTCACCTTCCACCGTCGGGTTCAGTGCGAGAATCACTTCCACGACACTTCCCGGGAGCCTCACGAGCAGTTCCCGCGCCTTCAGTTCGTCGGGCCCGATACCGTCCAGGGGCGAGAGTGCTCCGCCCAACACATGATACAGTCCCCGGAAGTCATTGGTTTTTTCGATGGCGATCACATCGCTCGGTTCTTCAACGACGCAGATAATCTGGGGATCACGTTTCGGACTTGCGCAGATCGTGCAGGGGTCAACTTCAGTGATGTTGCAGCAAACAGAGCAGGAGCGGATCCGGTCTTTCACGTTCACCAGTGCGCGTGCCATGGCGACCACCTCTTCCCGGGGTTGTTTGAGCACAAACAAGGCAAGGCGGAGCGCGGTCTTGCGGCCGATGCCGGGAAGACGGGAGAAGTGTTCAATCAGCTGTTGGAGGGTTTCCGAAGTGTACAGCATAATCCGGCGGAATGTTCTAGAAACCCGGGATGTTCAGTCCGGGGATGTTGGGCATCATGCCGCTCGTCACTTTCGACATCTCTTCCTGGGCTGTCCGTGAGGATTCTTCGAGAGCCTTGTTGGTTGCGGCGAGAACCAGATCCTCAAGCATTGCCACGTCGTCCGGGTTCACCACCTCTTTTTCGATGGCGATGCTGACGATGTGCTGCTTGCCGTTTGCAGTCACTTTGACCATCCCCCCGCCGGCCTCCCCGACCACGGTCTTCCGCTCCAGTTCCTCCTGCACCTGGGCCATCCGTTCCTGCATTTTCTGAATCTGTTTCATCATTCCTGCCATGTTCGGAGCGCCCATCGAGTCCCTTTCTGGTATCAAGTGCCAAAAAATATACCTGAATGGGGGCCGAAAGTCAAATTTGACTTTCGGGCGAAAATCCGTTACATTTTTATTCCCGCCATCCACGGTGCGGCGGAGAACCACCTTTTTCTGACTGGAGAGCGATTTCCTTGGCATCTGGTCCTCGGGAAGCAACTGGCAAAGACAAAGCCGAGCAGGAAAGCCTGCGTTCCACCGGGGAAATCCCCCGGCATATTGCCGTTATCATGGACGGCAACGGGCGTTGGGCGAAAAAACGTGGACTTCCGCGTATCGCCGGTCACCGTGAAGGCGTCGAATCGGTCCGGGAGATCGTTGAGGTCTGCGGGCAGCTGGGTGTTGAGTATCTCACCCTGTACGCCTTTTCCACAGAAAACTGGAAACGCCCCGAAGAGGAAGTATCGCTGCTGATGCGGCTCCTGTTGACTGCTCTGCGCGACGAGACCGACCGGCTCCACACGAACAATGTCCGTTTACGGACTATCGGCGACACAAAGGCTCTTCCGATCGAGGTGCAGGCCGAGTTGCGGGATGCCGGCACCAAGACACAGCACAACACGGGCCTCACGTTGACGCTTGCGCTCAGCTACAGCGGCCGGTGGGATATCACCGAAGCCGTCAAGTGTATCGCCCGGGAGATCCGGGAAGAACGCCTCGAACCCGGGGCGGTCACAGAAGATCTTGTTGCGCGCCATTTGTCCATGCAGGAAACACCGGATCCCGATCTTCTCGTCCGCACGAGCGGCGAACTGCGGATCAGCAATTTTCTCCTCTGGCAGCTTGCCTACTCGGAGATTTACATCACGCCAAAATTCTGGCCCGCTTTCCGCCGGAGCGATTTGTATGCTGCCATCAGCGACTACCAACGGCGCGAGCGGCGCTTCGGTATGGTCAGCGAACAGGTTCACAAAGACACAAACGGCAAGAGCGGTTTGCGCCGTTTTCTCAAGAGTGTTGCAGGTCCGTAAGATGATGAAGATGCGAGTGCTGGTGCTGTTGGCCGCTGGAATTACCCTGTTTTCCCCGATCCATGTGAGCGCCCAAACACCCCCCTCCCAGGAAGTTCTGAAGATTCTCGGCATCTCCGTTGAAGGGAATACGCTCGCGGATCCTGCGGCGGTCATTGCCAATTCTGGATTGAAGGTCGGTAATGAGATTACTGTGCCAGGCGATCAGGTCAGCCAGGCCGTCCGGAAACTCTGGTCCCTCCGTCTGTTCGAGGATATCCAGATTCTCACCGACCGCAAGATGGGGAATGGTGTCTTCCTCCTCATCAAGGTCACTGAATTTCCCCGGTTCGAGAGGGTGGAGATTCAAGGGAACGACGGGGTGAGCACCGATGACATTAAGAAGGTCATCACGCTCATCCGCGGTCAGGTCCTGCCGCCCCAGGATCTGAACAGGATGTCGCGGGAAATCAAGAAGCTGTATGAAAAAGAGGGTTACCTGCTCGCAACCGTCACGATAAGCACCGAACCCATCGATACCACAAAACAGCGGATGCTCGTGCGCGTGACGATCAACGAGGGCAAGGAAGTCCAGGTCGCAAGCATCGATTTTGAGGGCAACACCGCATACACGGGCGACGACCTCAGGGGGGCTATGGACGATACCTCCGTGAAACAGTGGTGGAAGTTCTGGTCGTCCGCCAAACTCGACCGTAAGAAGTTCGAAGAAGACAAGACCAAGATCATTCAGTTCTACCGGAGAAACGGCTATCGTGACGCGCAACTGACGTTTGATACGTTAACATACAGCGAAGACCGGACCGAGATGTTTATCAAGATGAAGGTGCACGAAGGTTCGCAGTACAAGATCCGGCAGATTGCGTGGCAGGGCAATACCGTGTATCCCGACTATGTATTGAACGAGCGGATCAAAATGGTTCCGGGTGAAGTGTACAACGCCGAAAAGTTCGAGAAAAATCTTCGCGGCAACGAAGACCAGACCGATGTTGCGGCCCTGTACCTGGATAACGGGTATCTGCGCTTCAACCTCGATCCGCGCGAGACACGGGTTGCGGAAGACAGCGTGGATATTCTCGTTAATGTGTACGAGATGAATCAATTTAAAATTGGCCACGTAAACGTCAAGGGCAATACCAAAACTCAGGAAAAGGTCCTGCGCCGCGAATTTTATACGCGTCCGGCCGACTACTTCAGCCGCGCGGCGATCGTCCGGACCATCCGTCAGCTCTCCCAGCTCAACTATTTCAATCCGGAAAAAATCAAACCGGATTACGTGCTGGTGGACGACAAGACCGTGGACCTGACGTACGAGGTGGAAGAGAAGTCCAGCGACAACATCAACGCTTCCGTGGGTTACAGCGGCGCGTTCGGCGTCACCGGCGCGCTCGGATTCACGATTAACAATTTTTCCATCGCCGAGCCTCTGACCGGCGGCGCAGGTCAGGTCCTCAATTTTGAATGGATGTTCGGCGAGGGGTCGCGGTACCGGACCTTCACGGTGGGTTTTACCGAGCCCTGGCTCTTTAACACCTCCACGCTCCTGGGGGTGACGCTCTTCGATACGCGTCAGATCTACACCTTTGATTACCAGCGTACCGGCGGATCGGTCCGTTTGGGCCGGCGGTTCAAATGGCCTGATGATTACTTCCGGGGCGACTGGATCGTAGACGCGCAGGTGAACGAAGTGCGGGATGGCCAGGGTATCTACCGCGAAGGGAAATCCAGCCAGGTCAGCATTACACAGATCATCTCCCGGAACAGCGTGGACAACCCGATCTTTCCGACGACGGGATCCAATGTCTCCCTTTCTATACAGATGACCGGCGGGCCCTTGCTTCCGGGGACGATCGACTTCCACAAATGGGTCTTCGGTTCGGAATGGTATCTGCCGCTGTTCAACTCGAGCAAGATGGCGCTCTACCTTTCGATGCAGTACGGTTACGTCACGACGTTTTACTCGAATTCGTATATTCAGCCCGTGGATCTCTTCTTCATGGGAGGGACGGGGCTGGGCTACGTCTCCACGACCCCGCTCCGCGGGTACGAAGATCAGGCTGTTGGTCCGCGCAACTCGAGCGGTATGATTGTTGGCGGGAAGGCGATGGCGAAGGAAACCCTCGAATTACGGTTCGCACTTGCGGTGAACCCGATCCCGATCTACCTGCTTACGTTTGTCGAAGCCGGTAATGTGTACGAGTCGTTTGCACGCGCGGACTTTTTTGATTTGAAACGCTCCGCCGGCTTCGGCGCGCGCCTGCTGATCAATCCGATCGGGATGATCGGGTTTGACTACGGGTACGGCTTCGATGATGTCTTCCCGCGCGACGGGAGGCCGGACGGCTGGCGATTCCACTTTGTGTTCGGTAAAGGTTTCTAATTCTCTGACTCCAACCACCTACACTCCAGTGAGGCACTTGTGAAAACACCGCTCTCCCTTCTCTCGCTCCTTCTCGTTGTGGCGCTGCTTGTTCCATCGGTGCAGGCGCAGCAGAAAATTGGCTATGTAAATTCCTCCAAGATTTTCCAGGAGCTCCCGGCCGCGCAAGATGCACAGCGGCGAATCGACGCCATGGGCAAACCCATCCAGGACTCTCTCGAAGCGATGCAGAAAGATCTGGCGGGTCGCTATGAAGAATACCAGAAAAAAGAAGCGCTCATGACCGAAACCTCC